>CAJIBS010000045.1_pt1 | contig 13687 bp, 12 predicted proteins | sample 9199411 | NCBI WGS metagenome assembly CAJIBS01 (sample SAMEA7708312, study PRJEB35096) | sediment metagenome | biome: marine neritic benthic zone biome [ENVO:01000025]; feature: sediment [ENVO:00002007]; material: shallow marine sediment [ENVO:03000034] sea grass bed [ENVO_01000059] ... | reverse complement strand
GCCCGCGTGGCTGGCCAGGATCTGGTCGAGCGCCTCGAGATCGTTGTACGGGAAGGTATGCGTCAGAGCTTTGACGGCCTCAGAAACGCCGAGGTCGCGCGTCGTAGAGCCGATATACCAGTCCTGCCAGCCGTGATAGCCGCAGACCGCGATTCGATCACGCCCTGTATAAGCTCTTGCGAGACGAACCGCGGCGGACGTTGCATCACTTCCGTTTTTGCCGAAACGCACCTGTTCCGCGCACGGAATCAGACGTGTCAGTCGTTCCGCGACTTCGATCTCCAGCTCGTGGGAAAGCGAGAACGTTACGCCGTTCTTTAGCTGCTCGGTTACCGCCTTGTCGACGTCGGCGTCGCGGTAGCCGAGCAGAACCGAGGCGAGCCCATTCACGAAATCCAGGTATTCGTAACCGTCGACGTCCCAAAGTCGCGAGCCTTGGCCGTGACTTGCGAAATGCGGCGAGACCCTTTGCGGAAAGTGGGTAATGCTCTTTGAGAACGTCTGCGAGCCGAGAGGAATGACGCTGACCGCTCGTTCGAGCATTTCACGCGAATGCTTGTAACGATCAGTCACGATGCATACTGGCTTAGTCCGGCGTTAATTTCGTTTAACTCCGGCCGCTGCTCGAGCAATTCGACGACATCCCACATTGAGAAGTTCTCAGATCCTGGATACAGAGTCTCGAACACCTTCGTCACGAAATCGAGATCTTCCCGATGATCGACGGTCCAGCGTTTCGCTGCGAGATTCCGCTCACAACGAAGAGAGCCGAGACTGAACCGCGCGGGATTTCTGTACAGGAACGGCGTGACATGCTCGCGGTCAGAGCTATCTGTGGCCTCTCGCCACGCGATCTCCAAAGCCTCGATCGAGACTATCTCGGCGTCGATGCCGTCCGGATAGCGCCGGTCCAGAAAATTAGATGAATAGTCGCGATTCTCCGCCACATGCAAGTCGACGAGCGCGTCGACTACGCGAGAATCGACGAGCGGGCAGTCCCCAGTCAGGCGAACAACGTGGTCCGCGTTCATCGAGAGCGCGGCCCGGTAGACTCGGTCTAGTACGTCGTCGAGATCTCCGCGGAAGCATTTGACACTCTCAGACGTTACGGCTGTCGCGATTGGATCATCTGAGCGATCGGTGCTGGTTGCTACGACGACGACGTCGAGCCGCCTTGCATGCTTGATTCGCTCGAGCTGCCTGCAGATCAAGGGCCGTCCCAGAATCGGCTCCAACACCTTTCCCGGGAAACGAGACGAACTCATGCGAGCTTGCAGAACGGCAGCAATCAACCCGGACTCCTTTGGCCAAAAAGAATTCTACGATTATCATGCGCGCTACCCCAAGCCAGACAGTCCTATGAAACTGCTCATCTACAATCCATTGGTCGCCGTATGGCGGCCGCGGCTTCCTGCGGTTCTGAGCGTTACCCAGGAAGCGATCGATGCCGGTCACGACGTCGTCTACATAGGTTGCGATGGGCAAATGCCTGCGTGTACGGCAAATCTGGAGCACGGCAACTCTATCTGCTCTTACTGCATCGAGCGCGGCCGATCGGGACTGAATCTTCTGACTGGAGATTTTTCGAGTAGAGACCTGACGGACTACATCGGCGTGGATCGGCTCGAAGCACTCAAGGGAGAAGTCGATCGATTCAACGATCTGCGCGAACTTCGTGCGTTGATGTTTGGGGTGATGGATATTGGCTATGCAGCGTTATCGTCTTGTGCGCATGTCGCGCGAAACTCAGAGCCGAACCTTGCGGACCCGCTGGTAAGGCGCGTAATCCAACGTCTGCTGAACACAGGAAGAATCGTATTCGAGGCAGTAAGCGAGGCGATTCGAGTCGAGCAACCGGATCGCGTCATCATTTACCACGGAAGAAGCGCGATCGATCGAGCGGCTTTACGAGCCTGCGACGATCAGGGAATCGAATGCCATGTCTACGAAACGGCTCTGGGCATAAACAAACTGATCTACTTCGAGAACGCGCTACCCCAGGACATCGATAACTTCGTGAGCACGGTGGACAAGCTATGGGCCAGCGCTCCCGATGACAAACGCGATACCGGTAAATTGTTCTTCGAAATGAGACGAAGCGGGACTACGAGCACATCGGAAGGTACTGCGAAGATTGCAACACAGGATCGGGTTTACGTCGGCCGGCAGGAGCCGGGTTTTTTGCCCGAGTCATGGAACAGCGAGCAGCGGAACATAGTCATATACGGCAGCTCGGATGACGAATTCGTTGCGATCAGCCCCGAATACGAGACAACGATCTACCCGGACCAGTTGGAAGCTACGCGCCGCATAGCCGAGAGCTTGCTCGACGACCCGCTCCTACGAATTTATTTTCGCGTTCATCCTCGCCAGAAGGGTGTCGACAACGACTACACTCGTGCTCTGCGGCGTCTCGAGTCCGAATTCGCGAACCTGACCGCGGTTCCCGCCGATTCGAAGGTCAGCAGTTATTCGCTGCTGGATCATGCAGATAGCGTGCTCTCGTTCAGGTCGACCATGTCGATCGAGGCGGTCTACTGGAAAAAACCTTCGATCATTCTGTCGAGCTCGATCTTCAAGTCTCTGGGAGCGACATACAATCCTGAGAGCCACGCAGAGGTCATCGAGATGATCCGCACGGATCTTCCGCCCAAGGATCCGACGCCCGCATTGAAGGTCGGCTACTTCAGGATGCGAGGCGGGTTCACGCATCCCTATTTCGAGGGCGACATTCGCAAAGGTGGCCAGGGTTATACGTTTAAGGGCAACCGAATCACCGTAGGCAGATTCCTGCGAATGCGATATTTCCTCGCTCGCGAAAGGCAACGAAAAAAGTGGCGCAGTATGGCGTAGCGAGTCGGTTCGACTTGAGCTGCTTTCTCGAAACAGCCATATTACGCGCCGATGTCCCTATCGCGAATCAGTCTCGGTACAGCCCAGTTAGGTTCCGCTTACGGCATTGCTAACCGCGGCGGTTCGCCGAGCGCCAAGACAGTCGACGAGATACTGGATCTTGCGATTTCCGCTGGTGTTCCTTACATCGATACAGCTCCGATTTACGGAGAGGCCGAAAAACGAATCGGGCGCTTTATTCAACGACGCGGCGTCGAGGACGCGTTCGAGATCTGTACGAAGTTGAGCCATCTGGATGACGATCTTCCGTCATCAGAAGTCGCCAGAGCTGTCGATCGGTCGATCGAATCTTCCCTCGGGAATCTGGGCGTACCGGTACTGAGCGAATATCTCATTCATGACGTTGAGCTTTTGCATCGGCATGGCCGCTCGCTAGTCGACGCGCTACTCAATACGCGTGAACGTGGTCGGATAAGGAAGGTCGGTGTGTCCGTCTACGGCCACGAAGATCTCGTCGCGCTTGACGAATTCCCCGAGCTGGAAATCGTCCAGCATCCGTTGAGCGTGTTTGACCAGCGTCTTTTGGAATCCGATCGTCTCGAAAGGTTGCAGTCCGACGGTACCGTTGTTCAGGCGAGAAGCGTTTTTCTCCAGGGGCTTCTGACATTGTCGGAAGATTCGCTTCCGAAAGCCGTTACGCATGCTCGTGACACGCTGAGTAAATATTCGGCGCTGCTGTCCGATAGCGGGCTAACGGCGGAGGCGGCGGCGTTGTTGTTCGTGTGCAGAACCGATGTCGACAGAGTCATCATCGGTACGGAAACGGCGACCCAGCTCGAGTCGAACATCGAGACGATTTCGAAAACGATGCCGGAAGAGCTGTTTCAACGACTTCGAGCGGCATTCCGAGAACTTCCGGGACGGATAATCGATCCGCGCCGTTGGCCGGGATGAAACGAAGTTCAGCTGTGCGTTCTGGACCGATCTGGCTAGAGTAGTTGCCGCGCGGCTAGCGTAACGATCTCGATGACCCTCTCGACTTCATCGTCGGTCATGCGGGGGAAGATCGGGATGGAGATCGCGCTCTCGGCAAATTTTTCAGCAGCCGGGCAGAGTCCTGCTGAGTACCCGAGTTCGCGGAATATCGGGTGCAGATAGACGGGCAGGTAATGCAGCTGAACTCCGAGCCCGTCGTCTTGCAGGCGTCGGAAGAGTTCGTCGCGACGAGACGAGTCCCTGACTCGCACGACATACAGATGCCATGCCGATTCCACCGAATCGAGCTCAACCGGAAGTTCGAGTTCGCTCAACTTGCCCAGTTCTCGCGAGTAGCGTGCGGCGATCTCGCGGCGCCTCGCGATAAAGCCGTCGAGTTTGGAGATCTGCGACAGACCGAGTGCGCAGAGTACGTCGGGCATCCGGTAATTGAAGCCCAGTTCCTGAATCTCGTAGTACCACGCCTCGGCCGGGCCCGAGAGCTCGTTCTGTTCGCGGACGATTCCGTGGTTCCGGAATCGCTTCGCGCGGCGTGCCGTAGCGTCGTCGTCTGTTATAAGGGCTCCCCCTTCCGCGGTCGTGATGGCTTTCACCGGATGGAAGCTGATCGCATTCGCGTCGGCGAGACTGCCGACCGCGTTTCCTCGATATCGGCCGCCGAATGAGTGTGCCGCATCTGCGACGGTGCGAATGCCGGCCGGTTCTGCGATTGCGGCGATGGCGTCGTAGTCGGCGGCGTGGCCGGCATAGTCGACAGGCACGATTAGCCTGGTCGCGTCGCTTACGGCGTTTGCGACGGCTGCGGGATCGATGTTTCCCGTTTGCTCGTCGATATCCGCAAACGTGACTTTTGCTCCGAGATGGAGTGCTGCCGTCGCTGTTGCCGCAAACGTAAGCGGTGAGGTCACGATCTCGTCGTTCGCGCCCAGACCCAGAGACGCGTACGCGGCGTGGAGTGCAGCCGTTCCTGAGTTCACTGCGACCGCGTGTTGAGCGCCGCAATATCCCGCCAGAGCGAGCTCGAATCGCTCAGTTGTCGGCCCGGTCGTCAGCCAGTCACCACGAAGCACTGCGGTTACGGCTGCTACATCGTCTTCGTCAATCCATTGACGACCGTAAGAAATGGTTGGTCGATCAGGCATTCAACATCGCGACGAGTTCGTCTCCGTCGAGCCAGTCCGCGTTCTTGTTGCTGCTGTACTCGAAATCGCGTGAAACTCGCTCGCCGGCGATCTCTGGTTGTCCGTCCCAGTCGATGCTCGGGCAGATAACGTAGTGGTCTCCGCGGTCGATGGTTCGATGCGCATCATCGGCGCTTATCATCTCTTCGTGTAGTTTTTCCCCCGGGCGCAAACCGACACGCTCGATTTTTGCGTCTGGTGCGACCGCCGTGATGACGTCCGTTAGTTTCATGCTAGGAAGCTTCGGAACAAAGATCTCGCCGCCGGACATCGTCGTTGCTGCTCTCGCGACAAAATGCGTCGCCTGATCGATCGTTATCCAGAATCGAGTCATTCGTTCGTCAGTGAGATAGAACGTTTCGCCATTCGAGAGCTCTCGAAGTCGCGCGATGACGCTACCACGACTTCCCACGACGTTGCCGTAACGAACGACGGCGAACTGAGTGTCCTTGGCGCCTGAGTAGGAGTTGCCCGAAACAAAGAGCTTGTCACCAACGAGTTTCGTCGCGCCGTAGAGGTTAACGGGGCTCGACGCTTTGTCTGTGCTGAGCGCGACTACTTTTCCAACGTGCCTGTCGATAGCGGCATCGATAATGTTCTGTGCGCCAAGGATATTGGTATTTACGAACTCGAACGGATTATATTCGGCCGCTGGTATTTGTTTCAGCGCGGCTGAGTGGATCACGATATCTACACCGTCGAATGCGCGATACAGTCGATCGCGATCACGAACGTCGCCAAGAAAAAATCGCAGCCGGGACTCGCCGTTGTACTCGCGGCTCATCTCGAATTGCTTCAGTTCGTCGCGGCTGAATATGACGATTCGAGGTGCGCTGCTGTTTCTCAGCAGCCGATCGGCGAAAGCGCGCCCGAACGAACCAGTGCCCCCAGTGATCAGAACTGATTTGCCGTCGAAAATCTCGAATCCCTGCTCGCCAGATGACATGAACTATCCTTCTTCGTCTCGCCTTAATTCCTCAGCAACCCGGACGACGCCTTCTCCGTCGACGAGATCCTTACCTGCGTTGATCAGCGCGCGGCGTTCGTTTTTATTGGTAGCCAGTGCTAATGATGTCTCGACGACGCGGCTCCAGTCCAGGTTTTCACGCGGTCCGAGGTACCTGCCCGCGCCGTGCTTCTCGATTTCTGAGCCTATCGGCTCCTGATTGGCAGCGATCGCGACGAATACTGTCGGTACGCCCATGTACAGGAGCTCCCAGCTCGTCGTGCCCGACGCGGCGATCGCGAGGTCGGCCCAGTCCATAATCGCAGGCATCTCCGTCGTATCGACCAGAAGCTCATAGTTTTCTGGCTGCGAATCGCAAAATTCCTGAATTGCTTCGATGTGCGTGTTGGCTGCTCCAGCAACGACACGTACATTGAAAACGGCACTTGCGGCCGCGAGAGCCCGCAGCGCCGACAGAGTGTCGTTGCCGGGATCGGCGCCGCCCATCGTCAAGAGCAGATTGCGCGCAACATGCTCACAGTCGTCGGTCCGACTGTGCGCGTAGTTTCGGAAATCTCTGCTGAGCAGCACATAGCGTGTTCCGAGCAATTTTCTTGCGGGGCTTGCCGAGTATTCGAGATCGGCGGCATAGAGATTCTGGTTCAGTAAGATCTGGCCGCCGTATCGGTCGAGATGCGCCGTATCGTCGATGATCATTAGTCGGTGGCCAGCGGACACGACAGCGTCGTGATAGGTCGCGTCAAAATGATAACCATCAACGATCACGGGCGTATCTCTGGTAAAGACCGCCAGAGATTCCTCGAGATCCTGGGGGTTTGGATGTGCCGCGGAGATCGAGAATGCGGAGATACCTTCCTGCGCAAGTCTCTGCTCGAGAGCCTTCGGGAAGCGGCCCGCAAAGCTCACCGGCCCGAACTTATCACTCCAGTGCTGCGCGAGCGCCAGGCAGCGCATGAAGTGGCCCGTCCCGGTTTCCGCATCGGCATCAACACGGAAAAAAAGATGACGATCGTCGGCAGTCATGGGTCGTGGCGGGTGTCTCAATCGTGTCCCGGAGCTGTCGCGAGGACCGACGTGACGTAATCAATGTTTCGCGGGATATGCGAATTCAGATTCAGATTCGCCATCGATGGAGTCAGCGGGCGAACGTTGCTATCGGCGCGAAGCAGCGACGGGTCCGCATCGATCAGCCGTTCGCCCTCCATCCCATAGGAATTGAAGTGCATTTGATTAGTCTTGTAGTCGAACATCTCGACACGGTGGTCCGAGTCGAGAATTCCAACGCTTACGAGATCTTCGATCCAGGTGCGCTGCCAGAAATCCGGATCGGTCGATGGGTTCTCGGCGCAGGGTACCGCGTAGTCGATTTGCAGGAGCGGCTCGTTCGAGTTGCGGAAGCTCGCAGGGAAATAGACCCGATTGAGTCTGAGCTTTGGGTCGCCAAAGAGAATCTCGTTGTACGCAGTAGTTGCCGGGCGGTTGAGCCTGAAGCTTCCGATCATGATCAGGTCGGTGGCAGTGTTCTGACACGGAATTCCGAGCAACTCGCAAAGCTGGCTCCAACCTGCACCCCAGAAATAGTTCTTCGCTACGAGCCGACGCCCGTGAACGTTTACTGCAGAGATGGTGTGGCTTCCCGGCTCGACCTCGATCTCCATGTCGTGCGCTTTGGTGAGGACTTCGATCCGCTCGGGATGAAATTTGCTGACGAAACCTTTGCTGAAACCGCCGAAGCCGCCTTCCTGCGGGTACAGGATGAACTGATCGACTCGATTTCTGAGTTTGTCGTGATAGTTCCTGGACTCGTCGCCGGATACTGATTTTCTCCGCGCTCGCGGAAAAAACCAGGGGTAGATGTTCGTCAGAAGCTGCGCTTCATCGACGCCGAATTCCCGGTGCCGACTTTCGGTCGGAAGCGAGGGCAGAGTCTCGTCAAAGATCATGTTGGCGTAGTCCTCGCCGTAAACTTCACTGAGTCGCGCGCGAGTGGGGAGTTCGTCGCCGATCTCGTCGATCAGCTCTCCGGGAGGCAGCAGTTTTCGAAGCTCGTCCGGCATCTCGTCCGGGTCTGGTGCATAGGGCATGACGTGGTTTCGAAGCACGATGCCGCGCTTGAGACGAACTCGATGCACCTTTCCGTCGACGACGTGCGTGAAGAGCTTGGTAGCGACTTCGGAGCGGCCGTGGTCGAGTACGTGCATTCCATACTCAAACCAGCTTCCATCCGAGGCTTTGAAGGAGCCATCGACACCGCCGACGAACGGTGCCCGCTCGAGTAACACGGCCCGATAGCCGAGCATACTCAATACGTAGGTTGCGACGAGGCCGCGTATATTGGCGCCGATTACAACTGCGTCGACCGTCTCCGTTTCCGCCATCGTTCGTCCCAGGTCTCGCTTCTTCAGTCCGGCGAGACGACGTGATCGGCCGAAAGGGGTGTCTCAGCCGCTATATCCTTCGCGGCCGATGCGGTTAAGACGCGGTCCAGGTCCGCCGGAGGCAATCCGGCACCGAGCTTTCCCGCGCGAAGCACGTCAATATTGTCTCTCGTGAAGGCTTCTCCGGCCTGGATGTCGCGCGTAGTGAAGATGCTGCGACGCGCGAATGAATGAAGCTCCTCCTCGCTGGGGAGGACTTCCTTCGTCCCTGTTCCGAGCACGGCTTCGGTTCTTCGCACGCCGGCGACGAGTCGTGACAGTTCATCGGGTTCGACGGCGTAAGCGTGATCCGGACCCGGTAAATCGTTATCGAGAGTGAAGTGTTTCTCGATCGCCACTGCTCCCAGTGCGACGGCAGCCATCGGTGCGGCTGTAGGATCACGCGTGTGATCCGAAAGTCCGGTCATGGCACCGAGCTCGTTACGCATCGTAACCAAAGCCCTTACGTTTGCGGCGTCGGGTGGGGCCGGGTAAGCCGCCGTACATTGGAAGACGACGAGATCATCGCAACCGGAGTCACGCAATACTTCGACAGCATGTCTAGTCTCATCAAGCTCTGACGCTCCAGTCGAGATAAACACGGGCTTGCGGCGTCGCCCGACTTCGCGCAGGAGCGGGTCGTGAGTCATCTCGTAAGAAGCGATTTTGAAGGCATCGACGTAGGGATCCAGAATGTCGACGGCTTCTTCGTGGAACGGTGTGGAGATAAATGCGAGCCCCGCCTTGTGGCTGTGCTCACAAAGTTCGGGCAGCCATTCCGAAGGCATCTCCATCGCTTTGATGATGTCGTAGATCGAGGTGTCCAGTCCCAGGTAGTCGCTTTTCCCGGCACTTTTCGGGTACAGGCGCTGCGCTTTGAAGGTCTGGAACTTGACCGCATCGGCGCTCGCGTCTGCGGCGACATCGATCAAACGATGCGCGGTCTCAATGCTGCCGTTGTGATTGCTTCCCGCCTCAGCGATAACGTAGGTTGGCGCACCGCTTCCGACCGTCTTTTCCCTTATCCTCAAGTCGTCAGGTCTCCGTGCTTGCTCAGTGTCATGAATCGCCAGTCGAGAACCAGTTGGCCGGCGATCTGCAATCCTCCGTCGGTCCGTGTTCCCCACGCGCCATGCTCGGCGCGGTTGTCTATCGGTACGGTGCTTTCGTCCGATTCTATTCGGATCGCGATGGTCGAATCTATCTCGTGGATGATGCTGCGGAAATAATTCTCGGAGTACATGTTGTTGTCGAGGTAACGATTCTCCTGGACGCTTCCATCCGCCGCGATCAGGGAGCTGTCTTCCTCATCTTCCGATAACAGTTCTCGAATCAGATACGTCATGTCGGCGAACAAAGATCTGACGACTACGTACCGAGATGACACCCGCAGTAGTTCGGAGATCGCTTTGGTAGGCGGCGGCGGTAAATTTGGAATCACGTTCATGCAGAGCACGATGTCGAATGAATCGTTCGGGAACTCCATATCGCGGGCATCGCCGACTGCGAACGTAGTCATTTCTGGGAATGCCTCGCGCGCGAGATCGATGTAATGCGCTGTCAGGTCGATGCCAGAGTAGTCGAGCTCGGGATCGATGCGCTGGCGCAGGCTGCGCAGGTAGTGTCCGGCGCCGCAACCGACATCGAGTATGCGCATTCCGGGCTCGTAGATCTCGCCCAGCAGCTTGCAGACTGCTTTCGCGGATTCCATCTCCTCGGCGGCGCCAGTCGCGCGATCGAAGAGCACCTTTCCAAATCGGCTGACCCGATTCGGTAGGCTCGAAGTCATGCTGCGATGGGGTGCGTGGCTAGCTGATCTTGAGCAACCGGCTCAGATTTCCGCCAACGATATCTGCTTTCTGCGCGTCGGTCAGTGACGGCGAATCGAGAACGACATCGAGCGTGTCCGGCCAGTTGAACGGGAGATCGGTACCATAGACGATTTGGCTCGTCCCCATCTCCGCTACGAGATGACGCAGACCTTCTTCATCGAAGACGATCGTGTCGACGAGAATCTGTTCGCGAAGATAATCGCTGGGGTTTTTCTCGTTGGCGCAGTTGGCGTTGTTGCGCACCGCGCAGGCGACTTCGGAGCGCCCGAGATAGGAAGGCATATAGCCGCCGCCGTGTGCCGCGACTACGCGCAAGCCGGGGAATCGATCGAGCACGCCCTCGTAAATAAGGTGCGACAAGAAGATCGTCGTTTCGAGAGGATTGCCGATAATATTTCCGAGGTCTCCGCGACCAGCGAGGCCACCCTCGCGCACTGCGTTCTGCGCGCCGTTCGGATGCATAAAGATGGGCGCTTCGAGTTCTTCGGCTTTGGCCCAGAAAGGATCGAAACGCGGGTCTGAGACGTGTTCGCCGAGCACGTGCCCCGCGATCGATGCGCCCCGATGGCCGAGTTCAGTCATGGCGTATTCGAGTTGTTCCGCAGCGAGCTCCGGATGCGCGAGCGAGACAGAAGACAGTCCGACGAAACGGTCAGGATGCTGTTCTACCCAAGCAGCAATCGCTTCGTCGTGATGCCGGACAACACGAGCGGCGAGGTCTTCATCTGCTGCGTACCACCAATAACGATTGATCGAGAGCGCCTGATAATCGATGCCGCGTTCATTCATGGCGTCGATGCGATCCTGGCCGAGCGCCTGCCATGGCGCCATGCCGATATCCGCGAACTCGGTACCCGCTGTCAGCGCACTGACAGAAGGGATAACGCAATGAGCGTGTATGTCTACGGTGTTAACGCGCTGACCGCCGATCATGATCTCACGGCGAGCTGATTGCGCGGTGGCGTTGAATCCATAGCTAAGCGCTACGAGTCCGGCCGAAGTGCCACCGAAAACTTTAAGGAAATCTCTTCGATTCGCCACTTTATTATCCCCTGAGCTAATCAGATTATTGGTGTGTGGTCGGTCTAGCATAGACCATTTTCAGGGGGAACTGAACGAGGAATAGTGTGGATTGTCGGCGGTCTAGGTTTGCTTCGGCGCGCCGGGTTTCATGGCTCTCGTATCGGTTTGCCGCTTCTCGGAATCCGAGCTGAAGCCGTCCTGATTGACGAAGATCGCATAGACGCCGTTTTCTTTCGCGTAGCTGATGGCAGCATCCATTGCCTGCTGAAGTGGCGTTGCTTCTGCGACAACTGGAAGAATGGTCCACGGAAATCCGCTCTCGGCGTCGTTGGCACGATAGTGCTCAACGGTTGCGAGGATCGTAGGACTGCGCTCCGACTTTCGGAACGGAGCGACGACGAGGCAGTTCGAGCTCGAGATATCGTCGTCGTAACGCGGGATGATCATCACATCATCGCTCCCGGTGGGTTTATCCGGGATCAAATTCAGCGTTTCGGCTTTCGACGTCGAACTCATGGTGAGATGAGTCTAATCAAATCCACCTCGCAGAATTGCGACGTGGGGCACAGTTTTTCGAGTCGGGTTTTTGCGCCTCCTATCTTCCGGCTGCGAATTCGTCCCTTGCCGACAGTCCGATAGCGCTGTGATCGGTGAAGAATCCGTCGATCCCCAGTGTCAGGAAAGCGGAGATCTCGTCGGCTGCTCGGCCATGCTCGATTTCGCTCTGAGACGAGCGGAGATCTACCGGCAGGAACGCGTTCTCGGCACGAAATGTATACGGATGGACGACCAGCCCTGCCGCGTGTGCATTCCCGACGAAGTTCGTTGCGTTGCCGATAGAGAGTGTTCCGGTCGCGTCGCGCGGGATCAGCAGATCCTTGTCGGGTCCGACGCCGTCAGCGTAGCTCGCAATCTCGAGGAGTCCCTGCGCCGTTGCCATCGTGGCGAAAGTTTGGAGTCCTGACGCCGCTTCGACATCGTACGGTTTGCCTGACGATCCCAGGAGTTGTACCAGCCGCAGGTCCGTTATCGCGTCCAGGGTTCTCAGACTCTCGATCTCGAACGACTGCAGATAAACAAGGTCGTCGGCACCGGAATAGCCGTGGCGCGTCAGCTCGTTCACGAGCGTTTCTTCCATCGGGAGCCCGACCGTCTCAAAGTGCGTCGGATGCTTAAGCTCGATATAGAGCCCGATATCCCGGCCCAGCATGACCTCCAGCGACCGAATGGCGATGATTGCCTCGCTGAGCAGCGGAACGGAGTAAGCGCCGTCGTGGAAGGCGTTCCGGGGCCGAATTTCAGGGACGCGCTCGATTGCTCGTAGTTGACGAATTTCCTCGAGCGAAAAGTCCTCGCTAAACCAGCCCCTGAGTCGCCTGCCATCGACTGTCTTCTCGACTTCACGATCGGCGAACTCGGCTCGCTCCGCGACGTCAGTCGAAAGATTCAGGAGGTTGTCGTGCCTCGCGATGAGCTGCCCGTCGCTCGTGCTGACAAGATCCAGCTCGATATAGTCTGCGCCTTGTAGAGCGGCCGTGCTGTAGGCAGCGAGCGTATGCTCGGGCCGATATCCGCTGGCCCCACGGTGGGCGATGACAATCGGCATCGACTCGAGAGTCGCCCGGGCGGGATCCGTCGTGCGATCGATCGGCGTTAGCGGACAGCCGGCAACCGCCAAGATTGCCCCAAGCAGCAGCGCTTCTTTGCCTCTTCGAAATAGAGTCATGAGTCGGTATTTCCGAGCCTGGATCCTCACCGCCCTATGTTAAATACAACGAGGAAATAATGAGACACGTATCGGCGAAGTTGCGAGAGAACGAGCGTAGTCTTTGTGGCTCCTCAGTGCGCTCGGGACAATAAAAGTCTCCTCGGAGCTAGGCTTGGGCGCATCTGGGGAGCCCCCCTCCATGACTTCGTAGCAGAAACTTCTGTCGTCGCAACTTGCGTGCGATAGTCACGCCCCCATGCACCAGGATTTAAGCCTTTCGGGGCGCGACACTGCGCTAACACATCGCGATGTGCTGTCGATCGCGATCCCGGTCATGCTGTCGAACGTCTCGACTCCATTGATCGGGATCGTCGACACGGCCGTCGTCGGGCAGATACCCGACCCCGCGTATATCGGTGCGGTCGCGGTCGGAGCGCTCGTCTTCTCGTTCATATTCTGGGCGTTCGGTTTCCTGCGCATGGGAACAACCGGGTTAACGGCTCAGGCGCTCGGCGCAAACGACTCAGAGGAGATCCGGTCCTGTCTCGGGCGTGCGCTGGCTGTTGCCGCGGTTGTCGGCGCCATCCTGATCGCTCTGCAGTGGCCGATTCGAGAGATCGCATTTGGACTGCTGAGCGGAAGCGCTCAGGTTGAAGGTCTCGCACGCGAATACTTTTCGATTCGCATCTGGGCGGCACCCGCGACGTTTG
>CAJIBS010000384.1_pt1 | contig 13835 bp, 11 predicted proteins | sample 9199411 | NCBI WGS metagenome assembly CAJIBS01 (sample SAMEA7708312, study PRJEB35096) | sediment metagenome | biome: marine neritic benthic zone biome [ENVO:01000025]; feature: sediment [ENVO:00002007]; material: shallow marine sediment [ENVO:03000034] sea grass bed [ENVO_01000059] ... | reverse complement strand
GATTACGTACAGAAGGTAAGGCACTCATGAGCACGGGTACTATCGTTCAGGTCATCGGCGCAGTGGTGGACGTCGAATTTCCAAGGGAGACTATCCCGAAAGTCTACGACGCACTGCATCTGGCCGATGAGGACTTGACGCTGGAGGTTCAGCAGCAGCTCGGCGACGGCATCGTGCGTGCGATCGCGATGGGCTCGAGTGAGGGTCTGAAGCGCGGTTTGCCGGTCACGAATACGGGTGAACCGATCAAGGTGCCTGTCGGCGAGAAGACGCTCGGACGCATCATGGACGTGCTCGGTAAGCCCATCGACAATGCGGGTGAGATCGGCGAAGAGGAGCGCTGGGCCATCCATCGCCAGGCGCCGTCTTACGAGGATCAGGCGACCTCCACTGAGCTACTCGAGACCGGCGTCAAGGTTATCGACCTGATCATGCCGATCGCTAAGGGCGGCAAGATCGGCCTGTTCGGCGGCGCGGGCGTCGGCAAGACCGTTACGCTCATGGAGCTCATCAACAATATCGCGAAGGCGCACGGCGGTTATTCCGTGTTCGCGGGTGTCGGTGAGCGAACTCGTGAGGGTAACGACTTCTACTACGAAATGAAGGAGTCGGAAGTCCTCGACAAAGTTTCGCTCGTATACGGTCAGATGAACGAGCCACCGGGTAACCGTCTTCGTGTCGCGCTGACCGGCCTGACGATGGCGGAGTACTTCCGCGACGAAGGCCGTGACATCCTGATGTTCATCGACAACATCTACCGTTACACGCTCGCCGGTACGGAGGTATCGGCACTACTCGGACGCATGCCGTCGGCCGTGGGATATCAGCCGACACTCGCTGAAGAAATGGGCGTGCTGCAGGAACGCATCACGTCGACGAAGACGGGCTCGATCACTTCTTTCCAGGCCGTCTATGTACCGGCCGACGATCTCACCGATCCGTCGCCGGCAACGACTTTCGCCCATCTGGATGCGACGCTCGTGCTTTCTCGCCAAATCGCGGAACTCGGAATCTATCCCGCTGTTGATCCCCTCGATTCGACGTCGCGCCTGCTCGACCCAAACGTTATCGGTCAGGAACACTACGATACGGCGCGTTCGGTTCAGGCCGTGCTGCAGCGCTACAAAGAGTTGCAGGACATCATCGCGATTCTCGGTATGGACGAGTTGTCGGAAGACGACAAGCTCATCGTGCAGCGAGCGCGTAAAGTACAGCGCTTTCTGTCGCAGCCTTTCACTGTCGCAGAGACGTTTACGGGATCGCCCGGAAAGTACGTTGCGCTCAAGGATACGATCAAAAGCTTCAAGGCCATCGTCGACGGCGACTACGATCATCTGCCCGAACAGGCGTTCTATATGGTCGGCGGCATCGAAGAGGCCGAAGAGCAGGGCAAGAAGCTGCAATAGGCGGAGCTCGATATAGTGGCAACCATTCACGTTGACATCGTCAGTGCCGAAGGCGAAATCTTCACGGGCGAGGCTGTTATGGTCTTCGCGCCCGCGAAGATGGGCGAAGTCGGGATCGCGCCACGCCACGCGCCTTTACTGACGGATCTCAAGCCAGGCGAAGTTCGTGTCGAGGCCGCGGACGGCGGAGAACGCACGTTCTACATCACGGGCGGTGTTCTGGAGATACAGCCTCATCTGGTTACCGTGCTAGCGGACAGCGCTTTGCACGCGGACCAGCTAGACGAAGATGCCGCGCTCGCTGCTCGCGAGCGCGCCCGCGAAGTACTCGAGGGCCGCCACGGAGAGATCGATCTCGAGCAGGCGCAGGCTGAAATGGTTGAAGCTGAGGCCCGTTATCGCGCGGCACAGAAACTCAAGGGCAAACGGTAAGCAAAGCTTTCAGCCCGCACCGATAGGCGCGTAGTTGCCTCATCGCTGTCCCGCCGCGCTATCATTCGACACTCTCGCGATTCAGGTGGGGTAACAATGCCTCTGACAGTCGTCATCCTGGCCGCCGGCCAGGGCAAGCGCATGAACTCCGATCGGCCGAAGGTCCTTCAGCCTCTGGCCGGCCGCGCTTTGCTCGCACACGTCCTGGGCACGGCCCGGCATCTGAAGCCGGACGCCATCAATATCGTTTACGGACACGGAGGCGATGCGGTATCCGAATCCTTTCCTGACGAAGACCTGACATGGAGCCGCCAGGCCGAGCAACTCGGTACCGGGCACGCAGTTGCGCAGGCACTACCGTCGATTCCTGATGATCATCAGGTACTCGTGCTGTGCGGCGATGTGCCGCTCGTTACACCCGAGACGTTGGAGCCCTTTCTAGATTACGGCGATGGGACTGAAGTCGTCGTGCTTTCCGCGATATTGGAGAATCCGAGCGGCTACGGTCGAATCGTCCGAGGCCAAGACGGCAACGTCATCAGTATCGTGGAGCAGAAGGACGCGACTCCGGATCAAGACGCTATCGCGGAGATCAACACGGGTCTGATGCGGTTGCCGGCCGGCAGACTCAGAGGATGGCTCGACAGGATCGGCAACGACAACTCGCAGGGCGAGTATTATCTGACGGACATTGTCGCAATAGCGATAGAGGACGGTGTGAAGGTCGCGGCGATTCCGGCCGGTGATGCTGACGAAACGCTTGGCATCAACGATCGAGCGCAACTCGCGGCCGCGGAACGCATTCTGCAGCTTAGGCTTGCCGAAGTCGCGATGAGCGCGGGCGCGACGCTCGCCGATCCGGCACGATTCGATCAGCGTGGAACGCTGAACGTCGGGCGTGACGTAATCATCGATGTCGGGGTTATATTCGAGGGCGACGTCAAGCTAGGCGATCGCGTGACGATCGGACCGAACTGCGTGATTTCCGATACGACACTCGGCGATGACTGCTTAGTACATCCGAATTCAGTTATGCACGGTGTCATAGCCGGGCCGCAGTGCGAGATTGGTCCTTTCGCGAGACTACGACCGGGAGCGGAGTTCTCCGAGCAGGTGAAGATCGGCAACTTCGTTGAAGTCAAAGCAAGCGAGATCGCTGCGGGCAGCAAAGTTAACCATCTGACCTATATCGGCGATACGGCCGTTGGCGCTGGGGTCAATGTTGGTGCCGGAACGATCGTCTGCAACTATGACGGTACGCACAAACATCGCTCGTCTGTTGGCGACGGCGCTTTTATCGGCTCGGGCGTTATGCTCGTTGCCCCGGTCGACGTCGGCGAGGGAGCGACGATCGGTGCCGGCTCGATCGTGACGAAGACCGCCCCGGCGAACGAACTAACGCTCTCCCGCGCGAAACAAGTCACGATCAAGGGTTGGAAACGACCGCAGAAGCCCGCAAAGTGAGCAACCGGTAGCAGCGTTTACTCAACGATCTTGCCCATGTCGACCATTAATCGGAACGGACTCTTAGAGTATGTGTGGAATAGTCGGCGCGGTCGCTGATCGCGATATAATGCCAATTCTCATGGACGGACTCGAACGCCTCGAGTATCGAGGCTACGATTCCGCGGGCATCGCGCTGGCAAACGATGGAGCGCTCAAGCGTATTCGCCGCGAGGGAAAGCTCAGGGAACTCGCGAAAGCGCTAGAAGACTCGCCGCTATCCGGACACCAGGGAATCGCGCATACGCGCTGGGCTACGCACGGCGTGCCGAACGAAGTCAACGCGCATCCGCATACCTCCGGAGACGATGTCGCTCTCGTCCACAACGGCATCATCGAGAACCATGGTGAGCTGCGCCGGGAATTGAAGGACGCGGGTTTCGTTTTCGAATCCGAGACTGATACGGAAGTTATCGCGCATCGGATCCGTTTCTACCTGGGTAAAGGCGCCGAGATATTCGAGGCTGTCCAATCGACAGTCGCGGAGCTCGAGGGCGCATACGCGCTGGTTGTCATGTACGCCGGAGATCCGGATGCACTTGTTCTGGCTCGCTCTGGCGGACCCGTCGTTGTTGGTCTGGGCGAACAAGAGAACTTCGTTGCCTCGGATATCGCTGCTCTGCTCCCGGTGACGCGACATTTTCAGTTTCTCGAGGACGGTGATATTGCGCTCGTGCGGCGTAGCAGCGTCGAGATATTCGACGGCTCCGGTAATCCCGTCGAGCGACCTGTCATAGAGAGCGAACTTACGGCGGATTCGAACGATCGCGGCCGCTATAGCCACTATATGGAGAAGGAGATCCACGAGCAGGGTCGTGCAGTTGCGGCTACTCTCGAGGGTCGAATCGGTGACGGTAAATTGCTCGACAACATCCTCGGCCCGGAAGCCAGCGAAGTCATTCCGCATGTCGAATGCGTTCACATCGTTGCCTGCGGGACGAGCTTCCACGCCGGGCTCGTGGCTCGCTATCAGATCGAAGAACTCGCGGGGATTCCGTGCTTGGTCGACATCGCCAGCGAGTATCGTTATCGCCGTCCGGTCGTGCCGGAGAACACCCTGATGGTCGTCATCTCGCAGTCAGGCGAAACAGCGGACACGCTGGCTGCGCTACGAGCAGCGAAGGATTATGGCTACCTTGGCACGCTCGCAATTTGTAACGTTCCCGAGTGCTCGCTCGTTCGGGAGTCAGACTTCGTTCTGATGACGCGAGCCGGACCGGAGATTGGTGTCGCTTCGACAAAGGCTTTCACGACCCAGTTAACGGCCCTGGCTCTCGTGACCTTGGCACTCGCGAAAGCGCGGGGGCTCGAGCAGGCGACAGAGTACTTACTGGTTAACCAGTTGGCAGAGCTGCCCAGCCTCGTCGAGCAGACGTTGGCGCTCGATGAAGACATCGCCGAACTCGCACACGAGTTCTCTGAGAAACATCATGCATTGTTCCTTGGGCGAGGCGTGTTGAATCCCATTGCAATGGAAGGTGCGCTGAAGCTGAAAGAGATCTCCTACATTCACGCAGAGGCTTATGCGGCCGGCGAGCTCAAGCACGGCCCACTGGCGCTCGTCGACGACGATATGCCCGTGGTGACGGTCGCGCCTAATAACGAACTGCTGGGGAAGCTGAAGTCGAATCTTCAGGAGGTAAGGGCCCGCGGCGGACGGTTGTTCGTATTCGCAGATCTCAGGGCCGGTCTGGACGAAGGCGATGGCGTTCACATTGTGCGCATGCCCTCGCACGCGGAAGCCATCCAGGCGCCGATTCTTTACACCGTTCCTTTGCAGCTACTCGCGTATCACGTTGCGCTGTTGAAGGGGACCGACGTCGACCAACCGCGAAATTTAGCGAAGTCGGTTACCGTCGAATAGAGCGCGACTCAGCGAGCACTTCGATTCACTCGTTAGAACGCAACGATACGCTAACAGTCGGCGCGACGATCAATTGTTAGATTCGTGCTTGGAGAGAAAACTATGAAAAAGGCGTGCTGGCTTGCACTGATCTTGCCGCTCACCGTCACGAGTGTTACTGCTCAGAACAGCGAGGCCACTCAAAGACTGCTGGAACGGAACAGGATGTTCGAACCGGCGATCATCGAGGTTGCCGAAAACGTCTACACGGCTGTCGGCTATCAGGTATCCGCCAATACGATGATCGTAGGCGATGACGGGGTGATCATCGTAGACCCGGGTCAGCAGGTAGCCGGCGCGCAGCGGCTCCGTGCCGAGTTCGCGCGAATCTCAGACCTGCCTGTTCGCGCGATCATTTATACGCATGGTCACGCGGATCACACGAACGGGGCAGCCGCGTTCTACGAGCCGGATGCTGGTATCGAAGTCTGGGCCCGCTCGAATTACTGGTCGGAACCGACTCGCGTGGCGGCTGCAGGACTCACTGGTGGAGCTCGGCCGTCGAACACGCAGGGATTCGATCTCCTTCCTGAGCAGAAGATCAGCGTCGGGATCGCTATTCCTCCGGAACGACCGCCCGCTGGTAGCAACCAGGTGGACGGTGTCGGGGCACAGGCGCAGCCCGTCCGGATCGACCCGACGCATACTTTCGCGGAAGACAGGGTGTCTATGCAGATCGCGGGTGTCCGGATTGAGCTCGTCGCGGCACCAGGTGAGACGGCCGACCAGCTCTATGTCTGGCTACCCGAGCAGCGCGTCGTTTTTGCCGGCGACAACTTCTATCAGTCCTGGCCAAACGTATATCCGTTGCGAGGTACGGCGCGTCGCTCGATCCGTGACTGGATATCAAGCATAGACAGCATGGTCCGGGAGGACCCGCTGCACGTCGTCGGCGGCCATACGACGCCCATACTCGATATAGCGGTCGAAGTGCTAAGCAACTACCGCGATGCCATGCAGTGGGTTCACGACCGGACCATCGAGGGCGCGAAGCAATACATGACGCCCGATGAGCTCGTGAACTACGCAGCCCTGCCGGCGCATCTCGCAGAACTCGACTACCTGGCGGAGTATTACGGCAGCGTCTGGGGCACGGTACGCGATATCTACGCACAGGATCTCGGCTGGTTCGACGGCGACCCCCTGAATCTCCATCGCGAGAGTCCATTGCGGCAGTCGGAGCGGATGGCCGAACTCGTGGGCGGCGTCGATGCGCTGTGGACGAAAGCCCAGGACGCCATGATGGCGGACGATCCTCTCGGCGCGGCGCAGTTAGCGCAGCACGTGAGTCGCTTGCGCCCCGACGATCCTGAGCCAAAGCTCTTGATGGCTGATGCGCTGGAGATCATTGGCGAACGCACTTTCAATGCGCCCGCCCGAAATTACACGCTTTCATCGGCCAATCGTTTTCGACGAGAAGCCGGCGAGTAAGAGGCGGTCCACAGCAAACTACGCCGGCGTCCGCTTATGGGCGGAGGGAGCCGTCGAGATAAACGTCATTATGCGGATCGCGGCAGTTGCCAGGCGTAGCCGCCCGGATTACTCGTTACCGTCGGCGTTGCAGCCGAGCTAGCACTGATCTCTGTTGCTGTGTTTGGAGAGACTGGTTGTGCCGTCGAAGTCGTAGTAGGTATAGACTGTTTCTCCAGCGATGTAGATACAGTGCACTTTGATCTCTGGCCTCGAGGGGTGGCCGCGGCCCAGTATGTCTATCTCATCACCAACCGATAGCGTGTTCTCATCAAACCCAAGGCGACGATTCCGGTTAGGCGTCGCCAGTACCAAATCCCACTCTTGGCCGTTGCTATCAGTCGCGGTCAGTTGATCATGCGCGTTACCCAAACGGAGTTCGGTAACCACCAGAGAGGTGTCTACGTCGCTGTTGTAACCAGTCCAACCATGGTGCGCCCAACCTAATGTTGGTCCAATGGTAAGCAAAGCCAGAACAGTCAATGGAGAACGAACACGCGATGAATCGATCATGATGGGTCCCTGCTTGCAGTCAATGTGTCGAGTTCTGGTGTAGCCTACCACGGTCGGACCGGAGCGGAACGGTCGCTAAGACCGCTGGTCGCAGTTTTCTTCGCCATCCCGTTTGACGTATAAAAGACCAATAGAATCTTCCGAAGGAGAGAATTCATGTGTGACGAAAGAACAATCAAAGAATCACTGGAACATATGGAGCGGTCGGGAGAGCTGACCAGGCGGCAATTCAACGTACTATCTGCCGGGGCCGGTTTGTCTATCCTTTTGCCGCGCGTTGCCGATGCACAGGACGTCACGGAATCGGAAGTCGAGGTGATGACGCCAGACGGCGTTGCGGACTGCTACTTCGTGCATCCATCGAGTGGCGCTCACCCGGGAGTGATCATTTGGCCCGACATCATGAGCCTGCGCCCTGCCTTCAGGCAGATGGGCAGACGACTCGCGGAATCCGGCTACTCGGTTCTGGTAGTCAATCCCTACTACCGTGTCACGCGGGCGCCCGTCGTACCGGAAGGCGCCAATATGGCTCAGGACGAGACGCGCAACACCGTCTTCCCATTGGCGAGTACGTTGAGCCCGGAGACTCACATGATCGACGCGCGGGCTTTCGTGGAATTTCTCGACAGCCAGGACGCCGTGGACGTTAATCGCAAGATAGGAACGATGGGTTATTGCATGGGCGGTCCGATCACGATGAGGACCGCAGCCGCGGTTCCGGATCGGATCGGCGCCGGCGCGTCGTTTCACGGTGGCGGACTGGTCACTGATGGGCCCGACAGCCCCCATTTGCTGGTACCGAACATGCAGGCACACTACCTCTTCGCCATTGCGGAAAATGATGACGCTGAAGAGCCGGACGCCAAGAATGTGCTGCGGGAGACATTCGCTAGCGCCGGGTTGCCTGCGGAGATCGAAGTGTACGAAGGGACGTTGCACGGCTGGTGCCCGCCGGATTCACACGTTTACAACGAAGCCAGTGCGGAACGGGCATGGGACCGACTCCTGGCGTTGTTCGAGACGGCGCTGGCCTAGTCAGTCGCACACGCGTAAGAGTTTCGGATCGAAAGATGGGCTCTGGGTATCGATCGGAGCCGATATGTCGTTTTTGCTAGAGAAAGAACGTTTGGCGGTCCTGCTAGCGGCTGTTCTCGCGCTGTTTGAGTCGGCATCATATGCCCAGGAGACGGGGTCCACGGTTGCGGCGCGGCAGATGGTGTTTGGCATCGAGCACGTTGACGCCGACACTGGCGCGATGCCGGGCGACAAGGCGATCTTTTCCTGGCTGACTAATTCAACATTTGCGACGGCGATCGCCGGACGTGTCATTCTCCTCGATAGTTTCGTCACGAGGCTCGAGGTTCAACCCGGGCGAACGCCTTTCGTCATCTCCGACATCGTCAATCTGCGACCGGAGGCTATCTTGCTCGGTCATGGTCACGGCGATCATGCCAACAATGCCGCGTACATTGCGGCGAAGACGGGCGCCACGATTTACGCGACGGAAGAGACCTGCGGGACGATGCAGATTGACTTCGAGCGTATGCTCGCGGATCCCGTCATCCAGCAACATCCCGAAGCTCGTTTTCCCGAAGACGCTGCGGTGATCTGCATAAACGTGACTTCAGCCGGATCGAGACCTGGAACCGAAGTGCTGAGAATCCCGGCGCTCGAGCCGCAAGCTTGCGTAACGGCGTTTCGACATCTTCATTCCGTCGCCGTTCAACCCGACGAGAGTTTTCCGCCAACGCCAGTCCAGATCATCGTTGATCCTCGCGACGAAGCATTGTTTCCTGCAGGAGTTCCGCTTCTCCCGCGAAGCGACGGCGCGCCGCTCTCGGGACAGATGAATATCAATACGACACCGGGCGCGGCCGGCGGTGCGGAATCTCTCTTCTACAGTTTCCTGCTTCGAGGTGGTACGAATTTCTCCTTCGTGTGGCACAACACTGCGGGTGCGCTAAAGGAAGGCAAGGGTCGAGACTATGATGGCGAACCGGCGGACGGCCAGCGAATCATCGATCTGCTCGAAGCTCTGAGGCCAGTCGACCTTCAGATGGGGACAGCCTCGACGGGGAATTTCGATAACAACGGTCTGCGAGACCTGATCATGTATCAGGCTGCGCTGCAGCCTTCGATCTATATTCCGAACCACATAACGTCGGGTACCCGAACTCGTGAGGCCTCGTCGTTGTCGGTCTACGCGGGTTATCTGGAGCAGCTGGATCTCATGGGGCAACCGAGAGAGAGTCGCCCACAGATTCGGTGGCTGACCGACCCTGTAGATTATCTGAAACCGATAAGTTTCGATCTCGACAATCCGGCGTGGTCGAATCCGCAGAAAGCCGACGCGCTCGATAGCTATTGTATGGCGGGCGAAAGTCGAGACGTGATGGAGATCACTATCCGATAGCAAGCCGTAACTCAATCAAAACGGAGTCAGTATCGCAATGAAAACCTTTCAGATTGTCGTTGCACTGGTGTTCATAATTGCAGCACCGGGGACAGCGATCGCAGAGGCGCGAGTCGAATCGAATGTTGTCTTCGGAATGTATTCCGGGCTGGCGCTTTTAATGGACATTCACTATCCCGCCGAGCCCAATGGTTACGGCATCGTGCACGTTTCAGGCAGCGGCTGGTCGAGGCCGCTGGCGTACAATGCGGAGCGACTGACACAGAGACAGCACGTCCAACTCGAAGCGCAACCTCTCGTCGATGCCGGATATACGGTATTCACGATCAACCATCGGGCAGCGCCGAGATTCGAAGCTGAAGCAATGATCGAGGATGTTCAACGTGCGATCCGATTCGTTCGTTTCCATTCCTCCGACTACGGGATCGATGCCGATCGGATCGGCGCGGTGGCGGGGTCGTCCGGCGGGCATCTAGCGAGCATGGCAGCGGTTCTGGATGGAGCCGGAGATCCCGATGACCCCGATCCGGTAAACCGCGTCAGCGCCAAACTTCAGTGTGTCGTCGGAAGAGCGGTTCCGGCCGATCTGTCAGCGATAGCATCGGTCAACCGATCGTATGCGCTGGCGTTGCTCGTTGGTGCCGCCTATACGCGAGATTCCGGGTCCGAAGAGGCGCAACGCTACGTTGCGGCCTCGCCCACGACCTATGCATCACGAGACGATCCACCGTTTCTGCTTGTGCACGGAGATGCCGACAACGTCGTACCTTTCGAGCAAGCAGGGCTGTTCGCCGAGGTACTGCGCGCCGAAGGTGTAACAGCTGAAGTGATCCCGGTACCAGGTGCGGGACACACGCCAGCCATCTTCGAAGACGAAGAGCTGCAGGCAGCCTCCATCAGTTGGTTCGATCGACATCTTCAAGACTAACGATCGCGGCGATCGTCGCGCTATATTATGGTTCGCTTGATACTCACAGCATGCGAAAGGAGAAAGGAATGATTAAGTTCTTTTCGCACAAGGCGACGAGGCAACTCGCACTTTCCGTCGCGACGTCGGCGCTGCTAGTCGCGCTGGATACATCCGCGCATCACAGTACCGGCCTTTTCGACGGCACCACGCTCATCACGGTCGAAGGGCGCGTCACCCGAGTTGCCTGGCGGAGCCCCCACGTCTACATTTTTGTCGAATCCGAAGACGAAAATGGTGAGGCGGTCGAATGGCGCCTAGAGGCACTGCCGGTTCCGATCATGGTCAAGAACGGTTGGACGGAAGATTCGCTGAGTGTCGGTGATCTGGTCGCCGCGGAAGGCTATCCCGCGAGACAGGCAACGGGCTATGCATACCTGCACAGACTCATCAAGGCAGACGGCACGATACTGAATCCGGGCCAGACGGGCAGCCCGGGCGCGACCGAAGGCGAAGTCGCTAACTGATCGAGCCAGTGGCTATTGCGCGCCATCAGTCCGAGGACGGAAAGAGAAAGATGAGCGGAAGAAAACGACTCGACACGTCTGGAAGGTTCACGGCCCTGTGCGTCCCGCTGATAGCCGTGATAATCGTTGTTCCCCTCGCCGCGAAAGCGCAGTTACCAGACGCAGTGTCGGACATTCCCGACCTCTCGGGCATCTGGCAGCGGCGAGGACTCGTGGAACCCGCCGAGCCCATGCAACTCAAAGCCAGAGCGATCGGATTCAGTCACGCGTTCGACGAAGTGTTGTCACCTCGCTACGACTGCAGCCCGGCTGCCGCGCCGTTTATACTCCGCGACCCCTACAACTTTGCGATAGAGCAGCAGAGTGACCGTGTGCTTCTCATCTACGAAAAAGACGATGTGATTCGTACGGTCTGGCTGGAGGGACACAGCACTCCACAACCCGGTGCCTACGATTTCTCCATTCAGGGCCATTCGGTTGGGCGATATGAGGACGACCAGCTGGTAGTTGAGACGACGAAGTTCGTCTTCGATCCGGTCGGACTCGCCGATACGGGAAACATTCCGTCGTCGACGCTGAAAAAGGTGACGGAGCGATACTGGCGTGAAGGCGATTGGTTGAAAGCCAACGTAGTTACCGAAGATCCATTGATATTGCTGGCGCCCTACGAGTTCACGTTCCAATGGGAGCTCACCGATGTCGCACTTATTCCTTATGGCTGCGATCCCGAGCTAGCCAGGTTCCCGGCGGAGTTCTTTCCATCAAAGTATCAAGATCCCGACTGGGTGAGACTACCGGCTGACAGGCCGTCGATTCGCCCGTGACTTCGACTCAACACTAGAAGCCGATAGCGGGCCTCGGCCTTCCGGAGCCGTCGGGTTCGTGCGAGTCGTTGGGCGCTTCCGCCATTGCGCGAATGCGTTCGAGAGCAAGGTTCATGAGTCTTGCCTCTCCCGACTCATCGGGAACGACGCATACCGGATGGCGACGCAGCTTACCCCAGTCGTTAGTCAGTAAGATCTGGCCCAGATGCGAGAGATTCTTCTCGATGCAGATCATGTAGGGGTTGATGCCTTCGAAGAAAGGCTCGGCGTAGCGGTAAGCTCGATTGAAATCCTTCTCGAGACGGCGTCGCGCGTAGTGTCGATAGTACTGTAGTGTTTGAGCCAGCAAGTCGAGACCAGAGCGATACCGGATGAGCCTGCCGTCGGGTGCGTGTTCCACAGCGATACCGCCAAGAATAAATTCAGGAAATAGCCGGTCACGGCACTTCTCGAGATAGCATCGATCGGCCAGCTGGGCAATCAGATCCGCCGTCCCGAGAAGATGACCAGCAATGCTGTCTCTCGGATCGTCGAGCTCGATGTCGTCCAGGTTCTTCTCGTAACCCGTGAAGTGAACGATCTGCGCCGCTACCGGTACCAAATCATCGAGTCCGATTCGTGGCAGATAGTTCGACAGGAACGATGCGCTCCGTGACACGTGCGAAAGCGTGAACTCGGCTCCGGATATTGCATCGCGATCCACACGACGGTGGCGAAGGTAACCCGAGTCGTGGAACAACGCAGTGATGACAGCGAGGCTAGCGCGATCCGCGCCGAGTTTATCGTTTGGAGTCACGGTGATCTCGTGTCCGGCGATCAGCCGAGCCAGCGCGAGCGTCATGTCCAGCGTGTGCTGGATGTCGTGATAGGTCGTATCGACGGCATGGTAGTCGGGCTCGAGCCCAAGGAAAAAGCGTTCGAAGTCGTGAAACGCTATCCAGACGGCGTCGAAGGCGTGCGCCGGATACAGCACACCAAAGATGTCGCGGACCGCATCTCTGACGGCGGCTGGCGAAGACACCTGAACGCGATTCGTCACGTCGTAGTCGTTACGACGGTCCTGCAGTGTGTCGTCGATTGGGCGTCCCTAGAGTACTAGAGGTTCCTAGTGTAAGACATTGTAATCTAGAGGGAAACCGGGCCCTGAGATTGGTGTCATCGCAGCTCGAAAACCGCCAGCACCGGGGTATGATCGGAGGGTCTCTCGAGTCGGCGTGGTTCTTTGTCGATGGAGCAGGTCGAGCAGGCGTCACGCAATGCCGCCGATGCCAGAATAAGGTCGATCCTGAGTCCGAGATTGCGTCGAAAACCAGCAGCCCGATAGTCCCACCAGCTGAAACTCTTCTCGGGCTGCTCAAATAAGCGGAAGGTATCGGCGAGCCCGAGGTCGGTGATACGCGCCAGTGCCGCGCGCTCGTCGTCACTGCAGAGTATCTTGCCTCGCCAGGCTTCCGGATCGTGAACATCCTCGTCGGCTGGGGCAATGTTGAAGTCTCCCATTGCGACGACGTTCTCGTAACGCTTCAATTCGTTCTCTAGCTGAGCTGTTAGCGCTTCCAGCCAGGCGAGCTTGTAGGCGTATTTCTCCGTTCCCACGGCTTGTCCATTGGGCACATAAAGATTGAAGACGCGCACATCGCCGACGGTCGCGGCGAGCACGCGACGCTGCGGGTCGTCGAATCCATCGATGTCCGTGACGACATCTTCAGCCGCTTCGCGCGTGATCAGTGCAACGCCGTTATAAGTTGGCTGGCCGCTGAAGACGCTGCGATACCCGAGCTCCGCAAGCTCGTCAACGGGAAACTTGTCATCGGTGAGTTTTGTCTCTTGCAGGCCGAGAATGTCGGGTTGCTCTGAGCTGAGCCAGTCGCGAACGTGGTCGATTCGAACGCGAAGACTGTTCACGTTCCAGGTCGCTATCTTCACGCCGCGCCTTC
>CAJIBS010000310.1_pt1 | contig 14197 bp, 13 predicted proteins | sample 9199411 | NCBI WGS metagenome assembly CAJIBS01 (sample SAMEA7708312, study PRJEB35096) | sediment metagenome | biome: marine neritic benthic zone biome [ENVO:01000025]; feature: sediment [ENVO:00002007]; material: shallow marine sediment [ENVO:03000034] sea grass bed [ENVO_01000059] ... | reverse complement strand
GATCTCGAGTCGTTGAAGGAAAAACTCTTTGAGTTACTGCCGAACGAACCAATCGAGGTATATGCCACGCAGCGATCGATAGTTCTCGCCGGCGAGGTATCCAGTCTCACGAATATGCAGGCCGCGATACAGGTCGCGGACAACTATCTCGCACAGGTGTCAACAGCCGTCGAGGCACAGCAGTTCGAGCAGCAACAGCAGATGATTGGTGGAGATCAGACGGCTGGCGAAGTCATCAACCTCATGCAGGTTGGCGGCGTTCAGCAAGTCATGCTCGAGATCAGGATCGCCGAGATTGCGAGAACCGAGCTTCGTCGCCTCAATACGCAGTTCAACAGCTTCCATCTCGGCGGAGAGTGGAACTACGGTGGCGTCAACGGTGGCGCCGCGTTCCCGGACGTCGAGTTCAATCAGCCGATTAACGGCCGGCTACCCGTATTCGATGGGCTCGCGCCCTGGGGTCCGGCTATCGACGAGTTCGCTCCGCTCGATATGAGTATCGGCGGCCAGGGCCTGTTCGCGAGCTTCCTCGACGCCGACTCGATGTTCAACCTTGCTCTCGAAGCGGCGAAGAACAACGGTCTGTCAAAAATTCTCGCCGAGCCCACTGTCACGACCCTGACTGGTCGCGAGGCCTACTTCAATTCTGGAGGCCAGATCGGTATTCCCGTGACGAACGGAGTCGGCGACACCAATATCGAGTTCAAGGATTTCGGCGTCAGCGTCCGCTTTCTTCCTATCGTACTCGGCACCGGATTGATCAATCTGACGATCGACGCTGAAGTACTCGAATTGCTCGATATCGAAACCTTCGCGTTCAGTCAGCGCCGTGTAAGTTCGACCGTCGAGCTCATGCAAGGCCAGACCATGGCGCTTGCCGGATTGATCGACGAGGACCTTCAGCAGAACGTCGACAAGTTCCCCGGGCTTGGAGCGATTCCCGTCTTGGGTGCCTTGTTCCGCAGCCAGGAGTTCCGCAATCAGGAAACAGAGCTTGTGATCATGGCGACACCTCACCTCGCGCGTCCGATCGAGCCGGACAACATTCGGTTGCCGACGGACGGGTTCGTGAATCCGAGCGATACCGAGTTCTATCTGCTGGGTCGCATGGAGGGTCGTACTTCCGGCGCCAGCCCCAGAAACACGGCGGCTGGTACCAGCGAAGGAACCTTCGGACATCAGACAGATTAAGAGTCAATTGGAGAACATCAGAATGAACAATCGAAAAACGTACGCGGCGGCGGCAGTAGCCGGACTGACTTTGCTGGTCGGATGCTCAGCCAGCCCCGTTACCGAAGACGAATTCGGCGACTCGGTACGACAGATGATTCGAAGCCAGAAAATTTTTGTCGCAGTCGAAGAAGAGCCCGTAACCGGGAATGACGGTCAGCGCCTCGAGACGGTACTAGAAAGCTATCGATCGAACGAGAGGCCGGCCCCTATCGAAGCGCCGCCTTCGATCTTGATCAACACGAGTAACTAGCCCAGGAGGAGAACGGGAGGCGAAAGCAATGTTTAAGAATTACCACCATCGAAGGATCAGTTCAGCGCCGAAGAAACAGCGCGGGATCGTACTCGTACTTTTCACGATCGCGATGGTTGTCATGCTCGGCATGGCCGGCGTCGCGCTCGACGGTGCGCACGGAATGCTCAATAAGACGCGTCTGCAGAATCTGTCCGATGCTGCCGCGCTGAGCGGCGCGAAGACATTGGATCAGACGAACGACGTCGTTCTGGCGGAAGTTGACGCTCGCGCGATCTTCGCCGCCAACGCCGGCGACCTGGGCAACGCGGAGATTCAAGGCTCGCTAGGTGGAGACCTGACCGTTACGGTTCAGTTCTCGTCGACGCTGCACCCGTTCGTCCCGGGCACGAGCCCCGAACAATACGTCCGCGTCATCGCGCAGAATCTTAGGCTTCCCGGCTGGTTCATCCCGGTTCTCGGCTTCAACGAGAAAATCGTAGGCGCGACAGCTGTCGCCGGTCCGAGCCCGACGATCAACACGGCCTGCAACATCGCGCCAATGATGGTCTGCGGGGACCCGAATCCGGCAGCCGACAACTTCGGCTACCCACTAGGCTTCACCGATGTTCTTAAGGCGTCAACGAATAGCTTCGATGTCGGCCCCGGCAACTTCCAGCTGATCAGGCTGGGCGGCGCGATGGGCGGTGCAGACATTCGCGAAGCGATGGCCGGCGGCTATGACGAATGCGCTTCGATCGATGACGTTATCCCTACAGAGCCCGGTAACACGGTCGGCCCAGTCGTTCAGGGATTCAACACTCGCTTCGGTATCTATTCGGGCCCGATGAACGGTACCCAATCTCAATACCCACCCGATGTCGTGACCGGAGAACCGACTCCGTTACTTACGTACGAATGCCCGGCCGGCGGCGGGATGGGTAGCGATACCGTCTGCTACCAGGGTCAACCGATAGATGAAACGACGGTTTTCTACGACCGCGACGATTACGAAGCCGCGTTGCTCGCCACTAACTATAACTACGCGCCGATCGAGGACGGCGGTATCGGCGCGTTTAACCGCCGCACGATGGCCGTACCCGTAGGCGACTGCACGAATACGACGAACGGTCAGGGCGACGTGCCGCTACTCGGCTTCCTCTGCTACCACATGATTCAGCGCGCCGAACAGCACGGTAATCGATCGCAAATTTATGGGGAGTTCATCGACGATGGTTGCCCGGTCAACGGGCGACCCGGTCCGGCTCCCGGAACCGGTCCCGGACCTTACATCATTCAACTCTACAAGGATGAGGATGCCACGGCGTCCTAGGTGAGAGAGATGATGACACGCACGACAAATCGCCAAGCGCGCCGATTCAAAGGCGTCGTCATGATCGAGTTCCTGATCGTCCTGCCTATCTGCATGATGCTGGTCATGGCAACGGCCGAGTTCGGCCGCGCGTTCATGCAATACAACGCGTTGACGAAAGGGCTCAGAGACGGCGCTCGACACGTCGCTAGCAATGCCCTTGTCGGAACGACGGGAGTGATAAACATCTCCGGAGCGACGCAGGCAGAAGCACAGAACCTCGTCGTTTACGGAAACACGAGCGGATCGGGAGCTCCGATACTTCCTGGCCTGACAACAGGTGCGATAGCGGTCGCGAACGCCGGCGCCGGAAATATCAGAATTTCGGCGACCTACCCGTATGGCTCCATATTCGCGTTCGTCCCCGGCTTTTTTTACAGCGGCAACACGACGACCAACGGCTACAACCTGCAAGCCGCGATCACGATGAGGGCCCTCTGATGATTAGGAAACAGAGAGGCTTGGCAACCGTCGAGGCCGCGATAGTTGGCCTAGTCGCCATGATTACGCTTTTCGGCGTGATCGAAGTCGCGCGCGTCTTCTTCGTCATGAACGCGCTCGAGGAAGCGACCCGTCGCGGAGCGCGCGTTGCGGCCGTATGCCAACTCAACGACGCCGCGATCGCGGAAGTAACAGTTTTCAATCCGTCTGGTGGTGGCGCCAACAGTGCTCTCTTACCCGGTCTCACGACAGGTAACGTGCTCGTACAGTACCTCGACGAAGGAGGAAACGTTCTCGGCGCTCCAGGCGGAAGTTTCGGCCTGATTCGCTTCGTGCGCGTCTCGATCGTGAACTTCGCGCATCAATTGATCATTCCTCTGGCTACGAGAACGTTCACGATGCCGAATTTCGCTACGACGATTCCTGCTGAAAGTCTCGGCGTATGGCCCGGAGGCTTCTCGCCATGCTGACCGAACTAATTCAACAAGGAAGCTGCGATGCCGAGTAAATACGATCTAATCCTGGTCAGCCGCTCGCAGGATTCCGCCGATCAGTTGTTCGAGTGTCTGACACAGGCAGCCGACCTGCGAGTGGAGAAACGCGTCATCACTAACGGTGACTCCGATCCGCTACGCGGATTGCTGTCTGTACCAGACCTGCTTGTACTCCACATCGGATCGGGTTCCACAAGCGAACTCGACGCTATCGCGAAGTACTCGCCGGAAGAGCGGCCGCCTCTGATAGTCGTGGGCGATGGCAGCGATCCCGGATCGATGCGTGCCGCGATGCATGCCGGCGCAAGAGACTTCCTTGCGGAGCCTATCTCCGAAGAGGATCTGCTGAACTCGGTACACCGCTTTACAGCCGAAGCGAAACCCGTGCGACGATCGAAGTCGACGGAGATCGTATCCTTCATAAATTCGAAGGGCGGTTCAGGCGCTACCTTCCTGGCAACCAATACGGCCCACCTGCTGACCTCAGTCTCAGGCCGGAAAACTGCGTTGATCGATCTCGATCTGCAGTTCGGGAACCTGACTCAGTATCTCGATCTCAAGCCGAAACGCGGGATCGTCGATGCGCTCGAGGTAGCTGACGATCTCGATAGCGTAGCCATCGAAGCTTACATGACGCTGCACGAAACCGGTCTTTCCGTTCTCGCCGGGATGAACGCCCATTTCGACTTGCAACAAGATCTAATGCTCGAGGGATTCGATCGGATCCTGGAGTTACTCGGCGCGAACTACGAAAGAATTGTCGTCGATCTTCCGCGCCACATCGATCAGTTCGGTGCGGCAACGCTCGAACGATCCGATCGAGTCGCGATTATTGTGCAGCAGTCCATTCCGAGCTTGCAGGACGCCGCCAGAATCTACGACATCGTAACGAGAAAACTCGCGGTTCCGACCGAAAGAATCATGATCGTGTTGAATCGCATGATTAAGAATGCCGCGGTCGAACTAGCCGACGTCGAGCAATCACTTCACGGCTTGAAACCGTTCGTTATTCCGAACGATTTTCAGGCCGTCGCTGAGAGCGTCAATATCGGCGTGCCCATCTACGATCTCGCAAGAAGATCATCGGTCACGAAGGCATTGTTACAGCTCACCGAAGACCTGGACGGCCGTCCAGCTTCTAAACCGAAAGGACTTATCTCACGCCTGAGAGGCGCTGCTAGACAAGGATAGTTATGGCTACTGTATTCAAAAAACCGATTGAGAAATCGACGAAACCAAAGCGCGCTCGAATGCTATCACCAGAGTCTGGCAACGGGTCTGATAAGGATACGGCGCTGACGAAGCTCGAGAGAGAGTGGAAGGAAGTCATTCACGCCAAGCTTTTGACTGTCATGGATCTTTCGCTAATCGGCAATTTGGACGGCGACGAAGCAAGGAAGCAGATACGAGAGATCACCAAGAAGCTCATGGACGACGAGTCCGCGCCACTCAACACCGAGCAGCGCAATCGGGTCGTCAAACGGATCGAGGATGAAGTACTGGGTCTTGGCCCACTCGAGCTGCTGCTTTACGACTCCACTATCTCGGACATACTCGTTAACGGGTGCAAGCAAGTCTACATCGAGCGTGCCGGCAAACTGGAACTAACCGACGTTACGTTTAACGACGATCGCCACCTGATGAATATCATCGATCGTATCGTTTCCGGCGTTGGTCGCCGTATCGATGAGTCGTCTCCGATGGTGGACGCACGCCTGAAGGATGGCTCGCGTGTCAACGCGATTATTCCACCGCTGGCGCTGGACGGGCCGACCCTATCGATTCGTCGCTTCACTGTCGATCTTCTGACGATAGAAAACCTCATCGAACTCGGATCGATCACGGAAGGAATCGCGGTTGTTCTGAACGCAATTGTGAAAGGGCGAATGAACGTTCTTGTTTCCGGTAGCACCGGTGCTGGTAAAACGACGATGCTGAACGTCCTTTCTGGATTCATTCCCGCCGACGAGCGCATCGTCACGATCGAGGATTCGGCTGAGTTGCAGCTTCAGCAGCCGCACGTCGTAAGACTGGAGACGCGACCGCCCAACATTGAGAACAAAGGCCAGGTCACCGCGCGTGATCTCGTCAGAAACAGCCTGCGAATGCGTCCCGAGCGCATCATCGTCGGCGAGGTACGAGGGGCAGAAGCACTCGACATGCTTCAGGCCATGAATACCGGTCACGATGGATCGTTGACGACGATCCACGCCAACTCCCCACGAGACGCGCTTAGCCGAGTCGAGACAATGGTCTCTATGACCGGCATCAGCTTTCCGACCAGTACGCTTCGAGCACAGCTGGCTTCCGCGATTAACGTCGTGGTCCAGATCGAGCGCCATGAGGATGGCCGGAGAAGGCTGACCAGCATCCAGGAGATCGACGGTATGGAAGGCGACATCATAACGATGTCTGAGCTTTTCGCCTTCGAGCGCCACGGCTTGGATGAGAACGGGAACGTTCTCGGAGAATTACGTGCTACCGGCGTCATTCCTGCTTTCCACAAGCAGCTATCGCGCAAAGGCATAGATATCCCGGTAGATACGTTCGAGCCGAGCTGGCTCGACGGAGGAGAGAATCCGCGTGCCTAGCGACAACGTACTGATTTACTTAGGACTCGTCTTCACGGCGGTCTTCCTGCTGTCGCAGGCCATGATCATTCCGGCTTTCGGCGATACGCGGAAGGCCAGAAAACTTCTTAAGAAGCGCGTAGAGAACATCGAGAAAGCGTCCGGCGAAGACAGCGTCGCTTCGCTGTTGCGGGAGCGATACCTACGCAAGCTGCGCCCCTGGGAGCGCCGACTTGAGGACCTTCCCACGCTCGCGTCGTTGCGCAAGACCATCGAACAAAGCGGGCACGAGATTCTCGCCTATCGCCTTGTGCTTCTCGCGATATTCCTCGCCGTGGTCCTCACATTCTTGACCTGGATTCTGACTCGAATGCCGGTGGCGGCGATCTCTGCCGGCGTGATCGGCGTCTGGCTTCCGTTCGTGAAGATTAACCGGGATCGCGCTAATCGCCTGGCGAAATTCGAGGAACAACTTCCGGATGCGATCGACGTGATGCGCCGTGCACTCATGGCCGGCCACCCATTCAACGCAACATTGCGTCTCGTAGCTGACGATATGGAGGATCCCGTCGCGCGCGAGTTCGACCTGACATTCGCGGACATCAACTACGGTAACGACGTTCGCCAGGCGATGCTCGGGCTGCTGGCTCGAGTTCCGAGCGTTACGGTCATGGCGCTCGTTACCGCAATCCTCGTGCAGAAAGAGAGTGGCGGCAATCTGGCAGAGATACTGGATCAGATCGCGAAAGTCATTCGCGGTCGCTTTAAATTTCAGCGCCGCGTTCGGACACTGTCGGCAGAAGGTCGAATGTCCGCGTGGATTCTCGCTCTCGTACCGCTGATCCTGATCGTCGCGATGTCGCTCGTAAACCCCGAGTACCTGCCGATGTTGTTTAACGACCCGATGGGCCGGCAACTCGCGATAGGCGCAGTGATCTGGGCCGGAATCGGCGTGTTCTTCATCCGTCGCATCCTTCGAATCGATATATAGAGAGGCGCTATGGACGGCATTGTCACATTTCTAGGATCGCTGATCGCCGATGAAACGATGCTGCGTTATTCAGTCATTATCGTCGTCGCTGGCACCTTCGTTCTATTCGGTCTCGGTCTGGGCTACCTCGTACTCGCGGCCAGCGACCCCGTACGTCGTCGACTCGGTAAACCTCAACGCAGCTCGGTAACCGCAGCCGAGAAAGGCCGCTCTCTCGTACTGATCAATACGATCCTCGGCCCGGTTTCCCGATACATCCTGCCGCAGGAGGAGATCGAGCGAAGCAAGATCTCAGCGCGGCTCGTTCACGCAGGATTTCGCTCGCCGAGCGCGCTGCAGACCTACTACGCGATCAAGGTGGTTGCAGCGCTTGTCTTGCCAATGGCGTTTCTCTTCGCTGCACAGTGGTTTCCGCAGCTCGGCTCCGGACGTGAATTATTTTATGCCCTCGGTATGAGCGCCGCTGGACTGTTGATTCCGAGCATGGTGCTAGACCGAATGCTGGAGAATCGACTTCGTAAACTCAGGCACGCGTTTCCAGACGCACTCGACATGCTCGTTGTCTGCGTCGAGGCAGGCCTCGGCATGTCGCAGGCGATTCAACGAGTAGCCGACGAACTCAGCGTTAGTCATCCGGAGCTTGCGATGGAGCTGTCGCTCGTCAACGCGGAAATACGCGCCGGTGTCGATCGCGTCGTCGCGCTCAAGAATCTCGCGGAGCGCACCGGCCTGGAAGACATCAAAGGCCTCGTGAGCCTGCTGGTTCAGACGTTGCGATTCGGAACGAGCATCGCGGAATCGCTACGTATCTACTCTGAAGAGTTTCGAGACAAAAGAATGCAGAAAGCCGAAGAAGCCGCAGCGAAGATCGGCACGAAGCTAATTTTTCCGCTGATCTTTTTCATGTTCCCCGGATTCTTCGTTATCGCTGTCGGACCGGCCATGATCGGACTCATTGGCGTATTCAGAGCCCTCTAGGATGGAAGGTAAGAATAATGAAAAACAATACCCCCTTTCGAATCGTTCTCGTAACGTTAACCGTCGCTGGATTGACGGCCTGCGCGACGACACCTACTTCGAGCTTCTCCGATGCGGTCGCGGACGATCTCGCGCTGGTCGACGACCCGGTCCGTGAGGGCGACAACGCCGCACGTCGCGGGGACTACGAAGACGCGCTGAAAAGTTATCTACTTGCGTTGAGCTCCGAGGAGCAACCCGACCCCGAAGTCTGGTACAGGGTTGCTGCCGTTTGCTCGCATATTGGGCGATCTCAACAGGCGCTCCGGGCGTACCTGGAAGTTCTGAAGATTGCGCCGGATCACGCAGGCGCTCTCGAGGGCGCTGGCCTCGAGTACATGGAGCTGAAGGCGACGGACGAGGCGAAAGCGCACCTTACCGCCGCTATCACGGTCGACCAGGATCTGTGGCGGGCCCATAACGCACTGGGAATTCTCGCCGATCAGGAGAATGATCACGCGCGCGCGATCGATCATTTCGCGAACGCGCTCCGTATCAACGTCAACTCGCCGATGATCCTCAACAACATCGGCTACTCTCGCTACCTCTCCGGGGATCTGGACCAAGCCGCTCGCGACTTCTACCAGGCGACCGAAATACAACCGGACTACATGCCGGCATGGTCGAATCTAGGGCTCGTCTACGCCCGCCAGGGCTGGTATTCCGACGCCGTCAACATGCTGGAGAAATCCCTGGATAAGCCGGTGGCTTTCAACAATGTCGGCTATATCGCGTCGGAGAATGGCGATTTGCGCGATGCAGAGCAGTTGCTTAGCGAAGCCATTCGGCTCTCTCCAACTTACTACGAAGCCGCCTACCTGAATCTCGCGACGGTTCGAGCGCGACTCAGAAGCGAGGGAGACCTCAGTCAGCTCGATCCCCAACTCGGCCTGGTTCACTCTCTCGAGAGACCCGCGACAAGCAACCGGGCGAGTGCGCTCGCGATCACCTCGTCCGAGGTTCAGTAAGGACTCGATGTGAGCGGACGTATCTTTGGAATCGTTAGAAGGCGGTATCTGTGGATTCTGACCGCACTGGTTCTTAGCGCCGCCGCGACGGGTTACTACGCGCAGCAGAAGCAGCAGGAGTACCGCGTCTCCGCGACATTATCTATCGACGTACCCGTTCCCGCCGAATCGATTCCGGATTTCGACGTCACTGGGTTCGCCGACGAGGCCATCGCGGCGCGCCACGAGCGGGCCGTTTCGGAACTTGACGTGGCCCAGATCTTAGAGACCTATGACAGTTCCAGCTCGTTGAATCGGCTGATAACCCCGGCCGTACGCGTCGCCCGACTGAGAGATCGCGCATTGGCGACTCGTATCGATGCGGCCTTCATCGACGGAATCGCCGGCGAGCCGAACCTGGTGTCGACTATCTTCACGATATCCGTGAACGACTCCAACCAGAGAGTCGCGTCAGCGATGCTCGAAGCTCTCCTCGCTCTTCACACCGAAAACCGTGTTCACGAAGCAACACGAGAAATCAATCAGCAGCTGCTCGATATCGACGACAATCTCGCTCGACAGGCAGCTGAGATCGACGTTCTCGAAGACACCATCGCAGCCCTTCGTGTCGAGAATGCCGACGCGCTAGGAAACTCCTCAGATGCCGGCGCGCGGGAAGCTGCCATCGTACAGAGCGAGTTGGTTCAGCTCGAAGCCCGAATTCAGTCGTTGCAGGCGCACAGCGTGACCATCAGTGACTCGCTTCGCGGACTGGATCCGCAAGGCGCGCTACGCCGGTCCGCCGCGGATATCGGAACGATCTCCTCGGAGCGCCTGATTGCACTGCAAACGCTCGCAGCCATTGAGCGAGGGCGATCCGGATCCGGAGCTTCCGAGCTCGAAGATCTCGATCGCGAAGAGCTGCTCGTGCGCTCGGCGCTGGAGCAGGATGCCAATTCGAAGCTGGAGCAGTTCGCTACCGCGCAGGCCGAATATGAGCGACTGCAAACACTGTATCCCCTGGATCATCCCGATGTCGTGCGAATGGCGAACTCGGTTTCGAGTCTCGAGAACGCAGCGGAGAACATCGATGCCATCGGTCTGACAGGCGGCGAGATACGCAACATCGAAAACCTGACTCGGGAAGAACAACAAGTTCAAGCGGACCTGGCACAACTTCGAGCCCAGAGAGACGACGCTCGGGCTCTTTCGTCGGAAGTTCAGAGCCGCCTTGCGCGAACTCCGATACTTCTGGATCAGATCGAACAGCTGACGCTGGACCTCGGCGACGCGGAAGCGCGGTATGCCACCCTGCTCGACGAGCGGGATGCAGCAGCGCAGGAATTCGGATTCATAGTCCGCAGATCGGAACCACCTGCAATCCTGTCCGAGCCGCCGTACTTGCCAGAAGTCGCGTCGGCGTCACGATCGAGCACGATATTTAGCGTGGGCGCTGTGCTCGGCATTCTACTTGCGGCAGTTCTGGCCCTGGTCCTCGAGAAGCTCGACAAACGTATCGCTGGCGCCCAATCAATCTCGGCAATCTGCGGGAAGCTGCCAATCGGCGAGATTCCGATCATCGCTAGCCCCGCGCGGGCGACAGGCAGTTAGTCATGGAGAGAGTAAGAGAAGCGATGGAGCGAGCGCTCAAGCAGAAATGGGCGCCATCCGACCGAATCGAGCCGATCAATCCGACGATCAGGCGACGCCGGGCCGCTCGAAATTCTGACGAGCCGGGCAGGAGATCCGGCGAACGATTTCGATACATTAAGGTCGACTCGACTGCGCTCGCCGACAACAAGCTGATCGTCGCCGACAAGACGCATCCGCATCGCGGGGCGTATGGAGTGCTTCAAGCCAACGTGCTCAATGCGATGAGCGACAGCCATTGGACTTCGATCGGCGTAACGAGTCCAAGCACGGGCTCCGGGAAGACATTAACCGCGACCAATCTCGCAGCCGCTCTCGCGATACTTTCCGGGAAGAAAATTCTGCTGCTCGATTTGGACGTCGGTCATCCGGATGTGCACGGCTATTTCAATTACGAGCCGGAGTTCGGCCTCGAAGACGTTCTGTTCGAAGGAGCATCCGTCGAGAAAGCGGCTTTCAAACCAGGGTTGGACGATCTGGTCGTTCTACCCGTTCGAGGGAATGATAACAACGCGCGTCAGATCTTGCGCTCGGACAATCTGCGCACCGCTTTGACAAGCATAAGGACAGACTACCCCGACTACCTGGTAGTCGCGAATTTTCCGGCCGTATCGAACGCTGACACAGCGCGACTCTATTCGTCGCTCGTCGACTGCATGCTTCTCGTCGCAGAAGACGCCGTTACGCGAGTAACCCACTTTAGCAAGGCGCTCGGAGGACTCGACAGGACGACGCTTGTTGGCACGGTTCTGAATCGGGCAAAGAGCAGTCTGAATTAGAGCGACTCGTGAGAAAAGAGATCGAAAAGGCGACGCAGGGAACGAGGAACGGAGACCGATAGATGTATGAGAAATTCTACAATCTGAAAGAGGGCCCTTTCTCGTTGCTGCCGGATCCAGCATACCTCTATATGTCGCGCCAGCATGAAATGGCGCTGACACTGCTTAAGTACAGCCTGATCAACAATCACGCCTACACCGTCATCACGGGTGAGGTGGGCGCCGGCAAGACAACCTTGATCAATCAGTTGCTGGGTGAGATCGCAGAGAACTATACCGTCGGACTGATCAATTTCACGGATGACAGGGTCGTTCAGTTACTGCCCTGGATGCTGCAGGCGTTCGATCTTCCGTACGAAAACATGAGCGCGGTGAAGATGTACGACCGATTCGTCGAGTTTCTAGTGGAGGAACACGAGAAAGGACGCGTCACTATTCTGATCATCGACGAGGCCCAAAACCTCGCGACAAAAGCGCTCGAGAATCTTCGAATGTTCTCCAACGTGAACGCGAACGAGACATTGCTCCAGATTGTCCTCGTCGGACAACCCGAATTCCGCTCTACGCTCGAACGGCCCGAGTTTCGGCAGCTTAACCAACGCGTCTCGACCTACTATCGGATTGATCCTTTATCACGACAAGAAACCCAGGACTATATCTCTCATCGCGTCGACATAGCCGGCGGGGACAAGGCACTCTTCTCGGCCAAAGCCGTCAAGAAGATCTGGGAGCAGAGTGGAGGAATTCCTCGCGCGATCAACACGCTCTGCGATATGTCATTGGTTTATGGCTTCGCGAACGATCATGAATCCGTCGACGACGTTGTCGTCGAGGAGATGCTGAACGACCGGCGTGAGTTCGCCGTCGAGGCGGGAACGCTCGAGCAGCCGGAAAAGAAAAGCAACGGCAACGGCACAGATGGCGGCGAGTCGCTTTTCGAAAGACTGGTTCAATTTAGGAACTAGAGTCCTCGGATTGCGTCAATGAGAATCGAACAATAGAGGGAATACAACAATGAAGAGAATTCAAACCTCATTGATTGTTAGGGAGTTACTGGTCTTCACGGCTCTCTTTCTGGTCCTAATTACGCCAGATGCATTGGCCGGACTGACCGAAGGCTACGCGGCGTACGAGCGCGGGGAGTTCGAGTCAGCCTATGCGGAACTGCTACCTGTCGCTGAGGCTGGAGATGCCAATGCCGCGTACTACCTAAGCTTGATGTACAGGGAAGGTCGTGGCGTTGAAAGGAGTTTCGGCAACGCACAGGTCTGGTTGTACGAGGCTGCAGTCCGCGGTCATACGGAGGCACAACTTACCATCGCGCTTACCTATGAGAGAGGTCAAGGCGTCCAGCAAGACTATCATCTCGGGGCCGAGTGGATGAGGAAATCGGCCCTCGGCGGTAACGCCGACGCGCAGTACCTGCTGGGTGTACGCTATCGGGATGGCCGGGGCGTCGTACAGGATCACCGTGAGGCGCTGCGATGGATGGAGCGCTCGGTTGCCGGCGATCGGCTCAACTCCCTGTTTCTCGACTCGCTTCTATTTCTAGGAGCTGCAAGGGAATGGGGCAGAGGCGCGTCCCAGGATCTCGTCGAAGCGTACAAGTGGTACACACTCGCGGCAGGATATTCCACCAACGATGCGCGGATCTATGACAATGCCGTTCGGTCGATGGACGCCCTGACAACGAGAATGGCTGCGGCTTCCATCGCGGAAGCTCAACGCCGAGCCGAAACGTGGCGCTCTAGATAACGTGTTGGAAGTGTTGTGGCGCGATTACCAGGAAGCCCTCGACCGGAAACGCGCGACAGGGAGTAGAAGATGAACAGAGCCGATAGATTCGTCAAACTGTCGTCGATTTCGGCGACGCTCGTAATGCTCAATGCCTGCGTGACGCCCGCACCCGTCGTTGAAGAGATGGTGTATGAAGATCCGACGCCACCGCGGATTGATGCGACCGATTTTTCGCTAAGCGGACTCATGACGACAGATGCCGCACTCGACGCTCTGTTTAAGCAACGACTGGACGCCGGGGTCCCAGCCATACTGCCGGACGAGATCGAAGCCTATTTGGACGAACAGGAGACTCGCCTGAAAAACGGATTCGAGGATTCTGGAATGACCGTCAGCGATCTCGGCGACTACATTTCGGTTCACATTCCGGTCCGGTCACTTTTCTCATTGCAGGGCTCGGATCTCGCCCCGCATGCATTCGACGACATCGAAGCGCTCGCGGACTTTCTAACCCACTACGAGAGCTCCATTGTCGAAATTTCGAGCCACACCGGTGCAAGTGATTCGAAGGAATATGATCTGAACGTATCTGAACGTCGCGCGAGTACGATTGCGAACATGCTCGAAGCGCTCGATATCGCTTCGGAAAGACTCATTACTGTCGCAGGCGGATCGGAACACCTGATCGCTCAGGGAAACTCGAGTCGCGACAGAGATCTCAACTTGCGCGTCGAACT
>CAJIBS010000355.1_pt1 | contig 14368 bp, 11 predicted proteins | sample 9199411 | NCBI WGS metagenome assembly CAJIBS01 (sample SAMEA7708312, study PRJEB35096) | sediment metagenome | biome: marine neritic benthic zone biome [ENVO:01000025]; feature: sediment [ENVO:00002007]; material: shallow marine sediment [ENVO:03000034] sea grass bed [ENVO_01000059] ... | reverse complement strand
GTCTCTTCGTCAGAGAAGAAGAGGTAGAGGTTAATCGGTTCGTTGATCGAGCTGAGCAGCTCCCTCGTGCCATCCGAGATCGTGTAGAGATTGTTCTCTGTCAGATCGATGCGTACACCACGGAGTAGCGTGTTGCTCGCCATGATAGCGGCGACGAATATCAGCGCGAGCAGACCCAGCGAAATCAGTCCGACCCTTCTCTGTTCTCGAGTAGTCATGTCTGTCTCAATCCGCTTTTTTGAGTTGCAGGACGATCGCGTTTGCATAAAGCATGACGCCGATCAGTAAGCCGAAGTAGACGAGATCCCGCAGGTCAATGACGCCCTTGCTGATGTTCGAGAAGTGCGTCAGAAAGCTAAGGCTCGCGATCGCGTCAACAAGCGCTTGCGGTGCCCAGGCCGAGAAGACGTCGAGGACGAGCGGAAAACCAGCGAGTAACAGCAAGAAACACGCGACGACCGCCAGTATGAAAGCGATCACCTGGTTCTTTGTCGCGGCAGATATGCAGGACCCGACGGCGAGGAATCCACCGGCCATGAGCAGGCTGCCGATATACGCGGCGACTACGGCGCCATTGTCCGGGTCGCCGAGATAATTGACCGTTATCCAGATCGGGAACGTGAGCGCGAGCGCCAGTCCCGTGAATGCCCAGGCTGCGAGAAATTTGCCGCCTACGGCCTGCCAGATTTCTACGGGCATAGTCATCAGCAGCTCGATGCTCCCGGACTTACGCTCTTCGGCCCAAAGTCGCATGCTCAATGCGGGCACGAGGAAAAGATAAAGCCACGGATGAAAGTTGAAGAAAGGCGCGAGGTCCGCCTGGCTACGCTCGTAGAAGCCACCGAGATAGAAAGTGAATGTGCTCGTCAGCACGAGAAAGATCACAATAAAAACGTACGCGACCGGCGTCAGGAAGTAACTTCTGAGCTCACGGCGCATGATGGCCATCATCTCATTCATGCGGCGGCGCCTCCCGTGATCGTTCGGAACACTTCATCGAGCCTTCCGGATTCTAGGTGCAGCTCAGCAAACTCCCAATCGTTCTTCGCAGCGAGATTCGTGATGGCCGTCAACGGGAGCTGGCCGTTGGCCGGAAACGCCGTTAGCCGATCCGCTTGTTCGTCGACTTCTGTCGATTCAACTTCAGCGAGCGCTTCGATACCGCTTCGGACCGCGTCAATTCGAGAACTATCGACCAGCTTCACGGAGACCGCGTTGTGGAATCGGGATCTGGCCTCGAGCTTCTCCGGCGTGTCGTCGGCAAGGATCTTGCCGTGCGCAATAATGATCGCGCGATTGCAGAGTGCATCGACTTCCTCGAGGAGGTGAGTCGATATCACGATGATCTTCTTCTGCGACATCTGATTGATGAGCTGCCGTACTTCGTGTTTCTGGTTCGGATCCAGTCCATCGGTCGGCTCGTCGAGGATCAGCACTTCGGGATCGTGGACGATCGCCTGCGCGAGGCCGACTCGACGCTTGTAGCCTTTCGACAGCGTGTCGATCGTTTGCTCCAGCACGTGCTCCAGATGCAGGAGTCCGTACACTTCGTCGAGGCGGGTTTTACGGTGGGCTCCGGTCAGCCCGCGTATGTCCGCGACGAACTCGAGAAACGATCGCGGTGTCATCTCGGGGTAGCTTGGAGCGCCTTCTGGCAAATAGCCGATTCGTCGCTTCGCTTCCGTCGCCTCGGATTCGACGTCGAAACCGCAGACGGAAGCCTTTCCGGAACTCGCTGGGAGAAATCCGGCAAGAATACGCATCGTCGTGGTTTTGCCGGCTCCGTTCGGGCCGAGGAAGCCCAGAACTTCGCCCGGCGCGACCTGAAAGCTCAGGTCGTCTACAGCGAGCAGCGGTCCGTAACGCTTAATCAGGTTTTGGCACAAAATCATTGCTACTCCCGTCCAATCTCATTCTCCATACCCGGTGTCGAGCGGGGGCGACAACACAGCGACGCGACATTTTCCACAAGACGTGTTCCGTTTCAAGCCCCCACCGTCGCCGGACTATCCCGGTCCGCGCCTATTCGCTCAAGAGGTTGCCGTCGGCGTCCATTAGCTGGACCGGACCGAGGTTCAGTGCACGAATATCGGCCTCGATCAGCTCGAGATCGCCGACGACGACCCAGGTCAGACGATCCGGCGCGAGCAGCGACATGGCGGCATCGTTGACCTGTTCGACGTCGACCGCGGCGACGAGATCGGGGTAGCCCCGCCAATAGTCGTCGGGAAGGCCGAAGCGCACGATCTCGGCGATGTCGTTCATGACCGAGCGCGCAGTCTCCCAACGGCCGGGCAGCTGCAGCGTGTTCTGATTCTTGCTTAGGGCGACCTCGTCTTCGCTGATCGGTCGAGTCGTGCGTACCTCGCGAAGCTCGCGGTCGAGTTCGAGCATCGACGCTGCGGTCTGATCGGTCTGGACCGGCGCATAGATGATGAACGGACGCTGCCGCATCGTATCCACGATGATCGATCGCACACCGTAAGACCATGCCTTGTCCTCGCGGAGATTCATGTTGACGCGTGACGTGAAACTACCGCCGAAGCTGAAGTTCATGGCTTCGACAGCGAGTTCGTCGTCGCTCGTTCTCGGCGCAATAAGATGACCGGCGATGATGAAGCTCTGCTCAGAGCCCGGCCGGTCGACAAGCACGACGCGAGTCTCGTCCGGAAGATCGACTTCCGGGATTACTTTATCCGGGACGTCTCGGCCGGACCAATCCGAGAACATTTCCTCGAGGTACGGCGTAATCTCCGCGATGTTCGTGTCGCCGACGACGATCATTGTTGCGTTGTCTGGCCGGAACCAGGTGTCGTGAAACGCAACCAGGTCGCCGCGCTGCAACGCGTCGATAGATGCTTCGGTACCGGAGCCCGTCATCGGCAACGAGTAAGCATGACCCTCGCCGTAGACGAGTTGCGGGAACAATCTGAGCGCCATGTTGATCGGCGTCGTCTTCTCGCGCTGGATGGATGCAATAGCCAGACGCTTCAAGCGCTCGAGATCTTCCTCGGGAAAAGCCGGGTTCAGTATCACGTCGCCATAGATGTCGAGTGTCTGCTCGAGGTTGTCGGTCAGTGCCGACATGCTGACAAAGGAGAAATCCAGATTCGAGCCCGTTCGAATCTCGCCGCCAAGTTCAGCCAGTTCGTCGCTGATCTCGAGCGCCGTGCGACTCGTCGTTCCTTCCTCGAGCATGTCCATCGTCAATCCGGCGGTACCGGGTCGCGAGAATTGGTCCGCTGCGTAACCCGTGTTCATCTGCAGACTCATGTGGATTACAGGCACGGCGTCACGTGTCGCTACGATCAGGCGTATGCCGTTGGAAAGTTCGCCGAATTCAAGATCCGGAAACTCGGCTTGTGGGAACGAATCAGGGAACGGTAGCGCGCTACGATCGGCTGATCTCTCGGCCGCCGCCAGATTGGCTGCGAATGGATGAACTTCGAGTGTAAACGCCGGCCGCGACAGCCAGTCTCTTGCCGTATCGCGAAGATAGTCAGGTTCCGCGGTTTCCAGAATCTCCAGCGACTCGCGGTAGGAATCCGGCTGGTTACCGAACACGGCGCCCTCAATGAGGATTCGGGCCTTGCCGCTGACGCGTTCTATGGCGCGGATGAATCCCGCCTTAGTTTCAGTGACGACACGCCCGAGCTCCTCGTCCGTCGGGCCGTCTCTCATAAAACGCTCGACTTCCTCATCGAGCAGCTGCTCGACGACCGCCAGATCGCCACCAGGATGTGCGGTCGCATAAACCAGAAATGCGCCGGCAATTTCGTCGCCTTCGGAGTAGGCTCCGACATCGGTCGCTACCTGCTCTTCGACAACGAGACGCTGATAGAGGCGCGAGCTTCTGCCGTCGCCCAGGACCGAGCTCGCGAGTGACAGCCAGTCAGCTTGTTCCTGCCCCCACTGCGGTGTCGGCCAGGTCTTGTAGACGCGCGCCTGCGGTACACGGTCTTCGACGACCATACGGCGCTCGTTACTCAGTGTCGGTATCCAGGCGTTCATGCGTGCCAGTGGCGGACCCGGGGGGATGTCGCCGAAGTAGAGCTCCGTCTTCTCGCGCGCGGTTTCGACGTCGATATCACCGGCGAGAACCAATGTTGCGTTGTTAGGACCGTAGTAGGTCGCGAACCACTCGCGCACATCGTCCAGGCTGGCGGCGTTGAGATCTTCCATGGAACCAATCGGCGACCAGGAATAAGGGTGCCCTTCGGGGAATACGTTGGAGTTGATGTAGTCGAACGCGAGTCCGTATGGACGGTTTTCGCTCTGGCGCTTCTCGTTCTGGACCACGCCTCGCTGCTCGTCGAGCTTATCCTGGTCGACCGCGCCCAGCAGGTGACCCATGCGGTCGGATTCCATCCACAGCGCGAGGTCGAGCGCCGTCGTCGGCACGGTCTGATAATAGTTCGTGCGATCGGTGTTGGTCGTGCCGTTAATCTCTGTAGCGCCGACTTGCTGCAACGGACCGAACCATTCGTCGTTGTAGTTCTCGGACCCGTTGAACATCAGGTGCTCGAACAGATGAGCGAACCCGGTTTTGCCGGGTAGCTCGTTCTTCGAGCCGACGTGGTACCAAAGGTTAGTCGCGATAATCGGCGCCTTACGATCCTCGTGGACTATGACTCGTAAGCCGTTATCGAGTGTGAATTCCTCGAATGGGATCTCGAGGTTCTCCTGGGCTGCGAGCACTCCTGAAGTTAGAAGCAGTCCGAGTAGTGCGTTTGTTCGTTTCATAAGCTGTTCGACTGTTGATCTGAGTTATGGAGACCAGCGAAATCGGTCCCTAGTTCCTAACGATGCGTAGATGCCTCGAAGGGTTGCGATTCATGATATTCGCGCGATAGCCCTCGACATAGGGTTTTACGAGGTGCCGATTGACATAGAAATAGATGGGAATCATCGGGTAGCCGTTGAGCATCCGCTCTTCCGCGCTGAGCATGAGACCGCGTCGTACGTCCGTATCGAGCTCATTTGCGGCAGCGCTCGTCAGTCGGTCGTACTCCTCGTCGGCATAGTTCATGAAGTTCTGGCCGTGATCGGAGCGGAATATCTCGAGGAAGGTATACGCGTCGTTGTAGTCGCCGAACCAGCCGAATCGCAGAATCTCCCATTCGGTGGGCGTCAGGCGTGTCTGCAGGAGGACTCTGAATTCTTCGTTGAATGGGCGTGCCACGACGCCCAGAGCCTCGCTCCACATTGATGCGACCGCAAGCGCAATTCGCTGATGGTTGTCGCTCGTGTTGTAGCGGATCTCGACTTCCAGCGGGTTTTCTTCCGAATAGCCCGCCTCCCGATAGAGCCGCCTCGCCTCCTCCAGTTGCTGCTCGCGATCCCAGTCTGCCCACGAATAGTTATAGCCTTCGTAGTTGTTGACGCCCGGAGGAACGATTCCGAATGCCGGGACTTCTCCGACGCCGGTAACGTGTTCGGTGATCGTCTCGCGGTCGATAGCCATCGACAGTGCCTGCCGCAGGCGTACGTCATCAAAGGGTGGTTCCGTCAGATCGAAGGCGTAGAAATAGGTACTGATATAGGGGTCGGTATGCAGCTCGTCGGCCAGATTGTCGCGCAGCCAGCGAAACTGGGTAACAGGAATCTGATAAGTGAAATCGATCTCGCCGGCGCGGTATCTCAGTAACTCGGCATCGATGTTCTCTGTCGCATGGTAGTAGACCGTATCGATCTGCACATTGTCGTTGTCCCAGTAAAACTCGTTTCGCTCCAGCTTCACGTGAGATTGAATGACCCACTCGGTCAGCCGGTACGGTCCGTTCGAGATCAGGTTGCCGGCGCGCGCGAATTGGTCGCCGTGCAACTCGAGGCTCGCTCGGTGTATCGGATAGGCCGTGAAGTGGGACAAGAGGCCGAGGAAGTAGGGCGTCGGTGACACCAGCGTGATCTCGAGCTGGTGGTCGCCGATGGCCCGAACACCGAGCTGGTTTGGCGGCAAGTCGCCTTCGGTTATCTGCTGCGCGTTCTCGAGCGAATAAAGAATTTGCGCATAGGTCGATGCGGTCGCAGGATCGACGGCGCGCCGCATCCCAGCCACGAAATCTTCGGCAACGACGCGATCGCCGTTCGACCAGTGACTGTCGTTGCGGAGCGCAAAGGAATAGGTGAGACCATCGGAGCTTATCTCCCAGGACTCTGCGACTCCCGGCACAATCTCGCCTTCGGGCCCCTCCGCCGTCAGACCCTCGTACAGGTCCCGGAGAATATTTGCCCCGCCATCGTCTTCGTTTCGTTGTGGATCGAGTGTCGCCGGCTCACCGCCGTTACCGCGATTAAGTACGACTTCGCTGGCATCGCCCGTCGTTGGGATGGCATTCTCTTGATTACAGCCAGCGACGGCGATAATGCAAAGAAGGAGAAGCCAGTTGCGTGAGAGGTTCATCACCGGGCCCGCGACGGGAGAGCATCGGAGTATAGAGCAGCGTCTCGCGGCCGTACCACGTCGGTACGAAATCTAGTGACTTTGCGAACGCTCTACCCGGCGATCGAGCCTTACGATCACGGATTTTTGCCGGCCGACGGCGAGCATGTCGTCTATTTCGAGCAATGCGGCAACCCCGATGGCAAGCCAGCGGTCTTCGTTCACGGAGGGCCCGGGGGCGGCGGCGATAGGAATGCACGACGCTTCTTCGATCCGAAGCGGTACCGAATCATCGTATTCGATCAGCGCGGTGCGGGCCGCAGCAAGCCGCATGCGTCTCTCGAGGAAAACACGACTGCGCATCTCATTGCCGACATGGAACGGCTGCGCCAGCAGCTCGGCATCGAGAAATGGCTCGTCTTCGGCGGCTCCTGGGGTAGCACCCTGTCGATCGCCTACGCCGAGGCTCATCCTGAGTCGGTCAGCGAGCTCGTCGTGCGCGGTATCTTCATGCTGCGCCGCAAGGAGCTCGAATGGTTCTATCAGCACGGCGCCAGCGTCATCTTCCCTGAGCAGTGGCAGCACTTCATCGAGCCGATACCACCCGATGAACGCGACGACCTGCTTGGCGCTTTCCATCGACGGCTCACGGGCGATGATAGGGAAGCGATGGTCGAGGCGGCACGGGCGTGGTCGCTCTGGGAAGGCGCGACGAGCTTTCTGCTACCGAAACCGGCGCATACGCTACCGTTCGACGAGACCGAGTTCGCGATAGCGCTTGCAAGAATCGAGATTCACTATTTTATGAACGGCGGGTTCCTGGCGAACGAGAGTCAGTTACTCGATGAAGTGGATCGCATTCGCGGCATCCCCGGCATCATCGTGCAGGGCCGCTACGACGTCGTCTGCCCGATGGAGACCGCGTGGGAGCTGGCGAGTCGGTGGCCCGAGGCCGACTTCCGCATCGTCGACGACGCGGGGCATTCGGCCTACGAACCCGGCATCATGCACGAACTCATCACTGCAACGGACGAGTTCGCGAAATGAGCCGCACACTGATCGTCAACGGCACCGTCGTGAACGAAGGACGTGTTTTCGAGGCGGACGTTCTCATCGAGGATGATCGCATTTCGCGAATCGAGAGCGGGATTCCCGCTGCCGCACGGGACCGTATCGTCGATGCGTCGGGCTGTCATGTCCTGCCCGGACTCATCGACGATCAGGTGCATTTGCGCGAGCCGGGTTTGACTCACAAGGCGACCATCGCGAGCGAGTCGCGCGCCGCGCTGTTCGGCGGCGTAACGAGTTTTCTGGAGATGCCGAATACGAGCCCGCCCACGACTGACAAAGCCGCGCTGCTGGCGAAGTACGAGCGCGCTTCGGGTAAGAGCTACGCCAACTTCGCGTTCTATCTCGGCGCGACGAACGACAACATCGACGAGATACGTGCCCTGACTTCAGCCGATGCGTGCGGGATCAAGGTCTTTATGGGGGCATCCACAGGCAACATGCTCGTTGACGATCCCGACACGCTGGAAAAGATCTTTGCCGACGCCAGGGTTCCGGTTGTCACGCATTGTGAGGATACGCCGACCATACTCGCGAACGAGGCGCGCTACCGTGAACGTTACGGCGAAGATGTGCCGATGTCGGCGCATCCGGCGATACGATCCGCTGAAGCCTGTCTCAAGTCGTCTTCTCTCGCCGCCGATCTGGCCAGGCGACACGGTACGCGCCTGCACATACTGCACCTGACGACAGCGCGCGAACTCGAACTCTTCGAGACGGGACCGATCGAATCGAAGCAGATCACGGCCGAAGTCTGCGTCCATCATCTTTGGTTCGACGAGGCGGACTACGCCGAGCTCGGCGCACTCATTAAGTGCAACCCGGCTATCAAGACACGCGAGGACCGCGAGGCGCTGATTGCCGCCGTGCAGCAGGATCGAATCGACATCATCGCAACGGATCATGCACCGCACACTCGAGACGAAAAGGCGGCAAGTTATTTCGAGGCGCCGTCCGGCCTACCGCTGGTGCAGCATTCGCTGCCGATGCTTTTGCAGCAGAGGAAGGAAGGTCTTTTCACGCTCGAGCAAATCGTCGAGAAGAGTTCGCATAATCCGGCGCGCCTGTTCGGCATAGTGGACCGCGGTTTCATAAGAGAAGGCTACTTCGCTGACATCGCGATCGTCGATCTTGGGCGGCCGGAGACGGTCTCCTCGGCCAATATCCAATACCTCTGCGGATGGTCGCCGCTCGAAGGCGTCACGCTGGATGCATCCGTCGTAACGACGCTGCTGAACGGGGAAATCGTCTTCGCGGACGGCGAGGTGGCAGGCGAGCCGAGCGGGCGTCCACTCGAGATGCGCTCGCGCTGACGCGCGCGAGTCGGAGAAGTGGGGGCCAGGGCCGGACATCCGTGATCCGAAACTACCCTTCTGTCCAGTCAAGGCCGGGCTTACCCGGCCCCCAAAGCGCCTCCCGGCGAGGCTGGTAGTCATCCGGGTGGGGGGGGAGCACCACCGGAGACCACCGATACGGCTTAACCGCGATTGTTGGCGAGAGCGCTCGCCAGTCTGAGCGGCGGCTCTACCGCCTGCTTCAGATCAAACTCCAAATCTGCTTTGAACCGGAGTTCGACCGTCTTGACGTAGTGATCCATCTCCGATCGAAAACGAGCGTCCTGTGCGCGGACCTCGGCAAGGGCTTCGGCACCGTCAACGGTGACTTCTTCCATTGCTTGGAGAGGCGCACAGATTGCGCCGAGGATCAACGCGAAGGCGGCGGTACCGCGGCGAGCGTTAGAGGCTGCTAATCGTGCTTTGTTCAACATGGTCGTCTTCCTTGGTTGACGAAATTCCGGGAAAAGAAGAAGTGACTGGAATTCCGACTCAGCCCTACTAATGCAGGAGTCGTGCCAACTCGTTACTTTCACGAAAACAATGACTTACGGAATTTAGTTATCACGGATTTCCGTTAAATAACGGAATTCCGTTGATCTAAATCACGGAAATCCGTAAAATTGCTTTATGTCCAATGAATTGAGCTATCAGTGGCTGTTCCGGAAGAACCCAGCGCTATCCGTGTCACTGAATCAGGACGGCTACGTCGTCGACGCGAGTGACGCGTTCCTCGCGCGTTTCGGCTACACGCGTGACGAGATCTCGACCTTGCGCCCGCAAGATATTTCGAGCGCCAGCTCGGCGGAGCGCATCGTCGAGGACTACCTGCCGCTGCTGCGCCGGGCGGGGCGATTGACCGGCGTACCGATCGAACTCGTCACGAAGTCGGGCGAGATCGTCGATTGTCTCGCCGATGCGGCCATCGAGCGCGATGAGGGCAGCGGCGACTACGTGCGTACGATTGCGGTTTACTCAGAGATCGGTTCCGACGATCGCATCGAACAGCACTATCGCGATCTGTACCGAGACACGCCCGCGATGCTGCACACGGTCGATAGTCGCGGCCGTGTCGTCTATGTCAGCGACCGCTGGCTCGACAAGCTCGGCTACCGGCGAGAGGATGTCATCGGTCGCAACATCACGGATTTCATGGCGCAGGATTCGCGCGAGGATCTCGATCAAAGCGCGCTCGTCAACATCATTGCCCAGGGTGAGATGGACAACTCTCCGCGCAACTATCTGACAAGAGATGGTGAAGTTATCGAGGCGCTGGTGTCGGCACGCGCAGATCGGGACGAGAACGGCGAGGTCACTTTCCTCTATGTCGCGCTCAAGGACGTTACGGAGAGGAATCGAGCCGAGCGCCAGTTGCGCGCCGCGTTCGAAGAGAACGCACGGCTACGTGAGGAGCTCGAGCGCGAGCGTGACTATCTACGCGAGGAAGTTCAGGTGTCGATGAACTTCGGTCGCATCATCGGTGAGAGTCCAGCGCTCAAGAAGATGCTCGCACGGCTCGAAGCCGTCGCGCAGACGTCAGCCAGCGTCCTGATCCAGGGTGAGTCCGGAACCGGAAAGGAACTCGTTGCGCACGTGATCCATGCGCGCAGCTCGCGCGCCGACGGACCGCTCGTCAAAGTGAACTGCGCATCGATTCCGCACGAGCTATTCGAGAGCGAATTCTTCGGCCACGTCAAAGGGGCGTTCACCGGCGCGCATCGGGACCGCGTGGGGCGGTTCCAGTTAGCGGATGGCGGCACGATCTTTCTCGATGAGGTCGGCGAGATCCCGGTGGACTTGCAAGGCAAATTGCTCAGGGTTCTGCAGGAGAGCGAATACGAGCGCGTCGGCGACGAGACGACGCTGTCGGTCGATGTTCGTGTCGTTGCAGCGACAAACCGTGATCTCGAAGAAGTCGTCGAGCAGGGCGGGTTTCGCGAGGACCTCTACTATCGTCTTTCCGTGTTCCCGATCGACGTGCCGCCGCTCAGGGAGCGTGGTGACGATATCGTCCAGCTCGCGAGTCACTTTCTCGAAAAGGCCTGCCTCGATTTCGGCCAACGGCCGCTGACGCTGTCACGCCAGCAGCTGTCGCTGCTGAACAAGTACGACTGGCCCGGTAACGTCCGTGAGCTCAAGAATGTCATCGAGCGGGCCGTGATCCTGTCTCAGGGCAAGGTATTGAGGCTGGATCTCGCGATGGCCGACATCCTGCGTACCACGCGGCCGAAGGACGCGCGATCTGACCGCGCCGAGACGCATGTTATGTCTGAGGATGAACTCATCGCGCTGCAGAAAGAGAACATGCTGACAGCACTCCGGCTCAGCGACGGTCGGGTTTCCGGGCCCGAGGGCGCCGCGCAGATGGTCGGGCTCAAGCCGTCGACTTTTGCGGACCGAATGAAAAAACTCGGCATCGATAAACGCGCTATCGCGCCGTCCACGCCCGTTTAGGCCCGTTTCCGCTGCGCGTAAAGATGTGACATAAGGGCGCATCGTCGCGGACGCATCTCGAGCTTCCGCCGGAAGCCGACGTTTCGGACTTCCGCCAAGCCGCCTTGCTCATATTCCGATTTCGGCCCGAGAGTTGCACACGGTTCCCATAATTTGGTATATGTTTCTTTATTAGAGCGTTGTTTGCTGAGAGGGAAAGGCCAGAAGACGCCATCAGCAGCGAAAAACGCTGAACGCCAAGAAAAACTAAAGAAAAAAGGCTCTGATATGCCCTATTTGGCCGAGCGGTTTGAGGCCGCAGTGTCCGCTCTCGTTTCAGAGGGCTCAGTGAAAGATCGATTGGCCGCGGCCTACTCGGACCATCTCGACGAACTAGACAGCAAAGAACTGCCCGAGGCCCTGCGCAGCCGCTTCGAAAACCTTCATGCGGCGTTGCACGCCGTCACCCCAATCGGCAAAGAGCACTGCGTTCGCGCGACGATACGCAAGATGTCGCGAATCCAGGCTGGTGACCACGCGCGAACGATTCTTGCGCTCTACACGGAACTCACGTCACGCGGCGAGCGGTCCGATCCGCTCAAGGTCGTCAACGGCAAACCTAAGGCCGTAAACGGCAAAACCAAGAAAGCTCCCCGATTCGTTTCGCAAAGCGCCTGACACGTCTGTTCCCGCCGTCGAGACTTGGGCAAAATAGTCGCCCATGCGTGCCTGTTTAGCATTCATCATCACTGCCGGGCTGGCATGCGCCGCGATCGCGGAAGAACTACCGGATGCCGTCAACCGAATTCTGGCTGGCCACGGCATTTCGCCCGACAGTCTCAGCGTTGTCGTGCAGGCTGTCGGTAGTGACACGCCGTATCTGAGTCACAATCCGTCGACGCCGCGCAACCCCGCTTCGACGATCAAGCTTCTGACGACCTGGGTCGCGCTCGACGAGCTTGGCCCGACATTCAGCTGGCCGACCGAGGTCTACTTCCTCGGTAACTGGGACGGCCGCCGCCTCGATGGCGATCTCGGTATCAAGGGCCATGGCGATCCCTATCTCGTTACCGAAGAGCTCTGGAAGCTGCTGCGTGAGCTCAGGCGAATCGGCCTGGAGGAAATTACTGGTGACCTCGTTATAGACGCCACCTACTTCGACGGCAACGGCGGAGATCCCGGTGAATTCGACAACCAGCCCTATCGAACCTACAACGTCCTCCCCGACGCACTGCTAGTCAATTTCAAGGCCGTAAGATTTCAGTTCCTGGAGAACCCAGGCGGAAGCGGCGTGCTCATCACGGCCGATCCCGAGCCGAGCAATCTCACGATCGAGAACGATCTCGATCTCGTCGGCGGCCCTTGCCGCGGCTTCCAGGCTGGTATCGCGTTCAATATCCGTGATCCATCGACGGGGCGAACCGTCGTCTTCTCGGGCGACTTCCCGGCTGCGTGCAGCCCTTACTCGATGACCCGCAGCGTTCTGCAGCACGACACATTCGCGTTCGGCGTGTTCGAGACGCTGTGGCGGCAACTTGGCGGTCAGATTCGCGGCGATGTCCGCTATGAAACGATCGCCGAAGATCTCGAACCCGCATTGACGTGGCGATCACGACCGCTGGCGGAAGTCATTCGAAGCATCAACAAGTTCAGTAACAACGTCATGACACGGCAGCTGCTATACACGCTCGCTGCTGAGCAGCACGATGCGCCAGGCACCGAGACCGGAGGTATCGAGTTCATCGAGTCATACCTCGAGAGAGAAGGTCTTGATCCAGCAAGCCTCGTGCTTGCCAATGGAGCCGGGCTCTCGCGCGAGACTCGAATATCGGCACGGCTCCTGACTGACGTCCTGCTGCGGGCTGCGGCCAGCCCGTTGAGCCCCGAGTATCTCGCGTCGCTTTCTCTGGGCGGGTTCGACGGTACGACGCGCAACCGCTTCCGTCGCGGCACGGCCGCCGGCAGTCTTCACGTCAAGACAGGGCGGCTCGACGATGTGTCGGCCCTGGCAGGTTTCGTGCACGCTGACAGCGGCGATACCTATGCCGTCGCGCTGATGTTGAATGCCGACGACGTGCACAGGGGTCCCGGTGAGGAGTTGCAGGAAGCGTTCGTCCGCTGGGTGCGTGGGACGCTGTGACAGCTGCGATCCCGGATCCAGGTCTCAGTTCGCGGCGCAAACCAGTCCTATAATGCCTGCGAAGGAGTCGATCTCGTGATTCGAATCGTTTTCGCAGCAATCTCTATCCTCGGCACGTCGCTGGCAGCGGCGCAGACGGCCTATGTCACGGATATTCTGCAGCTTGGGCTTCACGTGGCGGAAGATACGAGCGACCGGCCGTTTCGTTCGCTGCAGAGCGGCACTGAGCTCGATGTCCTGACGCGCGTCCCGAACTATGCGCTGGTCCAAACGGCGGACGGCGAACAAGGCTGGGTCAAGTCTGCCTACCTCGTAGACGAGAAGCCTGCGCGACTCCGTGTCTCGGAGGTCGAGACCGCTCTCGAGATCATGCGCGACGAACTGGAGAGCGCGCAGATGGCCCGCCAGGAGGCCGAGCAGGAGGCGACCCGTCTCGGGCTCAACATCGAAGCCCGCGCGAATTCGTCGGAAGCCGTACTCGATACGCTCGAGCGCCTCAAAACAGAAACCGAAGATTATGAGCAGCGACTAGAGACCTACCGCGGCAGTGTTCCTCTGACCTGGGTTGTCGCTGCGCTGGCCTTGGCTCTGGTTGGTGGATTCTTCGCCGGCGTATGGGCTCTCGACGCGCTGATCCGGCGTCGCCACGGCGGTTTTCGCGTCTATTAGGCTGGGTCGGCGGCCGTTCGGCGCTCGCGCTTCGCGAGCCAGCCGCGAGCACGGTAGCCGAGCAACACTAAAAGTATGAAGCTATACACGAGCGGCTCGAGCGTCGTGACCTTGACCTGCCAGAAGTAGTGCGTGACACCGAGAATCGCGATGACATAGGTGGCGCGATGCAGTTTCACCCAGCGCCGCCCGAGACGCCGTTGCATGGCGTTCGTCGAGGTTATGGCTAGCGGTATCAATAGCAGCAGCGCGGCGAATCCGACCGTGATATACGGACGCCGTATCACGTCCTCGAGAAGTGTCGACCACGCGAAGCCGAGATCCAGGGCGGCATAGGTCGTC
>CAJIBS010000251.1_pt1 | contig 14527 bp, 13 predicted proteins | sample 9199411 | NCBI WGS metagenome assembly CAJIBS01 (sample SAMEA7708312, study PRJEB35096) | sediment metagenome | biome: marine neritic benthic zone biome [ENVO:01000025]; feature: sediment [ENVO:00002007]; material: shallow marine sediment [ENVO:03000034] sea grass bed [ENVO_01000059] ... | reverse complement strand
TTCTCCGGCACCGCAGCGCCAGCCACGGCGGTGACGGGCAAGGGAGGGCCCGGATAGTCCGTCGAGCGTCGTAGACGAGGAGCGTGCCATGGACGGCAGTTAAGCGACGAGGACACGATTCGAGCCGAGACAGGACGTCGAGGCGAGATTAAGTCTCGACGGAGCTATCCGGGCCCGACCAATCACTGATACGTCAGCCGTGACAGTGCGCTATCAGAGGTAACCTCAATCGTGGAGCTGTCCGGGGCCGACCCTTTACCGGTACGCGATCAGCGACCGGTCCCTTGGGGTTGGGTTAGGCGACGAGCTGGTTGATCTGGAAGATCGGCAACAGAATCGCCATGACGATGGCCAGAACCATCAGGCCCATGATGACGATCAACGCCGGTTCGAGGATTCCGAGCATCGTTCCGAGCAGGCTGTCCATCTCGTTCTCCTGATGGCTCGCAGCACGTTCGAGCATGCTATCGAGCTCACCCGACGCCTCGCCGCTGGAAATCAGATGAATACTCATGGCCGGGAACAGTTTCGACTGGCCGAGCGAGCGGCCGATAGAGCCGCCCTCACGAACGCGCACAGTGGCTTCCTCAACCGCGTCGCGCATCGGCAGATTCGTGACGACCGATCCGCTAATGTTCATAGCCTCGAGGACCGGTACGCCGCTCGAGCTCAGGATGCTCAATGTCCGCGTGAAGCGCGCCGTGTTGAGTCCTCGGCTGATGCGCCCGAGTAACGGAGAGTGCAGCAGCCAGCGGTGGTAGGCTCGACGCGGACCGTCACGGCGGAGCAGCCTGTTGATAGCGAAGGCTATCGCGGCTATTCCGATGAGTACCATCCACCACCAGTCCTGCAGAAACGTCGAGAGCGAAATCAACGCGCGCGTGAGAAAGGGCAGCGCCTGACCGGTGCTCTCAAAGACGCCGACGACTTTCGGGACGACATACACGAGCATAAGGGCGACGATAGTCAACGCGAAAGTCGTTAGCACAACGGGATAAATCAGCGCGTGGCTGACTTTTTGTCTGAGGTTATGCCGCGACTCCGTGTAATCAGCCAGTCGTTCCAGCACCGCATCGAGTTTACCTGCCTGCTCGCCGGCTGCGACCGTGGCGCGGTAGATCTTCGGGAACGCCTGCGGAAAGTCATCCAGTCCGGCCGCGAGCGTGTGACCTTCCAATACTTTCGCTCGAACGCCGAGCACGATGCTCTGCAATCGCGGTCGCTCGGTTTGTTCGCTAACGGCCTGCAATGCTTCCTCGAGAGGTAATCCGGCTCTTGCGAGTGTCGCGAGCTGGCGAGTGAGCAGCGCGAGGTCTAGCGCCGAGACGCCGCGCCGGAGCGAGATTCCCTTACGCCGTTTGCGCTCCTGCGCTTCGACTTCGGTGACGTCGATAGGGTGGAGTTCGCGCTCGCGCAACAGAGCACGGATCTGTCGCGGCGTATCGCCTTCGAGTACGCCTTTGCGTTCCTTGCCCGAACCGTCGTAGGCGACGTAAGCGTACGCGCCCATTAGTCGCTCCGCGTGACTCTAAGTACTTCCTCGAGCGTCGTCGTCCCGTCGAGTACCTTGGCGATACCGGCCTGGCGTATCCCCGGCCCCTGCTCGCGCGCGTAACTTTCCAATTCGTGCTCGCCGGCGCCATCGTGAATCATCGTCCGCATCTGGTCGTCGACGGAAATCAGCTCGTAGATTCCAGCTCGTCCCTGATAGCCGTGTTCGCCTTTCGATTCGTGATACAGCGTTGGCGGATCGGCCGGATCGACGCCTAGAATCCCGCACTCATATTCGCTTGCTGTATAGGGTTCGCGAGTGTCGGGGTCGAGTACGCGAACGAGGCGCTGCGCCAGCACGCCTATAAGGCTCGACGACAGCAGGAACGGTTCGACGCCCATGTCGCGCAAACGAGTGACGGCACCGACGGCCGTGTTCGTATGCAACGTCGACATTACGAGGTGACCCGTGAGACTCGCCTGTACCGCGATCTCGGCAGTCTCGAGGTCGCGAATCCGCCGACCAGAACGACGTCGGGGTCCTGTCGAAGAATCGCACGAAGTCCTTTGGCAAACGTCATTTCTACTTTCGTGTTGACCTGCGTCTGTCCTACTCCATCAATGTAGTACTCGATGGGATCTTCGACAGTCAGAATATTACGGCTCAGGTCGTTAATGCGCTCCAGGGCGGCGTATAGCGTCGTCGTTTTTCCGGATCCCGTCGGCCCGGTAACGAGCAATATTCCATGCGGGCGATGGATCAATGAATCCATAGTCTCTTGGTCGTGTTTCACCATGCCGAGATGGGCGAGATCCAGTCGACCCGCCTGCTTGTCGAGCAATCGCAGCACGACGCGCTCTCCATGGCCGGACGGAATCGTCGACACGCGGACGTCGACGGCACGGCCCGCAATTCTGAGGGAGATACGGCCGTCCTGAGGTAAGCGCTTCTCTGCGATATCGAGCTTCGCCATGACCTTGATGCGCGACACGACTAGCGGCGCAACTGCGCGACGTGATTGCAGTACCTCCTGCAGTACGCCATCGATCCTGAAACGAACCGCTAGCCGATTCTCGTAGGGCTCGATGTGGATATCCGATGCATTCTTTTTGACCGCTTCCGTAAGAACGGCGTTGATCAGCCGGATGATCGGCGCCTCGTCGTCGCTCTCGAGAAGATCGGACGGTTCGGGAAGTTGCTGCGCGACTTCGAGCAGATCGGTTTCGTCGTCGAGACCCTCCATCATGGTCATCGCGGCGCCGCTCTCGTAAGAACTCTGGAGCCGCTCGTCGAACGTCTCCTCGTCAACCGGGGTATAGGTGACAGCGTGTCCTACAAAGCGTCGTACTTCGGCGAGGCTCAGCGTCGTGACGCCCGGGCGATAAATGGCTTCCGCACGACCATCGCCGTTCTCCAGTAACAGGATGCCGTGACGTTTGGCGAAAGCGAACGGGAGGCGCCGGCCCGGCGCGCTCTCGGGAGCGACCTGTTCCGGTTCCAGTTGCAGTTCTAGCTCAGCCGCCATCGCTTAAGGGCTCTTGATCAGTCGGTTGCGGCGGCGGCGCGATCTCTGGCAATAGCGGGCGGTCCGCATCGCGAAGCAGCGGTACGGGATCCTCGGCTTGCTCGAGTTGCAGATCGCGAATGAAGCGATATTTCGCGTCTGTCTCGAAGCTGGCTTGAATGCTGTCGCGAAGAATCGTCGGGCGGATGAAAACCATGAGATTTCGCTTCACCGTCTCCGTAGTCTGCGCTCGAAATAGCCAGCCCAGCCCAGGAATGCGTCCGAGGAACGGTACGCGCTGCTCGCTTTCGCGAAGTTCCTCGTCGATGAGACCGCCGAGGACGAGGATGTTCCGATCCTCGACGAAGACCGACGTCGTGATCGTGCGATTGTTCGTCACGAGGTCTACGGCCCCCGAAGCGCCCGAGCTGATACTCGAGGTCTCCTGCTCGATAGTAAGTTTCACGCCGGAGCCGGAATCGATCTGCGGCGTGATCACCAGACTAGTGCCGACTTCCTCACGCTGGATCGTCTGGAACGGATTTACCGAGCCCGCGACTGCGCCTGTGTTGGAGAAGCTGCCGGTAAGGAACGGTACTTCCTGGCCAACTCTGATTTCGGCCTGCTCGTTGTCGAGCGTCACGATGGACGGCGTTGCGATGATGTTCGTCGTGGCATCACCGTTCAGTGCGCTCAGCACGGCAGCCCAGCTCGTGCCTGTGTCGCTGATCGCTCCGACTGCCAGTACCGCGCCTTCAGGTAGCGCCGACGGGTTCGGTGTTCCGCTCGCGGCGGCGGTCGCCAGTTCGACGACTCCCGGAAGCGTCGAGCCGAAATTTGTCAGCGCGACGGGATTGTTGGAGCCCGATCCTTCTGCTACCCAACTTACGCCGAGCGATCCCGCGAGTTCCTCACTCACTTCGACGATGATGGCGTCGACCTGGACCTGTGCGCGCGGAATATCGAGTCGGTCGATGACCGAAGTCATGTCCTGTAAGACATTGGCCGGTGCATTGATGACGAGCGCGTTCGTTCCGGGATCGGACCAGATGCTGACGCCTTCGGCTGCGGCGCCCGCTGCGCCTTCGGCGCCCGTAGCGGCAGCACCGGAGAATTGCGCCTGGAGACTGCTTGCGAGTGTTTCTGCGTCCGCGTAATCGAGATACCGAACCCGTGTGTCGCCACCATCTTCGTTCGGTGTATCGAGATGTGCGATGAGCGCACGGTAGCGGAGTCGATTGTTCATGTTTCCGCTGACCAGTACGCTGTTGGTTCGATCGTCGGCAGCGATCTGCGCCGCTGGCGCTCCGCCGGCAGCCGCAGCCGCCTGATTCAGCGCCGTAAGCATCCGGACAACTTCCGTTGCCGACGCGTTCTCCAGACGAATGACTTCGATATCCTCATCGCCAGCCTGGTCCATTCGCCCAATGATGTTCAGCATCCGGTTCACGTTGCTCGCGCGATCAGAGATGATGAGAATATTCGACGTCGGATGAGCAGCCAGGTGGCCGTATTGAGGGACGAGCGGGCGAAGGATCGGAACCAGTTGCGCCGCACCAATATTCTCTAGCGTGACCGTTTGCGTAACGAAATGGTCACCCTCGGAGCCCGGCGGGGCCCCCGGGAGCTGGCGAGCGTTTGCGTCCGGAACAATCTTGATAACGCTTCCTGAATCGAGCGCCGCGAATCCGTGAACCTGCAGGGTTGCCAGAAACGCGTCGTAGAAAGCGTCGGTCGACATTGGAGAGTACGATAAGAGCGTGACCTGGGCGCGAACACGTGGATCGACGAGGAAGTTGTAGCCAGTCACTTCTCCGACGGCTTCGACAATCTCGCGAATATCGGCCTCGCGAAAGTTCGGCATAATTTGATTGCCGTCTTCTTGAGCCACCGACGTGCCGAAGCCGAGGAATAATCCCAGCGTTATGACTTTCAGTCTGTGTTGCATCTCATCATGCCTATTCGTTCGATTCTTTATCTCGCTGGCGGAACGTCTATTGACGACCTTCGGCCAGTCCCTCTAATTGACTAGTATCGATTGCGAGAACTTCGGGTTGACCGTTGCGTATGACGGTGACGTTCGCCATGGTCGCCTCACCGAGCGCCTCAAAAACCAACAGTCCTCTACTCGGATCCGTTAGTGCTGTTCCGTTTATGTCGGTGACGACGTCGCCGGGCAGCAGTCCCAGGGCGTCGAATTGCTCGCGCGACTCGCCTGGGTTCAGTCGGAAGCCGACCATCTGACCTTGTTCGATATGTGGTACCACGCGCAGGATGTCAGTGATCCGCGACGCGTTCTGCGCGATGACCTGTTGTAGCGACGATGCTGGAGCGGCCGGCTGCGCGACCTGAGGTCGAGCGGCGATCGTCACTGGGCTCGACGAGAGCTCTTTGGGAAGGCTGAGCGTCTCGAGATTGCCCGCACGGTTCAGAATGACGCGGTTGCCGAAGACAGAGTGCAGAACCGTACCACCCGCGTTGTCGAGCGTGTCGCCAACGGAATACTTCTTCTCCAGACCGCGACCGTCCGCGATGATCGCCAAACCCGACTTCTCGTCGCCGCTCGAGATGATTCCCCGAAGCTCCAGATTCAGACTGGTCTCCGGCGCGTCGACGACTGATTCATCCACGGGTGGGGGTCCGGCCGACGCGATGCCGAACAGGCTGGCCCCCGCGATAACCGAGAGATCGACGCCCGTCTGGGGCGCGACGGTTTGCGCTACCGGCGCGTTGACGACGGGCGGGGGATCATCGGCGGAAGTGCCCGGAAAAAACGCCCAGGTCAGCTGCGCCAGTTTGTAGGCGAGCGCGACGATCAGCAGTGCGCTGACGACGGGTGGGAGGAAGCGATTCGCGGCTCGCGCCCATTCCTCGGGCGGTTGCTCCTTCCATTGGAGTAGATGCGTCGCGACGTCCATGGATGTGGTCTGGAACCCCGTGGCTTGCCGGCCTAACCAGTCATGATAGGCACGCTTTGCGAGCGGAACAAGTGACTTGGGCGGCAGATTTCGACCCATTTCGACCAGGCTGACGGGAAAATGCGGCGTTTAGTGAAATCGAGGCCTTCTGGGCACCTTTAAATTCCGCGATCAGGCCCGATAATAAGGCCCTATGCCGGACGAACCTCTTAAGATCGGAGACGAGGGCGACCACGGGTTAGCCGTCGAAGAAGCTCGCCCACGGCTTAAAAAGCCGCCGCTCTACCGGGTCGTCTTGCTCAACGACGACTACACGCCGATGGAGTTCGTCGTACAGGTACTTCAGAAGATTTTTTCAATGGACCGAACGACCGCCACACGTGTCATGCTAGAGGTACACACGAAGGGGAAAGGTATCTGCGGGGTGTACACTTTCGAGATTGCCGAGACTAAAGTAGCGCAAGTGACGGGATTGGCGCAGCAGCACCAGCATCCGCTGCTTTGCACGATGGAAGAGACCTGATGTTATCGAGCGAACTCGAATACTGTCTCAATGAAGCGTTCCAGAAGGCGCGCGAGGCGCAACACGAATTCATCACCGTGGAGCATCTGCTGCTCGCGTTACTCGATACACCTCAGGTAATCGAGATCCTGAATTCCTGCGGTGCCGACATCGCCCAGCTTCGGCGGGATCTGATGGAATTTGTCACCGAATCGACACCGCGGCTCACCGAAGACGACGATGACGAAGAGGTCGATGTGCAACCGACCCTCGGCTTTCAGCGAGTGCTTCAGCGTGCCGTGTTTCACGTCCAGTCGAGCGGGCGCAAGGAAGTCACGCCCACGAACGTGCTCGTAGCGATCTTCAGCGAAAAGCAGTCTCAGGCGGTTTACCTTCTGGGGCTGCACGATGTGACGCGTCTCGATGTCGTCAACTTCATATCGCACGGGTTCTCGAGTCTCCAGGAATCGGGTCCTGAATCAGAAGATGAAGCTGAGGCTGTAGACAGTGATCGCGCCGAAGCCACTGCTCTCGAACGATTCACCAGCAATCTCAACGCGCTTGCCGAGGAGGGGAGAATTGACCCGTTGATCGGGCGTGAGCTCGAGATCGAGCGCACGATTCAGATTCTCTGTCGCCGGCGAAAGAACAATCCGCTTTTTGTCGGTGAAGCGGGTGTCGGAAAAACCGCGCTGGCCGAGGGGCTCGCGCGACTCATCACCGAGCAGGCCGTACCGGAAGTATTGCGCGACTGCACGATTTACGCGCTCGATATGGGGTCGCTGATCGCAGGCACCAAATACCGCGGCGATTTTGAGAAGCGACTCAAGGGCGTCATCGGCGAGCTGAAGAAACAGCCCGGCGCCATTCTTTTTATCGACGAGATACATACGGTCATCGGTGCGGGAGCGGCCTCGGGCGGCGTGATGGATGCGTCGAATCTGATCAAACCTGTACTGGCCAACGGCGAGTTGCGATGTATCGGCTCGACGACGTATTCCGAGTATCGCGGCATCTTCGAGAAGGATCACGCGCTGGCTCGTCGTTTTCAGAAAATCGATATCGTCGAACCGACGATCGAAGAGACCGTCGAGATATTGCGCGGAATCAAGAGTCGTTTCGAGGAGCATCACAACGTTACCTACGACGACGATGCCCTCGAGGCTGCTGTGGAGCTCTCCAGTCGACACATTAATGACCGTCAGCTCCCAGACAAGGCGATCGACGTCATTGACGAGGCGGGCGCGAACCGGCGTCTGCAACCCGAGGCTGATCGACAAGAGACGGTCGATGTAGAACTCATCCAGAACATCGTGGCAAAGATGGCGCGAATTCCACCGCAGACCGTGTCCGCGTCCGACCGAGATGTTCTTCGCAATCTCGAGCGTGACCTCAAACTCGTTATCTTCGGGCAGGACCGCGCGATCGGTGCGCTCGCATCGGCGATCAAGATGGCGCGATCGGGACTCGGTGACGAACAACGTCCGGTCGGTTCGTTCCTGTTCTCCGGGCCGACGGGTGTAGGCAAGACGGAGGTAACCCGGCAGCTCGCGATGACCATGGGCGTTGAGCTGATTCGTTTCGATATGTCTGAGTACATGGAGAAACACACCGTATCGCGACTGATCGGCGCACCACCGGGCTATGTCGGCTTCGATCAAGGCGGCTTGATGACCGAGGCGATTACCAAGAATCCACATTGCGTCCTGTTGCTCGACGAGATCGAGAAGGCGCATCCGGAGGTATTCAATCTCCTCTTGCAGGTAATGGATCATGGTGTGCTGACGGACAACAACGGCCGCAAAGCCGATTTCCGTAACGTGACGATGGTCATGACGACGAATGCCGGCGCTCAGGAGGCGAGTCGAGCGTCGGTCGGATTCACGCTTCAGGATCATTCGAGCGACGCGCAAGAAGTCATCAAGAAGATGTTCACGCCCGAGTTCCGCAATCGACTTGACGCGATAATCCAATTCGATCCGCTCGACGAGACATCGATAGCACGAGTCGTCGATAAGTTGATCGTTGAGCTCGAAGCGCAACTCGATAAGACCGATGTCACGATCGAGCTGGAGCCTGCCGCCCGAAGCTGGATAGCAGAACGTGGCTACGATAAAAAGATGGGGGCTCGGCCGATGGCGCGAGTTATCCAGGAGCACATCAAGCGTCCGCTAGCCGAAGAATTGCTTTTCGGAAAGCTTGCCGATGGCGGTCACGTACGCGTCGATCTGAATCAGAGCGGCGACGGACTCATCTTGATACCGGAATCGACGACACGCGAACTCGAGCATCTGCCCGAGGTATAGCGGCCGTTAGCGAGATCTGTAGACGATGCGCCCCTTCGACAGGTCGTAGGGCGTGAGCTCGACAGTCACCCGGTCTCCCTTGAGAATCCGAATGTAATTTTTTCGCATTTTTCCCGAGATGTGCGCGGTGACGATGTGGCCGTTTTCAAGTTCCACACGGAACGTGGTGTTAGGTAACGTCTCCGATACCACACCTTCCATCTGGATTGCTTCTTCTTTCGCCATTCGTCGCTTCGTCTGCCTTGGGGCGCAGAATTGTTGCACATCCGTCAAGATGCCCGCAATGGCGAGCTTGTTAAATCGTGACTTGATACGAGGCCCGAATCAGGCGTCTGCGTGGAACGCGGCGAAGTCCTCAGCCCACGGGCCTGGTTCTCCGGGTGGGTGGCAGTAGTCCGTGAGCATGGCAACGAATTCTGTGCGCGGGAGTGTCGTCGCGCCGAGGCTCTCGAGGTGGCTCGACCAGACCTGACAGTCGATAAGCGCGAAACCGCGAGCGACGAGATACTCGATCGCTCCGACTAAGGCAATTTTCGACGCGTCGGAAATCTTCGAGAACATCGACTCGCCGAAGAACACTCGACCGATTGCGACGCCGTAGAGACCACCCACGAGCTCGTTTTCTTGCCAGGCTTCGATGGAATGCGCCCACCCGAGTTCGTGCAGCATGCAGTAGGCCGTGCGCATTTCGGAGGTAATCCAGGTCGAGTCGGCGTAACGGCGTGGCTCCGCGCATCGGTCGACGACATGCGCAAAGTGCGTATCGCTCGTCAGGCGGAGCCCGAGACGCCGCCGTGTTCTCTCGAGTCGTCGCGACACGTGCAGATCTTGCGGCCACAGTACAGCACGCGGATCCGGTGACCACCAAAGTATCGGTTGGCCGTCTTCGTACCAGGGAAAGATGCCGCGAGGGTAGGCGGCGAGCAAACGATCTGGGTTCAGGTCCCCGCCAAGCGCGATCAGGCCGTTGGGATCGGTCAACGCCTCGGCAAGCGGCGGAAAATCATCCGGGGCGTCGGCGATTGTTAGCCAGCGCGGCCTGCTCAAGTCCTCTTACCCCTCGGTTTGTGTCGTTCTACCTCGCCGGCGGCGGAAACGCCACGCCGCGCCGGTAAGGGGCATGATCCGCGAGCTCATCCATATACGCTTCGACGTGCTCACGCTCGCGATCGAGAAACTCGGCGACGGCATGCCCGAACTCGGGATCGAGTATCCAGTGGTTGGACCAGGTCGCCTTCGGCGTAAACCCACGACTGATCTTATGCTCTCCCTGCGTGCCGGGCTCGAATCTGCGCAGGCCCTCACGGATGCAGTACTCGATCCCCTGGTAGTAGCAAGTCTCGAAATGGAGGCTGTGAAAATCCGCGAGACTCCCCCAGTAACGACCATAGAGCGTATCGTTGCTACGGAAACAGATCGCAGACGCGATAGGTTGATCCTCGTATCGTGCCAGGATTACCACCAGGCTCTTGGGCATGCTGTCGGCGATTGTCTTGAAGAATTCCCGGCTAAGATAAGGTGAGCGTCCACGTCGCAGGAACGTCTTTGCGTAGAACCCGAACACAGCATCCCAGTCGTTGTTCGTGAGTTCATCGCCGCTAAGATGTTCGAAGTGAATTCCCGCTTCCGCGATTCTCCGTCTTTCTCGTCGCGCTTTCTTGCGTTTAGCCGAGCTGAATCGGCTGAGGAAATCGTCGAAGCTTTTGTAGTCGTCATTGAGCCAATGGAACTGGCAGCTCTTTCGCGTGAGCAAACCTTCATCGGCGAGGAAGTTATTTTGCGCATCAGTCGGAAAGAGAACGTGCAAGGATGATGCGTCCAGAGTCCTGCCAAGCTCACGCGCCGCTCCGAGAAGCGCGTCTGCGATTTCCGAGAAATCCGCTTGGTCCGCAACCAACATACGCCGTCCTGTTGCGGGCGTGAACGGAACCGCGCTTACGAGCTTCGGGTAATAGTCGAGGCCCGCTTGCTCATAGGCGTTTGCCCAGCCCCAGTCGAAGACAAATTCGCCGCGAGAATCGTATTTGATATAGAGCGGCAGCGCTCCCAGAAGAGCACCGTCAGGCGACGTAACGGTTATATGGCACGGTTGCCATGACGTCTGCTCGCCGACACAGCCGGTTTCCTCCAGCGCGGCAAGAAACTCATACCTCAGAAACGGTGAATCGCCCGCGAGCGCGTTCCAGGATTCCGGATCCAAATTCAAGATGCCACTATCGCGGTGGCAGCGAACCTTCATAAACGAAACTCGTCGAGCCTGCCGGACGCTGCGACCACTGCAGCATCTCATGTGACTACTATAACGAGTTCCGCGCCGAACCGGGGACGAAAAACAGCGTGCCGGAGCAACGTCGTTGGCGTGCAGCAGTGGCGCGATCGCAGGGGGTATTGCCTCGCCTGACTATGTGTATAATCAGCACCTTAAGTTAACATATTCCGGTAAAACTTGAGCAGAGCGAAGTCCACCAGCGCGGCCCAGCCGTTCTTCGTCCCTCGCATCCGAGGCCTGCGGGAATCGGCACTATGGCTGTCGGTCGGATTCGCCGTCATCTTCTTTCTCGCGCTTGCGAGCTACCACGCGACTGATCCTGCCTTCAGTGTTTCTGGCGATAGCTCGACGGTCCAGAATCGCATGGGTCCTGCCGGCGCCTGGTTTGCGGATTTGGCCTATCTTCTGTTTGGCCGCCCGGCGTATCTTTTCCCGGCACTTGTGTTGCTGACGGGCGTCGTCGCATTTCGCGGTCAGGCCGATAAGGATCGCATGACGCACTCTGCGATAGCGTGGCGTGCCGCCGGCGCCATCCTGACACTGGCAGCCAGTTGCGGACTTGCCACACTTCATTTCGGTGCTCCCGACTTGCGCGAGAGTGCAGGCGGGATTCTCGGCCAGGTGATCGGAGTCGGAACGGAGCAGTTGCTCGGTCTGCTCGGCGCGACGGTATTGTTGCTCGTCGTTTGGCTCGCGGCCGTCTCGCTCGCGACAGGGGTGTCGTGGCTTGCGGTCATGGATAAGCTCGGCAGAGGCGTCCTCACGGGAATCACCGCAGGTGAAATGGCGATCGGTCGCGCTCAGGTCTGGCTGGCAGGCCGCCGCGCGAAACAGCAGCGCCAGGAACTCGTGTCGAAGAGCCGAGAGAAAGCGAAAGCGAAACCCGAGGCGCCACGGATTGAGCCGACGTTCGAGCCGCTCGAACCGAGTGCGCGACTCGAACGCGAGCGACAAGTGCCATTGTTTGAGCCGCCGACATCGTCGGAGCTGCCGGCGTTGGCACTTCTAGACGATCCGCCGCCGAGGGAAGGTGGCTACTCTCCAGAAGCGCTCGAAGCAATGTCACGCCTCGTCGAGTTGAAGCTCGCCGACTTCGGCATCGAAGCGGAAGTCGTGTCCGTCCATCCGGGGCCCGTAGTCACACGATTCGAGCTCAAGCCCGCCGCCGGTGTGAAAGTCAGCCAGATTACGAATCTATCCAAAGATCTGGCGCGATCGTTGTCGACCGTCAGCGTTAGAGTTGTAGAGATCATTCCGGGCAAGCCCTACGTCGGGCTTGAGATTCCGAACGAGGTGCGCGAACTCGTGGCGCTCGGAGAGATCGTGAAATCGCGGGTCTATGACGACCTGAATTCGCCACTGACTCTGGCGCTGGGCAAAGACATCGGAGGCCAGCCGATCGTCGCAGATCTGGCGAAGATGCCGCATCTTCTGATCGCAGGTACGACCGGTTCCGGTAAGTCTGTTGCTATCAATGCGATGGTGCTTAGTCTGCTTTACAAGGCGTCGCCGGAGCATGTGCGCGTCATCATGATCGATCCGAAGATGCTGGAACTCTCGGTGTACGAAGGTATCCCGCATTTGCTGGCGCCCGTCGTGACGAACATGAAAGAAGCGGCGAACGCATTGCGCTGGTGCGTTGCGGAGATGGAGCGCCGTTACACACTGATGGCGGCGCTCGGTGTGCGGCACTTATCCAGTTATAACCGCAAAGTTAATGAGGCGATCGACAAAGGAGAACCGATCGCCGATCCCACGTTCGAGATACCTGAAGGCAGCGACGAAGAAGCTCCGCCACTTCAACCGCTGCCCTACATCGTCGTCGTAATCGATGAGCTTGCGGACATGATGATGATCGTCGGCAAGAAGGTCGAGGAATTGATCGCCCGGCTAGCGCAGAAGGCTCGTGCTTCCGGAATTCATATGATTATCGCCACGCAACGTCCTTCCGTCGATGTCATCACTGGCTTGATCAAAGCCAATATCCCGGCACGTATAGCGTTCCAGGTTTCGGCACGCGTCGACTCGCGAACAATTCTGGATCAGATGGGCGCAGAGCAACTGCTCGGCCACGGTGACATGCTGTTCCTGCCGCCCGGCACTTCGACGCCCACGCGTATTCACGGCGCGTTCGTTTCTGACAACGAAGTCCATGCAGTTGTGAAGGACCTTTGCGGAACCGGCGAACCGACATTTATCGAAGAGATTCTGGCCGGCCCGGCCGGTGACGTCCCTGGAATCGATACCGTCCCCGTACGCGAGTTGGACGGTGAGCAGGATCCGCTTTACGATCAGGCCGTAGCAATCGTGACGCAGACAAGGAAAGCGTCGATCTCCAGCGTCCAGCGGCGTCTTAAGGTTGGGTACAACCGCGCGGCTCGGATGGTGGAGACCATGGAGGAGGCCGGCATCGTTGGTAGTCTGCAGGCAAACGGGTCCAGAGAAGTTCTTGCGCCACCGCCGCCCGGCGACAGTTAGCTTGCGACTCATTATCTGCCTTTCTATTGCTGCGGTTTTCGTCGGCAGCGCGGGCTACGGTCAGGAGCCTTCAGCATCTCCCGCCGACGTCTATCTCGAACGCTTTCTCACTGAAGCGACGACACTGCAGGCGGAGTTTGAGCAGGAGCTTCGCGGTTCCGACGGAGAGCTAGTCGAAGTCGCGATTGGAAGCCTCTCTTTGCAGCGCCCGAATCAGTTCTTCTGGGAGTATCGCGAGCCGCTCGAACAGATCATTCTCGCCGACGGCGAGAATCTATGGATCTACGATGTCGATCTCTCTCAGGCTACGGTAACGCCGTTAGACGAACTCGCGGACGCAACTCCCGCGATGTTGCTCAGCGGCGATCTCAGCGTGCGAGATAGTTTTGAAACGATCGAATATTTTTCTGCGGAAGGTGTGGACTGGGTGCGGCTTGCTCCGACCGAGTCCGGGGCGGATTTCAGGTCGATCCTCGTCGGTTTTCGCGCTGGTGACTTGGCAGCACTTGAGTTGCTGGACGCTCTCGATCAAGTGACGCGAATAGATTTCACGGAAGTCGAAGAGAACGCTGAATTGTCGGCGGATCTCTTCTTATTCGACCCGCCGCGCGGGGTCGATGTCATCGGCGAACCGAGGTAACGTCTCGCGTGGTCGCTCTCAGATACGTCTGGATCTGGATGTTGTTCGGCTGGTTACTTGTCGCCGGCATTGTTGTCGCTAGCGTGGTTCCGGATCTAAGGATCGCGATGATGTCTACAGGAGTGACCGATAAGGTTGCTCACAGCTTCAGTTACTTCTTGCTGACGCTCTGGTTCTCCGGACTTTATATGCGCCGTTACCAGCTCGTCGTCGCAGCGGGTGTCATCGTTCTCGGAATGTTGCTTGAAGCGATCCAGTGGCAGCTCCCGTACAGAATGTTCGATCCGTCGGACTTGATCGCGAACCTGATCGGCGTTGTCGCGGGGTTCATGATTGCGATTTTTCTTTCCGCTGGATGGTGTCGACGGATCGAGATGTTCTTGGGGTACCATGACTAGCCATGCTGGATCCTAGGCTA
>CAJIBS010000165.1_pt1 | contig 14576 bp, 14 predicted proteins | sample 9199411 | NCBI WGS metagenome assembly CAJIBS01 (sample SAMEA7708312, study PRJEB35096) | sediment metagenome | biome: marine neritic benthic zone biome [ENVO:01000025]; feature: sediment [ENVO:00002007]; material: shallow marine sediment [ENVO:03000034] sea grass bed [ENVO_01000059] ... | reverse complement strand
TTTGTCCAGCGCGGTGGGCGTCCGGTATGCAGCAGTACCTCGCGGCCATCGGGTAGCAGCACGTGGCTGGCTTCCATTGCGTTTTCCGCGACCTTCGACGGCGGGCCGGCGACACGCACGCGCGTGCCGGCGGCAAGAATGTCACGCGTGATACCTTGCCGCTCGAGCAGGCTTGGCGGTGTTGTCTCGAGTTCCCAGACCTCGCCGCCGAACTCCGGATCCGTTTGAATCCAGTAGCGCACGTGAGGATGCCGCCATTGCACGCGCGTAATCTCGCCGGCGATCTCGATGGTTTGGCTCATGTCGTAGAAAGCCGGTCTGGAGTGGTGGGCATCAGCGCCGAACGGTGCAGTGAAGGACAGCAGTAAGGCGCCTGCGAGGAGCTGCTTGGTCATGTCTATCCCCCTGAATCGGCAAAGACGCACCGATTCCGATGACCTCAATACTAGCGCTAATCGGTCTCGGAATCCCATAGTCCGGCCCAAGGCATTCATGTGGGGCGGCCTCGATTTCGCGGACGTCGGCATGCGAGAATGCGCGCATCCCGGAGAGACTAATGCCAAGAGCTCGAACGATACGACGAGCAACGCCATCTGCCGTCATGCTCGGCCTGTTTGCCGCCGTGCCTGCTAATGCGCAGCCGGATTTGAGCGGCATTTGGAGCGATCCGCCGCCGCGTGCCGAGGACGCGTTCTGCCATGTCGGCTGCACGGTCGAAGCGCGCGACTATCTAACGCAACTGCTAGACGATTCCGCAAACGACGATAAGACCTATCGCGAGCTGCGAGGGGAAGCGCAGCGGTTTCAGCGAGAGGACGTCGTGCCGCGTCATCTGACGGCAGAGGGACTCGAAAACTATCCATTCGACAGTCGTGCCGATCCGTCGCTGACGCAGTGTGCACCCTGGGGCTTCACACGCGAGATCCTCTCCCCACACGCCATGCGTCTCACGCAGTACGAGGATCGTGTAACGCTCTACTACTCGGAGTGGACAGCCGAACGCACGGCCTGGCTGGACGGCCGCGATCCGCCCGAGGATTTCGAGCACACGTTGTTGGGTTTCTCGACGGGTTACTACGACGGTGACACGCTCGTCGTCGAGACAACGGGCGTCACGGCAAATCACTCCAATGCCGGCTTCGCGCACAGTGATCAGCTGACGTCGGTCGAACGCTTCACGCGCTCCGAGGACGGCGGGCGCCTTGACCTAGAGGTTACGTTTTCCGACCCGCTGAGACTCGCAACGCCGATCGTCATGGCCAGAGCCTGGGCCTGGGCACCGGGCGAGGAGATTTATCCGTACGATGCTTGTGAGACACCTGATGAATAGACGCACAGCAATGGTCGTGGCCGTAGTGATCGCACTGCCATCGGCATTCGCCTCAGCCCATCACAATTTTCGAAGCGTCTATAATTTCAATGAGACGACGACTATCGAAGGTGCTTTCGTTCGTTTGGATCTCGTAAACCCGCATGCACGCATCCTCATCGACGTAACGAACGACGCCGGTGAAACGGAAGAATGGATCGTTGAAGCGCCGGGCAAGCTCGCACTCGCTCGGCGCGGCTGGACAGACGATATGTTCGCAGACCGAGAGCGCATCACAGTGACGGGAAATCCCGCCTACGCTGGAGGTAACGCCATTTGGATAGTGAAGATCGCTCGAGAGAGTGGCACCGAGATCATCGATCCGCTGATCGAAGACGAGCTTGCCATAGAGGCGGAACGACGCGCCCGTCGAGCGGTTCCCGCAGAATGACGGCCGCGATTCGTATCGCGCGGGTTGTCGCCGTTTTGGCCGCGGCGCTGACTGCGGCCGGGCGCGCCAGCGGACACCATAGCCCGATCATTTTCGATCTGGACACGGTCATCGTCATCGAGGGCGAGATCAGTCGTTTCGACTGGAGAAGCCCGCATACGTATATCTTTGTTGCAACGGTGAACGGTGCGGGCGAGGCTACCGAGTGGCAGTTCGAGTCCGACGCAACGCCGATTCTGTCGCGCAATGGGTGGTCTGCGGAAACGCTTGTTCCGGGAGAGCGCGTTTCGGTGCGCGCCAATCCAGACAGGAATGCCGACCGTGCGCACGCCCTGTTGATATCGCTCGAGAAGAGTGACGGCAGCATTCTGACACCGACTGCAGGCGATCCGAATGCACCGCCTGTTGTCGCTCGGTCGACGCTCGCCGGAATCTGGGAGCAGGGGTTTGAGAATTTCTTCGAGTTCCGCACCCGCGGTCTCGAGGTCCAGACGACGTCGGCAGGCACGGCAGCACGCGAGAGCTACGACATTCGCACCGAAAACCCAGTGGCGCAGTGCATTCCGTACGCATCGCCGATGATCGTCGCCGTGCCGCAGCATCTCAACGAGATTGTGATCGAGACCGATCGTGTCCTCATCCACAATGAGTTCTTTAACGTCCAGAGAACGATCTGGATGGACGGTCGCGAACATCCCGAAAACGGCACGCGCACGAACCAGGGGCATTCGATCGGCCGCTGGGAGGATGGCGTGCTCGTCGTCGATACGAGGCTCTTTGCGGACAGCCGCTCGACGTTGCCTGGCTCGGGTCTGCCGTCCGGGGCGCAGAAGCACGTCATCGAGCGCTACATCCTGAACGACGACGGTACCGGTATCTCGATAGAGATCTTTCTCGAGGACCCCGAGTTCTTGGCGGAGCCTTTTACGTACACGCTGGAGTGGCGAAGCTCCGGCTACCCTGAGCTACTGACCTTCACGTGTGAGGAAGATCAGGCAACGCGATTTATGTTCGAGCCGCCGCGCCCCTGATTCCAGCAGTCAGGGCTACAGGTTGCGGCTGTCCCAGATCATCTCGCCTGAATCGGTCCGAGTAACCGTCGTTCCGTTGACGGCATTGCCTCCGTCTCTCGCGCCGAAGCCTTCGACGCTGATGACATCGCCCGGTTTAACGGTCTCGCGTGTCCAGCCGCGCCGGACGAGCGTGTTGATACCGAGGAGTTCGATTGCCCAGGACTGAACGCTGCCGTCGTCGCTTTCGACGTCGATGTGAATCCATGCGTGCGGATTCGTCCACTGGACCTGTGAGACCGTGCCCGTGAGCTCGACGGGCCGGTTGAGGTCGAACTCCGCTGCAAAGGAATGATGAGAAACGGCAGCCGTGCTTGCCAGAAGCCACGTTACTCCGCCAAGAACTGTCAGGACACGTCGCATAAGCCTATCCCTTGCGGCGTCAAATGCCGGGCCACATACGTATAATCGGCAGCGTAGACATCGGGTACTAGTCCGTCAATCCTGGGCTCGAGTTTCGCTGAGGGGGCAATATGAAAAGACAACTAGCGGCGCTTGCTTTGATGATGTTTGCGATGCCTCTGATGGCACAGTGGTTGAGTCTAGCTACACCCGGCATTCCGCGTACGGCCGATGGCGAGCCTGATATGTCGGCACCCGTACCGCGCGGCGAGGACGGTCGCCCCGATTTGACGGGTTTGTGGTTGCCCCAGCGCGCGGGTGGCAGTGTGTTCGATCCGGCCAACGTCCAACCCTGGGCGCGTGAACTCATGGTCCAGCACAAGGATCGTTACTTTCAGGACGATCCGCGCTTTCGATGCTTGCCCAGCGGGCCCGGACACCTTGCGTTGGGCGGGCCGACGGCCGGGTATCGTAGGATCGTGCAGAACCCCTCTGTGATCGCAATCCTGCACGCGGACATGAGCTTTCGCCAAGTCTTCATGGACGGCCGCGCGCTGGAAGTCGATCCATTACCGACCTGGATGGGCTATTCGGTCGGCCACTGGGAAGGCGATACGCTCGTTATCGAGAGCAACGGCTATAACGATAAGACCTGGGTCCACCGCGACGGGTTGCCACATACGGAAGCCCTGCGCGTCACTGAGCGCTACACACGTCTCAGCTTTGGACACATGCGACTCGACGTGACCTTCGAAGATCCCGGCACGTTTGACGCACCGTTGCACGCAGATGTCGACCTCGAGTTTCAGGCGGATAACGAATTGCTCGAGACCGTGTGTAATGAAGCGTCGGAGAACGATGGACGCTGGGGCGGTACGCTGTCCAATGCAGCGCAGTCGACCGTCGAGGTCGCTCCGGAAATTCTCGCCAAGTACGTCGGCACGTATGTCGGCAATTGGCTACGAACCCGGACCACGCTCGAGGTGACACTCGAGGATGGTGAGCTCTATCTGCTAAGAACGCCGCCGTATGCAGAGGCTGAATTCACCGGTACCGGCAGATCAAGCCTGGTGCCGCAATCGGACACGGCGTTCGAATGCAGCTGCGGTCTCGGTTTCGTGTTCACCGTCGACGACAATGGCGTCGCGACCGAAGTCGCCGAAGTTCACGTCTCCGGCGAGTGGATCTTCGCACGCGCCCCGTGACGCGCTAAGCCAACTTTGTTCTCCTCGATTGCTCAGTGCACGGCGATTGGTGCGATCGTCGACCCCGTGGCACCTGTGAGCTTCAGCGGCTGAACGACAAATGCGAACTCGTCGACGCCTTTTTCGAGGAGCTCGTCTAGCTTGAGGCTCTCGATCAAATAGATCCCGTGCTCGACTAGCATTATCTGGTGCACCGGTGAGGAGAGATTCGGATCAGGGTTCGGGTTGACCTCGACGCAGCAGGAATCCGATCCAACGATCATGGGATTCTGCGCGGCGAGCCATTCGGCAGCTTCGACACCGAGCCCCGGCTGTGTCCGGTAGTAGCGTGCGTTGTCGACACCCCACAGTCTCCAGAATCCGGTATTGACGATGACGGCATCGCCCGTTTCGAGCGTCAGGTCTTGTCTCTCTAGGGCATCCTGGAGGTCTTGTGCGGTGATCTCATACTGGGCGCCGAGCATGTCGACACCCTTTAATCCCGGGATGTCGAGCAATACGCCGCGTGTAAAAAAGCCGCCCGAATTTTCCATGCCCAATTTTGAGAAGCCGGTTCGACTGACGATTTCGTCCATCTGAAAGCAGTTGTAGTGGCCGTTGCCGATCGATTGGTGGCCGAAGCCGTCGATTTGAGTTCCGATCTGGCCAAGCTCTGTCGTAATGATCTCCTCACTCGAGCCACGCGTATTCGAGCCCGCCGGCCAGCGCGTCCGCTTTACCTGAAGATTGAAAATACGGTCGCCGTAGAAGGGCATGGCTGCGTGCAAAGGATGGCCCATCTCGATGACCTCTCCAGATTGGATCAGCTGCGCAGCGCGTAGGACGACCTCCGGTCCCATCAGGTTTGCCGCACCTCGCTCGTCGTCCGGTCCCCATCTCGATGGACAGCGCTGCGCATCGCTTGGCGGCTGCCAGCTCTGGGCGCGTGCCGGCGCAGTCGTGAAGCTGAGAACCAGAAGCGCCGATACGGCGACGAACACGTGCAACATACGAATTCCCCTTCGTGTATCTTTGAACATGATTGGCGAGTATATACCGAGGCGAAGCGCCGGCAGCGATGGTCCATCCTTGACCTGTCCGTAAGCGATCTCCTATGATTTTTCGTGATCTGTTTCGGATCCGGGGGGGTCTGATGAGACGTCGATTCGAACGGTTGGCATTGGGCGCGGCAGCGTTCTGTCTTTTTGCACCGATGCCAAGCCTCGGTCAGCCCGATGTGCAGGCACCTTATGAGCCTCCTCGAACATCGGACGGGCACCCCGACCTGCAGGGCATCTGGCAGGTGCTCAACACGGCTGCCTGGAACCTGGAGGACCATGCAGCTAGCCTCGGTGTTCCTGCGGGGCACAGCGTTGTAGAAGGCGGCGCGATACCGTATCAGGACTGGGCGTTGGAAAAGCGGCAAGAGAACTTCGAGCATCGCGCCACGCTCGATCCAGAAGCCCGTTGCTATCTGCCCGGTGTTCCCCGGATCACCTACATGCCTTATCCGTTTCAGATCATTCAGCAGGCAGATAAAGTGTCGATTGCATACGAGTATCTGCGCACGGTCCGATTCATCCACCTGAACGGCGTGCCGCATCCTCCAGGCCCGATCGACTGGTGGATGGGGGACTCACGCGGACACTGGGAAGGCAATACGCTCGTCGTCGACGTCGTTCACTTCAACGATCAGACTTGGTTCGATCGGGCAGGAAATTTTCATAGCGCAGCTTTACACGTCGTTGAGCGCTATACGCCCACGGGACCGGATCACCTGCTTTACGAGGCGACGATTGAAGACCCGGAGGTGTTCACGCGTGCGTGGACGATCCGCATGCCGCTCTACCGCCGCCAAGAGGCAAACAGTGAGTTACTCGAATACCAATGCGCCTCTTACCTCCTGGATCAGGAGTGGGACAATCCGGAATCGACCTTGTTCGAGGCGCACTGACTCAAGTGGGTACGGGACCATGAAAGCGAGGTGTCTGGTGAGCGAACGAACCCCGGGCGTCGTCGCGGCACTACTACTCGTGCCCTGTGCGCTGTTGCTCGTGCCGAGTCCTTCAAGCGGGCAGGGCTTCTGGTTGGAAGACGCGCCGAAGATCCGTATGGCCCCAACGTGGGTTGCCGAGAAGGCCGAGTTACCGCCGTACGACCCTCCGAGGACACCCGAAGGCGTGCCTGATCTCCAGGGGCACTGGGGCGGTGCGGGCGGCGATGGCCTCAGTTATCTCGAGGACCACGAGTTCGTCGACGTAACGACGCCGGCGCAGGAGACATTTATCTCGGACCCACCGGACGGCAGAGTTCCTTATACGCCATGGGCGCTCGAAAAACGCAACGAGATGCTCGCGGGTCTCGGTCGAGGTTGGCCTGGAGAGTCATCGGAGCGACTCTATAGTAGTCCAGCTGCGTACTGTCAGCATTTCATGCCGAGGTACTCGTTCTCAGGGCTAGAGATCATTCAACAGCCCGGATACGTGATCATGCTCGGTGAGGAAGGCCATCGCGTGATTCCGACTGACGAGCGGCCGAGTTTCGATGAGAACGTGAAACTCTGGTTCGGCGTTTCACGCGGCCGTTGGGAAGGGGACACGCTCGTCGTTGAGGTCACCAATCTCAACGGCCTGGGGTGGTATGACAGCACGGGGCAGTTCTATACAGAGAATACCCGCATGACCGAACGGTTTACGTTGGTCGACGAGAACACGATAGATTACGAGATTACTGTCGAAGACCCCACGATATATACGCGACCGTGGACCATGACTTTCCCGAGACGGCGCCCGGGCACGGGCCCGAATTTACGCCGATCTCGGCTACCCAGCGCGGTTGGGATTGATGCGCCGGCTGTGGAAGATCCGTATGAAAATGAAGTCTGGGAAGAGGCATGCTATGAGGGGAATGGAGAAGGCCGGGCGGCCCTGCGTGAACTCGGTTACGAGTGGTACAGGGGCGTAACGCCGCCACAGCAATGAGCGTGTCCCGTCTGGCGGGAGGCGCGAGGTGCTTTGATATTTTCATGGGAGCAAGTGACGTGAAAAAACAGATTCTTGGCGCCCTGGGCGCTGTCGGTTTGCTGCTGATAACAGCCTCTGCCGTAGCGCACCATTCGTTCGCTGCGGAGTTCGATATCGAAAAACCGATCGAATTGAGTGGGACGCTCACAGGCATGGATTGGGTGAATCCGCACGGCTGGTTGTACATCGACGTCGAGAACCCAGACGGAACCGTGACCAACTGGGCGATTGAAGCGGGTGGAGCCACACAGCTGTTGCGTCGCGGTCTTCGGAAGACGGATTTCCCGCCGGGCCTGGAAGTGGTCGTGAGTGGCTATCTTGCGCGAAACGGAGAGCCCGTCGTCAACGGCCGCAGCGTGACCACCCCTGACGGTAGAAACTTCTTTCTGGGCACCCAGTAGCCGGTTCAGCCTGGCCACAATCAGCTAAAAAACACCGCTCCAGCGTCGTTTGGAGTGCCGCCTGCCGGTGGATGTCACTATACTGACCGCAACAGCGTCACGCGGTACGGGGGAGAACGATCGATGGCAATAATTATGCGTGGTATGGCCGTTGCGGCCTTGGTCATTTGTTGCGGGTCGGCCCTTGCCCAGAGCACGGACGAGCTCGTCGCGCGCGGTCAAGCGCTGTTTCACGCCGACATCGGCTGCGCCGTCTGTCATGCGCAGACGGGAGAAGGTCTCGTGGGCCCAAGCCTGCACTTCGGCCCGACACCTGTCGATATCTACGACCAGCTCGAATCCAATCCCGTCATGGGTGTCATCGTCGAGGAGATGAATCCGAGCGACGAGGATCTCCTCGCCTTGTCGATGTACATACGGACACTTGCCGGCCTTCCGTTGGCTGGCGACTTAACCGAGGGCTGGATGGCGGCGCTCGCTTCGGCCAAAGCCAACAGACCGCAGCCGTTGAACTTCCCGTCCTCGGAATGGGATTTGCGGGTCGAGGGGATCGAGCGTTATGCGGCGCTGCAAGCGAACTGGGAGCGCAAGGCGCGCGAAGGGAGTCTCGCAAGCCACTACGAATCGCAGGTACTTGCGGAATGGGATGCTGGTGAGCCTAAGTTCACACCGGAGCCAGGCAGGACTTATTGGTACGAGAACGTTGGCACGACGAGCTCGCCATCTGTGTTGTTCGAAGGTTACAAGCCTCCGACGAGCAACCGACTGGTCGTAGGCGACGCCGAGACCAAAGAAATCATTGCGAGTTATCTGTTGCCTGAGGACCTGCGTGCGACGGTCCATACATCCATGTTGTCTCCGGATGGACGCTACGCTTACATCGTTGGACCTCGACTCGGTCAGGAAGACGGCCGCGAGAACTATACAGCTGCCGCAACGCTCATCAAGCTCGATGCGCTCACGTTGCAGCCTGTCAAGGCAATCGATATCGGCGGGCGTATCCACCACGGGCAGGTCTTCGGTGACGTCTTGCTGCTCGACATGTTCGGACGGTCCCCGAACGGACTCGCGATTCAGCTCCTGGACCCAGACACCGACGAAATTTTAGGCGGAATCACGGACGAGGACCTCGGTGGGCGTGCGTACACGGTCTGGACCGACAAGGACTATGAGTACATCTACGCGACAGTCGAGCCGGTCGGAAACTACCGCTCCGGTTACGCGGCCACACAGATGATGTATCGAGGCCAGCTCATGGCCATGCGCCCGTTCTGGATCGCAAAGATTGACCCGGAGACGTGGACAGTCGTCAAAGAATACCCCGTGCCCGGATACCGACCGAACTGGCTCGTCGTTGATTCGGCGAAGGAGCACTTCTATCTCGTCAACACGATGGGCAATGCATCGAAGATCAACATCGAGACCGGTGAGGTCATTTGGACCCACGGCACGGGTATCGGACCTTACGGTGGAACACTCAATGCCGATGAGTCCGAGTTCTGGGTCGCGGACAAGGGAGAGGGCACGCATCACTTGGGCCGAACGATTACGGTCATGGACGCAGAGACCGGCGTCGGCAAGGCCACGCTCTTCGGCGCTTATAAGACTGATCATGTCTTACTCGCACCGAACGGTCGGGAGATGTGGGCGACGAGTAACGGCGAAGGCCGAATTCTCGTCTACGACGCCGAAACGAAGGAGTTGATCGAGAGCATCGACATGCCGGGCAACGGTGACGCTCACGGGCTCGTCTGGGTCCACTACGACGAGAACGGCGTCGGTAGCGTCGTCAGGGATCAGGGTAATTTTCACAACGGCGTAAACCCTGCCATGGGTAATCCGCTGAGTTATTGAGGAATCGACCGAAAATGAGAAGAGTCATCTTTGCGCTTGGCTGGGCGATTTCAGCTTTCACTTTGGGCGTGACAGGGCTTAACGCCCAGGAGCGCGTTTGGGCTGGTGATCGATCGATCGAGCAGATCTCCGAGCACGTGTTCCGCTGGGGCTCGGACGGACAGTTTGGAGCCTACATATTGACGACTGAAGGCATCGTTCTTGTCGACGGGCATTACTGTGATTCGGGGACCGTCGAGTGGCTCAAGGGGGAGCTCGACAGGCGCTACGACGTGCCGGTCAGATACGTAATCCTGAGTCACGATCATCAGGACCATAATTGCAACACGGGGCTCTTTAGCGACACGGCTGTCGGCGTCGGTCACAGAAACATCATTCCCCATTTAACGTTCGAGCAGCGCAATTCCATCATCCCGGCAATTACGTTCGAGGATGAGATGGAGCTGACTGTCGGCGGCATACTGATCAGGCTGCTCTACTTAGGCCCGACGCACAGCGATAATCTCATTCAAGTGCATATTCCGCAGGAAGAGGTGCTGATCGCCATCGATTCTGCGAAAGGCAGAAATCTCTTCCCCGATTTCCGCGACATGGAGGTCAACAACCAGATCAGGGTTATGGGCACGCTGGCCAATCTTCCAGACGTCAACGTCGTGCTACCAGGCCACGGGCCCGTGACGACCCAGGATGCGTTCGTCGATCATCGTCGGTATTTGCAGACGTTAAAAGATACGGTCCTGCAACACATGGCCAACGGACTCACGTTACGGGAGCTCAAGCCGCTGACGGAGGCGTCCATGCTGGAGGAGTTCGGGGACTACAACCGCATCGATGCGTATCTGGTCCCGAATATCGTCACGATGTGGGACTATCTCTACAGGTACCGCGAGCCGAACTCGAGAATCACCGACATCGAAGCCATGGAGTGCATCGAAGATTCTCGAAACTGCCGCACGAGCGACTAGTTGCGTGCACTACTCCGGCACGAAGCGTCGCGTAACGTCCGGGTTGCAGTCGAATCGAGTCATCACCATTTGTGGTGAGTACACGAGCTCGCGGCTGTGAACCATCGAACCGACGATGTAGTCGGGGTCTTCGAGCGTGAACTCGACGATCATACGCTTGCCACCCTCGAGCAACCGGTAGCGTTCGACGACGCGTTTGCGTGCGCCGGACGGTACGCCCATCTGGTACGGGGAGCGGTGGTCGGAAAAATTGGTTGTTTCGACGACTAGCACGTCTGCGTCCCAGTAGCCGATCGAGTGACCGTCGATCGTCCGCTGGTCAGCGCGGGGGTGACCACGCCCATCCATGTACACGGTGCGCTCGTCATCGAAGTACTCGCTTCGGATCTTTGCAATGGTGTCACCGAAGAACTCGATCTCGATCGGATAGAGATTGCTCGCGACGATCATGCCCGGCGTTGGGCGGCCGATGCAGGTTGCTTCAGGGTTCTCGTCGGTCAACTCATCGAGCGCGGCTTGCGCGGCCTGTCCTGCGTCCGTCAGATCAAGATGCGCACGGAACAGTCCGTCGAGCCCGCCCGGGTAGCTCACGAGCTTCGCAGGATCTGCGATCCAGCGGCCTTCTAGCGACGCTGAGCCGAATTCGGGTTCTGGGACGGTAATTAGCGGTTCGTCTGAGCCGCGATCGAACGCCGTTGGCAGTCGAACGCCGTTATCTTTAACGATCGTCTTTAACAGTCCGTAGGGTCGGCCGTCCCTCGCAGCATTCGTTTGAATCGTGACGCGATCGCCGGCCGCCAACGAGTTACGGTCCCAGCCCATGCGTCCGACCGTGATCGTCGAGCCAGTTTGTATGTTCCACTCGACTGCTTCGCCATTCTCGTCAGCGACATCGAGGGTGATGTAGATATGCGGATTGCGCCAACCGAACTCCGTGACGACCCCTTCGATCGTCGTGAGCGAGTCCATGTCGAGGCCGGCGTCGCTGTGATGCCCAGCTGCCGGAGTTGCGGCCGCGAGGGCCACAGCCATGATAGTCAGGTATCTCAAGCGTCTATCTCCCATGACTCTGTCCGGCAGAGCCCTGCCCGTATCGGCAACGCGCTGACCGGACCGGTCGTAGACGTTAGTATATCGCCGGTCCCGTGATCGGGGGAGCAGGGGTTGCACGCGGCCGCTCCGGCGGCAGAGTGAAGGAGCGGATCTTGGAGAGCAGGGGCGTGGGCCGGAGTCGTACTGTGAGGCGCAGCGTTGGTGTGCTTTGCGCGCTTTGCGGCTTGCTTGGCATAGCCCTGGCCGAGGTGCCTCCCGTGCCCGTGCCTGCGGAGAATCCGATTACCGAGCCTAAACGCGTGCTCGGGAAGATCCTGTTCTGGGACGAGCAGCTTTCTAGCGATGACACGATCGCGTGCGGGACTTGTCACTTACCTGCGCATGGTGGGTCCGATCCGCGAATCGGCCGTCACCCTGGGGCCGACGCCGGGACCATCGACGACGTGCTGGGCTCTCCGGGTATTGCGTACCTGGATCCAGACGGGCAACCGCGTCCCCATCCAGTGTTCGGTGATGGGCCGCAGGTCACGGAGCGGTTGAGTCCGTCGAACTTCGGGGCGCTTTGGGCGCCGGCGCTTTTTTGGGACGGTCGTGCCGGAGGCACGTTTCGTGACCCGCTGACAGGCGACGTTGTGATTGACGAGGGCGGCGCGCTCGAGACCCAAGCCCTGGAGCCGTTGCTCAACAGCGCCGAGATGGCCAAGTCTGAGCGTCAGTGGCATGACGTCACGGAGAAACTCGCACGCATCGAGCCGCTCGCACTTGCATCAGACTTGCCCGACGACGTTGCCGGCGCGCTCGCCTCGAACACCTCCTACCCGGCGCTGTTCGCGGCAGCCTTCGACGACGCTGAGATTACGCCGGTGAGAATAGCGCTGGCGCTTGCGACCTATCAGCGAACGCTCGTCGCCGATCAGACTGCTTGGGATCGCTACGATGCGGGCGATCAGAGCGCGCTGAGTCCGTCCGCACAGCGCGGTTTAGAAGCGTTTCAACGACTACACTGCACGGGCTGTCATGTGCCGCCGTTGTTCACAAACAATGAGTTTCTGAATATCGGGATACGCCAGACCGAGCTAGACCAAGGTCGACGCAACGTGACCGCTGATCCTGAGGACGCCGGCGAGATGAAGGTGCCTTCACTCAGGAACGCAGCGTTGCGCCCTCGGTTTATGCATACGGGACAGTTCGAATCGCTATTGGCGGCGACCCATTTTTATGAGGCAGGCCGTTCGGAGAACGTCGGTGGTGCCGATCGGGACGACATCCCCGGTGTCGGTGAATATTTCTTCAGTCTGACACCGCTGAGTGAGGCCGGAATACTTCAGTTTCTGCGTGAAGGGCTTACGGACCCGCGAGTTCGCGACGAGGCGTATCCGTTCGACCGTCCGACGCTTCAATCCGAGCGCGCGAGGGATCTGCCCGACGACGGTCTCGGGTTCGCATCAGACTAACGCACTGCCTGTCAGCGAACCTCCGGCCAGAGCGTGCACTCCCAAGGCTTGATCGTCTCGCCAGGCACCCAGCGCCACTGCGCGGTCATCTCGATGGGTGCGGAAAAGTTCTCGAGGTCGGTGACCGTTGCCAGCCAGTCGAGCCTTTGCTCATTGTCGCTGACGGTGAAGCGCTCGAGAATCTCGACGTCTTCGCTCATCGGGATGCCGTCATCGTTGAAGTACGGATAGTTGATGCGGCTCGTCGCGATGACGAGCGTATTGCCTTCCCAGCGTCCGACCGAGTAGCCCAGCGGCGTCGCGGGCTGACCTTCAGCGCTCGCATTGGCGCCCATATGAATCGTTCGGCTAACGTCGTTTTGCTCGCTTCGCATGACGATGTTTTCGCCATCCTGCATGAACTGAATCGGTAGGGTCGAGTCCATCGCGATCGGCATGCCGACGGGTTCGCAGCGGTAGAGTGGATGGTCACGCCCTTCGTCGAAGCCCTCGAGCTGTGCGCGTGCAGTTGCGGTCAATGGCAGGTTAGGACCGCCGCCGCCCTCGCGTTCGACAAACGTCCAAACGCGAAAAATGCCTCGCGCATCACCCTCTACGGCCATGCCGCCTTGTTCCGACGCGGTCACCATGGCCGCGTCGTCCCAGAAAGCAGGTCCTCCCAGCGAAGCCTCGGTTCCGTCCGCAAGCAGGACGGTGCGACCGAGATAGGCGCCTGCACGCCGCCTCGATGCTTGGACCGCGACGCGGATTTGATCACCGACCTCGAAGGTGTCGCCGGTCACGCCGCGGCGGTCGAGCGTATTCGCCGAGCTCCAACCTTCGACGCGCCAGATCTCCTCCTCGCCCGCGTCGTTGGTGACCCGAACCATGATTGCGGGGTGCGGGTTGCGCCAGGCGACGTCCACGATCTCTGCGGGCACATCGAGTATCTCGTCGGCGAATTCGGCACGCGAGTGATGAGCGGAGGTCACGACCGGATAAACGAGACTGCATGTGGCGGCCGTGAGGCCGAGCTTTAACGCGCTGGCATTTTGCATTGGATACGCCCCCGAGTACTGTTTCTAAGTCATTTTCTGGATGTTACCCGGAGTTCCGCAATACGGACACCGCATGGAGGTTTCCTCCTATCGTGTGCGCTCAGCACCGGTCTTCGGGTAGGAGCCATTGTATTACGAGCATATTGCATACGCAGGTGGCATGGCCAGCTCAACGGTCAATCTCGACTGCTTCTCGCTTCGGTCGTGAGCTGACTCTCAGTCTCGATAGTCGCTGGACGGTTATGTAACGAACGCTTTGACGCTCGATCCGAGTTCTGTGACTGTCCAACAGCGGTATTCGCGAAGGTCACGGATGATCGGCCGTGCAGATCAATTATCTAAATCTAGCGCAATTCACGCGCGTCACGGCACCGGACGCGCCGCTGCAGCCGACGCAGGCGATACGTGCACCAGCCCGGGGCGACCTGACCCC
>CAJIBS010000223.1_pt1 | contig 14612 bp, 17 predicted proteins | sample 9199411 | NCBI WGS metagenome assembly CAJIBS01 (sample SAMEA7708312, study PRJEB35096) | sediment metagenome | biome: marine neritic benthic zone biome [ENVO:01000025]; feature: sediment [ENVO:00002007]; material: shallow marine sediment [ENVO:03000034] sea grass bed [ENVO_01000059] ... | reverse complement strand
TGACCCAGACCGTCCCATGCGGCTCTCCGCGATGCGGCATCGGAATGACCTCGAGCTGCTCACGGGTGTTCGCGTCGAAGACATAGATACTGCCTTCACCGTTACTGGTTACCCACATCTCCGTGCCGTCCGGCGACAGCAGAACGTGATCCGCCATATAGCCCGAGAAGAGCGTGTCCACTAAGCGGCCGGTCGCCGTCTCGACGACGGTGATCGTTCTTCCGAGAAAGCCGCTCGTCTCGCCTTTGTTGGCGACCCAGATCTGCGACTCGTCGGCGTTTAATGTGCCGCCGTAGGGGCCGATCCCTGTCGAAGCCGCCCACTCGATGGCGCCGGTCAGGAGATTCACTTTCGTCACGTTGTTCGAAACGGCCGCCGGGACGTACATGGACTCGCTGTTTGAGTCGAGAATGATCCAGTCTCCGCGATAGCCGGTGTAAGGATACTCCGCGACCACCTCCCAGGTTTCCGGATCGAGTTTCGTCACCCAGAATGGCCTCATCACTGTAGAACTCCCAGCCGCAAACCTGCGTGGGTCATCGCCGGAAGGATTCATCAATATGTAGATATATTCGTGATCCGTATAGGACGTGTAATTTCGCCCTCCGAGATCGGCGTTGCTAACTCCGCCGATGATCTCGTCCGTTTCCGGGTCGAACAGAAACACATCCAGCCCATCGGGGTCGCTGGTAAAAGTGTCCATCAAGAGGTATCGATCCTGAAATACCTGTCCATGGTGGAGTCGGCCGCCGACCGCGAGTTGTTTGATCGGGCGGAGACTGAGCGCGTCAACTTTCAGTAGCGTGGCAGAAACTCTGAGCTCGCTGGAGCCCCGTAAGGCTGGACCGCCGGTATTCGTGCCAGGTCCGACGATATAGACGTAACGCCCATCCGGCGACAGAACCGTCGTATGGACCGCGCCCCGCAATTCCGCGGGCAGCTGTGAGTAGGTGATGACTTCCCTGGTCGTGGCGTCGCCGACAACGACCTGCGACGTATTCGTCGGCGTCTCGTCGAAGTCGATCAGCGGCCTGCCGTGCGTGGCCGCCGTGTTCATATAGAAGTACAGCTCGCCGGGCTCGGGATGAAATACCTGTTCTCCGGGATCGAAGGTCGCCAGTTCCTGCACTTCATAGTCGCGCTTCAGGCTGCCGGCGTTCGCGCGTGGCTGCCAATCCGCGAGCACGGTGTCGAAAGACTGAATCTGCATGACGAGCCTGTCGCGTTCAGTGAGGAAAACCTCTGCCTCCGGCCCGCGGGCTGCTGCCATCTCCGCGAGCTGACTTCGCCAACCGGCGATCTCTTCCGCGCTGACCGCGATGTCGTTCATGTCTCGAATATAGGTCGCGATGGCCAGGAGGTCTTCGGCATCCGGGTTCAGCTCCGCCACGATCACGGTCATCTGCGGGTTGGAGTCGAGCTGCGCCTGGATCTCCATCGGCGTAGGACCATGTTGTAGCGACGGTCCCAACAGGCCCTCGGCATTCTCGCCATGACAGATCCAGCACGAGACCCGCTCGAAGAACAGTTCTTCCCCTCTGGCCGTGAGCCCGGCGATATCCTCCTGTGCCCAAAGTCCGGTGGATCCCGTGATCGCGGCGAGCGCCAGCCAGATCTTCGGCATCAAGGTAGAGTTACAAGTCATTGGTCGGACTGCTTGCATCGTCATCGAGCGACTCCCGTAGAGTGGCTGAAATGTCTGCATCATGAAGCTCGATCTGCCATCGCGATGTACGGTCTCGTCTCGGGACCGGTGTAGTCGGCAGCGGGCCGAATCAGCTTGTTGTTCGCGCGCTGTTCCATGATGTGTGCGGCCCAGCCGGTTATCCGGGAGCACACGAAGATGGGCGTGAAGAGACCGGTCGGTATGCCCATGAAGTGGTAGGCCGACGCACTGTAAAAGTCGAGATTCGGGAACAGCCGTTTCTCCTCCCACATCACCGTGTCGATCGCTTCGGAGACAGGATAGAGCACGGTGTCGCCACCTTCCTCGGACAACTTCTTCGACCATGCCTTGATCACCTGATTGCGCGGGTCGGATTCTTTGTAGACCGCATGGCCGAATCCCATGATCTTGGCTTTCTGCTCGAGCATCTTCTTTACGCCGACGCGAGCGGCGTCCGCGGAATCAAACTGTTCGATCAACGCCATCGCCGCCTCGTTCGCGCCACCGTGCAGCGGGCCGCGCAAGGTTCCAATTGCGCCCGTTACGGCCGAATGAATATCGGACAGCGTTGCTGCGCATACCCGGGCCGTGAATGTGGAGGCGTTGAACTCGTGCTCCGCATAAAGAATGAGTGACACGTCCATCGCGCGACGGTGCAGCCCGCTGGGCGCCTCGCCATGCAGCAGATGCAGGAAATGCCCCGCCAGCGTTTCCTCGTTCGACTGAGTCGCGATTCGTTCGCCGCTGGTTGCGAAGTGATGCCAATACAGGAGCATGCCGGGAAATGTCGCGATCAGGCGATTAGTCGAATCGAGTTGCTGAGAAAAATCGCGCTCGGGCTCGAGCGTGCCGAGCATGGAACAGCCAGTCCGTAACACGTCCATCGGGTGCGTTTCGGCGGGAATCCGCTCGAGAACTTCACAGAGCGTGGCCGGCAGCTCGCGAAGTGCTCGCAGTTCAGTCAGGTATGAAGCCAACTCGGCGGTGTCAGGCAGTTCGCCGTGCAGCAGCAACCACGCGACCTCTTCGAACGTCGCAGAATCGGCCAACTCCAGAATGTCGTATCCCCGATAGGTGAGCCCGTAGCCTTCCAGTCCACAAGTCGCGATGGCCGTCTCGCCGGCAGATACGCCACGCAGACCGCCCTGGTTTTTCTTCTTGTCATTCATTATTTCTTCTCCCGCTCGGCAAATAGTTCATCGAGCTTGCGTTCGTAGTCGTGATAGCCGAGTACCTCATACAGCTCTTCCCGGGTCTGCATAGCATCCAGAACCTGCTTCTGAGTTCCTTCGCTGAGAATCGTCTCGTAGATATTGAGCGCGGCCTTGCTCATTGCGCGGAATGCCGAAAGCGGATAGAGCGCCATCGCGATGCCGGCATCCGCGAGCTCGTCGATTGTGAAACACGGCGTCAGTCCGAACTCGGTAAGGTTGGCAAGTACGGGTACGTTGATCGTACTCGTGAACGCCCGGTAGTCGTCGAGTGTGTACAGCGCTTCCGCAAAGATCATGTCCGCACCGGCTTCGATGTACGCGCTCACTCGATCCAGGGAAGCTTCCTCGCCCTCATGGGCGAATGCATCAGTGCGCGCCATGACGACGAATTGATCATCTGTTCGGGCATCGACAGCCGCTTTGATGCGGTCACACATCTCCTTAGTGGATACCGTTTCCTTGTTCGGGCGGTGTCCACAGCGCTTCGCCTGCTCTTGATCTTCGATATGCATACCCGCGGCACCGGCTCTGATGAGCTCGCGAGTCGTACGGGCGATATTGAATGCTGTGCCCCAGCCCGTATCCGCGTCAACGAGTAACGGCAAAGAAGTCGCACCCGTGATCCGGCGTGTGTCTTCGAGGACATCGTTAAGCGTGGTCACTGCCAGATCGGGCATGCCGAATGAGGCGTTCGCGACTCCTGCTCCGGAAAGATAAAGCGCCCTGAACCCGGCACGCTCCGCGAGCAAAGCTGCGTACGCATTGATGGCGCCTGCGATCTGCAAGGGCGCTTGAGCCTGGATGGCCTCCTGTAGGGTCTGACGCGGCCGCTCAGTCATTCGAATTCTCCAGCTGCGTCGCGATGCTCTGGCGCGCTCTGCCAAGATGGCGGCGCACGAGGAGTTCGGCAAGTTCGCCGTCGCGTTCGGCTACGGCTTCGAGGATACGACGGTGCTCGGTCAGAGCCTGCTGCGGTCGGGACGCCGTGCGGCTCGATCGGTAGCGATACATTCTCACGAGGTGATAAAGCTCGCCACAGAGTAATGCGATCAGCTTTTGATTCCCGCTCGCCACCACTATCCGGAAGTGGAAATCCAGATCGCCCTCCTGTTGAAAGTACTCGCGGCCTTCGCTTCTCTGGACGGCCGCCTCATGCTCATCGAGTAGTTCGCGAACAGCTTCGATCTCCGTGTCACTGATACGTTCGGCGGCGAGCCTGGCAGCCATACCTTCCAGGGCTTCCCGAATGGCATATAGCTCGACGACCTCTTCGAGTTCGAGCGTCACGACGCGGACGCCGGCATGAGGGGTATGCGTGACGAGGCCGCGGCCTTCGAGGCGCCGGATCGCTTCACGAAGCGGGCCTCGGCTAACGTCGTATCGATCCGCCAGATCCTGCTCGCTTATTTTCTCACCGGCGGCGATCTCTCCTGTAACAATCGCGTCCGTCAATTCCTCCGTGAGACGCGAAGCAATTGTCGTCGGGTGTTTCTGGAGTTCTGCCGTCATTCGACGGTTACCCACAAGTCCATAAAATCACTGGCGCTCATTTCCTCCAGGCCGGACAGATCGGAACATGTCGCCACGATCGTGTCAGCCTGATCGCCGCCGTAGTAACCGCGAAGATTTCGCTCAAATTTCTCTCGCAGCACGGGGATACCCTCCTCACGCCGCCGCCGATGACCGATCGGATAATCGACGGCGACACGGTCCGTCGACGTGCCGTCTTCGAACTTGATCGTTATTGCGTTGCCGATCGCGCGTTTGTCGGGGTCGAGATAGTCGGCACTGAATTGTTGGTTCTCTCGCACTACCATCTTCTCGCGCAGTGCATCGATACGAGGGTCTTGCGCTACATCGTCCTCGTAGTCATCGGCCGTGAGCCGGCCGAATACCAGCGGCACGGCTACCATGTATTGAATGCAATGATCGCGATCCGCGGGATTTGCGAGAGGTCCTGATTTATCGATGATGCGCACTCCAGCCTCCTGCGTCTCGATCTCGATTTCCGAAATAGCGTCGAGTCGGTCGGATACTTCGGGATGAAGAGTCATCGCGGCTTCAACAGCAGTCTGCGCATGGAACTCGGCTGGGAAGGACAGCTTGAAGAGTATGTTTTCCATGACGTAGCAGCCGAGCGGTCGCTCGAGCTCGATCACTGCCCCGTCGAACAGCACGTCCTGAAACCCCCACGTCTGCGCAGACAAAGCAGACGGGTAACCCATCTCGCCGCGCAGTGTCATCAGAGCGAGGCGCACGCCTCGGCTCGTTGCGTCGCCTGCGGCCCAGCTCTTTCGTGACCCCGTATTCGGAGCGTGGCGATAGGTTCTGAGAGCGCCGCCGTCGATCCAGGCATTCGAGACAGCGTCAATGATCTGCTCGCGAGTGCCGCCGAGCATACGTGTAACGACAGCCGTAGTTGCAATCCGAACCAGCAGAACGTGGTCCAGACCAACACGATTGAAAGCGTGGTTGAGCGCCAGTACACCCTGGATCTCGTGCGCCTGGATCATGGCGGTCAGGACGTCGCCGATAGTTATCGCCGGCTCGCTCTGCTGACGGTCGAGGTAGTCCGCGACTGCAAGGATGCCGCCGAGGTTGTCGGACGGATGTCCCCACTCGGCCGCGAGCCAGGTGTCGTTGAAATCGAGCCAGCGAATCATGGCTCCGATATTGAAAGCTGCCGTTACCGGATCGAGCTCGAACGCCTTGCCGGGGACTCTCGCGCCTCCAGTGAGCCCAGCGTTGGGTACGACCGGGCCGAGCAGTTTCTGACAAGCGGGATAGTTGAGTGCGAGGATGCCGCAACCCAGCGTATCGAGCAGACAGTGGAAGGCGGTGCTACGGGCTTCAGAGCTTCCCGGTTCCAGTTTGAGTACATAGTCGGCGATACTCGCCAACAGTTCGTCCGCGTCCGGGCGGACGGTGTCCCGCGTACCGAGATAGGTCGTCACTGAGCAGATCCCTTAGTAATTGTCGACAATACGGGGCTTATTCTGCCAAACTTGCGACGATTTGTCTAAGATACCCGGAGTATTGTTGACATTTAGCCCGCCGTAGATTTACGTACACGAGGACAATGAGGCTATCCCGCGACGCTGATCATCACCGTGCGTCGAGTTCCGTCCAGACGGCGTAGATCTCGTCTGGCCAATAACTTTGGAAGTAGGCGATGGTCGCGCGCGTCTCATCCGGGTCGAGGATTCCGCCGAACCCGGGCATGACGCCACCCAGAGAAATGCCGCCGTCGGTAATGGTCCTTTCGAGAACGGTTAGCGGATGGTGCCAGGCGTGCGCAGATCCGTCGAGCGGTGGCGGCGGGTAGTTGCCGGCGTCATCAGTTTGACGCCAGTCCGGCGTTGCCTCCGCGTTCTCGCCGTGGCAGATCGCGCAGTGCGTTAAATACAATTCTCGGCCCAGGTCGACCTGTTGGGCCGTGTACCAGCGTCCCGGTATCGCGGGCTCACCCGGTGTGTCTGGACTGCATCCGAAAAGAGCTGCGAGGACGCCAGCGAAGCTCAATCTCCTCCAGAGGTAGCCATTCACCATTACGATCTAAGACTGACGCTCTACCGAATAACTGCCCTCACGGACCCTCCGCCATAACCGGGGCAAACTTCTGAATCCGTTTAGCATTGTCGACTTCGCCCACGTAGATATTGCCGAATGAGTCCGTACCGATCGCATTGGCGAAATGAAATTGCCCGGCCTGGCGGCCGTTACGGCCGAAGTGACCCAGTGTCTCACCACTCTCCCGTTCGACGATCCAGACGACGTCGTTGTGTGCGTCCGCAACGAACAGATACTTCTGCTCGGGATCTTTGGAAATAATCATCTTGTACATGCTGCCGCAGATCGAGGAGTAGAACATTCCGGTTGGCATGGGTGAAGGTGAAGTTTCGCGCATACCAGCGCATCCGCCGCGTTGCGCAGGCGTGTTTGGCGAGACATAAATGTCCTGCAGCCACTCCCCTTCCGTGGTGAACACCTGAATGCGGTTCTGACCACGCTCCCCTACGTAGACGCGCCGGTCATCAGAGATCTCGATGAAATGCAGCGTTGGTGCGAACTGTTCCTCTTCGGGAGGCGGTTCGCCAGTCCATTCGTAGCCGGGAGTCGGCTCATTAGAAACTTCGCTCAACGGCATCCCGTGCCCGCCCCAGCCGCGTTTGAACTCACCGGTCGAGGCGTCGTATACCGTGACACGCTTCTGGTCGATGATATAGATCTCGTTGTCCACCTCGTCGAGCTGGAAGCGTCCCACGTTTACGATCTCGTCGACGTTCTGGTTGTTCTCCTGCGGGTCACGGGTTCGGAGGTCGGCATCCGTACCGAGTTTTGGCGGCCGGCGGCCGAAGTCCCAGAGAAACTCGCCATCGCGAGTGAACTTCAGGATGCTGTCCTGAGCCGCCTCGCCGGCAATCCAGACGTTACCCTCAGTATCGGGAATGACGGTCTGCAGGTAGGTCGGCCACAGCGGATGGTATCCCGGGCCTCCCCAGGCGTTCAGGACGTTGCCTTCCTGATCGAGCTCGATGATCTCCGGCCCGCGCACACAGCACAGCGCCGCACCGGGCCCGAGTTCCGCCACCAGCTCGATCGGCAGGGTAGCTCTTCCGCGGTTGATGAACCAGATATGTTCCATGTGGTCGACGTACATGCCCGTGACCTGCTGCATACTCCACTGGTTCGGCAGCGGCTTCGGCCAAAACGGATCGACTATGTATTGAGGCGCGCCATTCGCATCGACGGCCTGGCCTTCCACAACCTGCGCCAAAGCGTTGGACCCGACGGCGTACGCCACGATGCCGAATAGACTCACGAACACGGCTACGATATTGCTCTTTTTCATTACGATTTCCCTCCTGAACTCGAGGCACACAGAACACCGTCCGAATGCGCCTGCAGTACTGCCTTTATACCAGCATTTCGAGATTGCCCGTACACGCAACTTGCACTGATTATCGGATTACGATAATATCGGTACGTGATAGAATCGTTCGGAAACGCTCTGGCCGAAGATCTCTTTGACGACAAAAGGACCAAGGCGACTCGGACGTTTCCAGCCAATTTGATACGTGGAGCGCGCCGGAAACTGCTGTATCTCCACGAGGCGACCGATTTGCGGGACCTGCGAGCGCCACCGGGAAATCGGCTCGAGAGCTTAAAAGGAGACCGAAAGGGCTTTCACTCGATCCGAATCAACGATCAGTGGCGAGTCGTCTTTCGGTGGAGAGCGGGTAACGCGTTCGAGGTGCAGATCATCGACTATCACTGACGGAAACCGATCATGGCCAGACAACCCAAAAACCCATTTCATCCTGGGGAGATTCTTCTTGAAGAGTTTCTCAAACCGGAAGGTGTAACGCAGGCTGCCTTCTCGGAACAGCTCGGCTGGACCCGCGCTCGATTGAACGAGCTAATTCGGGGAAAGCGGGGCATCACTGCCGAATCCGCGTTGGACCTTGCCGAAGCTCTTGGTACTTCTGCAAAGCTCTGGATGAATCTTCAGGCGACCTACGATCTCGACAGAGCTGCAAAAGCCCGCGAAGCCGCCTGAGTAAATTCGGCGCCAATCTAGAACGACAACTGCCGGAGTATTGCCGGAATCTGTCCGGATCCGTTGCGAAGGGCGAGCACCATGGACGGCGCGAGTCACATCCTCTCACCCCGACCAATAATCAGATTCCTACAATCGAATCTCTGATCCAGGGGAGCAGCCTGTCGTAGCTGCAGTCGCCTCGCTCTAACATACCGATGATGAATGAATGGGCGGATTCATTGTCGACCGATAGCTTCCAGCCATTCAGTCTAAGAAAAGTATCAGTTGCGAAGAAAGCTACTCGCTTATTGCCGTCGACGAACGGATGGTTGAGTAACAGCGACTCGAATAGCGCCGCCGCCAATTCAGCGATGTCTTCGTAGTAACCCGTCTGGGGCCTAAACAGCGCGCTCTCGAGGAGCCCCCTGTCTCTGACTCCTGACACCCCGCCGAAACGTTCGATCAATCGATCGTGAATCGCGATTGCTTCATCAACCGATAAGAACTGAATGCCTTCATTCGGCAAGGCGCTTGCCCAGTTCTTCGTTCTCGGACATCGAATCCTCTAGATGATCGAGCACTACAGGGCGTAACCGCCGTTTACGTACATAGTCGCTAATCGCCTCGGTCAGCAATCCGGCGATACTCTGGTGCGACTCCCTGGCCAGATCCTGGAGCGCCTGCCAGTGCTCTTTCTCAACTTTCGAACTGATCTTGATAGCAGCCATTTGTAAATACTATCAAGACAAATCTTGACATGTCAATACAGCGCTTAAGCGAGCGCCACGGACGGCGCGAGTCAAATATTCTTGCCCGGACCAGATACTCTTTATAGTAGATAGAAGCGAAACAGCCTGCGGTTATCGACATCTCGTTGGTTATGACTAGTGGGCGGTTTGCGTCGTTTCTCATCTCTGGAGGATTTCGAAAATGACTATATCTCCGGTGCCAGGAATACTGGTCTCGGCGCTCGCGCTGAGCATCGCCGTCACCTCGCCGGCCGTCACGCAAGAGGTCGAGGAAGCGCCCTCGACAATCAACGCCACCTACGTGGCGGAATCGGCCACCGACGCACTCGAGCCAGGCGAGAAGATCGAGAACATCTTCAACAAGAACGTCACTCAGGACTACATCCTGCAGAGACTGACCGATCGCATCTGGTTCTTCCAGGCTCAGTTCTCCGGCACGATGTTCTACGTGGGCGACGAGGGCGTCCTGCTCATCGATGCGGCGGAAGGGCGCGCCGATGCGATCACCGCGGCGATCGACGAGGTGACTGATCTGCCGATAAGCGCGCTGCTCTATAGCCACAACCACGCTGACCACATCGCCGATGCGTCCGTGCTGGCGGAGCAGATTCCGGGTTTGCGCATCATCGCTACCGAAGCCACGGCGGAGCTCATGGAGCACCTGGGCTCCAATCACCCGGAGCCGACCGAGGTGATCGACGCCGATACCAATATCTTCAGCTTCGAAGACCTGACCGTGCGCGTCGTGCCATTGGAGCATTCCGGTCACGCGCGTGATCACGCCATCTACGTGCCCGAAGGAACTGGAGTCATCCATGTACCGGATATCTTCAACCCCGATCAGCCACCGTTCTGGGCCTTTGGGGGAGCCGAAAGCTATCTCGGCTACCGCGGCATGGTCGAGACGGCCGGGTCGCTGGAATGGGACTACCTCTCGGCCGCCCATGGCAACGTGGGTTCTCGTGATGACATAGCGTTCTATCTGACCTATCTCGACGATCTCGAGACAGCTGTGGGCGAGGCGCTCGCTAACGTGCAGGGGGGCAACGCGGCGATCGAAAACCCCGAAACAAACAATACGCACGCAGCGTATATTGCGACGTGGATTTCGGCGCTTGGCATATACGCGACAGATCTGCTCCGCCCGACCTACGGAGACTATTACGGTTTCGAGTATTCGACGCCGAAGAACGCGGAGTTGGTCGCCTGGTTCATGTACGCATATCGCTGAAGCAGCACCTACCGGGAACTATGCCCGGGCGTGCCCGCTGATGGTTACTTTCGCGCGACAGAGAATGGGTAGTCATCGCCTAAGTGCTAGTATGCGACGTGCCGCGTAACGTTGGGGGCACATTGGATACGGACAGAGCGCAGACTCTAATCGAGCAGTTCCTCGACGCTTATAACCGCTTCGAAATAGACGGGATGATGGAACTTGTGGATCCGGACATCGAGTTTCGAAACGTCTCTGGCGGCGATGTCGACACGGCGGCGATTGGGCAGGAAGAATTTCGAGAGCTGGCGGAGCAGTCAGCGTTCATGTTCTCGTCTCGAACCCAGACGCCGACCAATTTCCAGACACAAGATGAGACCGTGTCAGTGGACATCGAGTTTGCGGGGATACTCGCAACGGACATTCCTGGCGGAATGAAAACCGGAGAAGAGCTGCTTGTGTCGGGAAGGTCCGAATACGTATTCCGTGATGACAAAATTTACCGCCTGACCGACTACAGCTAACGAGCCCAAGGCGAGACTACGTGAAGAGAGGCTGGAGAAGCAGGAACAGAAAGCTGGCTTATTGCGCCTGTGCGATTGTTTGGACGAGCGCTCAGGCGCAGACCGACGCGGACGCGCGTCCCAATTTCAACGGTGTGTGGCTGGCTACCCCGGGATCGATCGTTGGGACCGAAGCCGCGGAGATGGGAGCTCCTGCGCCGCCGCAGCTTACGCCCGAAGCATTACGTATTAGCGAGGCGTACGATCTTCTCACAGACGACCCGGCTTACGAGTGCAGTCCCGCTAGCGTCACTCGCGTTTGGTCGAATCCGATACCAATTGAGATTGAGCAACTGCCTGACCGAGTGCTTCTGCGCTATGAATACATGGACGCCGTGCGTACGGTCTATCTCAACCCGGAGAGTCACACTCCGCCCGCATCGAATGAAGTGCTAGGTCATTCGATCGGCAGGTTCGAAGGATCGACGCTCATTATCGAGACCACCGGTTTTAGCACTAGTTTTATCGGTGCCGTAAGCGGTACGCCGCAGACCGAAACGCTACGCACTATCGAGCGGCTGACTATGACCGAGGATGGCCAGCGCTTTCGTCTGGAAATTCGCCACGAGGATCCCGCGACATTTACGGAGCCATGGACACCAACTCGCGACTTCGATTTGACGGATCTGGACAGACTCGACTGGGATTGCGTGCTGGAGGATGCCGGCTATGAAGACATCAGCGATCCGTAGGTCTTGCCGCGATGCAGTCGAAACGAATCAGGAGACGAATGTGAAGACCTGCCAAATACTGATTACGGTAGCTGCCGGCATATTTCTCACGATGCCATTGAGCGCGCATCACTCCACCGCAGCGAACTTCAACAGTGAATCGATCATCTCCGTAACTGGAACGGTTACCGAGTACAAGTTCCAAAATCCCCATGTACAGATCCTGCTTGACGTCGAGAATGACGCCGGTGAGACCGAGCGTTGGATGGTGGAACTCGCCGCTAAGAATCAATTCATCAGGCGAGGATGGACGGGAGACGAATTCACACCGGGTCAGATGATCCAGGTCTTCGGATGGGAAGGGTATCGGCCCCGCTCTGCCTATCTCACGCGAGCCATCATGCCGGACGGAACCGAAATTCGGCCGGTTCGGCTAGTGACCGATCGGTGAGTGTCAGACTCGCTGTTCTATTGGGCCTTGTCTTTATTGGGTCCTGCACAGTAGGTGACGCACCGACGGAATGGTCGCTTCGGTATACGGATTAATAAGACCAGAACTCAGAGTAGTGATGTTCTTGCTTCGCTTGGATTGAATGTCGGCTTTCGGCCGAAGGCCGCCATAGTCACCCTGCCCTTCCCGCGGAATTAGGTCCTGCGGCGAACACCTCCAGCCATTCGGTAACCCCGTATAGGCGATCTCTCTCACCCGCGACGAGAATGGGCAATGGCAAACACTCAGGAGACGGTGATGGACGAGATTGGTGACCTTTTTGATAAGACGGTCGGTGAGATAGAGCGAATGCTCAGTACGAAAACCGTTGTTGGCGAACCCATCACGGTTGACGGGAATACTCTCATCCCCCTCGTTAACGTTGGATTCGGGTTCGGCGTAGGAGCGGGGCAAGGAACGGAACCGCAAAAAGGAAGCGGTCACGGAGGCGGTACTGGCGGCGGCGGCGGCGTCAAACCGGTCGCACTGGTGATCGTTAACAAGGACCTTGTTCAGGTCGAGCCGATCAAGTCCGGTACCGCATCGGTGCTGGAAAAGGTTGCGGAATCCATCGGCAAGGCGGCCTCTGCGAAGAACGACAACAAATCGGACTAGACGGCGGGTCTTCCCGTGCTATTCGCAGCGGCAACTCTACTGCTGCTGATCGCGCTTTTCGCGATACCCGTATCGCTGGATTTTCGACTGTCGTGGAACGAGGCGTTCAGAGAGGACATCAGGCTTAGCTGGGCTTTCGGGCTGGTTCGCGTGCGCGTTCCGTTGCAGCGGCCGAGCGTCGCCGATTCATCCGCAGAAGAAAAGGATAAGCCGAAAAAGAACGCAGGACGCAGCAAACGAAGACGACCGAGCGTTCGCGCGATACTGCAGCAAAAAGCGTTTCGCCGCCGGTTGTTCCGATTCGTATCGGACTTATGGCGCGCAGTGCAGAAACAGAATGTCAGCCTGCGCCTCCGATTGGGTCTGGGCGATCCGGCTGACACGGGAATGTTGTGGTCCGTTCTCGGCCCCGTGGCAGGGTATCTCGGCACGCTCGAAGAAGTTTCGGTCTTCGTCGAACCTGATTTCTTCGAGACGACACTCGAGTTCGACGGCAGCGGGAGATTTCGTCTCGTTCCTCTTCAAATTGTTTTTCTAGCCGGAGGACTGCTTATGTCGCCGCCCTTCTATCGCGGCATACGAGAGATGAGAGCGGGAGCCCGATAAATGGGAAAACTACGCACTCGTGAGATTTTCGAGAGCGCCACTGTATCGCTCGTTGCCGTAGAACGTGTCGACATGCAGCGTCACGTGTCAAACATCGGATGCCATGTGTATGGCAGCATCGAGCCGATCGCAGTGATTGTGCACAGCATGGGCCGCGTCTACGCGCTGGATACGACCGGAAACTCGATGGATCTGGACCAGCTCGAACGCGATCTCGACGATTCCGGTGTTTCGCTTAGCTGACGGGCTCCAGGTAACGGCGAAGCGCCGGCGGAGATGATCGATGAAGATCACGCACTACCTCTATAACACCTTTCTCGTCGAAGATGGCGATCTCAAAATCGCCATCGATCCCGGCGCGCTGTTTCTTTACTACTTCCGCCTCACGACACTGATTCCAAAACCACAGTGGCCCGACATTACGCATATTTTCGTTACTCACGGTGACCCGGATCATTACTGGCACGCCGACAGAGTAGCTAGAGCCTCCGGCGCGCCAGTCGTCTGCAACGAAACGATGGTGCGGAATATTGACGGGCAACTGCTGGCTCTGGGGCCTCGAAGCAAAGGGCTGGCTTTCACTTCGCCCATCCCGAACCTTCGGACGCTCTCGGTGAATGAAACGATCGAGGTCGAGCCACTAACGGTTACTGGTATCAAGACAAGCCACGGGAGCCTCGTCCTTAAAATCGGCCCGTTCTCCAAGACCGTCACACCCGGACCGGAAGAGCGAATCGGGTGGGGCGCGATCGGGTTTCACATCCAATTCAACGGTTCGAGCATCGTCAATCTCGGCGACACGCTTTTTCACGAGAAAGATTGGGAGAGCATTCCAAGTCCCGATGTTCTGATGATCCCGATCGGCGGAAAAGCCATTCACAACACGATGGATGAAATAGAGGCTGCAAGGGCCACGGAAATCATCCGTCCACAGATAGTGATTCCATGCCACTACAACTGTCCGGGTCTGTTCTCGAAGAAATACAACCCGGGCGATGATCAACTCTTCAAGAAAGAAGTAGAGAGACGCGGAACCAGATGCATCATCCTGGGCGAGGCAGAGTCGGTTGTCGTGTAGCGCCGGGTACCGCCTACAGGCTGTGTTCACTCCGATCCTGGAGTGCTCGCGGTGTATCGACGTCGACAACGTCTACCGCCTCGGACAACCCCAGGAACTCGACTCTGAGCTCCACGCGCCGGTTCGCTGCCTGCCCGTCCGGCGTGCTGTTGTCTCCGATCGGCCGACTTTGACCATAACTGATCGCGCGAAGGCGGTCTGCCGC
>CAJIBS010000253.1_pt1 | contig 15172 bp, 10 predicted proteins | sample 9199411 | NCBI WGS metagenome assembly CAJIBS01 (sample SAMEA7708312, study PRJEB35096) | sediment metagenome | biome: marine neritic benthic zone biome [ENVO:01000025]; feature: sediment [ENVO:00002007]; material: shallow marine sediment [ENVO:03000034] sea grass bed [ENVO_01000059] ... | reverse complement strand
GCGGAATCTAGCGATGATCCTACGGCCTTTAGGACCGGTTGCATTACTTGGCCTTGCGATCGGAACCCTCAGTCACGCGCAGGCACAGCAGCCGCCAAATATTCTCCTGATCATCGGCGACGATATGGGCGTCGAGACGCTTGCCTCGTACGGACTGGGGGAAAATCCGCCGAAGACGGCCGCGCTGGACGAGCTCGCGCGCGACGGTGTTCGCTTCGATAATTTCTGGGCGCAGCCGGTCTGCTCGCCGACGCGCGCGACCGTGATCACGGGCCGATATGGATTCCGTACCGGAATCGGGCGTCCGGTAGGCGCCGGCCCAATGCCGCCAGCGCCTGCCAAACCGGCAGGAGCTCCCGCCGAATCCCGCGGTGCACCCAACGCAGCGTCCCCGGAGGATTTCGCCCTGCCGCGACCGCACCTCCTCTTGAGCGAGTACACGTTGCCTAACGCGCTCAAGGAACACGCCGACATCGATTACTCCACCGCGGCTTTCGGGAAATGGCATCTTGCAATGCCCGAAAACGGTTGGACCGATCATCCAAATACCGTGGGATTCGATCACTTCGCCGGACTCATGGGCGGCGGTCCGGAGTCCTACTTTGCGTGGAATAAGGTCGTCGACGGCGAAGTGACCGCGACCGTGGGCTACACGCCGACAGACAAAGTGCACGACGCGCTGACCTGGCTCGACGAGCGTGGCGACGAGCCCTGGTTTCTCTGGCTGGCATTCAACCTCGGGCACACACCGCTGCATTTGCCACCGCCTGAGGTCTGGCAGTCCGACTATTCGGACATGAATCCGCAGGACGCATCGCAGCCGCATTGGCAGCGGCAGTTCAACGCGATGATCGAAGCGATGGACACCGAGATCGGTCGGCTCCTCGACTCGCTCGAGCCCGAAGTCCGAGACAACACCTATGTCATTTTCATGGGCGACAACGGTACCTACGGACCGGTCATCAACGCTCCGTTCGTACCTGAACGCTCGAAAGGCACGGTCTACGAAGGCGGTGTCAATGTGCCGTTGATCGTCAGCGGTCCGGGTGTCGAGAGCGGCGGCGTGTCCGACGCTCTCGTGAATTCCACCGACGTTTTCTCGACGATTCTCGAAATGGCGGGGCTCGATCCCGAAGCGACCGTGCCGGCAGACGTCACTATCGATTCCGTCAGCTTTCTTCCCGCGTTAACCGATCCCGCTGCGCCCTCGGCGCGAGACTGGATCTATGTCGACGAATTCTTCGGTGGATTCGACGGCGTCGACGGCGCCGACTATGCGATGCGAAATGAGCGCTACAAGCTGGTGCGCTTCGAAGGTCGCGAAGAATTCTACGATCTCGCAGAAGATCCCTACGAGCACAGTGATCTTCTGAGAGGTGAGATGACCGATGGTGAGCGAGCTCAGTTCGTCGCGCTGCGAGATCAAATCCATCAGCTACGCAGCAGCGAATAACGATCGATGAGGAGACGGCGCATGCACAACAAGTACGTCTGGACACTACTCAGTTTGCTTCTGCTTGGCAGTTCCGTCGCGGCTTATGAGGCATTCCATGGCCCGACGGAGCTGATCTATTCTGATCCCGAGAAGCTCGCTCCAGGTTATCTCCTGTTCGCGGCCTGGGCGCAGAACGAAGCCCACGAGACTGTCTACCTCGTTGACATTAACGGTGACGTCGTGCATCGCTGGTACGGGATACCGCCGGAATACCGCGGGCAGGGCTACAGCATCGAAAAGACGGCACGTTTCACCGAGAAGGGTAGTGTCGTGATGGGTTTGAGCACGGCGCAGCATGCGCCAGAGGGCGAGCGCGCATTGCTGGAACTCGACTGGGATGGCAACGTCGTTTGGGAATTCAGCGACCCCCGTGAAGGTTACCGTTATCACCACAACTTCAAACGGATCTGGAACAACCAACTCAACGACTGGACCGTCATCTTCACCTCTCATTTTCCAATGACGCAGGAGCAGGCAGTCGCTGCGGGCGCCGATCCTTCGGTACAGTGGGAATCGTTTCCGGACGGCGTCGTCGAAGTCGACATGAACGGCAACGTGGTCTGGGAATGGTGGTCGCTCGATCACGTCATTCAGGACCGGAATCCTGACTGGCCCAATTACGGCGTGCTCGCTGAACATCCCGAGCGCTTCGATCTCAACTGGGGGCCGGGGCTACGCGGTGACTTCATCCACCAGAATGCGCTCGACTACAACCGCGAGCTCGATCAGATCATAGTGAACAACGACCGTATGGGTGAGTTCTACATCATCGATCACGGTGGCACGTTCGTTACCGGAGACTTTGAGGCAAGCAAGGCATTGGCTGCAGGTCCCAAAGGCGACATCCTGTATCGCTGGGGCAATCCGGCCGTCTACGATTCGGGTGAACCGGCGAGCTACGACTCCGACCGCGACGTTACATCGGAAGGCGATCGTATGCTGTTTCATCATCATGACACGCAGTGGATCAAGGAAGGGCTCCCTGGCGCGGGCAACATCCTGATGTTCGAGAATGGTTCACGCAGAGCGGGGTCGCACCGTTCGGAACTCATAGAAGTCAATCCCTACGATGGGACCTATCCGAGCGCTGGCTATCTGCCGGAGACAGAAGCGGGCGGACCAGCAGAGCAGGTCGTGTGGAACTTCACCTCCGTTCAGTCAAACAGTTTTCTGAGTCAGAATATTTCGGGTGTACAGCGTCTCGCGAATGGCAACACGCTGGGATTCGCCGGCCGCCACGGTCACGCTTTTCAGGTTACGCCAGATGGTGAAGTCGTTTGGGAGTACATCGTGCCGATCGTACGCGGAACGGCTCCGGATGCCGCACTCGAAGACGTTTACAAGACCGTGCTATCGGATACCGACGACAACCGTATTTTTACGGCGACCTGGATAGCACCTGATCATCCCGGACTCGTCGGGAGAGATCTCACTCCGCAAGGCAAGATCACCGAGATCATGCTGCAGTAACCGGAGATCAGTAGCGATGAAACTTTGCGTTGACGGTTTGAGCCGCCTGGCCGCGTTCTTTCTTTGCGTGATTCCGGCCTTGGCGCTGGCTCATCACGGTGTCGGCGCACAGTTCGATCTGTCGCAGACGATCGAGTTGCAGGGCGAGATAAAGCGCGTTATCTGGAGGAATCCACACGTCCGGTTCACGGTCGGTGTCGTCGATGCGAACGGTGAAGAGCAGCTCTGGGATGTCGAAGCTCAGTCTATTACGTCGCTGCGTCAACGCGATATCACGGAAGTGCTGTTGAACGTCGGCGATCGGATCACACTGGCCGGTAACCCGGCCCATGGCGGCAAGGCAGAGATCTACGCCAACAACGTCCTATTGGCTGATGGTCGCGAGGTGCTGTTTGCGCAGAACGCTGAGCCAAGATGGCGAGACCTGACCATGGGTGCAACCGGCCCGCGTTTTACGACAACGGGCGACCCATCTGCGCCCGAACTCGGGCTCTTTCGGGTCTGGAGCGCACACACGCCACGTCTATGGCGAAACTTCGACCTCGACGCTTCTGCTCTGTCGGACGAAGCGCGCGCGGAGGGCGAAGCCTACGACAGGTCGACGGACGCTCCCGGCATGGGCGAGTGCACTCCGCCTGGTATGCCAGACATTATCGGCAACCCTTACCCGCGGGAAGTCGTCGAGCAGGGCGACAGGATCCTGATGCGTCTGGAACACTACGATACGGTTCGAACGATCCACCTGGCGCCGCTCCCGCCCGATACAGAGCCACCCGCGTCGCCGCTCGGCTATTCAGTGGGGCGCTGGGAGGACAATACGCTCGTCGTGACCACGACCAAGATCAGCGACGGCAGCTTCAGGTTCGGTATCACACTCAGTGAAGACCTGCAGGTCGTCGAGCGCTATACACCGACCGCGGATGGTAGCCGCATTGATGTTCAATTGACGCTGACCGATCCGACCGTGTTGCTCGAGCCCGTCGAGTTAGACGCTTACTGGATCTACTTAGCCGATGTCACGGTCGAGCCTTACGAATGCCTCGAGGGCTAGAGACGCTGGTCATGAGGATCCGGACACCATGGGAGAACACGAGATGAATCGAAGCATGCGGTACGTGCGGTGGCGCGTACTCGGACTAGCTGTGGTCTTAGGCGGCGTTCCCGCACTAAGCCTTGGGCAATCTGCTGACTCGCCCGATATTCTCTTTATCTCCATCGACGATATGAACGACTGGGTGAGTCCGCTGGACGGTCATTCCCAAACCATCACACCGAACATGGAACGGCTCGCCGAGCGCGGGATCGTATTCACCAACGCGCATGCTCCCGCTCCTCTCTGTAATCCGTCGCGTACTGCACTTCTTTCCGGTGTACGCCCTTCGACCACCGGCGTCTACGGAAATGGAAACGATTGGGAGAAGAACGATGTTGCGAGCAGCGTTAGGATGCTGCCCGGGTATTTCATGGATTCGGGATATCGCGTCATGGGAGCCGGAAAGATCTTCCACAGCGGCCATAACGATCGCAGCTCGTGGCATGGCTACTATCCTTCATTCGATCAGACGCGGCCACATGAGACAATTCCCGGTGGAAACGTGCCCGTCAATGGCAATCCTTTCAATAGTAATGCGATCACGAATTCGTTCGACTGGGGGCCGATAGTCGCGGAAGATTCCGCGACGTCCGACGGCCAGCTGGCCGACTGGATGGCTCGGCACTTGAATGAACCCAGCGACGGGCCGCGCTTCGACGCGCTGGGGTTTCGCCGCCCGCATCAGCCGTGGTTCGTGCCGCAGAAGTACTTCGACATGCACCCGCTCGAGAACATCAAGCTGCCACCAACCGTCGAGAACGATCTGGGCGACGTCCCCGAGGCGGCATTACGCGGCAATTTCGTGACGGCGTGCTGCACGATCGGACGTGCGCCGAGTCGGGAGCTACATGAATGGGTGCTCGAAACAGGGGTGTGGCCCGATGCCGTGCAGGGCAATCTGGCGAGTATCAGTTTTGTCGATGCGATGCTGGGCCGGGTACTGGACGGGCTCGATGCAAGCGGACGCGCTGACAGCACGATAATTGTCGTATTCGGTGACCACGGTTATCACGTCGGCGAGAAATCGTCCTACGCGAAGAGGACGCTGTGGCGTGAATCGACGCGTGTCGCGATGTTTATTGTCGCGCCCGGCATTACGGAGCCCGGTACGCGAACGGATGCGCCGGTCAATTTGCTGGATATCTACCCGACGCTGGCTGAACTTGCGGGATTGCCGGCGCCCGATCACGTCGAAGGAACGAGTCTGGTTCCGTTACTCGAGAATCCCGATGCCGACTGGGATCAGCCGACGCTGACGACGAACGGTTATAGCAATCACGCCGTCAGCAGCGATCGCTATCGCTATATCCGCTGGTCTGACGGTTCCGAAGAGTTGTACGACTTCGTTAGTGATCCCCACGAGTTTACGAACCTCGCGGGCGATCCCGGGATGAGAGCGACCAAGGACGATCTGGCAGCCTGGCTTCCGGACGAGAACGCTCCCGATACAGTACTCGGCCTGGGACTGTAGTGAAGAAATCAGCAGTCGTTTTATCGGCGTCAGGACTCGCCCGCTTTCAGTTTGTTAGTGGATGAGAAAAATAGTTGCCGGCATGCGCCGCCGTTATGGCGCGCTGCGCATGAAGCAGTCCGGTGCTATTCTCGATGAACTGTTAAACATAGCCTGACTTAAGGCGAGAAGAGGGGATACGACATGCGTGCTAAGGCAACATTATGGGGCGCGGTATCGGCTTTCGTCGTCGTGCTTTGCGGGCTTTCAGTGGGGCAGGCGGAAACGATTCGCACAGCGACCGGCCTCAACTACCACGATTCGGCGCGCGCTTACGAGGGCTATACCCTGTTTGCCGCTCAGGGGAACAACACGACCTATCTGCTCGACATGGAAGGCAATGTCGTGCACAGCTGGCCAATAGCCGGTAACCCGCGGCTGCTCGATAACGGCAACCTGTTCGCGCGCGAGGGTGAGGGTTTATATGAAGTCGACTGGGACGGCAACATCGTCTGGAGCTACGAGGACACGCGACCGAACTACACGCATCACCATGACTATGTCCGCGCATTCAATCCCGAGCTCGGCGAGCCGACGACTTTCTATATCGCGAACAGGGACGTTAGCCAGGAGGAATGTGTCGCGCTCGGATGCGATCCCGCGAACGATTACACCGGCGCGCAGATCGACACGATCGTCGAAGTGAACATGGATGGCGAGGTCATCTGGGAATGGCGTTTCGTCGACCACCTCGTTCAGGACCGATATCCGGACAAGCGAAATTACGTCGGCGAAGGCAAAACGATCGCCGACTATCCCGGCCGCCTGAACGTTAATCTTCCGGGGCGCCCGGTCCGGCGCGACTGGCTGCATCTGAACGCCATGGACTACAACCAGGACCTCGATCAGGTGATGTTCGATTCCGTCCAGGGTGAGGTCTACATCGTCGATCACGGTGGGACCTTCGAGCCCGGCAACCCGGAGGCCAGCATAGCGTTGGCCGCGGGCCCGAGAGGCGATCTCCTGTGGCGATTCGGCGATCCGGCGCGTTACGAGCAGGGCGATCCGCCGTCAGTCAATGAGGACTGGACAGGCTCGAGTCCCGGGCACAAGCAGATCGGTGGCATCCACGATATTCAATGGATCCGCGACGGTCTGCCGGGCGCGGGCAATATTCTCTTGTTCAATAACGCCCAATACCTGTTCGAGCGAATGCCGCAATCCTACGTCCAGGAGATCAATCCCTATCTCGACGCCAACGGCAACGACACTGGGCAGTATGTGAATCCGCCGGATGCGGGTTACTACGTCTGGGAGTCTGAAGACATCAGGAACACGCACAAGATGCCGCGAAACGTGTCGAACCAGATCGTCTGGATGTATGGCTCGAGAAGCGGGCAAAACTTCTTCAGCCACATCGGCTCCGGCGCGCAGCGCCTGCCGAACGGCAACACGCTGATCTGCGCGGATACGGAAGGTCATATCTTCGAGGTCACGGCGAATGGCGACCTGGTCTGGGAGTACATCAATCCCGTGACGACCGAAGGGGAGATCGTGTCCGAGCTCATCGATGCGCCGCCGATGTTCAACCCGGTGTTCCGGGCTTATCGTTACAGCGCGTCTCATCCGGCGTTCGAAGGCCGCGATCTGACGCCGATGGGTCCCATCGGGGCGCAGTAGGCTCATTGGGGAGAGCGAAGATGAACAGAGCGCTTAGACTCCTGTCGCTACTATCGTTATTGCTGGTTTCGTTCGCAGGGGCTGCCCATCATTCCCGGGCAACGTTCTATGACATGAGCAGGACGGTGGAGTTGGAGGGCGAGATTACTCGGGTGCAGTGGCGCCACCCTCATGTACGTTATTGGATCCAGGCGGATTCGGCCTACGGTGGTGAGGAATGGGAGCTGGAGACTACACCGCCGAGCATTCTGGAACGCATGGGCATCGGCCGCGAGGTTTTGGCGGCCGGAACGCGGGTTCGCGTCGCCGGACCGCCGTCCAAGCTCGATGCCAACGCGATGGAAGTGAGCCACGTGCTTCTACCTGACGGAGCCGAGGTATTACTGCACCGGGGGCGTGAGCCGCTTTGGACTGACAACACGGTAGAACGCAGGAGTCAGACTTTCGACCCGGAGGCCGTGAGCGCCGCGAGAGCGGAAGCCAACGGTATCTTCAGGGTCTGGAGTCGGACGGGCTTCGGCGAAAACGAACCGCAGCAAGGTGCTGTCGGCACGCTTTCAGTCGAGCGACCCGCATTCTGGCTCGACGATTATCCGTTGACCGACGCTGCTCAGAGGGTCGCGGCGGCCTGGGACCCGATCAACGGGATAGATACCGGTTGTGCAGGCAAGGATATGCCGTGGTTGATGTCCAGTAGCTGGCCGGTCCAGTTCATCGACGAAGGAGACAGGATCCGGTTGCTCGCGGAAGAGTTCGACCGGGTGCGCGTCATCCACATGCAGGAACCGACCGGGGAAGTAGCGCCTTCACCGCTGGGGCACTCGGTGGGCTACTGGGAAGGTCGAAATCTCATCGTCAATACGACTCATATCAACTCAATGAGCTTTAACGGGCGCGAGATCCCGATGAGCGCGAACGTTGAGATACTCGAACGCTTTATGCTCAGTGCCGACGAGAACCGGCTCGATTATGAAATGACGGTTACCGATCCTGCGACGTTCACGGAGCCCGTCACGATGAACTCATTCTGGCTGTGGCAACCAGGTGAAACGGTCAGGCCATACGAGTGCATCGACACGCCGGGTTCATGGAGTAGCGACGAGAACAAGACGCTGCTGAATAACTAGCAGACGCTCAAGAAGTAAGACGAACAGACTGAGGCCGATAGACGCTGTGACTTGGACCGGAGACGCTATCCCGCCGGAGCTTCCCACTCCAGTTCACAGTCAAAGGGCTCGATCGTGATGCCGGGAGCGGGCTCTCGAAACCGATCCATCGTAAACGGCTGAGTGAAGATCACGGGATCATCGATGGTTATCGAGTAGTCCAGCGTCTGTCCGTCATCCGACACTGAGAACCGCTCGGAATAACTGACCTGATCCGACTGCGGCATGCCGTCATTTGAGTAATACGGCCAATCCACATGCGTCGTGTTCACGACCAGCGTATCGTCCTCCCAACGCCCGACAGAGTAACCGACCGGTGATGCTTCGGGCTCATCCTCGACAGCCGCGCCGTTCATGTGAATTATTCGCTGGATGTTGAACTGCGCGTTGTGAATTCGGATCTGATCGCCTTCGTCGGATATCTCCATCGGATGAGGATCGAACATCGTGTCCGGCATGCCGTGCCGACAACTCAGTTGCCCGTTGTCGGTCAGGGGGTAATAGGCGGCCGCTAACTCGCGGCCTCGCGCCGTCAGCGACTGTGCGCTCAGATCGGCCTCCACTGGTGTGGGCGCCCCGATTCGGCCGTTCCAGACACGAAAGATGCCGTCTGCGGCCGCCTCTGCGGCTTGTGCCTCTGCCGGATCCGGAGCGTATCGCCTGTTCTCCATTGCTTCGCTCGTCCAGCGAGGTTCTGCGCTCCTCCCCTGCACATGCTCCCGCCCATCGGGCAGCAAGAGGTTAACGACGCCCAAAGAAAAGGGCTCCAGCCTGGAGACATACCCGGCGACCTTGACGTTGCCCAGAAAGTCTTCCGGGGCCAACCCCATCGACTCGAAGTGCCGAGGCCATGGAGCCAGCTCCAATTCCCAGTGTGTCTCACCGCCATCGTCATCGGTGACGCTCAGCCTCGCGCGTGTATGCGGATTGCGCCAGAAGACTTCCGTGATCTCGCCGTCAAATTCGACGAGTTCGTCCGCCAGATAGAGAAGTGGGTTCGTAACGGAGCCGTGGTGTGCCAGAACGGGTGCGGTCAGAAGTACGGCCGGCAAGACTGCTATGGAAGAAACAAAGCTTTTCGCCATCTACGTCAATCTCCCACGAACCGGCGGGCGTTCTCGAGATCGCATTGTATCGGCGTCAACTCGAGATCGGGACGGTACATCGAGCGGACTTCGCCGCTAACGGTCTCCGCAAGATACTCCGGATCTTCAAGCTCGAAACGATAGGTCAGGCTGGTGCTGTCGGCATTCAGCTCGAAGCGCTCAATGAGATGCTTCTGTGACCCCGACGGTATGCCACGTGCGTTACCGTTACGGTGATCAGCGAAATTCGTCGTGTCCACGACGAGAACGTCGCCCTCCCATCGGCCGATAGAGTGCCCTTGATACGAGACCGGAGCGCCAACGTGCGAAGGAACATCCATATGAACTGTTCGTTCTATCGTGTCGTATTCACTGCGAATCGATACTGAAGTCTCGCTGACCTGAATCTCCTGCACGCTCGGGAAGATCATGAACCAGGGCGCAATCCGCGACATGCAGCGAATCTGCGGGTTCATCGTCAGATCGTCATAGCTCTCGACGGCCGCAAGTCCCCGCTCCGACAGCGGCCACGAATCGGGCTCGCTGAAGAACCCGACAAGGTCTGTCTGTTCGATCACCCAGGTACCGGACAGGCCATCGGCCTCAACGGCGGGTGTTTCGCTTCCGTCTATGTTTGTTGCGGGCGTACCGAACTCGTACAACGTCACGCCGGCTTTCTGCACCCGATTAACCAGCGCCATATTTCTGTCGGCGCTCTTCGAAGGATTGGCACGCACAGTCACCCGGTCGCCTACGGCGAAGGTGTCGCTGCTCCAGCCTCGTCGCCGCAAGGATGTCGTCGTACCGTGCTCGACGGCCCACACGACAGGATCACCCGTGTCGGACTGTGTCTCGACATAGAGATAGACATGCGGATTTCCCCATTCGAACTGCGCGACAACACCGTCGAGTGTTACGAGACGCTCGCGATCGTAAATCGCCCGGCTATGATGCGCTGATACCGGAAGCGCGATGAGCACTAGCGTAGCCGCGAGGCCAGCACGGCTGATGTCTACTCGCATGGTCCCCCTCCTGCTGGATTGCGGCCGTGGTTTTCGCTTGATAATACTCCCCTGATTAGCGCGCGTCGCCAGATAATCACGGCGAGCCGGCGCTTCGCAGCCCTGTGACTAAATTCGGTTAAACTGGCGTCGAGACCTTTAAGACGCTGCAGCACATAGAAAACGAAAACGGCAGAAAGGGGGGCGCTCATGGCTAAGCTGAAGAGCGACGGACTAATAAGCCGCCGGGAGGCGCTCGCGTTCGGAGTTGCCGGCGCCGGAGTTGGGATCGCTTCGATGCTCGGCGGCAGCCTGGCACGGGCGCAGCGACCGGCAGCCTTTCCGCCTCCTCGGAATCCACAATTCGGCGATTCTCCGAGTTGGGTATCGGAGCTCAAGGAGGTTGGGCCGAACTGCTATGCCTACATCCAGGGTAACGGGCCACCACACCATGGCGGCGGCATCAGCAACGCCGGTTTTGCCATTGGCGATGATGGCATCTTTGTATTCGATACGCTGAATGGGCCGGCCCCCGCCCGACCGTTTCTCGCGGCGATTCGGGAAATTTCCGATAAACCGATCGAGAGGATCGCTTACACGCACCATCACGGCGACCACACCAATGGCGCCCAGGTCTTCATGGGCCCTGGGGTTGAAGTGGTGTCGTCAGAGTACTGTCGATTCCGGCTCCTGCAGATGGTGGACAGCGTCACCAACGGTACGGCCGATCCGGCCTATGGGGTCATCAGCCCGACGTTCAACGACGGCGAGCCGCGACACCTGGTCCCCTCAACGACCGTCATTACGGGCAAGACGAGCTACCACCACGGCGGTACGGTCGTCGAACTCCTGCCGATAGATCCCGCGCATACCTGGGGCGACATACTCGTGCACCTGCCGGAGCACAAGACGCTCTGGATGGGGGATAACGGTTTCTTCCACATGGCGCCGTATCTGCACAATGGCAACCCTAATGGCTGGATGACGCTGCTGGAGAACATCCTGGACATGGACCTCGACGTCATCGTGCCCGGTCATGGCCCGGCTGCCGGTAAGGCCGAAGTGCAAGAGATGCTGGATTACATGACGCTGCTTCGGGACGAAGCCAGGAAGCGATACGATGCCGGCATGAGCGCCGGGAAAGCTGCCGCCGAGATCCGGATGGGAAGATTCGATATCTGGATGGGCGCCGAGCGAATTATCCTCAATCTATACCGGTGGTATGAGGTGTTCAGCGGCGCGATGGAGCATCACATCGATCTGCCGGGATTCCGCGAAGCGACGGCCGAATACAACACGATCGTCGGCGGTACGCCCCAGGCGCATCGACGTCTGTACCGGCACGAGATGCACCACAGCTAGACGATGATCCTGCTGGTCCGCGGCTGGTCTGTATTGATTGGAGGCGACGAAAACATGTTCACGCGAATTTTTCGAACGGTGTTGCTAGTCCGTCCCGCGTTCGCTGGCCTGTTCACAGCTTGCGTGTTCGCCGTAGGCTGCCAGCCAGCCGACATGCCGGCCGATACTGCCACTCCCGTTGCGACTGTCGAAGCCGCGGCCGTGCCCGCCGGAATGCCTGAGCCGATCGTTACGACGTCCGGAATAACGAGCCTCGTCGTCGAAAACGTGGAACTCGCGTTCGGCGGCCGGGAGTTCGGCGACGTCGGTCCCTACGAATGGATCGACGGTAGTACACAGCCGAGGTCGACCCGATGGATCCGCACAATGCCGTGATCGTCAATATCGATCGCGCGCCGCGCAACGCGAATGGTCGGGTCGAGTACACGGCCGAGTTCAGAATATTGAAGCCCGTCGATATGACGCGCGGTAACAGTACGCTGTGGTACGACGTCATGAACCGTGGCCACCAACGCGCGTTTAATTTGATTCAGGACTTCCTTCCCGCCTACGGAGTATTTCCGGATACCGCCGAAGACATCGGGGACGGCTTTCATCTGAACATGGGTTACACGATGGTCTGGACCGGCTGGCAGGCGAGCGCCACGGGGCCCGACCGACTCGGTGCCGTGCTGCCGATTGCGAAGAATCCGGATGGTTCGCCGATAACGGAGTGGCGCTCGACTGAGCTCAGAGGAGACACACGCTCCGTCGCTATCGAGGGCCGGCTCTATCCGACCGTGGCAGCGAGTATGCCCGACGCGAAGTTGTACCGAAGAGCTACACCGCACGCGGAGCCGGTACTGCTACCGCATGACTCCTGGTCGTTCGCGACCTGTAACGACGGCGAAGCGCCGGTCCCGAGCGCGGTCGATGTGTGTCTGGACGGCGGCTTCTCGCCCGACGCACTCTATTTTCTCTACCACGAAGTACAGGATCCCATCGTCATGGGGATCGGCTTCGCCGCGGTCCGTGATGCGACGTCGTTCTTCCGCTACGACACGTCGACCGACAACCCACTGGTTGCCCGCTATGGAGGCGAAGGCGAGGCTCGAAACGTCATTACGACGGCGCTGGCATGGGGCCAGTCTCAGCCAGGCCGCTTCCTTCGCGATTTCGTTTACCAGGGGTTCAACAGAGATCCGGCGGGGCGCATGACGTTTGATGGCGTCGTCGCCACAACGGGGGGCTCACGCAAGACCAACACAAATTACCAGTTCGGGAATCCCGGCCGATTCGTTCGCGGCGTGATGGATCACTACGACAAAGGCGACCAATTTCCCTTCACCTACGCAACGATGTTCGATCCCGTTTCCGGTCGCATCGATGGCATCCTGGCGCGCTGCAGCATTACCGACACCTGCCCGAAGATGATGCATTTCGACAGCGCCAATGAACTCTGGGCTGCACGCGGATCTCTCGTTACGACCGATCCACTCGGCCTGAGAGACGCGCCGATTCCGGATAACGTTCGGATTTACCAATGGGCCAGCACGCAGCATAACCAGTCGGGTTTCACCGGCTACGAGACGATCGAAGAGTTCGAGGCGAAACGCGCGGCAGGTATCTGTGCCTACTATCACAACAACGCGATCCCCAGAGAGAATCGACGCGCGTTAGTCGTGGCTCTGCAGGAATGGGTGACGAACGGCAGGGAGCCGCCGCCGAGTGCGTACAGCAGACTCGACGACGGCACACTCGTGCCGCCGCTGCCAAGATCTGGTGTCGGGTTCCCGGATATTCCGGGTTCGCCCTACACCGGCGTCGTCAATGACGGGCATCTGAACGATTACCTGGCGGACCCGGTAAGACACACCTCCGCCGAATACACGATCCTGGTGCCGAGAACAGATCCGGACGGTAACGACATCGCCGGACTTCGCGCGACCCACATCCAGGTGCCGCTCGCGACCTACGTCGGCTGGAATTACCGCAGGGAAGGACACATTGAGGGTGGCAGCTGCAGCACGAGCGGCGCGTCTTTCCCGTTCGCGGTAACCGCCGCCGAGCGGCATCCCGACGATCCGCGCCCGTCGCTGGAGGAGCGCTACGAGACCCACGAAGGCTACGTGGAGCAGATTCGCCAGTCCGTGCAGCGCCAGATGGATGCGCGTCTGATGCTCCCCGAGGACGCCGAGCGTCTGATCCGCAAGGCCCAGGAGAGAGATATCGGTTTGCCGTCATCGTAGGAGCCATGGCTCGCCTGGTGCTCGAGCGGCCGCTTTTCCGCATCGAGTTGGCTGAAGGGTGTGGTGTTTATTTTTATATTTAACAGTTAGTTATTACGATAACCTAGAGAGAGACTCAAGTGGATAGACGAAAATTCCTTACGACTGCGAGCGAGCTTACGGCTGGAGCGATGATGCTGGGCTCCGCGTTTAACGCGGTCGCGCAATCTCGCCGAATCGTCACGCTGGGCGGTTTCCGCGTGAAAGTCGTCGACATTCATGCCCATTGCGACATCCTCGAGGTCGCGCCGCTTCTCGAAGGCACGAGCATGGCGGATGCCAATCTCAATCGTCCGCTGGGCCCGGATTTTCTCGCCAGGATGGACGCGCGTGGCATCGATATCGCGGCGATTAGCGCGAATCGTTTTTGGTGGTACGAAGCTGAGCCGGATCTCGCGCGCCGGATCGTCCGGCTACATGACGACAAGATCGCAGAGTGGTGCGACACCCACTCGGATCGCTGTGTTCAGCTTTCGTCGCCGGCGCTGCAGTTCCCTGAGCTGGCTGCCGAGCAACTCGAATACGCAGTGACTCAACTCGGTGCGAAAGGCGCTTCGGTCCTCGGTCATGCGCGCGGAGAGGTACCGTCAACCGAGAAGTATGACCCGTTCTGGGCGAAGGTCGTCGAGCTCGACGTGCCCGTCTTCATGCATCCGGATGGGTCGAGGAACATCATTCAGCCGGGCGCGTTTAGCGGACCCGGAGGACTCGGGAATATCATGGGCAATCCGCTCGAGACCACGCTGTTTTTGGCCCGGCTGATCTACGACGGAACACTGGATCGGTTCCCCGAATTGAAAGTCGTCGGTGCCCACGGTGGGGGCTATCTGCCGCACTATTTGGGCCGGTTCGAGCAGGCGTGTAACAGGGGCAATCAGAGTTGCATCAACGAGAAGAGTCCTGCTGAGTATCTCCGGACGCAGATATTCGCCGATACGATGGTATTCAATGAGGAGGGGCTGCGGCACCTCGTCGCCGTGATGGGCGCCAGCCAGGTGGTCTATGGAACGGATATTCCCCATGGATGGGCCGACACACTGGATCTCGTTCTCGACTCGCCGACGCTGAGTAATGCAGAGAAAGAAGCCATTCTCGGTGGTAAT
>CAJIBS010000013.1_pt1 | contig 15560 bp, 18 predicted proteins | sample 9199411 | NCBI WGS metagenome assembly CAJIBS01 (sample SAMEA7708312, study PRJEB35096) | sediment metagenome | biome: marine neritic benthic zone biome [ENVO:01000025]; feature: sediment [ENVO:00002007]; material: shallow marine sediment [ENVO:03000034] sea grass bed [ENVO_01000059] ... | reverse complement strand
ATGTAGATCCCGATAGTCGTGAGAAACAGGCCAAGTACCGACAGCCAGATCACGAACTGAATCCAAAGCCCGGTGTTTTGACGGAGCATCGTCGGGTAGAGCCAATGTGGCACTGAGCCGAGCCAGTTCCAGAACCGCTCCATCTCCGTCGTCATCTGGATGACTTCACCGTGGACGGCGGAGACATACCATTCGGTTTCAGCATCATCTGCCGCAGCAAAATGATAGAGCGGGCGATTGGGATTCAGGCCGCCGTAGACGGTCCACTGATCCATTTCGATGAGGTCGAGAAGCTCGACATCAGCAGCGATGCCCTGGTTTCTCGCAAACGCCGCCGCGATCTTCGTCGCGTCAGGAGCGCCGACTTCTGCCAGGTACTCGCCATCGGTGAGGTCGATAACGTACTGGCCGAAACGGGCTGACATTCTCAAGACCGGCGCTCCGGCCATCATCTCGACGCGAAACCGATCGATCGCGATGTCGCTGAAATCTGTCGGCGTCGTGCAGCAGATGTCGAGGTCGAGTGCGTCGAGTCCCGCCAGCTGCTCTTCCTGCGTCAGCTCGGGGAACTGGACGTACATCATCACGAAGCCGGAAAGGCACCACAGCGAGACGATCAGGCCTAAGCCTATCCCGAGGTAGCGGTGTATCAGGAACAGTAGTCGAACCATGAACGGCATCGAATCCAACCGACGTGGCGCATTCTGGCGCCGCTGCAGACGGACTGAAATACGGAAATGTGCGGATACGCTAATTAGACCTGAAACGCCGTGCGTAGCGGTAGTTTCCGCCGGCTCGTGACGCGTGATTCAGCGACGTCGTTCTCGGCGCGATTGAATCCGATTATGGATTCTTTTTTAAAACAGACAGTTAGATTCGGTGTATTAACGGTTAAAATTCGGCTAAGGTGCGGGTCACCGCAACGATCGTTCCAAGACGCGATCTCAACGTGCTAGAAAAAGAAATAATAAAACAAGAAGTTACGAAGCTTTCCGAAAGTGGAGTGTTAGGACGTTCGCGGTCCTATGTGCGGTTACTCGAGTATCTCGCGGTCTGTTCGAGCGAGGATCGCGTTCCCAAGGAACTGGAGATTGCATCGGAAGTCTTTGGTAAGGGTGCGGATTTCGATCCAAACCAGGACTCACTCGTTCGGGTCTATGTCCACAATCTCCGGCAGAAACTCAATAACTACTACTCTCGCGAGGAGAACGCGAATTCCGAGCGCATCTCTATCCCGAAGGGCGAGTACCGGCTGACCGTCGCCTCGGGCGCGGAGACGCCGACTATGGCGAGCAGCGGCCGCTCACCACCGCTCTGGATCGCGGCGCTGATTGCGGCTCTCGTCGTCAATCTCGCCGTCATCCTGTTGGTCGGCGGCGGCAGGGACAGCGATGAGTATTCGGACGCCGCGCAATCGTCGGTCTGGGGTGCGGTGATGGACGACGATCTTCCGTTTCTAGTCGTCGTCGGCGATTACTACATTTTCGCCGAGATCGATCGCTTCGGCACGGTTTCCCGGCTCGTCCGAGAGTTCGACGTGAACTCTGCTGACGATCTCGAAGCACGGTTCCTCTTCGAACCCGAACTCATGGAGACTTATCTCGATCTCGACCTGACTTACCTCCCACAGTCGAGCGCATCGGCTTTGACGAACGTCCTGCGGGTCGTATACCAGTCAGACAAGCCCGTTCGAGTAACGGCGATGTCCGACCTGGACATCGCGGATCTCAGAGATAGTCACGTCATCTACGTGGGCTACATTAGTGCGCTCGACAAGCTCATGGACTTCGTCTTTACGGCGTCCGGACTCAGGCTCGGCGACACTTACGACGAGCTGGTCAACGTCGACACAGGTGAGAGCTACACTAGCGGCGCCGGGATGCCCAGAGGTGGTCAGCGCAATTACACTGACTACGGCATGCTGTCGACATTCCCCGGACCAGGCAGCAATCAGATCATGATCATCGCCGGGACACGTGACGAAGGCCTGATGCAGACGGCGCAGGCCGTGGCCAACCCCGAAGCGATCTCGGCCCTGCAACAGCGTCTTCCGCCGTCGAGCGCTGAAGAGCACGCCATCGAAGCGCTTTACGAAGTTACGGGCGTAGATCGAACGAATCTCGATGCCGTACTCGTCTACAGCTCGACGATCGACTACGACGATATCTGGGCCGCTGTCCCCTAGGCAGGCGAGTGGAGTGACCTGCAGGTAGGGTATCGCTATCATCGGTCCGCAAAGATCCTTCGAGATCGAGAATAACAACGCCAACCAGACTCATCACTCAGGAGCCAACATGAACAGCTTCTTTTACAAGTTCGCAACGATTCTCGTAGCGGCCTTCGTCGCGCTCGGCACAAGCTTCTCCGCGACGGCTGAAACGATCGCAATCATCGGCACAGGAAACGTCGCCAGCGCGTTGGGCCCCGGCTTTGCACAACAGGGCCACGAGATCGTGTACGGGTCGCGCGATCCAGCAAGGCCCGAGGTACTGGAGCTCGTCGCGAATACGAGCAGTAACGCGACCGCGGTCAGCCAGGCCGAAGCCACGGCACGGGCGGACATCGTCGTCCTCGCCGTGCCCGGTAACGTCGCTCAGGACGTCGCGGCGAATATCGGTGATCTTTCGGGCAAGATCGTCATCGACCCGACGAACCAGGTTGCGCCGGCCGACGACGGCTACATGTCGCACACGTCGGCAACTTCGAACGCCGAGGATATTCAGGCGATGCATCCGGGTGCCTATGTCGTCAAGGCGTTCAACACGCTGAATTACCAACAGATGATCGATCCGAGTTCTTCGGGCGGGCCGGTGTCGATCCCGCTGGCCGGCAACGATGCCGACGCGAAAGCAACGGTAGCCGGGCTGGTAGAGGGTATGGGTTTGGAACCGGTCGATATCGGCTCAGTTCGACTCGCCCACGTTCTCGAAGGCATGCTGGTGATATGGGTCAACGCGCGTCGCAGTGGCACGCCCTACGACTACCATCTGCGCCTATACCCGCAGCAGCAGTAATAGACGGCGGGAGCGTGCGGCTGCGCGCTCCCGTGCCCACTTACGGTTTCTCGAACCGCAAGACGAAGCGATCGGTGTTGCCGCGAATGTTCGGGTCGAAGATCCGGAGTGAGCGGTCGTCTTCCGGGTTGCCGAGAAAATCCGCGCCTGCGGCAAGCGTAAATCCGGATGCGGTCAATTCATCGACGATGACACTCCGTTCGATTCGATGTAGCGACTGAATGACATCCGTACCGGCGCCATCGACGGCATGGTGATCGATAATTCCATAGACGCCGCCGGGCTTAAGTGAGGCGAGGATACGTCGGTTCATCTCGGCGCGGTCCTCGTCAGTAAGCCATAGATCGTGATACGCGAGAATCATGATGACGGCGTCGAGTGAGCCATCGGTCGGAAGCGCGAGTTCGTCGACTGGTCCGTCTATTCTGATGACGTTGTCGAAGCCCGGCTCCGCGAGCAGTGCGGTCAATGCTTCGTCGCCGAAGCGCGCGAAGAACGGATTGTTTCCCGTGTACACCGTGCCGTCGTCGCCAACGAGCTTTGCAAGAATGCGGGTGTAGTAGCCTCCGCCCGAGAGAAGATCGGCGACATTGTCGCCGGCGCCGATTCCGAAGAACTCGAGAACGGCGGCAGGCATTCGGCCGGCGTCGCTTGCCCGGTCCTCGGCTGGGCGATCCGGATCCGCGAGGATGGAGGCAATCTCGCTCTGGCCGTTCGCCGAGCTAAACGCAATTAAAACAAAGACTAATAGAGATAACTTCAAGGGGTTTTTCATTGTTTTATCGCCACGGCAAAGAGGGATGGACCGCCGATATTGTCACGGCGAATGCGCGAACAATCCGTATGGTAGAGTGGCCTCGCCCGGATAGCTAGCAGCGCCGCCGCACAACCATCACCGCGCTTTGACCTCCGAAACGAATTCCTCCAGCAACTGTGTCATGCGCATCGATCTCGATGCGCTGGCAAGAAACTACCGGGCGCTACGTAAGGCAGCGGCACCTGGAAGATGCGCCGCTGTCGTCAAAGCAGATGCCTACGGACTTGGAGTAACGCCTGTAGCGAACCGACTGTTCGAAGAAGGCTGCCGTCATTTCTTCGTGGCCAACCTGTCCGAGGGTATTGTTCTCAGAGAGCTTTTCGCGACCGCCGATATCTTCGTTCTCTCGGGCGCCCTGGATGGCGAAGAGCGAAAGCTAAGGGCGGCATCGTTGATTCCCGTGCTGAATTCCCATGAGCAAGTCGTGCGCTGGGTGGACATGGGTGATTCAAAGCGTTATCCCGCCGTTATCAATATCGATACCGGTATGACGCGACTGGGCTTGGACGCTCGTGAGTTGAATCAATTGGCGCTGGACGTCCGCACGCTCGAGGGAATGGAGATCGCCTACGTCATGACGCATCTCGCGTGCGGCGATACGCCTGAGAACTCGATGAGCGATCGGCAGATCGAGGAGTTCGAGGTGCTGCGGATGCGACTGCCGCCTGCTCGAACCTCGATCGGTAATTCGGCAGGCATGCTTTCCGGCGAAAAGTATCGCGGCGATCTTTCGCGTCCAGGTATCGCGCTCTACGGCGGCAATCCATTCGCCGCCGGTACAAACCCGATGGAGCCCGTCGTTACGCTGCTCGCGCCGGTCCTGCAGGTGCGGGAAGTGACTCGGTCGACAACGGTCGGATACGGCGCGACTCGCCGAGTTGACGCGCCGGCTAGATTGGCAACGCTGGGCGTCGGTTATGCCGATGGTATTCCGTTCTCGTTGAGCGATCGCGGCAGGGGATACCTAAGCAACACCTACGTGCCCATCGTCGGTCGCGTATCCATGGATCTAACCAGCGTCGACGTTTCGGCCGTACCGCGGCAAGCGGTTTATCCCGGCGCGATGGTCGAACTCGCCGGACCGAACGTCTTGCTCGATGATGTGGCTGGGGCGGCAGGGACGATCGGTTACGAGATTTTGACGGGTCTCGGATCACGTTGGGAGCGACGCTATCTTGCGAACTGACGTTGGTCAGTAGACCTCGACCATGCATCGTTTCGTACATTTTACGGAGCGTCGCATGCTTTTCAGATCCCAATCGTTCGGGTCCTTGCAGGCCAATTCTTGTTTCGCAGTGAAGTAGGAGTCTCCCAGCCCGTGTCTCGCCAGTGTCTGGAAGACCCCGCACTGCATACCCGCGAGCCCACAGATGTAGACGAGGGTTCTGGGATTCTCCAGCAGGGGCCGGAACGCATCCATTTGCTGATCCAGCAGGTGATGGACATAGGGTCCCGGGGCGCCGTCGACACGTGGTTCGCGACTTATCGCCGTGTGATAGTGAAAGTTCGCGTTGTTCGTCGATAGTCGCGTGAAGAGATCGTCATAGAGTAGATCTGTCGTGTAGGGCGTACACATCACGAGATGGACCTGACTCGAGGTTTTCTGCGGCCCCAGTAATAGTTCAGCGACGATGCCGCGAAACGGAGCGATTCCTGTCCCCGTCGCGATTAACAGGTAATCATGGGCGTCGGGGTCGACCGGCAGAAGAAAACGCTTGCCGTTGGGTCCCGTTACTTGGACCTCATCGCCGGGCCGGAGATCGCAGAGGAAATTGCTACAAACGCCGAGAAAAAGACGATGATCCCCTGGATCGTCGCTGTCTCGTTGTGGAGAACGCTCATCGATGACGCGTTTAGTCGTGGTCGAGATGACTTTCCCTGCACCGTCTTCGCCGCTGTTCGGGCAGGCGAGCGAATAAAGTCTGACTTTGTGAGGCTTGCCGCTCTCACCGAATCCAGGAGCGATGACGCCGAATGCCTGGCCGACGTGAAAATTGCCTTCCAGAGGCGTTCCTGAGACATCGATCTCGGTATGACGGACGAAACTCGCAGACTTGCCGCGAATGCAGGAATCGTTTGAGACGATGGTACCCGTGACGGGCTCGGCAACTGGAATGAGATTGAGCTGTGGCTCCGGGAACAGTGGCGCGGCCGCGTCGTCAGACATAGGTGGATAGTAACAGCAGGGGAGCTCCCCGACGATGACGCGTACGGACGTTCTGAAGCCGTGACAACGCGGCGATATTCACGGAGCACAACGTCGAAAAGGGGGGGACATTACCGGCGCTAACACGTATGCTCCGCACCCAACGCGAAACGGATTCGTAACGAACGTGACTCTCGAAGATAAATTGGAGCTGCCGGGTAAGCCGCGGCAGTCGAGTTACTCGAAAGAAGATCTCATCGAAGCAGGAGAGCTCGAGACCTTCGGCCCGGGTAACGCGCGCTTGCCATTGCCGAACATGCTCATGTTCGATCGCATTACTCACATCGACGATACGGGTGGGAAGTTCGGCAAGGGCGAAATTACGGCAGAACTCGACATCGATCCCGATCTTTGGTTTTTCGACTGTCATTTCCGGACGGATCCCGTCATGCCGGGTTGTCTCGGGCTCGACGCCATGTGGCAGCTCGTCGGTTACTACCTGGCCTGGATCGGGGGAGTTGGACGCGGTAGGGCGCTCGGTGTTGGCGAGGTCAAATTCCAGGGTCAGGTGCTGCCTGAGAACAAACTCGTGACTTACCGGCTGGACATGAAACGCGTTATCAAACGAAAGCTCGTCATGGGGCTGGGCGATGCCGAGATGGACGTCGACGGACGTACGATCTACCAGGCTACGAATCTGCGCGTCGGACTGTTCACGTCCACTGAAGGCTTCTGATCGGTCTGTCGTTCAATCGGTCATGTGATGCTTACGATCCACAGGGCGCATCGTAGCGTTGCTGACTAAGGCGATCGCCAGTAACGCAGCCATCAGATACATCGTTGTGTTGTAGACGCTGCTAGTCGGATCGACAGTTCCTGGCGGCGCGATCTCCATCAGCATCGAAATCGTCACGGTACGCTGCTCGATCAGCAGGTCGAGTTGATCAAGGCCCGCGCCGAAAGCGCTCTGGAAATCCTGTGGATCGATGACCGCGACGAGATCGCGAATCGCGCTCGAGATAGAGATCTCCCGAAGCTCGGTTATCGCGAGAGGGCCCAGGACTCCAGCAGTACTCCAGGCTGTCAGTAATCGGCCGTGAATCCCTCCGACGTAGCGCGTGCCGAAGATGTCGGCAAGGTAGGCTGGAATCGTCGCGAAGCCACCTCCATACATCGTGAAGATAATCATCGTCGCGGCGTAGAAGTAGACGAGCCAGATCGCCGCCGGTGAAACGCTAACTTGCTGCGCCGAATACGGTATGGACACATAGAGCGCGATCCCGAGCGCAAAGAATATCCAGTAGGTATTTCGCCGACCGATGAAGTCAGACGTGCTGGCCCAGAAGAAACGCCCGACCATATTAAAGACACTGATCATGACGACGTAGGTAGCGGCGAACGCGCCGTCGACAATCTGCGGTAACGTCGTGCCGAAGATCTCGGTCATCATCGTGCGTGCGACTCCCAGTACACCGATTCCGGCCGTGACGTTGAAGCAAAGCACGATCCAGAGCTGGTAGAACTGTCGAGTCTTGAGCGCCTCGTCGATGTGTACGTCGTTCGAGCTGATCATCCGCTTCTCGCGATGCGCTTCATCGGGTGGCGTCCAGCCTTTCGGCGTCCATCCCGGAGCGGGTATGCGATAGGAGAATGCCGCGATCATCATGATCGCGAAGTAAATAATGCCGATGACGAAGAATGTTTGAGCGACGCCGACAGTGCCGGTACCGACAACGTAAACGCCTTCAGGTCCGGGGACGATCATGTTGGCGACATCGCCTGCGCCAACAACGACGACCTCGACCAGCTCGCCCGCGACCTCGGCGAAACGGCGTCCGGCTTCAGTAACGAGTTCGACGTCGGCGATATTGCCCAGATAAGTCGCCGGCTCGTAGAACGTGCGGATCAGCCATTCCTTGAGCGGCGCGCCGATCATGGCGCCGCCGCCGAAACCCATGATGGCCATTCCGGTCGCCATTCCGCGGCGGTCGGGAAACCAGCGAATCAGCGTACTGACCGGTGAAACATAGCCAAGACCGAGACCGGCGCCGCCGATGACGCCGTACCCCAGGTAGATGAGCCAGAGCTGGTGTAGGGCGATTCCGAGGCTGCCAACGAGATAGCCGCCTCCCCAACAGAGCGCCGCAACCACGCCGACGGTGCGAGGCCCGACTTCCTCCAGCCACTTCCCAGCGAATGCGGCCGCTAGTCCGAGCGATACGATGGCGACAGAGAAGATCCAGACAACGCCACCCAGCGTCCAGTCGTCGGCCGCGGGCGCTACCACGCCGAAGACGCGGATTAGCGCCGGATTGTAGATACTCCAGGCATAAACAGAGCCGATACACAGATGAATGGCGATCGATGCCGGCGGGACGAGCCAGCGGTTGAAATCGGGGCCCGCGATGATGCGTTCTTTCGAAAGGAGCTTACTCACCTTCCCGGGCTACCCGCTCTTGCTGCGAATTCTGTCGCGTGCCGTTTCCCGGCGTCCACTGGCAGGAAACAGTTCGGTGGCCTTGCCCAAACCGAAAGGCGGCATACCGCTATAAACTGTTTCGTACTCTCCTTGTCGTACGGCGTAAGTCTCGTGCCAGATGCCAACGTCGCCGCGAGCTTTGCCGAGGGCCTGGTTGAAGGATTTCCAGGCGGGAAGGTGCTCGTGATCTTTACTCTTTGCGTAGGCTTCGAGGTGATCGAAGGAGCGCCAGTATTGAAGGATGAACTTGAAGCCGAATTCGTAGCCTAGCAGTCCGAGATCAGGATTCGCCTCGAGCTCTTTCAGCATCTTCGGCATCGCCGAGAATACGGGCCACCATTTGTGGATGAGCCAGGGTTTATTGATTCGCATTCCGATGAGAAAGACTACGAAGTCTCCATCGATTTCTGCGGTCATTCGCTCGGGAATGATCTTGCTCATCGGAAAGTAGATCGCCTGCGTCGGGTTTCAGGTGGACTAGGGGAGAGCCCAGCGAATCAAGATCAATCCCGCGATGATCCCGAGCAGAAAGAGGCCCCAGAGTGTGCCGACATTGGTCTCGTCGCCCACGCGGTCGGAGAGTTTCAGCGCGCGAGCGAACAAAGCCATGCCGGAGACTGCACCGAGCAGCAGCAAGCCACCCCCAACGCATAGAACGACGATATCGAAAGTGGACATTGAGCTCTCCTAGAGGTGCTATTCGAAATCGATTTCGCGAACCTGCTTGCGCTCACGAAGCTCTTCGACCGAATTGCGAATGGATTCCCGCACGGACTCGCCGTCTCGTATTGCGTGCATGAGAACCGATTGGGTCGATTTATCCGATGTTGTTAACACAACGTCGCCGAGCGCGAACAGTCGAAGAAAGAAGGGGCGATCATGCGAGTAGTCGCGGACGCGGTAGAGCTCGAGTTCATCGGTAGACTTGTTGAAAACCCCGGTATGGGTTTTCAGGCGTTGACTCGTCAGCTCGTAACGGGTGTTCTTGACGACGAGCCATTTCCAGAGCGCGCGGAACAGCGGAATCACGAGAACCAACGCGAGCGCGATTCCGAGCGGTGAGCCGATGTCGACATAGAGGCTCAGCGGATAGGTGAGGCAAAGCGACACCAGGGCCAGGAGAAACGTACCCAGATTGATGACCTGGGAAGGAGTGCCCTGCCAGACGTCGGACTCGGGAGCAGCCATTAATAGATCCTTCTTGTTGTTGGCCGCCGATTATAGAGGGTGTCGGAGGTTCGCAATAGAGTCGCGGTACGCGGGTGAAGCAGCCAGCGGTGCTCTGTCTAGAATCTTTCGTTATCGACAAGGCCCAGATTGTTGATCTTCGTCCTGCGCAATATCTTAAGCAACAGGTTTCTGCAACTGCGAAGAAGGGGATAGAGGAAGCGCGAAACAGTCTTCGAACGAAATGCCCAATAGTTCAGGCGATTGAACAATCCGGAGCGACTGCTTATGAGTGCGAGCGCATGAATCGCATCGGCTCCGTAGTAGATCTGATCGTTCATCTTCACGACCATTCCCTGGTCTATATCGAGACCCAGAGCCGTGATCTCGGACATGAGATCAGTCGATTCTCGCGCGTCGATCAGACGGAGGTCGCCTACTGAGTCTCTTATTCTCACGATGCGGCAGTACTGATCGCATGCCGGGCATTGCTTGTCGTAGACGAGCAGGATCGGTTCAGCGCTCAATTCACACCTTCTGAATATCTATCGAGTCAGCGCCCCGGTTCGTAGGCCTCGTATCTCGGCAGCTCGGCGTCGAGATCTTCCCATCCGGCTTTTGAAGTGACGAAATTGTGTGAGATCGGTCTCTCGATAATGTCGGAATCAATGGCGCCTACCCGAATCCGTATCCGACCGGGATCCTGTTCGTTAGTGCTAAAGATGGGAGATCCGCAGCCGGTGCAGAAGCGCCGATAACGCCCTGGCGTAGATTCGAATCGTCCGAGCAACGCCTCGCCGCTCGTGATCCTGAACGCAGTCGTGTCCACGAAGCCGTTCGTCGCGTATGCCGAGCCGCTGGCTTTTCGGCAAAGTGAACAGTGGCAGTGCACTATGCTGTCTATTTCGCCATCGACTTCGAACCGTATCTGACCGCAGAGACAACTACCGTTGTACATTTCTAGCTCTCGTTTTTTTGGAAAGTAGCGAGGAATTCCTCTTCGGTCAGTCGCGGGTGGTCGCCCGAAAATTCATAGAATGCCGGTTTTGTATCGACGTAGATTTCGCCGCCAAGATTAAACGAAGATACATCGTCAAATGCGCCGACACTGATGAAATACTGATCGTCGCCTTTCAGGCGAAAGTAAAGGTTTGCGCCGCATCGGCCGCAGAAAGCGCGTTGAGCCCAGTCGGAAGAATCGAAATATGAAATGTTCTCGTCGCCGCCGAACGTTACGGACTCGACGCGTGCGGCAAGGAGAGGCCCGCCGCCCCATCTACGGCACATACTGCAGTGGCAGGCATGCACGTTCTCTGGGACACCGTCAGCCGAGAAAGTAACCGCACCGCACAAGCATTGACCTGTTTTGTTCACGACGGACCGCCTAATTCTTCACGAGGCTGACGAGCCAGCCCGCGACTGCGCCGGCTGCGAGGAAAATGATGAAGTCCATGCTACCTCCTTACTTCTCTCGTTCGCGAATCGGTCACGGCAGACTACGCGCAAGAAGCAGATCTCGTAAAGGCGCTGTTCGGGCGTGCGGCACCGACTGGATATCGCTAGCGTTCGCTGTCGCGCGCTCAAGGACGATACGAAGTTGCTCATCGTTCTCGACCGGTTCCGGGCGACTCCATTCTCGATATCGATCTGCAGGGTCGGTAACGCTCGGGTAGAGATCCTCGAGAACGCAGGTACTGAAGCCCGACTCAAGGTAGACGAATCGTCCGCTCGAATTAGTCTGCGCAGTGCGGCTGGTAGATGCGAAAGGGCCAATCCCTCGCAAACTAATCGTGACGGCTTCGACGGGGTTACCTGATTCGTCGGTCACGCTTCCGAATACCCGGAACGAGCACGAACCGTCGGCGCCATCACGATTCTCCGGCGGCGCTTCGGTCTCTATCTCGGCTGGCGGTTCAGGGGAGGTCGTCAGTGTGCTAACGACGAACAGCAAGAGCAGCATCCCGGTTACCCCAAGAGCCGCTGCCGCTAGCCATAGTCTGAGCGTCTGCCACATAGCGCTTCATGCTACCTCACTAATCAACAACGTTAGCCCATCTCTCCCGACGATGCGGATCTCATCACCCCGCGCCAAGTCGAGGGCGCGCCCCTGGCAGTGGCGCGCGCTCCAGAGTTCTCCTCGAACCGTGATCCGCCCAGCGTTGATCCCGTCGAAACCTGATTCAACGATCCCTAGAGCCGAGACCTCCTCGTCGTGTCTGTCACGCTCGCCAGGGGCCAACGATATCTTGGACGGAGCGATCGCCTCAAACGCGTACGCGACGACGATATCGCCCAGGATTGAGATGGCTATAGCTACTCCAATCAGAGTGTAGAGACCGTCGAAGATGCCGAAGTAGTACAGCCCGCCGAACGATACGACAGTGAACGCAGTGGTGGCGCTTGCTATCCAGGTCCACCACACGGGGGAGTATCGTTCTGGTGCGCTGATGCGGCTCACGAGGCTAGTTCCGGGCGCGAATCGAGTTCGTGGTGATCGAGAAGCATCCTGCTTGTGAGCGTTACGTAGAGGTTAAAGCAACTCGAGTTTTGCTAAGTGCGAAGTTCCACACTTTATAAAGATAGAAGAAATAGCCCAACCCGAATGTAACGATGCTGATCAGTATCCACAGCACTAACGTTTCCTTTTATTTCCACGTCATTCCTCCTCTAGTCGTTCTCAGAGCGTGACGCGGCATCCCGTTCTTTCGCGAGCGAGTCCCTCATCGTCTCGATATGCGCCTGCAGCTCATTCGAATCGCCGAAATCAGCAAATCTCGTGTATCGGCGATGCGGGTCGAGTAGCTTACGTGCGTGTTTGATCGGACACCAGTGCTGCTCTGTTCGCGCGACGATTTCGCGAACGTAGGCGATCAACCCGTTGACGTATCCGCAGTAGACGCAGTTGAATCTCTCAATACTGTTTAAGTAAGACAGTTTGTGGCGGTCGATCACGATGTAGCGGCTACGTTCAACTTTCGAAATTCGGTAGAGGGGAAAGCAGACGAATTGGTAGATAGAGACAGCGAGATCAACGAGCGCGAATGGCACGATCATCGCGTAGATGAACGGGACTGAGAGGATATTTCGCGGCTCACTTTGCCCGAGCCAACGAATTACGTTCACTTTCAGGTCGCGATGTGTGGTCAGTACCGATTCTTCGAAGCGGACGCGCGCACCTTCTAATTTGTAGCGAAACTTCACTTCCTGCCCCTCGACCGCGTCTTCGAGTTCTTCTTCGAGTCGGTGGATTTCTCTCAGTAGCTCGCTGATTCGGGATTTCATGTCCATACGTGGCTCGCTATACAGTTGATTTCACTAATGAAACTTCTTGATCAGTCTAGCTTCGCACGATTGCGGCTGGAATTGCAGATCACCGAACTCTAGACTTACGCCCTGATCTGGGGATTCCGTATGGCACCTGAAGAAGCCAGAAAGCGATACTGGCGCGCCAACCTTCGCCTTGTAGCGATTTGTCTCGCGATCTGGTTCGTCGTGTCGTTCGGCTTCGGCGTCATTTTCGTCGATGTACTCAACCAGATTCAGATATTCGGGTTCAACCTCGGCTTCTGGTTCGCACAACAGGGTTCGATCGTTTGTTTCGTGGCGCTCATCTTCTATTACGCGTGGCGCATGAACAGGCTCGATCAGGAACACGACGTCGACGAGGACTAGCGGCGTGGAACTCAAAACCCTTACCTATCTCGTAGTCGGCGTCAGCTTTCTGGTCTACATCGGTATCGCGATATGGTCGAAAGCGGCCGACACAGGCGACTTCTACGTCGCGGGTAAGCATGTCCATCCGGTTGCGAACGGAATGGCGACGGCCGCGGATTGGATGTCAGCTGCATCGTTCATCTCGATGGCTGGCCTCATCGCATTTCTCGGATACGACGGTTCGGTTTATCTGATGGGTTGGACTGGCGGCTATGTGCTGTTAGCGCTTCTCCTCGCGCCTTATTTGCGCAAGTTTGGCAAGTTCACCGTGCCGGAGTTTATTGGCGAGCGGTACGAGTCTCGAATCGCGCGAATTGTTGCCGTTATATGCCTGATCTTTATCTCGTTCACCTATGTCGCCGGCCAGATGCGCGGCGTCGGGATCGTGTTCTCACGTTTCTTAGAGATTCCTATCGGAGCGGGTCTCGTGGTCGGCATGGGTATCGTGTTCGTCTATGCCGTGCTGGGCGGGATGAAAGGCATTACGTATACGCAGATCGCGCAGTACTGCGTTTTGATTTTCGCCTATACCGTTCCAGCGGTTTTTATCGCCCTTCAGCTTACCGGAATGCCGGTTCCGCAGATTGCCTTCGGCAGCGCAGTGCAGGGCGAGAATGTCTATTTTCTCGCGAAGCTCAACGAGGTCGTGACGGCACTGGGTTTCACGGAGTACACATCCGGTACTAAGAGTACGATCGACGTTTTCGCCATTACGCTCGCGCTCATGGTCGGCACGGCGGGTTTGCCGCATGTAATCGTTCGTTTTTTCACGGTGCCGAAAGTCCGCGACGCGCGCCTCTCGGCAGGCTGGGCGCTGGCCTTTATCGGCCTTCTGTATCTGACGGCGCCAGCGGTGGGATCTATGGCGCGGCTTAATCTCACGCAAACGATTCAGACGGGCCCGGTAGGCGAGCCAGCCGCCAATCTGGCATACGAAGAGCGCCCTGATTGGTTTCGGACGTGGGAGTCGACGGGGCTTCTGACTTTCGAAGACCGTAACGGCGACGGGCGGATTCAGTACTACAACGATCAGAATGCGGAGTTCGCTGCGCAAGCGACAAGTTTCGGATGGAACGGTAACGAACTCAGTGTCGATCCCGATATCATGGTGCTTGCGAACCCGGAAATTGCACAGCTGCCGGCATGGGTCATCGCACTAATCGCGGCGGGCGGAATTGCGGCGGCCTTGTCGACCGCAGCAGGATTATTGCTCGTAATATCGGCGTCTGTATCTCACGATATATTAAAAGGAGTGTTCGCACCGAACATCTCCGAGCGACAAGAGCTACTTGCCGGGCGAATCTCTGCTGGCGTCGCAATCTGTATTGCGGGCTTTCTCGGCTACTATCCACCCGCATTCGTCGCGCAGGTGGTGGCATTTGCGTTCGGCCTGGCCGCAGCTTCACTCTTTCCGGTCATTCTTCTCGGTATCTTCTCGATACGCGTAAATACTCAAGGCGCGATTGCCGGGATGTTGACGGGGCTAGTGTTTACCTACGGCTACATCGAGGTCTACAAGGGCTTGTTTCTGCGCTGGGTCGGCGCGCCCTGGATCGATAACGTGGCTGAAAACTGGATTTTCGGTATCTCACCCGAGGGTATCGGCGCAATTGGCATGTGCCTTAACTTCATCGTGGCGATCTCCGTTAGCCTAATGACCGCACCTCCATCTCAGAAAGTTCAGGAACTCGTAGAGCGAATCCGCTATCCGCGAGACGCTTCGTCGATCTAGAGTGTTCGATTACGAATCGCGCGAGATGGGTGCTAGGAGATCTTCAACACTAAAGATAACTGCCACAGCAGCAATACCGAGTAACTGGACAGGAATATGTAGAGAATCGTCGATGCTTTGACTACGCGGAAGATGCGCATGTGAGCGGTTAAGACGAGCGCAACAGCGACAACAGCCGTTGCTAGGATTTTTCCGAGGGCGAAAAGGTTGGGGCCAACGCCTCCCATGTACGGAATCCATGCGCCGAACTCGGCCACGCGATTTTCCACCAGATATACTGTCATTAGACCATCGATTACGCTAAGAACGAGGACTGCTGCGGTTGTCAGGAGCAAATGCGCCGGGTGCCAATCCAGGTAAGTGTGACTTCTGTCCTGATCTCTTCGAATCCGTCTTCGTCTCGGATTGAATGCGCCGTAAATGAAACTTTTAATGCTCGGCGTTCGCCGATCGACGCCGGTGTAGCGAAGTTCCTGAGAAGGCGGAGAAGT
>CAJIBS010000438.1_pt1 | contig 15577 bp, 14 predicted proteins | sample 9199411 | NCBI WGS metagenome assembly CAJIBS01 (sample SAMEA7708312, study PRJEB35096) | sediment metagenome | biome: marine neritic benthic zone biome [ENVO:01000025]; feature: sediment [ENVO:00002007]; material: shallow marine sediment [ENVO:03000034] sea grass bed [ENVO_01000059] ... | reverse complement strand
TAGGTCATTTCCAGCTCCGCACCGACGTTCGAACCGTCAACGTTGTCCAGAAACCCGATCCAGAGAAAGTTCACGCCATCCCACATCCAGGATTCGAGTTGTGCGTCATTACGATCCATATTAAAAACCGCGGCCCGCAGCTCCAACCGATCATCGAGATAACGGCCCTTAACGCCGATCTCCCGATTCACAAGCGTTTCGGTAGCGACGCGCAGGCGTGGTTGGATGAACGTCTGGAACTGCGGCTGCATGAAGGGCAGGTTCGAGCTGGCTTCCGTATTGACGCCACCAGCCTTGTCACCGCGAGCAAGCGTTGCGTAAAACAACGTGTCGTTGCTTACCTGATACGTTAGCGCAACCTCACCGCTCTGAAGATCGTCATCGTTGCTCGATTCGAAGCCGAAACTGTCGCCGTAGCTGTCATCGAAATTTTCGTATCGTAGCCCCGTCGTAAGCGCCAACCGATCGCTGAGATCGATCTCGACCTGTCCGTAGATGGCCTGGCGCTCAGTCTCATAGAAGCTCAGAAAATCACCGTAGTACTGGCGAAGCAGATCCTCATCCCGTTGTTGTGTGTATATCCCGAGCACGTATTGCATGACGCCTGAAGCCGACTCGCCGAGTAACCGCAGGTCGAGAGAAGTCTCGTCTCGATCACGAACGTAATCGTCGGTATTGGAGAAAAAATCGAACACGGGATCGCATAGAGTGCCGTCGCAAATTCCCGCGAAAGTCCAGTCCTCATCAAAGCCGTATTCAAGGTCGCTTTCGATCCAGGTCGCGACTGCCTGCAGTCTAGCCGTGTCGCTTACCTGCCACTCGGCCTTACCAGCGACGGCAACGCTCTCCTGATTATCGCGCCCGGGCTGGTCCGAAAGTGTCGTGCGCGTGTTATCCAGCGAGAACGCGTCGTAGCCGTTGGTGCCATCGAACTTCAGTAGAGTCAGGCTGTAGGCGGATGAATCGGTCGGCTCAAAGTTCAGCGTCGCGCGAACCGTCGTCTCGTCGTAACCGTTTGTGTCGTCGCGACCGAGAAAGGAATTGTCGATATAGCCATCGCTATTGACCTGCTGAATAGCGAGCCGCCCCGTTACCGTCTCCGAAATCGGTCCACTGACGACTCCGCCGACGTTCCAGCTGCCATAGCTGCCTGCGCCGGCCTCGATAAAACCTTCGAGCGTGTCCGTCGGCGCATTACTGCGGATATTGACCATACCGGCCAGCGCGCTGCCACCGAAACGCGTTCCCTGAGGGCCACGCAGCACTTCCACTTGTTCAGTATCAAACAACATCCCCGCATTGGCGGTTCCGCCGATGTTGATCTCGTCCAGCGTGATGCCAACGGACGGATAGTGCTTCGGGTCGACGAACTGCTCGAGGTCGCCGACACCCCGGACCTGTACGAATCTCGCTCTCGACGCGCCACCCGAATAGTTGATATTGGCCGACGTATTGAGAATGGATTCGAGATGCCGCGCGCCCCGGTTCTCGATCGTAGCTTCATCTACAACCGTGACGCTCGCCGGCGTCGTCATTAGCTCGTTGTCGCGAAATCCAGCTGTGACGACGACTTCTTCGAGCACGTCGCTGGTTGCGTCTTCCTGAGCGTCGACGTCAGCCGATGCGAGGAGCAGCGACGTCGTAACCAATGTTCCCGCAATCGTGATGCGGGCGGGGTTACTGGTATGGGCAGTCTTCATTCGAGATCTCCTGAAAAACGGGATCCCGGATAGATTGCGAAAGGGGAATTCCAAGTAGGTATCCTGTCCCTTCGCCGGTACTAACCGGATCAGGTTCAAAGGGTTGATTGGCACCATGCCAATCTCTCAGGTCGTCGCCGACCACCCCTCGGTTTAACGGAATCGAAATAGTAGCCTATGGACGCTCAGGGGAGAAGATCATTCCTTGAGCCTTGGCATGAGCTCCGCGAGATTGCACGGCCTCGTTCGATAGTCGAGCTGTGCAGCGATGATCTTGTCCCATCCCGTCGCGCAGGCATTGGGCGAGCCAGGCAGGCAGAAGACATAGGTTCCATTGGCGACGCCTGCGAGACAGCGGGATTGCAGGCTCGACGTGCCGATCTCCGCAAACGAGATCGAACGGAACATCTCGCCGAATCCGTCGATCGTCTTCTCGAGCAATACCGTTACGGCTTCCGGCGTGCCATCTCGTCCTGTCACGCCCGTGCCCCCGGTCGTAATCACGAATTCGACGTCCCTCGCAGCGATCCATCCGGAAACGACGGAACGGATAGCGGCGACGTCGTCTCTGACCCGCTCGCGAGCCTCTAGCATATGCCCGGCCGATGTCACGCGGTCAGCAAGCAGATCACCCGACGTATCGTTGGACGCCGTTCGCGTATCCGAAACGGTGAGTATGGCGCCGCCTAGCGGTACGAAAGATCTCGATTCCATAACTTCAGATAGCAGATGAAGCTGCGTTTAGTGAAAGGTCACAGGCCATGCGTACGGCGTCTTCATGACCACCGTAGTAGCCTCGCCGCGCTCCGGCCTCGCGAAATCCGAGACGCTTATAGAACGCCTTGGCAGTTTCGTTGCCGGCTCGCACCTCGAGATGCACGAGAAACGTGCCCGCAGTACGAGCGGAAGCGTTGAGCCAATCCAGCAGCGCGCGGCCGATCCCTTTTCGCTGATAACCCGGTTTAACGGCAAGTAAGCTCAGATGCGCTCGATCATCGTAGAACTGCATAACCGCGAAGCCGACTAGTCGATTACCGTCCTGCGCCGTGATGACAACGCAATCGGGATTCGCGAGACAGCGGGCGACACGCGTTTCATTCCACGACCAGGGCAGCCCGTCCTCGATCAGTGTACGCGCCATGTAGGCGATCGCCGGCGCATCTCTGCGCTTCGCCAGACTCAAGCGAATGTTCACGAATCCCCGTCGTCTCTCTGGTCTTGTTGTTATTCGGAATGTTTCGTCTAGATTACCGTATTCGCTCCGCGACAGCGATGGGTCACACTTATGTAACAACTCGCATCCAGTATAGTTAGCCAAATGACGTCCAGGTCATTTGTTACCGGCGCCGAGCTATGGTGCGTGCTACTGGCAGCCGGCGGCTCGAGTCGACTCGGCTACCCGAAGCAGTTATTACGCGATCCCGTAAAACCGTTGCTACTTAGAGCCGTGGAGGCTGCGCTCACCGTCGCTCCCGGTAAAGTCGTCGTCGTCGTTGGTGCGCACGCGCTGCGCATGCGATCGTTACTCTCCAGAAACTTCGGTGACGTGCCGGTTGTGTACAACGCCGCGTGGACGCAAGGGATTTCGACCTCGCTGCGGGCCGGCATTGGCGTGCTGCCGCAACCTGCCCGCGGCGCGCTGATCATGCTCACTGACCAGGTCCGCGTCGAGGCCCGCGATCTCGGTCGACTCGCCAACCAGTGGCGGCTGCAACCATCAGCAACGATTGCAGCCCGATACGATGGCGAGATCGGCGTTCCGGCTATCCTGCCGCGCCGCCTTTGGCCGCGGCTCCGGGAACTCGAGGGTGATCACGGCGCGAAAGCGCTCCTCGAGAAAGGCAGGACGAAGATCGTCGACATGCCGTCGGCGGCAGTCGACATCGATACGGTCGAGGATCGGCGCAGACTCGAGGACCGAACGGTCTAGCGCTCAGCTGGAAGCGTCGGAGTCGGGCGTCTCTTTACCAGTCACTGCGTTGATCCATCCCGATGGGCCATCTCGGTAGTGCTCTTTCTTCCAGATTGGTACGCGCTGCTTGAGCTCGTCGATGATGTATCGGCAAGCGTCGAAGGCCGCACCGCGGTGGGCGGCCGAAACACCTACCCACACGGCACAATCGCCGATCTCGAGATATCCGACACGATGGACGCCACAAGCCGTGAGCACATCGAAGCGCTCTAGCGCTTCGCCCAGGATCCGCTCGCCTTCGGTCGATGCGATCGCTGCGTGCGCTTCGTACTCCAGCGCCGATACTGGCTCGCCGTCGTTATGATCGCGGACCCAGCCTTCGAAAGTTGCGCAAGCGCCAGCGGAATCGTGGTCGAGCTCCGCCTTCCTCGCGACGGGATCGATCGCTTTATCTGTAATCTGGAAGCTCATCCGCCTGAAACCGGAGGAAAAAACAATACGACGTCACCATCGTTGAGCGATGTAGCCCAGGAAACGAGTTCATCGTTGATAGCGACCATGCAGCGATCGAGAGAATCGGCAAAGCCATGCCGGGAAGACACTTCCGAAAAGAGTTCACCAACTGTTGCCGCCGACGTCGTCAACTCTTCGGTATCTCGGCCCGCCTGCTCGCGAAACACGGCGAAGTACTGCGCGGTAATATTCATCGCGACTACTTGGCGGCCTCGAAATCCTTCTTGCCCCCGGTCTTGGACAGGAGCTTGACGTCTCTGATTTCGATACCGTGTGACAGCGCCTTGCACATGTCGTAAACAGTCAGAGCCGCAGTCATCGCGCCGGTCAGCGCCTCCATCTCCACGCCGGTCTTGTGCGTCGCGCGAACTGCGCATTCGATGACGACCTCACCTTTCGCGCCCCACTCAACCGATAAATCGCAGTCCTCGAGCGGAATCGGATGACAGAAAGGAATGAGCTCATGAGTGCGTTTAACGGCCATGACCCCCGCCACGATCGCCGTATCGAAAACCGGGCCTTTCTTCGTACGTAAGGTCTCGCCGACCTGCTCGTCGCCGATGACGTCGTCGGGAAACACGACGACGGCCGTGGCGCGAGCCGTGCGTTGGGTCACTGCCTTATCTCCAACATCGACCATCGTCGGGCGATTCGCAGAATCGACGTGAGACAGCATCAGCCGCCGATCCTATACATCTCAACTCGAGATTCGTCCGGAGTTTTCGTTTCTTTGCCCCGCAACTCGCTATAGCGATCTTCGCGACTTCGCCAGGCGTTTTGCAGCAACCCGACCAGATCCGCATCCCCTGTCCCGGCACGCAATGGCTCACGAAGATCCAGACCTTCGCTGGCGAACAAGCAGGTATACAGCTTGCCGTCTGCCGACAGTCGTGCGCGATGGCAGGCTCCGCAGAACGGCTCGCTGACGGACGAGATAAAGCCAATCTCACCCTGTCCGTCCTCGAACGTATAGCGGCTCGCAACTTCGCCACGATAGTTTCGCTCGATCGCTCGCAGAGGCCAGCGTTCCGAAATCTGCTCGACTAACGTTTTCGACGGCACCACTTCGTCCAGCTTCCAGCCATTTAGTGTGCCGACGTCCATGTACTCGATGAAGCGCAGAATCAGGCCAGACCCACGGAAGTGCTCCAGCAGATCCATTATCGTTCCGTCATTCTTTCCTTTCTGAACGACCACGTTGAGCTTGATCGGGTCAAGTCCCGCGCTCTGGGCCGCCGCGATTCCGTCCAGAACGGAGTGAATATCGCCACGACCACCACTCATTTCTTTGAATACCTTCTCATCAAGGCTATCGACGCTGACAGTGACGCGATTCAGCCCGGCAGCTTTGAGATCCTTCGCCTTCTCGGCGAGCAAAGTTCCGTTCGTTGTAAGAGCGAGATCTTCGACGCCAGGCAGGGAAGCGAGCTTGCCGACGATATCGACGATATCGCGACGCAGAAGAGGCTCGCCGCCCGTGATCCGCAACTTGGTTGCGCCGAGCTGCATAATGAGGCCGGCAACACGTTTGATCTCGCCCGGTGTCAACCAGTGACGCCGTGGCAGGAACTCGAAATTCTCGCCATAAACGTCCGCAGGCATGCAATACGGACAGCGATAGTTGCAGCGATCGATGACCGAGATCCTGAGATCTCGCAGCGGCCGCGAGAAGCGGTCCGTTACTTCGCCGGAAGCTTGCCATTGTGTGACTTTGCTAGCCATCTGTTCTACGTCTTGTTCGGAGTATCGCGAGTCGACATCAGCTCACCATACTAACGCATCGGAGCACGCGCTAGCGTATGTCGCTGGGGTGATAGCCGCCCGGGACCCCGTTACGGGAAAAAACGATCTGCCACAGCTGGTTGCCGCCCGCCCGGAATCCCCCTGCGCAAGCCAACAAATAGTAGCGCCACATGCGGAAGAAGCGCTCACCGTATTTTTCCCTAAGGCTCGGCCAGGCTCGCTCGAAGTTCTGGTACCAGCACATGAGCGTACGCTCATAGTCCTGCGGAAAATTGTGCCAGTCCTCGATATTGAGCTGTCCTTCTGCTGCCGACGCAACTTGTTTCGGCGACGGCAGCATGCCGTTCGGGAAGATGTATCGCGTCAGCCACGGATCGGTCCGTGCCTGCGAGAACTTGTTTCCGATCGTGTGCAACAGAAACAACCCGTCAGGTTCCAGGCAGCGTCTAACGACGTCCATGTAGGTCGCGTAATTCTTATGGCCGACATGCTCGAACATGCCGATCGAGTAGATTCGATCAAAGCGCTCGTCGAGATCGCGATAGTCCTGAATTCGAATCTCTACCGGCAATTCCTTGCAGAGTTCAGTCGCGGTTTCGAACTGATCCTGCGAGATAGTAATTCCAGTGCCTGTTACACCGTAGCGCTCGCAGAGATAGTTCAGCGCCCCGCCCCAGCCACAACCGATATCGAGCACCTTCATTCCTGGCTCGAGCTCAAGTTTTCGCGCGACGAGGTCGAGCTTATGCTCTTGAGCCTCGTCAAGCGTCGACGCTTTTCTCCAATACCCGCAGCTGTATATCATGCGCTCGTCGAGCATGGCCCGATAAAGGTCCTGCCCGAGATCGTAGTGTTCCTGGCCGACCTGATAGGCGCGAGCCTGACGCTGAAGGTTCGAGATTCGTGCCTGTAGTACGAACCAGAGATATTTGATCGGACGGATCTGGCGATGAAAATCGGCACGAAATGCTCGGCATATCATTTCATCGAGTTGCTCGCACTCCCACCAGCCATCCATATAGGTTTCACCGACACCCAACATCCCCTCAGCGATGACGCGCGGATAGGTCTCGTCGTTCAAAACCTTCACGTCCCAGGGGCGATCGCCGCCGATCCGGATATCGGCTGCGGCAAGCATTTCCTCAACTCGTTGTTGATAGCGCGGGGAGACCATAAAAGTTCGTTGTCTTGTTCTGTTTGTTAACTGTAATAGTAACAGATGGTTATAGAGGATACTTCGGCTTGAGGCGAGACCGCGAGACCTGCGCCGACTAATCTTGAGCCTGCTGCAGCGCCTGCGATTCAAGCTTGGCCCAGGAATCTCGCAGACTCACCGTCCGTAAGAACTCGAGCGTATCGCCCGCCGCCTTAGCGGTATCGACAACGAAATAGCCCTGTCGTTCAAACTGGAATGGCTCCGAAGGATCCGCGTTGGCCAGTGCAGGCTCGAGCGCCACGTTCTCGAGTACTTCGAGCGAATCCGGATTCAGATGGTCCTCGAGATCTCCTTCTGCGCGATCAGGAATCGGGACGCGAAAAAGTCGATCGTACAAGCTGACGTTCGCTCGAATCGCGTGCTCTGCGGAAACCCAGTGAATCGTCCCTTTGACTTTCCGCTGAGCCTGTTCAGAACCGCTGCGCGTCTCATGATCCAGTGTGCAGCGCAATTCGACGACTTCCCCGGCATCGTCCTTGATGACTTTTTCGCACTTGATGATGTACGCGTAGCGAAGCCGGACCTCTCGACCTGGCGCCAGTCGCCGAAACTTGCCAGGCGGATCTTCCATAAAATCGTCGCGCTCGATCAGTAACTCCCGCGAAAAAGGCACTTCACGCGAGCCGAGCTCGGGGCGATTGGGATGATTCGCAGCCTCGAGCCACTCGACCTGATCCTCGGGATAATTGGTGAGCACGAGCTTTAATGGCCGGAGCACCGCGAATCTTCGTTGCGCATGTTCGTTGAGATCGTCCCTGACCGAACTCTCGAGAGAGCCTAGTTCAATCAAATGATCTTTCTTCGTAACGCCAACCCGGCTGATGAAATCGCGGATCGCGACGGGCCTGTATCCACGCCGGCGCATTCCCGAAAGCGTCGGCATGCGAGGATCGTCCCAGCCATCGACGTATCGCTCCTCGACCAGACGCTTCAGCTTGCGCTTACTCATGACCGTATACATCAGATTCAGGCGAGAAAACTCGATCTGCTGAGGATGATGCGGAACGGGCAGCTGCTCTATGAGCCAGTTATAGAGAGGACGATGATCCTCGAACTCGAGACTGCAAAGTGAGTGCGTCGTTCCTTCCAGCGCGTCCGACAATGTATGCGCGAAGTCGTACATAGGGTAGATGCACCAGGTCTCGCCGGTTCGCTGATGCGCGACTTTTCGTATCCGATACAGCGTAGGATCGCGCAAGTTCATATTGGGCGATGCCATGTCGATTTTCGCGCGCAGAACGTGCTCTCCTTCGTCAAAATCACCACGGCGCATGCCTTCGAAAAGCTCGAGATTCTCCTCGACGGAGCGATCGCGATGCGGACTCGGTGTTCCAGGCTCCGTCAGCGTTCCTCGATACGAACGAATCTCGTCCGCGCTAAGACTGTCGACGTAGGCCTTACCATCGTTGATCAACGCGACTGCGAGCTCGTAGAGCTTCGGGAAATAGTCGGATGCATGAGTTAAATCGTCCCACTCGAAACCGAGCCAACGTACGTCTCTCTCGATCGCCTCAACGAACTCTGTATCCTCCGCCTCAGGATTGGTGTCGTCGAAACGCAGAAGACACTTGCCGCCGAACTCGGCGGCGATGTTGAAAGAAATACAGATCGCTTTCGCGTGGCCGATATGCAAATAGCCGTTCGGCTCCGGTGGGAAACGAGTTTGTACACGCCCGTCGCGCTTACCCTGCGCAACGTCGTCCGCAACGATCTGCCGGATAAAATCCGGTCCTCGGGTCGATTCTTTATCCATGGCGCGAATTGTCGTTCATCAAGCGCGCGATGCACAATTCGTACGGACGGGACGCTCTGGCGATGCTCGCGTCACCAAGGCAGAATGGGTGCATGCGAAGACGCTCATTTCTCTACGGAAGTCTGGGCGCGTTAGCGGCCTGCACGCAGCCCGAGAACGCCGGGGAGTCCACTGCTATAGAGGAACGCCATGAATGGCGGATGGTCACTTCATGGCCCCCTAACTTTCCTGGTCATGGCGTTTCGGCGAGCCGGCTTGCGCGAAGGATAGAGGAGCTCTCCGGCGGCCGCATCACGGTGGAGGTCTTCGCAGCCGGCGAACTCGTACCTGCATTCGAAGTTCTTGACGCGGTCTCGAGAGGGACCATCGAGCTTGGTCATTCCGCCCCGATCTATTGGCGCGGACAGATCCCTGCGTCGCAGCTTTACGGCAGTGTGCCATTCGGCATGTCGCCCGAAGTATTCAACGGCTGGCTATTCCACGGCGGTGGCCTCGAACTCTGGCAAGAGGCGTATGCACCACAGAACGTCATCCCGTTCATCGCGGGCAATACCGGTCCGCAAATGGGCGGCTGGTTCAATCGCGAGATCAACTCGGTTGCGGATCTCGTCGGGCTGAAGATGCGCATCGCCGGTCTCGGCGGTGAGGTCATGCAACGTGCGGGCGCGTTGCCGGTGCTCACGGCAGGTTCGGAAATCTTCACCGCACTACAGACCGGGGCAATAGACGCAACCGAATGGGTCGGCCCCTACAACGATATGGCGTTCGGACTGCACCAGGCAGCCGAGTACTACTACTATCCGGGATGGCACGAACCGTCGGGCGCACTCGAACTGCTCGTGGGCCGTGAAGCATTCGAGAGCCTTTCGCCCGAGCTTCAGCATGTCGTTCGAACCGCCTGCTTCGCCGAAAATAGCTTTCTGCTCGCGGAATTCAATACGCGCAACCACGAGGCCCTGCAAACGCTGATTACTGAACATGGTGTCGACGTTCGCCGCTTCCCGGACGATGTCCTCGACGCATTACAGCGACACAGCGTCGAGGTACTCGACGAATTCGCCGCGAGCGATCCGATGGTCGAACGCATCTATGAGTCCATTAGCGCCTACCGGGCAGCGATAGAACCCTGGCTCGAGATCTCGGCGCCGTTCACTCTGCCGGCGGGTGACCGCGGCTAGAGACCTGGCCGAATTTCGCAAGAATGCGGAAGATAGCGACAAATGGCGGCAAGTTAGCGACTTTTATCGTCATTTTGTCGCTCCCATTGGGCGGGTGCGCAGTCAACCCGGTCACCGGCGCACGCCAGCTCGCGCTGATCTCGACGACCGAGCAGGTCGCAATCGGCGAGGAGCAATACTTCCCCTCGAGACAGATGCAGGGCGGCGACTACGTCGTCGATCCCGCGCTCACGAACTACGTTGCCGGCGTCGGCCAGCGAATCGCGCAATACAGCGATCTGCCGCTGCCCTACGAGTTCGTCGTCCTCAACAGCTCCGTGCCGAATGCCTGGGCGCTGCCCGGAGGCAAGATCGCAATCAATCGCGGGCTACTTCTCGAACTCGGCTCAGAGGCTGAGCTTGCTGCCGTTCTCGGCCACGAGATCGTCCATGCGGCCGCAGGCCATGGCGCGCAGGCACTACAGCGCGGCATGCTTCTGCAAGGCGTATTGCTGGTAACCGCCGTCGCCGCTCAGAACAGCGACTACTCGGGGCTTGCGATCGGCGCGGCCAGCGTGGGCGCTCAGCTTCTGAACCAACGTTACTCGCGCGGCGCCGAGTTGGAAGCCGACGGCTATGGAATCACGTACATGGCCGCTGCGAACTACGATCCGGCGGCAGCGATCACGTTGCAGGAAACATTCGTTCGCTTGTCCGAGGGCGAGTCCGGAGGCTGGGTTTCAGGATTGTTCGCAAGTCATCCTCCGTCGCAGGAACGCGTGGATCGCAATCGGGAAACGGTTGCAGCAATTCCGCCCGGGGGCGATATCGGACGAGATCGGTTCCTCGCCGCGACGGAAACACTGCGCCGGAACCAACCCGCCTACGACGCTCACGACGAGGGACGCACCGCATTATTCGAAGACCGGATCGCCGACGCGGCAGCGCACGCAGATCGTGCTGTCGAGCTGCTTCCGCAAGAAGCGATGTTTCACGCGTTGAAAGGCGATATCGCGCTGCAGCAGCAAAGGTACTCCGACGCGATCGACCATTTCGGCGATGCCATCTCACTCAACGATCGGTTCTTTTACTACCACCTGCAGAGAGGTCTGGCCCATAGTGCGCTCGACCAACTCAGCCCGGCCGAGATGGATCTCTACGCAAGCCTCGACTTGCTACCGACGGCCGACGCTCACTACACGCTCGGCGCAATTGCAGAATCGCGCGGTGATATCGCAACCGCTCTCGAACACTACGGCGTCGCCGCTGGCTCCGGCACTCCAGCAGGGCAGGCTGCCGAGGACGCAATGGTACGACTGGATCTGCCGCGGAATCCGAACCGATATCTTCAGGTCGCGACGTACACCGACACCCAGGGACAGCTGGTGGTTCAGGTAGGCAATCCCACGGGCGTTGCGGTCGGCAACCTCGTGCTCACGATTAACTACGTAGATCCGGGCGGAGCAATCCGGCGAACCAATCGCGTCCTCAATCGTTCGCTGGCACCCGGCACTGGGACGCAGTTCGCAACCGGGCTGGGTCCGTTCTCGAATTCACAGTCTTACCGAGTCGAAGTTCAATCTGCGCGAGTCATCGGCAATTAGTTGCCGCATTAGGAACCTGAGATATCGACGCGGACGCGCGCTCGTCGATTTTCCGAATGTAGCTCGTAAAGAATACGTTTCGTCCAGATCAATGCGACAGCGCCGAACAAGACATGCGAGATAGCGTTCGCCCAAAAGATGCCCGTGATACCGATGACCCTCGAGAGAAGGTAAGCCAGCGGCAGATAGATAACGAAGAACTTGACGAAGGTCATGACTGCAGCAGGCATCGGGCGCCCGAGTGAATTGAAACTGCCTGCCGCGACCATCATCACTCCGAATGCCCAATAGGTGATCGGGACGATATGCAGATAGTCGGATGCGGTCTCGATAACGATGGGATCATCGTTGAACAGACTTACGAATGGACGCGCGATAACGAACAGTATCGCGGCCATGATCAGCGAATAGACGAACAGGAAACGATTCGAGAGGACTATCGCGCGGCGAACGCGGGAGTGTTGTCCGGCACCGTAGTTCTGACCCACGATCGGGCTCACTGCGGCCTGCGTCGCGAAGATGACGATTAAGACAATCGATTCGACTCGTGAAGCCACCGCGAAACCCGCAACAGATTCCGGACCGAAGTTCGCGACCATCGCCGTAATCGCCGCGAACGTAATCGGCAACAACAGATTCGTCGCCGTCGCAGGCATGCCGACATGGAGGAGCCTTCGCCACGAATCCCAGAGCTTCTCGAAACTTACATAGCGACCGCGAATCATTTTCTCGCGTCGATAAAGAATAGTCAGAGAGGCTACTACGGTAACGGCATTGGCAATGATCGTAGCGATCGCGGCGCCTTGAAGCTCGAGTCTCGGGAATCCCCACAATCCAAAGATCAGCAGCGGATCTAGTGCAATATTCACGAACGCAGAAGTACTAAGGATAATCGCCGGAACGCGGGAGTCGCCGGCCGCTCTTAAAGAGTGGTTGCCGACCATCGGCAAAATGAACAACACGCTCCCGAGGTAGTAGGGCCGCATATACTCACGAATCAGCGGCAGCGTACGTTCGTCCGCGCCTAGTGCACGAAAAACGGGCTCGATTGTCGAGAGCCCGACAATCAGCAGCAGCATTCCGAATAGCGCTCCTAGCAGCAGTGCGTGCGTCGTGATCCTTTGTACCGCAGATCGATCGCCGGTCCCGAGCAGACGTGCGACGACACTCGACGTTCCAATACCCACACCGAGTCCGATCGCAACCATCGTGAACGCTACGGGGAAAGTGAAGCCCATCGCGGCCAGCGGCAGCGTACCGAGTTGGCCGACGAAGTAGGTGTCGGCAATGCTGTAGGAGTTCAGGGCAACGAAGCCTACGGCCATCGGCATCCCCAATGAGCGGAGAAGGCTGCCGATCGATCCGCTCGTCAAGCGCGGGGCGAGTGCTTTAGTCGACACAGCAGAATCGGCCTAGCGATTGGGAATCGTGGGTGAAACTTGCCAGCGGATCAGAATATCTGATCGAGGCGATAAATAAAGCTGCGGCACGCCGGTCTCGGTGAGTCTCGTGCGTCGCCGGTCAGAGGCTGATACGAAGAGGTCATCAACGCATCGAGACTTGGAGCGCGGAAAGCCTCATCTGACAGTTCAATGAATTCAGGCGCACGCACCTGGCCGTTAGGATCGACCTCGAAACAGATGACCGCGCGACCTTCCAGCGCTGCTCGAATAGCTCGTCTCGGATAGCGCGGTGTTGCCATGACAGCGGGTATCAGCGGCGCCATCACCGAACGCGAGCGATCGCTCGTCGACGCAAAGATTCCAAGATCGACGTTCTCGGCCGTCTCTGTACACCACCAGCCGCCTAATAGCGTGAGCGTTTTCCACGATCCTCCCAGCGTCGTTCTCTCGAGCTCCGCCTGGAACTCCCGACCTGATCTCGAATCGCGAAACGACAGCAAGTTGTCCTCGATCCGCCACGGCGATAACGGCGACCACGGTCGCGATTCGTCATCACTGGGTCTCGCCATGAGCGTAGATTGATCCGGCGCAAAATTGAGTAGGACGCGTTCGTCACCGATCGCGGGATCTCCGTAAATGACGCAACTCCATGCGCCACGAGGATCGATAAATCCGTCGTCGACCTCAACGAATTGAGAATGAGACGATACGCAGTGCGCGCTGAATACCAGCGCCGCGACCATCCGAACACTCCGTCGCGTCGAGGCGGCTATTGATGGTCCTCCATGATGACCCGCGGCCGAAGTCCAACTTCGTTGATCATTCCGCGTATCTCGAGAACCTGTCTTGCCTCGGGATTCAGGTCGGCAGCCAAATCCAGGCTCACCGTGGCCTCATTGAGCATCCCTTTCAGAAAGTACGCGTAGGCGCGATTACTGAAAGCCCGCCAGTTTCGATCATTCATACCGATCGACTCGTCGCAATAGGGGATCGCGATATCTGGCTCGCCTTTTGCCGCGTGGGCGGCGCAGAGGTTGGATAATGCCGACGCACGATCGTCGCGCGTCGGCTGGTAGCGCGTTAGCCCGAGATTCGTCAAACGAATGCCTTCGTCGTACTGACCCATTCGAATAGCGAACGAGCCGGCAGACAGGAATTCGTTGCCGGCGCCTAAAATAGTGCGGTTGTCGGCGAGCTGACCCCAACTGCTGTTCGCCATCAGTAAGCACGTAATACCGACAGAAACCAAGCGGGCCATAATTCTCTCCTCGGCATTTCAGTATAGCACCAGCCGATAGTTGCGAGGCGATCGAGGACGCCGATCGGCCACCTAGAAACAAAGAGTTAGGCTGTGGCAACATGGTTCGCCTTCACCTGACCGGGTCCGCTCAAACGGGAGATCGCATGACGGATGTCGCTGACGCCGAACGCCTCATTGCTGCACGCATGCCGGTGATCGGGACAACGACGTTGCCCCTCGACGATGCGATCGGCGCCGTACTTCGGCAAGCCGTTCGCGCGGAACGGGATCAGCCGCCATTCGATCGCGTCACGATGGACGGTATTGCAGTTAACTTCTCCGACTGGGAGAGCGGCATTCGTGAGTTCGAGCTAACCGGTACGCAAGCTGCGGGCGAAGCGGCGCTCGACATTGCTGGTAGCGGGCGCTGCATCGAGATCATGACCGGTGCGATGCTACCCGCCGGTGCCAACTGCATCATTCCAGTCGAGCGCACCTCACGCTCCAACGGCTCGATCCGCGTCGACGACGACGCTGAAGTGGAGAAGCATCAGTTTATTCATCCGCGCGGCTCCGACCGACAAGCCGGAAACGAGCTGCTAGCTCCCGGGACGCGGCTCGGAGCGCCCGAGGTAGCGGTTTTGGCCAGCGCCGGTTGCTCTACGATCGAAGCATCGTCGTTGCCGAGCGTTGCGGTCATCTCGACCGGTGATGAACTCGTCGACGTCGACGAGCCTATCGCGGATTACCAGATTCGCTCGAGTAACGATCGCGCTATCGAAGCCAGCCTGAAACGACATCGGGTCGCGACCGTCACAAGATCTCGACTGCGGGATGAGCGCAACGTCATGCTTAACGAGATACGCGAGCTCCACGATCAGAATGACGTACTGATTTTGAGTGGCGGCGTTTCGATGGGGCAATACGACTTCGTCCCAAGCGTACTCGAAGAACTCGGCGTCGAGCTCGTCTTCCACCGTATCGAACAGCGCCCAGGCAGGCCGATGTGGTTTGGTATGAGCGGCGCCGACAAAGTCGTCTTTGCTCTTCCGGGAAATCCCGTCTCCACGATGGTGTGTTTGCAGCGCTACGTTCTGCCGGCGCTGAAGCAGATGCTCGGGCTTGAAACGGGCGCGATGGAGATTGTCCGGCTAACCGATGACGTCGAGTTCACCCCGGACTTAGCTTACTTCCTTCCCGTAAACGTCACCTGGACCGACGACGGCACCGGGATTGCTGAGCCCCGCCCTACCAACACCTCGGGAGATTTCGTCTCGCTGGCGGGCACCGATGGCTTCGTCGAGCTGCCGCGCGGCAGCGATCTCTACCCGGCCGG
>CAJIBS010000213.1_pt1 | contig 16483 bp, 13 predicted proteins | sample 9199411 | NCBI WGS metagenome assembly CAJIBS01 (sample SAMEA7708312, study PRJEB35096) | sediment metagenome | biome: marine neritic benthic zone biome [ENVO:01000025]; feature: sediment [ENVO:00002007]; material: shallow marine sediment [ENVO:03000034] sea grass bed [ENVO_01000059] ... | reverse complement strand
ATGTTCCATTCCCAAAGAATGTTGCCGTCCATGTCGACTTCGACCAGGCCGTCCGGGCGAGATGAAATGTCCTCGCGACCGGCGGGGTCCACGCCGGCGGCGATCGCTTCTTCATGCGATATAGCGGTCGTCGCGACATACAAAAGCGTTCGTTCCTCGAGCTTCGGATTCCAGATCATGCGGAAGTCGTGATGCGGGCTCACTTCGGGGCGCTCGTCACCGTGTTCCCAGATCACATCGCCATCGCAGTCGACGAGTTGATAGCGCGCGCCGCTCATGCCGCCACGATTACGCTTGTCGACAACGCCGCGCAAAAGTGTTCCGTCCTCTAGAAGCCTCGCGTGCTTCTCGATCGCCTCCGAATTCGGAATACTCCATTCGGGATAAGGCCAGTAGTGCACGACTTCACCGTGCATATCGATGAGATAGGTGTTCTCACCTCGAAAAGGGCTGAAGATCGTGTAGCCGGATGCGGCCTTTGCGGGATCGTATTGAATCAATTCCGTCGGTCCCTGAAACACTTCGTAGGCACGCGCACCGAAAGTAACCACAAAAATCAGCGTCGCTATAAGACCGTAGAGACATCGATTGACCGACATGGCTTTCCCCTTCCCCGCGGCAATGAAGCCGCCTCCGCGTGATAGACTGCTCGAAAGAATAACCCGGCTCTCGCGCGCCATTATTAAAAGGTATTAAGGCGCCTGAACCGCGAAACAGCCTATCACGCTAACGGCGAGCGAGGCGACCACAGCAACCGCCTCCCCCGAAGCAGATTGAGGACCACCGAATGACCGACCGATCGCTATTCAGTTATTGCGTATTCTCCACTCTGGTAGCTGCGGCACTGCCGGTTTTGTTCTCAGAGCCCACGGCAGCGCAGGATGGCTTCGGGAGCTGCGGTCCGACGAGAGATCTGCTTCTCGCCAACGGTGAAATTCATCTCATGGATGGCTCTGGCGCGACGGCGACGTCGGTATTGATCAAAAGCGACAAAGTCGCGGCAATCGATCCCGAACTAGATAACGATTCCTGCGCGGATTCGATTGATCTCGAAGGTCGTGTCGTCATACCGGGCCTGATCGACAATCATGTGCACTACATACGCATCGCGAATCGACCCGGCTACGACACGCGCACGCTGGAAACGACCTACACGATCGCCGCAGCGCTAGATGCGATTCGTACGCGCGCGGATCAGGTTCCGGCGGGCGAACTCATTACTACCATCGGTGGAATTCGCAGAACGCAGTGGGCTGAAAAACGCTTTCCGACGATTGAGGAACTCGACGAAGCAGCTCCCCAGCATGCCGTGTACCTGTCCGAGCGCGGCGCCGGGCCTGGCCAGACAAACACGGCTGCGCGCGATCTCATGCGCGAACTCGGCGTAACTGTTGCCGACGACGGAACGATCTCGAACGGCCCGGAGACGGCGAAAGCCTACGACGTACTAGCCGCGTCGTTAACCAACGAAGATCGCAAGCGACAAATGAGTGACGTCGCAACATACGCTTTGTCGGTCGGGATGACGTCCGTTATGGATATGTCGGGCACTGTTCCTGGCGTCGGCTTTATCGACCAGACCGACGGCTATGACTTTTTGCTCGAGATGGTTCGCGAGAACTCCCACAAGGTCAGAACCCGGATCTATTTCCCCGGACTCGACGAAGATGCCGAGCTAACGCAGCTCATGGGTTACCTGAACAACAAATGGCCGGACTACGGTCCGGACATGGCGAAAATCGTCGGCATCGGTGAATGGTCCGTCGGCCGAAGCCTGTTCAACGAACAACCGCTCGGCGACGCTGCGCGGCTTGCGCAAAGAAGAATCGCGGAGCGTGGCTGGACCTATCACCAGCACATACATTCACCCGCCGAGATCGACGCGCATCTCGATGTCTGGGACGAACTCGCCGCGGACTACGACATCGCGGCCATGCGCTGGACACCAGGTCACCTGAGCGGGATAACACCCGAACTCGTCGAACGCGCCGTCGACATGGGATTGGGACTAGGCGCGCATGGTCAGCCTTACCACAGCGGATCACCGGCAGGCGGACCACCGTGGCGGACGATCCTGAATAGCGGTGCAGTTGCCGTCGGCGCGGGTTCTGACGGCGCCCGCATCAACGTGCTAAACCCCTGGGCGATCATCTACTACATGGTGACGGGAATAAACGTGAACGGCGAACTCACGAATGCCGATGAGACCGTAAGCCGCTATGACGCCGTCTACATGTACTCGTCCGTGGAACAAGGCTGGTTCACTAAGGAAGACGATCTGTTAGGAGGAATCGGCGTGGGCCGATTCGCCGACATCGCCGTTCTAAGCGCCGACGTCTTCGACCCGAATGCGGTGAGCGACGCTGACATTCGCCATATGACGTCGGTACTGACGATCGTCGGCGGCGAGATCGTTCACGACGCGGGTGTCCTCACCACCCCCTAACTCCCTAGGCAAAAATGGGGACATTCTGCTTTTTTAGGGGAAAAGCAGAATGTCCCCATTTTTTTGTTAACCGCAGCCCAGCTCGCGGCCGGCCCCTTGGGGCTCAGCGGAACGCGAAGAGGCTACTGGATAGCGAAGTCGAGCTGCGCGCCGGTCTCGGCGGCGATTCGCTCCCACTCGCCGATCAGCTCGTCGCGTAACGCGGCATGCTCTTCTGAGAGGTCAGTCGTCTCGCTCGGGTCGGTGCGCAGGTCATACAGCTCCCAGGCCGGGCCGCCGCGTTGCGCTGTCACGCGCACGATTTTCCAACGATCGCGATAGAGCGCATCGAGATACCACATCGGTTCTGGTCCCGCGTCGTGCTCGATCGTCGGATCGCTCGTCAGCAGATCAACGAAGGAGTGTCCACGAGCTGCTTCAACCGCGCGCCCCTGGTACTCAGTGCCCGGATGTTCGGAGCCTGCGAGTTCGAGGAAAGTCGGCATGACGTCCATTACCGTAACGAATCGATTGTCGACACCGCCGACGTTGCGCAGCGAGCCGTGGTGAATAAATGCCGGCGCGCGCAGTCCGCCTTCAGTTTCCGCCCCCTTGTTCCAGCGGTACGGTGCGGAATGTATGTCACCCCACGCTTCGACGGAGACATAGGAGCTAGCACGGCCTAGATTCTCATAGCTGTTATCAATGTGATCGCCAACCTGACGAACCGAGATGTCCGCGCCGTTGTCCGACGAGAACATGATGAGCGTGTTTTCGAACTGCCCCGACTCGCGCAGGTACCGAATCAGCCTGCCGACGTGATAGTCGAAGTTCTCGACCATCGCGGCATAGAGTTCCATCTTGCGCGCCTGCACGCGTTGCTCTTCCGGGCTCAGTGAATCCCAGGGTTCGGTTGTGCGCGTGTAGCTCTCCAGAGAATATCCGGCTGGCAGTACGCCCATTTCATCGGCGCGCTGAATACGGCGACGTAAGAGATCTTCGTAACCTTCGTCGTAGACACCGTCGTATCGGTGCATGTACTCGTCGGGAACCTGCATCGGCCAATGCGGCGCGGTCGGCGTATACCAGGCGAAAAACGGTACGCCATCGCCTTCATTCGCCTGCATGTACTCGATCATCTTGTCCGTGTAGACCTCGGTCGAGTAAAAATCTTCCGGCAACACGACCGACACGCCGTTCTCCGTGTAACGACCTTCGCGATCGGGGCCGACCTTGAAATGCTCGGAAGCTCCGCCCATGAGCGCGAACGATGAGTCGAATCCGCGTGCCGCGGGATGCCGACCTTCTCCGCTGCCAACGTGCCACTTGCCAGCCATGTAAGTGTGATATCCCGCATCTCTCATCAGCTGCGGTAGAGCTACGACATCATCAGCGAGCTGCCGCGTGCGTCCGTTGGTGGCGACAGCACCGACCTCCGTGTAGGTACCGCTCAACAGCATCGTGCGTGTCTGCGAGCAAGCGTGGGCGACGTGATAGTTCGTGAGGCGAACGCCGGCGAGCGCCAGCGAATCGAGATTCGGCGTACGAATCTCTCCACCGAAAGACCCGAGATCCGTATAGCCGAGATCGTCGGCCATGATGAGGAGAATGTTCGGTCGCGCCTGCGCGGGGTCCGGTGCTGCCGCTGACCCGGTTGGCGTGTTTTCCTGAGCACAGGCCGCCAGAAAAACGAGCGGAAGCAGCGGCGCTATCGCCGTGATTCTCGTTCTATTCATTGTCGCCCCCAAGGCGCTGTTAGTTGCCCATGCCTCCGGCCATCCCACCAGCCATGCCGCCGCTGTTTGGCTCGTCGGCCTGCCGGTATCCCTGTGGCGAGAGGATATAGTAAGTGCCGTCCGCCAGCGTCATGGTTCGGGCGCGTAGCTCGTTAGAGCCGTTACGTGCTGGTGCTCCGGTAACGAGTATTCGATCGCCGGGTTGCAGCGTATCGGGATTGATCCCCAGTCTATTCGCCACGCCTGGGGTCATGGTGGGCATGATCCACGGCGTTATCGTGCCATCGTCATTCTCAACGTCCACGAGAATCTCAATGTGTGGATTCTTCCAGTCGAACTTCGTGACGACGACTTCCATCGAGACGTCGATGTCGTAGTCGAAGCGCAGGCGGTAATTATGGTGCGCGAACGCGGAAACGTTCACGAGCAAAGTGACGACAAACGTAATCGTTTTAATGTTCATTTAATCGAGAATCCCCCCACGGACTCGGTGAAAATATAGCATGCGATGATGGGGAGAAGCGTTAAGATTTGTCGGGATCTAAGGCCGTTCCCCCTTACAGTATCGGCAGATCCAGCACGAGTGCACGGGCATAACGCCCGGCAGGCGAGCCATAGGAGAGCAGCTCGTCATGATAGGCCTTTAACACGAAATCGTCGCCCATCTCACGCTCTACTTCGCTTCGCAGGTCAGCGTGCTCCTGGTACCCGACGAAGTAAGTCGACAGTTGTGCAGAAGTCAGCTGCGCCCGCGTCCACTTACCAGCCGCCTCACGTTCTTCCTGAAACGCGCCCTCGATCATGAGATCAAGTGCTCCCTCGCGTGTCATGTCGCCCGCGTGAATCGCCTGATCGATGATCGCGTTCGTCACAGTGCGCAGATACCACTTGAGGTTAATGAGCCGCATCAGCGGATCGTCTTCCAGATATCCCTCGTCGATCATCATGCGCTCTGCGTAAACAGCCCAGCCTTCGATGAAGGTCCCGGACGAGAGCACGGCCCGTAGCACAGACGGGTACCGGTTCGCGTGCGCAAGCTGTAAGTAGTGACCCGGCATCGCCTCATGAATCGTCAGATCCTCGATAGAGAGCAGGTTGTATTCGCGCAGAAACGACCGGTCCTGCTCCGGCGTCCAGTCTTCGGGTAGCGGCGCAACGGCGTAGAAAGTTTCCGCGCCGACTTCGAGAGGTCCCGGAGAATCGCAATAAGCGACGTACACTCCTCTCTGGAACTCGGGCATGACGACGATCTCGATCGGATCGTCCGGTACGCTAACGATATCTCGATCGATAACGAACTCCGTTGTCCTCTCGAGCGATTCGGTCGCGACTTCAACGATCGCGTCGCGCTCGGGAAGTCGCTGGTACGCCTCCTCCAGCGCCGCTCGGATGACGACCTGTTGCAGCTCACTATCAGGGCGATCGGGCAGCGTCGCGAAAGGATATTTCGCTTCGTAAACCACTCGCGCGACGTCATACATCTGAGCCCGAACTGCGTCGAACTCGCGCTGCGCGCGCCTGCCGACATCGCGGCGTGTGAGCGATGAATTCAGCGTGAACTCGAGCTTCTGCTCGTAGAGATCTGCGCCGAGTCTGAACTCGCCAGCGGCATTAGGAAGCAACTCGTTTTCGAGCCATTCACCGTGCTGACGTGCTGCTTCGCGCGCGATGCCGATCGCGACGGTGAGCCGATCCTTGACGCCCGGCCGCAGACCGGCGAGTTCGGGAACCACGAGATTATCGACGAGCGACATCAGACCTGCGTGCTGGCGCACCGCTGTCTCGGCGTGGATCTGTGGAACTCGTTCTATTTCGAGCGTTTCCCGTACTTCGCGGAAGAATCTCGGAAGTTCGGCGAGCCGCGCTTCGACCCGCAGCAATCGAACATCGATCGGCGCGAAATCTCGCGCCAAGAGACCGTAGATGGCGCTGCCTGCGATATCCGTGTACTCGAGTGGATTCCATGCCCACTCCTGCAACACGTCGTGGCTCCAGAGTCCGGCTTCGAGCTCGTGGCGCAGCAACTCAGCGTCGACCTGATTGGCGCGCGACAGCGACTCGAGTTCGATCGATCCAAGCTGATCGAGATAGCCTCTGTAGAGTGCGACGCGAGCCTCTCGAGCGGATGAATCAACGCGGTCCAGTTCGAAGTCGAAGCGGTGGTCGCCGAGCTGAGTCGCGTACACGGGCCAGTAACCCGGCATTTCATCGATAAAGCGCTCGGCGATCGCGTCGAACGCCGCGTCCGCGCTCTCCTGGGCCTCGCCCGACGAGCAAGCCAGAGCAGCGATCAGTGCCGCGGCAAGCTGTCGAGTCCTGAGGCCGGCCATGGTGGCCATTTCCCGCTTCTAGATACTGCCGTCCGAGTGCACGACTTCGCCGCCGACGACGGTCAGCACCGATGTGATGTCCTGGATGGCTCGTTCTTCGACGTCGAAGTAGTCGTCACTCAGCACCGTGATATCACCGAGCTTGCCGACCTCTATCGATCCGAGTTCTTCCTCGTCGTGGGAGAACCAGGCGCTGCCGATCGTATAAAGCCGCAGCGCTTCGAGACGCGTGATCGTATGCTCGGCGTTGATCGGATCGCCGAGCACGTTGTTGCCGGTCACCATGTAATAGAGTGAGTACCAGGGATTGATCGGGTGGCCTACGGTGCTGTCGGTACCACCTCCCGCGGGTATACCGCTGCGAACGATCAGCCTGAACGGCGGTCCCGCGCGGCTCGCATCCGTGCTGTAAAAACGCTGGTTCTGAACTGTGACCCCGGCGCCGAGTGCCTTGAGGCGTTCGAGTATCTCCGAATCGATTTCGTGGACGTGCGTTAGCGACCAGTGAAGATCGGCAATCGGGGAGATTTCGTTGGCGGCTTCAAACGCTTCGATGTGGTAGTCGTTCTCTTCGGTTGTTCCGGAGTGCTCCTGTAGCAACCAGCGTTCGCGCGCGGCAAGCGCCGTGGACGCATAGAACGCTTCACTCATCGAGTCGTTCACGGTGTGCTCACCGAGGCCCGCCACTTTGAACCATTCGTCGCCGTGCCCCATGAACGAGTTGCGCACGCGTTCCTCGACCTCGGACGGACCACTGCCGTCGCCAACCTCGAGGTCCCAGCTCATGAACATCGGTCTAACCCGCACGGTCATTTCGTTCTCGCGCCAGACTTCGAGTATCGGCTCATAATCCTCTGACGGGATGAGCAGCTGCGCCCCGGGGCGGTTCGTTCCTGCAGCGTCGATGATCGTCGTGAGGCCTAAGGAGTTCGCATAAGCCATTAGGTCGCGCGTACTGCGCTGCATGTCGTCGAACGACCGTGTCGCCTTGAGCACGTCGTAGGCTTCGACGGCGTTTCCCGGTGCGGCGCCCATTCCGCCTGCCGGGATCATGCCGTCGTCACCAACCGTGATTCCGGCGGCTTCGAAGAACGGCCTGCCGGCAGAGTTGGTGACGGCCGGACCGTTCGCGCGCAAATGAATATAGACCGGGTTATTCGGGGCCGCCTCGTCGAGCTCCTCCAGCGTCGGAAAGCGATTCTCACGAAACTGGATCGGGTTCCAGCCCCCCACGCCCGTGACGAATGCGCCTTCAGGTACCTCGGCTGCGCGGGCCGTTACAGCAGTCTGCAACTCGCTGATGGATCGCGCGGATTCGATTCCGCGCATGTCGTATCCAGGTCGCAGGCCGGCTCGAATGAAATGGATGTGGGAATCTATAAGCCCTGGTATCGCCGTACGGCCTTCGAGATCGATAACCTCCACGCCCTCGGGTACCTCGAGGTCGTCGCCGGTGGCAGCGATTCGACCGTTGCGTATGAGCACGCTCGAGACGACCGTATTGCCGGAATCTAGCGTGTAGATCTCGCCGTTAACGAACATGAGGCCGGAACCGTCCTGAGCCTGCGCTCCGACGCACAGCAATGCGCCGATAAACAGCCATTTCAGGGACCGTATCTTGTTGTTTCTTCTTAACATTCCTGGACCTCCTACGCGGCAGGCGAGCGCTCGCTCGTGCAATGTCGCGACAGCGCGGCGCGGTTGCAACCGCTCGATAACGAAGCCTAAAATACTGAAATAACGACAATTTGATTGCGACAGATCTTAGCAAAGTCCTTCGCGCGACCCCTATTTCCATTGCGGCGACCAACCGCCTTATACCGGTAGTGGCCGCTCACTCAACTCGATAGTTTCGCCTCTCAGGAGCCCGAACATGACCAGTAAAGCATTCCTCTACCTGCCTGCCGCGACCGCGATTCTGCTGGTCGGCTGCAGTGCCGGAACCGATGACGCCGACACGATGCCGGCCGCAGACGCGATGCCTGCCGCAGACACGATGCCTGCCGCCGACATGTCCGGCCCGGTTCTCAGCAATGTCAGCCTCGTCCCGAACCCGAATCCGACGGTTCCTCTGGCGGCAGTCTTGAGCTTGACCACGGACGAGCCTGCGCAGCTGACCATTAATTTCAACGACGGCGAACGCAGCTGGAGCGCGACGCCGAGCGACGAGATGACCACGGACCACGAGGTACCGGTCGTCGGTATGCGCGCGGGTCGCATGCACACGATCACGGCCTCGCTGCAGGATGCAGACGGCAACGAGACGCTCTCGGAGAGCATGGCTTTCGAGACCCCACCACTGCCACCGGCATTCCCGACGCCGGTCGTCTCGGTCCACAACCCCGATGCAATGCAGCCTGGGGTCACGGTCTTCAATGTCAACGGCCGCTGGGGACCGTCAGGGGCATCCGAGCCTGCCAACTTCTCACCAGCGATCATCGTCGACGACGCGGGCGAAATCATTTGGTACTACCTGCCCGGCATCCACCGCGTGCACGATATTCGCCGCCTCTCGAACGGCAACCTCTTTTATGAAGTCTGGCCGGGAACCGACGGCATGCTCGAAATCGACTTGCTCGGTAACGTAGTCAACCAGTGGCAGTTCACGGGCACCGTCAAAGAGCTGCACGAAGGCGCTATCGAGGTCGATTCGGATGCTTTCCACCACGATTACGTCGAGCTGCCGAACGGCAACTTCCTGATGATGAGCTCCGAGAACCGTGTCGTCGAGGACTGGCCCGCGAACTACGATCTCGACGGAGAAACGCAGGTCGCGAACGTGATTGGCGACGTCATTATCGAGATGACGCATGACGGCCAGGTTCTACGTGAGTGGAAGATGCACGACATCCTCGATCCCTACCGGCTCGGCTGGAACTCGCGTCGCGAAGACTACTGGTCGAACCACTATGACGGCGTCGTTGAAGGCATCGTCTATGACTGGACCCACGGCAACGCGATCATCTACGAAGAAGAAGACAACTCCTTCGTGATGTCCGTTCCTTATCAGGATGCGGTCGTCAAGGTCAGCATGGATACCGGTGAGCTCGTCTGGATCCTCGGCGATCACAGCAACTGGCGTGAGCCCTGGAGTGACAAACTGCTGACACCTGTCGGTGAAGTCGGCTGGTCATACAAACACCATGCGATCACGCATACCGAGAATGGCACCTATCTGTTGTTCGACAACGGCGTAAGACGAACGAGCCCGCCCGATCCGGGCATGTCGCTCGACGAAAGCTACAGCCGTGCCGTCGAATACCGCGTCAACGAAGAGACGATGGAAGTCGAGCAACTCTGGGTCTACGGCCCGGACGATGAGCACTTCTACGGACGCTATCTCGGCGACGTCGACTGGCACGCCGATTCCGACACGATCCTCATCAACGTGGGCGGCCGCGAGTCCAACGAGGACGGCGTCAACGTACCGCCGGGTCAGGCGCAGCGCTACGCAAGCCTGATCGAAGTCACGCACGAGCAACCCGCGCAGAAGGTCTGGCAGATGGATCTCAAGCAGGACGACTCGAACTGGGCGATCTATCGCGCTGACCGGCTGTCCGGCATCTACCCCGAGTAAAACGACCCTGTGTCAGAATAGGAAGCCGGTTCGCGCTTGGCGTGAGCCGGCTTTTTTCTTTGCGAAGATCGTCAGGAGATGAAGACAACTATGCGCACGCGGATTCTTCTAGTCTCGGTGCTTGCGGCAATCGCTTCGAACGCTTTCGCGCAGGACGATGCGCTACTTGAGCGAGGCACCTATCTCGTCGAAGGCATCCTCGCTTGCGGCAACTGCCACACGCCAAAGACCGCCGATGCCGAGCCGATCCCGGAGATGGAATTCGCGGGCAACTTCGTCATCGAGGAACCCGGAATCGTCGCCTATGCGTCGAATATCACGATGGACGAAGAGACCGGAATTGGAAGCTGGACCGACGAGGAAATCATCGTCGCTATCCGCGATGGCCTGAGACCCGACGGAACGCTTATCGGCCCGCCGATGCCGAGCCCTTTCTATCGTGGTATCTCGGATAATGATGCCCGCGCAATTGTGGCCTATATGCGTAATCTCCCGCCCGTTGAGAATGTCGTTCCAGCATCGGAATACAACATACCTCTGCCGCCCGCCTACGGACCGCCCGTCGGCGAGGTGCCCGACGTCTCCCGCGACGACCCGGTCGCCTACGGCACCTACGTCGCGGTTGCGCTGGGACACTGCACGGAGTGCCACACGCCGATGGTTGAGGGAATGCATGATTTCACGCGCACTAACGAAGGCGGACGAGTCTTCGAGAATCTGTTCGGGCTCGGAGGCGTCGCACTCTCACGAAATATCACGCCACATCCCGAACTCGGTATCGGCGAGTGGAGCGATGATGAGATCAAACGCGCGATTACTCAGGGCATCAGCCGCGACGGTCGCGAGCATGTCGTCGGCATGGCGTACTCTTACTACGCAACTATCTCGGCTGAGGATCTCGACGCGATCGTTACCTACCTGCGCTCGGTTCCGCCGAGCCCGGCGAATTGACGTGCACAACATCCCATTCGTTTTCCGAGGAAGCGTCTAGTGGCTAAGTTCCTTAAAGACGGTATGTCGGGCGAAGAGATCGCCGATCGCGATGAGAAGGTCCGTCAAACGGTAGAAGAGATCCTCGCCGACATCGACCAACGCGGTGACGAAGCGTTGCGCGACTACTCGGAGCGCTTCGATCAATGGTCACCGAAGTCTTTTCGACTGAGCGATGAGGAGATCGCGGCCTGCTACGACGAGCTCTCCGAGCAAATTATCAATGACATCAAGTTCGCCCAGTCGCAGATCCGCAACTTTGCGCAGGCACAGAAAGATGCCCTGAAAGACGTAGAGGTCGAAACGCTGCCCGGCGTCGTTCTCGGCCACAAGAACCTGCCAGTAAACAGCGTAGGCTGCTACGTCCCGGGCGGAAAATACCCGATGGTCGCTTCCGCGCACATGAGCGTAGTCACGGCAAAAGTTGCCGGCGTAGAGCGCGTCATCGCGTCGGCGCCGCCCTATCAAGGCAAAGTCAGCGCCGCGATCGTTGTCGCGATGGATCTCGCAGGCGCTGACGAGATCTATTGCCTGGGTGGCGTCCAGGCGGTCGCCGCGATGGCTCTCGGCACCGAGTCCATCTCGGCCGTCGACATGATTGTTGGGCCCGGAAACGCTTACGTCGCCGAAGCCAAGCGCCAACTTTTCGGTCGCGTCGGCATCGACCTGCTCGCCGGACCGACAGAGACTTTGATCATTGCCGACGAAACAGTTGACGGCGACCTCTGCGCGGCCGACCTCCTCGGACAGGCCGAGCACGGCCCAACCTCACCCGCAATCCTGCTGACGGATTCCGAAGCGCTGGCGGAAGAAACGATGGCCGCCGTCGAACGCCAGCTCAAGAGTCTGCCGACCGCCGATATCGCCGGTGCAGCCTGGCGCGACTATGGCCAGGTCATAGTCTGCGATGACGCGGCCGAGATGGTTCGCGTCGCCGACGAGATCGCATCCGAGCACGTCCAGGTCATGACCAAGGACCCCGGCTATTTTCTCGACAACATGACGAATTACGGTGCGCTGTTCCTCGGCCCTGAAACCAACGTCTCCTACGGCGACAAGGTCATCGGCACGAACCATACGTTGCCGACTCGCAAAGCTGCACGCTATACCGGCGGACTCTGGGTCGGGAAGTTTATTAAGACCTGCACCTACCAGCAGATCACCGAAGACGCTTCCGTCTATATCGGAGAGTACTGCTCACGCCTCTGCGATCTCGAAGGGTTTATGGGGCACAAAGAACAGGCGGATATTCGATTGCGACGTTATGGGCCCGGTGCCTCGGATTAATTCGTAGGCCGCTCGCCGATCTCCGTCGCTCCCGGACGGATGTTGTTGCTACCTGCCAGTTCCACGCAGTCATAGGGCTGATACGGTACGGCCGACAGATCTGCGACGTCACGACCGCTGAATGGCCCTTCGAAATAAAGCGGATCATCCGCCGTGTATTCGCGAATGAGCGTCTCTGTCGACTCGTCATACCAAAATCGTTCTACGACGTGATACTGATCGCTGTGCATTAATTCGTTGAGCGGACTGACCTGACCTGCCGTTATCGCGGCTGTATCGACAACGAGAACTCTTCCGTCCCAATACCCGATCGAATGACCCGCGACCGTATGAGCGATTCCCTCAGGGTGCCGGTCTTCGTTCAGGTAGATAGTGCGCTCGAGATCCATATAGCCGTAGACAATCTCGACGGTGTCATCGGTCTGGGTGATTCGATTCGGGAAGCGCCCGAACGGCCAGCCGTGGAGGATGCCGACGCTCTCGCAACGCAATGCCGCGTGATCGAACTCGTATTCGAACGCCTCGGCCGCCGCGCGCGCCGCCGCGGTCTGAGTCGGCCGCTCGCGCGGCCCCGTGCGAGGTCGCGTCGCCCAGTCGCCACTGATATTCGGCTGACCATTCTCGAGCGAAAGCGGTCGCTCGCGCGCCGCGCCCTCGGCCACAAGGACGGGTCCGGCATCCTCACGCGGTACGACAGTGCCATCGTCGAGGATGAATGCGTTGAGGTAACAATGATTTGCTTCGCGACGAGCGGGTGAACCGTCGATCATTACGCGTTGGCCAGGCACCAGCGATTCCCGCGTCCAGCCCTGCCTGCTGAGCGTGATTGCGGCCGGAAGCTCGCAGCGCCAGTCTTCGACCGCTCCGTCGCGGCCAGTTTCCTCGAAATAGACATAGGCATGCGGGTTAACGAAGCGGAATTCCGTAACGACACCGCTACGAATCACGTTCTGATCGAGGTGGAAATGAGGCGCGTCTGAGTGATGCGCTGTCGCCCCGACCGGGCTCAGCGCGAAAGCGCAACACAGCGCGACCGATCCTGAAGTCCTCATTGCATTCATCATAGCAACTGTTTCTCGAACAAATACGGGTCGATCGCGGTCTGCGGGATTAAGATCGCATTCCAGCCTTGTGGCTTACCTTTCTGTAACCCTTTGTTATCAAGAAACATTTCAATTGGCCTGGCCTCACGGTTAGAATCGGTCGCTGATGCTCTGGCGCTTCGGGCACCGGATACGCTAAGAACGAACCAAGGGGACTACGATGAGAGTTTCATTACGCGCCGCTGTCTACCTAACGGGCCTGCTGTTTGGCTTCGCGGCAGTCACGCACGCCCAGATGGACGAACACGCTTATGTCGTCAGCTACGTCGAGGTCATTCCCTCGGAGACGTCGGCGGCAATCGACTTAATGCGGGAACACGCCGCGGCGAGTCGAAACGATGACGGCAATGCCCTTTATCACGTCGTGCAACGCATCGGCCGACCGAATCACTTCGCGATCATCGAGACGTGGGCGAGCGCTGACGCGCAGGCAGCCCACGCGGAAAATGGGCACACCCAACGCTTCCGCGCCGCTCTCGATCCGCTGCTCTACAGCCCTTACGACGAGCGCATGCATACCAATCTACATGTCACGGGTGGCTCGATTTCGGCGGGCTCGATCTTCGGTGTGACGCATGTCGATTTCACGCCAAGTTATCTCGAAGACGGTCTCGCAGCTGTTGCGGCGCTCGTCATGTCCAGTCGGCACCACGACGGCGCGGTGCGATTCGACGTGCTCACGCAGCTCAACCGGGCGAACCATATGACTGTCGTGGAGAGCTGGGAAAGCGCTGGCGCACAGGAAGCGCACGCGATCAGCGAGGACGCGATCGCGTTCCGCTCCGCCGTGCATTCGCTGATGGGCGCTCTTTACGACGAACGGCTCTACCGCGCGCTATAGCGGCGGGCCAGCGAGCGGCCGCAGCAGTCCTGGAGACTCGAAATCCGGGGGTTCGCGCTGGAATGAGCGAGCTTAGCGGCCTAAAATAAGAATGATTATCATTTGCGTCTAACCGCGCTGGACTCTGCGATGACCCTGGCCGACCTCAGCAAAGGCGAATCCGTTCGCATCGAAGCCGTCGATACCGCACCCGCAAGCGTGCAGCGGCTCATGACGCTCGGCCTCGTCCAGGGCGCCGAACTCACCTATGTCGGCGCTTCCCTTGGTGGCGACCCGCTCGAGTTCCTTCTCTATGGCAGCGCCGTGTCGCTACGTCGCGACGACGCGCGCCATTTCTCGGTCGTGTCGAGTTAACGATGGCGTCGCCAGGTACCGTTGCGATTCCCGTCGAGCAACTTTCGATTGCTCGAAGCAAGACGATCGTGCTCGTCGGCAATCCGAACTCAGGAAAAAGCACCGTCTTCAATCGCTTGACGGGACTGCGGCAAAAAACCGCGAACTTTCCGGGCGTCACCGTCGAAAAGCGAATCGGCAAATTGTCGATCGATGGCTCGGTCATGGACTTGATCGATTTACCGGGCACCTACTCGCTAAGCTCGAACTCCGACGACGAACGTATTGCCGTTGACGTTCTGTTTGGACGGGTCGAGGGAACGCCGGCACCCGACGTGATCCTCGCCGTCGTCGACGCCACTCGCCTTTACCAGGGTCTCTATTTGCTGCAGCAGTTGGCCGAACTCGGTCGCCCGATTGTCGTTGCTTTGACGATGGCCGATTCGGCAACCCGCAAAGACATCCGCGTCGATACCGACAAGCTCTCCGAACTGCTCGGAGGTGTTCGTGTTTGCACGATCGTCGCAACAACCGGTAGCGGCGTTGGCAAACTACGCGAACTGATCGCAGACGCGACTGAAGATCAGCAGGAAGCAGCTCCGACGTTTTGGCCCGAGCTTCGCGAGGCAGCAGCGGCTCTGCAGGAGTCGTCGCAAGCGCCTGGCTTGAGCGTGACCGAGATCGAGCGCGCTCTGATCGACGACGACGAGTACGCGCTCGAAGCGTTGCGCTCCGCCACCGATGATGCCGATACACGCATCACCGATTTAAGAAGCCGCGTGTGCGGCGAACAGCCGCCCCTCGCCGCCGAAGCGCAGCATCGCTACGCCTGGATAACCGCGAATCTGCCCGCTGTTCAAACCCGAGCGGGTGCCGCAGCGCGGATGGGCGGTCGAATCGGCGCATGGGTGAATCAGCCGTTGCCCGCGACCGCATTGTTCCTTGTCGTCATGGCGACCGTTTTCCAGGCCGTTTTTGCCTGGGCAACGCCGCTCATGGACCTTATCGACGGCAGTGCCGGCTCACTTGGTGGATGGATTGCAGCAAGCCTGCCACCCGGAATACTGACGAGCCTGATCGTTGACGGCATTATTGCCGGTGTTGGCAGCGTCATCATCTTTCTGCCACAGATACTGATCCTCTTCCTGTTCATTATCATCATGGAAGACACGGGCTACCTCGCGCGAGCCGCGTTTCTCGTAGACCGTGGTATGCGCTCTGTCGGGCTGTCCGGCCAATCGGTTATCCCGCTGTTGTCGGGCTTCGCTTGCGCCGTCCCCGGAATCATGGCGACGCGCGTCATACCGAACCGTCGTGACCGCATCGCGACCATCATGGCCGCTCCATTCATGACTTGTTCAGCACGCTTGCCGGTTTACGCGCTGCTTATCGCCGCGTTCGTACCTAGCCAGAACTTCGGGATACTGAATCTTCAGGGTCTCGTGCTGTTCGGCCTCTACATGATCGGCATTATCGGAGGCGTTGCGACCGCCCTATTGCTCAAACGCTCTGCGTTACGTGGGCCTACGCCCACGTTCATTCTCGCGCTCCCCGAGTTCCATATGCCGAATCTGCAAACGGTACTCATGAAACTGCTCGACCGCGCGCGAATCTTTCTACGTCGCGCCGGAACCGTCATCTTCACCGTTGCCATCATCGTCTGGGCGCTCGCCTATTTTCCGCGATCCGGTGATATCGAATCGAATCTCGCCGCTGCACAGGCGCAGGCTGAAGCAACGCTCGACGGAGGCGCGCTTGAGCAGGCGCTCATCGACGTCGAGAACGAAGCCGCCGCGGCCCATTTGGCGCAAAGCTGGCTGGGCAGGGCCGGCCAGGTTGTGGAACCCTTATTCAGGCCGCT
>CAJIBS010000489.1_pt1 | contig 16663 bp, 16 predicted proteins | sample 9199411 | NCBI WGS metagenome assembly CAJIBS01 (sample SAMEA7708312, study PRJEB35096) | sediment metagenome | biome: marine neritic benthic zone biome [ENVO:01000025]; feature: sediment [ENVO:00002007]; material: shallow marine sediment [ENVO:03000034] sea grass bed [ENVO_01000059] ... | reverse complement strand
GGTTTTTTTCGATATGACAGTACGTACAGAAGGATAACTCGGCGGCCAGCGTCACTCTTTTATCTCGGTGGGTACCCCATAAAACCTCCGAGATACCGATATCCGCAATTCATGCGCGAGAATCAACGAGGAGTCGGGCGGTTAATGTTGGTCGCCATCATCAATCTCAGATCCGCGGTAGTCCGACGACGAAGAATAACCAGCCGCCTGGCGGAGCTGTCGATCCCCTATTACGTATTCAGCGCGGTCGAAGCCGAGGCCGGCTTCGACCAGTTCAATCACTATGACGAGAAAGCGTTTCTCGTCAACATGGGTCGACGAGCGACAGGCGGAGAAGCCGCCTGCTTTGCCAGCCACCGCGCACTATGGAGACGAGCGAGTCGGACTCGCTCCGCGATCGTCGTTCTGGAAGATGACGCGGTCATCCAGGACAGTTTCCCCGAAGCGCTGGCAAGGATTGCAGAACTTATCGACAAATTCGGCTTCATTCGTCTACAGAATGATTTTTCGGGCAGGCATAAGAGACGCGTGTCAGTGCAGCGGGTTGGCTCGTTCGAACTCAATTACTATCTGACTTTCCCGTTCGGCGCGATGGGATATGCCATCTCCAGCACAGTCGCTACGAGTTTTCTCAATCAAAGCGAGAAACTTTCGATGCCGGTCGATTCGTTTATAAAGAACTTCTGGGAACACGGCCACCCGCTCTATGGGCTGTATCCATTCACGATCGAATGGGACGCGCTTTCATACGAGTCGAGCATCGGCGCGCGCGAACGTGAACGCCTCGACCTTCGAGTGGCATCATGGAGAAAGGCGACTAAGCTGGTACGCTGGGTCGAGCGGTATCGATTCAATCTCGCTCATCGCCCGGATTGACAAGCTACTGCCCGGGGCGGCGGTTATTCTCACCGCTGAGATCGACGCACTCGAATGGGCGATACTCCCATGCCGCGACGTCAGAAACGTTGATCCCTCTGAAAGGCTTGGCGAGATACAGCGGATCGTTCACCGTAAATTCGCGTGTCAGCGTTCGCGATTCATGCTCGTAACTGAATCGCTCGACGATATGCGTTCGCTCACTGATCATGATCTCCTGGCGCGGGTGTAGTGCTCGTTCGACGAAACCGACCGTGTCGACTACGAGCGTCTCGCCTTCCCACCACCCGATAGAGTGGCCTTCGACGGACGGGGAGATCTCGTCGGGATGCTCCGTCACGCCAAGATGGATCGTGCGTTCCAGGTCGAGATAGCCGTATCGAATGACGACCCGGTCGTCGAACTGCTCGATACCGTTGACGTGCTGTTGACGATACCAGTCCGTGATGATGTTGCCGCTCTGGCAGTGAATAACGGGATTGTCGAAACGAAAATCGAAACGCTCGGACGCTGCGAGACCGGCGGCCGTAGGCTCGGGCGGTCCATCCGGCGTCTCCCCACCGGTTCCACCTCCGTCTCGCGAAACCCAGGATCCTGAAATATTGGGCTGGCCATTGCTGAGCGAACGGGGTCGGTCCGCAATCTCATTTTCGCTCGCCACCTGCCTAGGAGTCGCTACGCCTTCGATGCTCTCACCCTCGTCGACGAAACGGCCGTCGTTGAGCACGAGAGTCTCGATGTCGCAGGAGTTCGCTTCGCGGCGCGCCCGCCCACCCGTAACGGTTATCCGATGGCCTTCCGCGAGTGTGTCGCGCGCCCATCCCCGGCGAATGAGCTGGGTGGCGCCGGAGAGCTCACAGCGCCAAGTCACGCTGCCGCCACCTTCTTCGGCGACTTCGATACGAACGAATGAATGCGGGTTGACGAATTGAAGCTCGGTAACGACACCCGTTAGCGTAACCTGATCATCCGGATCGTAATGAGCGGCGGCGCCATGATGCGCCCTTACCTGCGCAGCGGACAGTAAGATCGCCGTCGCAACCGCACACAGAAGCTTAAACCGCGATCGAACAATCCGTTTGCAAGAGAAAGGAATCACGGTCGCATCCCCCGATGGATTTCCGCCTTAGTGGCGGTTTCAACGATAGCACACTGCCCAAGACAGCAGCGCCCATCGCGCTAACGCACAAACCGATGCAGAAATTCTGCGACGCGCCTCGTTCGTTGCGGATCGAAGAACGCGTCACCGCCGTGCGCCGCGCCGTGCAGGACTTCAAAACTGACGGGAAGATCGTGCTGCTTGTACTTTCCATGCAGTTCGTGCGCCTGATTGATTGGCATCTGCGGATCCTGATCTCCATGAAGCAACAGCATCGGAGGATCGGAAGCATCGACGTGCGTGACCGGGCTCGCGAGCGCCGCGAGTTCGGGCGCCTCTTCCGGGGAAGCTCCGAGCAGCAATGCGACCGCGTCAGTCCGCATCGGCCTGTGCGTCGCCGTCGATTGCGGAAGTATCGTGTTCAGGTTCGATGCGCCGAAGTAGCTGACGACCGCCTGAACATCGGAAGACTCGTCGAGATATTCGCCCACTTCGCCTTCCAGCTCGGAGTGGCCATTGGTCGTACCGACGAGCGCGGTCAGGTGTCCACCGGAGGATCGGCCGTGAATCCCGATGCGGCTGGCGTCGTAACCGTAGTCGCCGGCCTTCGCCCGCAGGAAACGGATCGCGGCCTTGATGTCGTGAATCTGCGCGGGAAACGGCGCATCGACCGAGTTGCGAAAATCCACGCTCGCGATCGCGAAGCCTTCACCGACGAGATCCGTCGTGTTGATCGTTTCCTTCGAACCGCGCTGCCAGGCGCCACCATGAATCCATACGAGGAGTGGCGCGCCGGCTTCATCGTCGGGCAAATACAGATCGAGCGCAAGCTCGCGGCCGTCAACGACGGCGTAAACAATGTCCGTAATGGACGGCGCTCGCGATTCCTGCGCCGACGAAATGCCAGGACATGCCAATAACGCTACTAAGGCGAAGACACCGAATTTCGATTGCACTATCTTGCTCCCCCGAGTCGACTGTGTGTGGGCTATTCTTCCACCGGTAACGCGTAAGCGAGAAACTCCGCTCCATAGCCCATGCCGCTGACCGGAACGACGACGAACTGGCGGCCGTCGTGCATATAGGTCATCGGCGCTCCCGTCTGTGGTGCCGGCATGTAGACGGCTCCTCGCTCAATGCCCGTCGACTTGTCATAGGCACGCAACATCGCGCCGCGACCGTGAGGCGTCGTGACGAACCCGGATTCGCCCGCGATCAATAGCGTCGACGTAGCGAGTACGCCGCCGCGTCCGGGGCGCCCGGTTCGCGGAATGTCGAGTCCTTCGAGCGCCGGATGATTCGCGACTTCGTCAGGCGTATCGCCGTGAGGAATCTGCCAGACGATATCGCCGCTGTTCATGTCGAAGGCCGTAATTCGACCGTAAGGCGGTTTTACGATGGGTAAACCCTGCACCATCGGCACCGGTCGACCGTCGTTCGGCGGTCCGCCGAGCGCGGGATCCGTGACCATGCCGCGGATATAGGCCATGTCGGACTGACCTTCCTGCGGCGGCACGAGACCGAGCGGTGATACCTGAGTCGACGATTGTATGTAGAGGTATCCGGATTCCGGATCGAAAGCGCCGCCCGGCCAGTTCGCGCCGCCGACGGTGGACGGCATCATGAGCGTTGCGAGCGGACCCGGCCACTGACTCACGACGGGAGGCGTGAAGAGCGGGCCGATCTTGTAGTTCGAGACGATTTCGATCGCTTCCTCTCGGAGCTCGGGTGTGAAATCGATGAGGTCGTCGTGCGAGACGCCCTGGACGTCGAAAGGCGGAGGCCAGGTCACGAACGGCTGGGTCGGACTTAATGTCTCGAGCGGTACCGTCGACTGTTCTACGGCGCGGTCCTCGATCGGCCAAACCGGCTCGCCCGTCACGCGATCGAAGACGTAGAGCCATCCCTGCTTCGTTGGCTGGATCAGCGCCTGAATCTCTTCGCCCTCGACATTGATATCGCCGAGAATCGGCGCGCTGGGAATATCGAAGTCCCAGACACCGTGCCGTACGAGCTGGTAATGCCAGCGTCGTTCTCCCGTATGCAGGTCGACAGCAACGACGCTCTCACCGAACAAACCGTCGCCGTGACGATGACCGCCGTAGTAGTCGCCAGTAGGCTGCTCGACGGGTAGATAAGCCAGGCCGAGATCGGGGTCGACGCTCATTTGCGTCCAGACTCCCGTGTTACCCGTATAGCTCGACGTCCCTTCGGCCCAGGTCTCGAACCCATACTCATCGGGCATGGGAATCGTATGGAAGATCCAGAGGCGCTCCCCTGTTCGCGCGTCGTAGCCGCGGATAAAGCCCTTCTCGTTGCGCCGACTGACTGGAGCCGAGCCTGTGAGGTGAGCGGCACCGATGATGATGACGTCGTCTGCGATGATAGGCGTCGAGTGGAGACCAACCTCGCCCGTAACGAGGTCCATCTCCTGATCCATCTCGAGCTTCAGGTCGACGACTCCGTTGTCGCCGAAGTCAGAGGCGGGCAGGCCCGTGTCTGCTTCGAGAGCGATCATCTGATAGCCCGGCGTCACGTAGATGATGCGTGCGTTATCGCCATCACTCCAATAACCCAGGCCGCGGCCGGACAAGCGTCGCGGTGCAGCAGCGCCGCGTGCGCCCTCGTCTATCCTGTGCATCCAAAGCAATTCGCCGGTAGCGGCATCGAGAGCAACGGCAGCCCGGCGACTTCCGGCCGTCGTATAGACGACGCCATCGACCATGAGCGGTGTCGCCTGAAGATTAGTCTCAGGCGTCGCGCCGAGCGATCCGGTATTGAACCGCCAGGCGATTTCCAGATTCTTGAAGTTACTCGCGTCGATCTGATCGAGCGGCGCGTACTTCGTGTTAGACAGGTCGCCCCCATAGGTCGACCATTCGCCGTTGACCGTACCGCGTTCCGCAGCCGTCGCGACTGCCGTCGTCAGGAATAGACCGATTAGAAGATTCGAAGATCGAGGTGTTATTAGTTTCATTGTCGCCCCCTCGCAACTGGCGTCATTCTATCAGTGGAATGCCGCTCGCAGAACGTAAAACGGCGCAGGCAGTTGCCCGCCTGCGCCGCTCGTAGAACGAAAGAACCTAGTTTGAACTGGCGACAGACACGATACCGACAGTATTTGTGCTGCTTTGATGGATCACGAGACTCCCGTCCCGCATACCGTTCATATTTCGGATGATGCCGACCCCGGATGGGATCGCCCAACTCTGGAACTCTTCGGTCGCGGGATCGAAGCGGACCAGCGCGTCGGGACGCTGATAGGACTCGTTGTACCAAACGATGTCATCGACTACGGCGATCGCGTAAGGATGCGACTGCGGTCCGCTCGGTGACGGCCACTCTCGAATCTCGCCCGTTACGGGATCGAGATGTCCAATAAAGCCGCGACCGGAGTCGACGTACCAGATCGAGTCATCGCTGGCGAGCGCGAGTCGGCGCACGTAGTGGTTGCCGGCATGCGAATCAGGATCGGGATTCGGCGTCTCGTATTCCGTGACTTCCCAGGAATCGGGGTCTACCTTTGCTATCGCGTTGCTGCCGCGATACGCGATCCAGATCATGCCGTTCGAATCGACCTTGATACCGTAAGGACGCGCCCGTTCCCTCGGCATCGTCATGAGCCGAATGTCGCCGGTATCGGGCACGAGGCGGCCGACCATGTTGCTGTTCTGCAGAGTGAACCAGAGGTCGCCGCTCTCGGTGAACGCGGGCGTGTGCGGATCGCGCGCAGCAGGATCGGGCATCGGATACTCGGTGATGTCGCCCGTGTCCGGATCGAGCATACCGACCGTCCCGTTGCCATTACCGGTGTACCAGATGTTGCCTTCGACGTCAGCGATGATGCTATGCGGTCGTGCCAACGGGTCGAGCTTCCACTCCGTCATCTCTCCCGTGTCAGGATTGAGACGTCCGATCAGACTGCCGTACATCCCCGCCCACCAGACCATACCGTCCGGTGTCTCGAGCGGATCTCGCGGGCGCTGTCCCAGCGTCGGAACGTTCCACTCCCGGAACATGACTTTCGTGTCGCCAGCTACGAGTGTCGGTAGTCGCTCGGAGTCGGGATCATGCGGATAGCTCGTCGCGAGATAGTGAGCGATCTGCGACGCCAGCGGCTCCGGAAGATCGATCATCTTGCTCATCAAATGGCGCCAATCTTCGTTGGTACGACCAACGGACTGAGGAATCAAATCCGTTACGTGGCAGGCAACACAGGCGGCCTCAACGAGCGTTTGACCCTCTCCTTCGGCCAGCTCCATCTGCGCCTGCGCGACGACGGGCAAACCGAGCGCGACAAGCGACAAGATTATCGAGCGATGCAAGGACTTCAACATAGCTTTTTCTCCCCATTTATTCGGCCCTGGGCGGGCTGGAATGACTATCGCGCCATTTTAACCCCTGCCCGCCCTTTGCCGCCAACCGCATTAAGTAATCTTAATCACGCTGCACGGCTTCCCCCGAGCCAGATCTCCAGATCGTCGGCACCGCCGATGTGTGAGCCGTTGACGAAAACTTGAGGAAAGGTCGTGCCGGCGGCAACCGCGCGCAAACTGCGGTCCGTAAAATCGCGGTTCAGGACCAGCTCCTCGAAACTCAGCCCCCTGTCGCGCAGCAAGTTCTTCGCCTTCGCGCAGTACTCGCAGCCAGGCCGCGAGAAAACCGTGATATCCAAGGGTCGTGCTGTCTGCGGCGCAATGTAATCCAGCATCGTATCGGCATCCGAGACGACGAAGGGATCGCCTGGGCGCTCGGGCTCTACGAACATCTTCTCGACGACGCCGTCCTTGACGAGCATCGAGTAGCGCCATGAGCGCTTGCCGAAACCGAGGTCGGCTTTATCGACGAGCATTCCCATTCCGCGCGTGAAGTCGCCATTGCCATCCGGGACGAACTTCACGTGGTCCGCGTTCTGCGATCGCTTCCACTCGTTCATTACAAAGCTGTCATTTACCGAGACACAAACGATATCGTCGACTCCGGCCTGCTTAAACGCGTCCGCCAACTGGTTATAGCGAGGCACATGCGAAGAGGAGCATGTCGGAGTGAACGCGCCTGGCAGTGAGAAGACGACGACGGTCTTGCCGGCGAACACATCTTCGGTCGTTACATTTCGCCACTCGTGATCCTCGCGCACGCGGAACGTGACATTGGGGACGTTGTGGCCTTCGCGATTTTCTAACATGAGCCTTCTCCGCTGGTGGGTTTATGGAGGTCATACTAGGCTCGCGCTATTGATAAATAAATCAGATTATTTAGAATGTTTTAATCGGTTTTTTAGATATGACTCTCCCCACCGTAAAACAGCTCCGCTACTTCGTAGCGCTCGTCGACGAAGGCCATTTCGGTCGCGCCGCGGCCGCATCTTTCGTGTCTCAATCCGCTTTCAGCACGGCGATTCGGGAGTTCGAGCAGATTCTCGGCGCGCAGCTCGTGGACAGGACCAATCGACAGGTCGTCATCACGGCGAAAGGACAGGACGTCGCCGTACAGGCGAGGCTGGTTCTGCGCGATCTTGAAAGCCTCGTCGAGCTCGCCGAAGGCCGACAAGAGCCGCTAACCGGCGAGCTGCGGCTCGGCGTCATTCCGACGATTGCTCCGTTTCTGCTACCGAAGCTGCTGCCGAAACTTCGGCGACGCTATCCGCGATTACGCTTGTTCCTGACAGAGGATCAAACCGAGCGTCTGCACACTCGACTGCTCGACGGTGAGCTGGATCTCGTCCTGCTGGCCCTGCCCTACGAACTAAAGAACACGGAAACGCTCGAGCTTTTCGCGGACCGGTTTCTGCTGGCCTGTCGTGACGGCTCCTCGCTCGTCGATCCGGAGCGCTACCGGTTCAACCGCCTCGATGCGGAATCCGTGCTATTGCTCGAGGATGGCCACTGCCTCCGAGACCATGCTCTCGAAGCGTGCAAGATTCGCAGCACGGAAAAACTCAGTCGTTTCTCGGCCAACAGCCTGCTGACCCTCGTAGAGATGGTCGACGCGGACCTCGGCGTTACGTTTCTTCCTGAGATGGCGAGAGGATCAGTGCTGTTACGAAATACTCGCGTGAAGCTCTACCCGCTCGAGAAGCGCAGCTTAAGAACGATCGGATTGATCTGGAGAAAGGGTAGCTCTCGCGCCGACGAGTTTGCGCTGCTAGGCGATTTCATCGCGGAGAACGCTCCAGTGCACTGATTGCCTGAACTCTTCCTGCTGTTCTTCTGTCACCCGTCGCGGTTCGCTGCAGAAGTTGACGTCGGTGCGCGTGAGCGGCCAAAGTCAGGCCCGACCGCACTCTTTACAGCCGGAGAACAACATGTCGAATCTCGTCAATCTAGTCCACGTCCGTGTCCATCCCGAAGCCAGGGACCGACTCATGCCCGCTATGCTCGAAAACGCGCGGCAGTCGGTGCTGGAGGACACCTGCTATCAGTTCGACGTGATCCAGTCTCACAACGACGAGAACGAATTCATTTTCTACGAGGTGTACAAAGACGAAGCGGCGCTGGCGACGCATCGCGAGACGCCGCACTTCCTGGCTTATTTCGCGCTGATCCAGGAGCTCGACGATAAGGTCGAGCGCACGCCGCTGCTCTACGACATCATCAGCTGATGCCGGCTTCGCTCTCCCCTATTCGACGAGCTTGCGGTCGATACCAGCCGACATCTCGACGGCCTTGCAAACGGCCGACGTGTCGAGATGATGGAGGCCGAGCGCCATAGCCGAGCTGAACTTCTGCCGACTCGAGACGTAAAGATCGATTGGCGCCCGCACACTCGCCGCGAACTCCGTGATGATCGACGCGTCTTTCTCATAGACATCGAACATCGTGCCGCCGCCTTCGCGGTAGTCCGACTTCGCCATCATCGCGCCTCGGATCTCGAACATCTTCGAGCCGCCCGCGCCTTCCTTGAGAACCCGGTGAATCAGATCCGGGTCGAGGCCGGCCTTCTGCCCCATCGTCATGCACTCGGCGGCGGCCGTTACATGCACGTGCACGAGATAGTTGGCGCAAAGTTTCATGCGGCTGCCGTTGCCGACGTCGCCGCAATAGAAATTGGTTTTCGCGAAGCCCTCCAGCACGGGCACGCATTCGTTGTATGCGGCCTCGTCGCCGCTGACATAGATCGACGCCATGCCCTTCGCGAGCATTGGCGGCGTCGCGCTGATCGGCGAGTCGAGAAAGATCTTGCCGCCAGCCGCGAGCTTCTCGGCCGCCGCGAGCTTCTGGTCGACAGTCAGCGTGCTGGCTTCGATCAGGATCTGGCCGGGCTGCTCGTGCGCGAGCACACCGTCGAGGACGATTTCAAGCGCCGCGATGTTCGGCAGCGACGAGATCAGGATATCGGCTTTGGCCGCTACATCGGTGACCGAATCGGCCTTGGTGAGGCCGAGCTCGTCGAGCGCGGCCATACGATCCGGCAGCACGTCGAAACCGACGACCGTGAAGCCGTTCTTCAATAACAATCCTGCAACGTTGCCCCCCATTGGGCCTAGGCCGATGACGCCTACGGTAACGCTCATGAAGCGATCCTCCAGATTCTTTAGTTGATTCTTGTTCCCGCAAGATCGCGGATAAGCTGAACTGTACAATAAGTTATAATCAATGAATAACAGCCAATCTGGGGATCCCTCATGAGACGCCCTGCTCCGTTCCGTTCGTCCGGGGCCGTTATCGGCCTGATCGCAACCGCCTTGCTGCTCGCGGCCGGCTCCGCTTCCGCGGATCGCATCACACTGCGTATCGGTACGGGCCATCCGCCAACCGTTGTCTACGCGGGGCTCTTACAGAGCTACTTCCAGCCCGAGCTCAAGCGTCGCGTCGAGGAACGTACCGAGCACACGCTGAACTTCATCGAGGGCTATAGCGGTGCCATCGTCAAGACGGCCGAAACGCTCGAAGGCGTGCAGAACAACATCATCGACATCGGCGGCTTTTGCTTCTGCTTCGAGCCGTCCAATCTGCCGCTGCACGCATTCCAGACGATGCTGCCGTTCGGCACGATGGACCCGACGATGAGCCTCGCGATAGCGCAAGAGGTCTACGAGACTGTTCCGTTCATGAGCAACGTCTTCGAGGAACGCTACAACCAGAAACTGCTCTCGCGAATCGCGGATGCCGGCTACAACCTGGGCACGTCGTTTGACTGGAACACGGTCGAGGACCTGCAGGACATCAAGATCGCGGGCGCGGGCCTGAACCTCAACTGGCTCCGTTACGCCGGCGCGACACCTGTGCAAGGTGCATTGCCCGAGGCTTATACGGGCATGCGAACGCATGTCTACGAAGGCTGGATCATGTTCCCGAGCGCCTGGGTGCAGCTCAATCTGCACGAGGTCGGCCCGTACTACACGCAAATCGGTTTCGGCTCGATCACCTGGCACGGCCTGACGATCAACATGAATACCTGGAACCGAATGCCACCCGAAGTGCAGGAGATCCTGCTCGAGGTAGCCGCGGACTACGAGCAGCTCACGGGCTCGAATAACCTCGAGCGCTACGGCGACGACATCGAAACGCTGGAAGGCTTGATCACGGTCAAGGACGTCAACCCGCAAGTACGCCTCGACTGGGCCAACGCGCTTGCCGAGTGGCCGAAGGAAATGGTCGCGGAACTCGAAGCGCAAGGGCTGCCCGCGCGCGAGGTGCTAGAGACAGCGCTCTCTGCTGCCGAGGCACGTGGCTACGAATGGCCCGTGCGCTACGAACTAGAATAATAAACAATCGCAGAGTTGACCCGGCCTTTAAGGCCGGGTTGAACACGCGCCACTCACGGGACGACGTCCCAGCTTCATCAACGCATTGTGTCTATCGTCAAGCTCAACGATCGTCTGACCAAATTTCTGCTTGTGCTCGCCGCAGCCTGGGCGTTCATGCTGACGTTCCTGATCGTCGCTGACATCGTCGGCCGCACGGTATTCAACTCGCCTGTCTACGGCGTTCCCGAAATCGTCATGAACTCGATCGTAATGATCGTGTTCCTGCAGGCCGGCTATGCAATCCGCAGCCGGTCGATGCTGCGCGCAGACTTCCTGGCGCAGAAGTTTCCGCCGCTGCTCGGCCGCATCTCGCTCGCGATCGGTTATCTGCTCGGCGCCGCGTTCTTCCTCATGATCGTCATCGGTGGTTACGACATGGCTATCCACGCCTGGACCGCGGGCGAATACGAGGGCGAAGGCGCGCTTCGCGTCCCGGCCTGGCCGACGCGCTTCACGATCCTGTTCGGCAGCACCCTCGCCTTTCTGAATTACCTGCTGATGGCCTGGCTCGACATCTTCCAACCCGAGAAGCTCGACTCAGAAGTCGACCCGGAAGCGAAGTTCCAGGGCTGATCGGCGATGTTCGACGTCCCGGTAGCCACCGTCCTGATCGTGAGCCTGCTCGTCATGGTGGCGATGGGCGTTCATATCGCGATCGCGCTCGGCATGACAAGTGCACTCGGCGTCTTCCTCGTGACCGGCAGCTTCGACGTCGTACTCAGCATGCTCGCAAGCACGGCCTATGAGTCGCTGCGCTCCTACGAGTTCGCGGTCATCCCGCTGTTCATGCTCATGGGCGAATTTATCGGCAAATCGGGCGCCGTAAAAGATGTGTATCAGGCCATCCAGCGCGGCCTGCGCCGGCTGCCCGGCCGGCTCGCAGTCGCGACGCTACTCGGTAACGCGATTTTCTCGTTCGTAACAGGCGTCAGCATCGCGTCGGCGGCCGCGTTCTCGCGTATCGCCTACCCTGAGATGCGGCGCTTTGGCTATCACGACGGTTTCGCGCTGGGCGCCGTGGCCGGCTCGAGTTGCCTCGGCATGCTGATCCCACCGAGCGTGCTCATGATCGTCTGGGGCCTGTTAACCGAGCGTTCGATCGGCCAGATCTTCCTCGCGGGCGTGCTGCCCGGAATGTTGCTGCTGACGCTTTTCATCGCTTATGTGCTGGTATCGGCAGTGCTACGGCCGCACGTCGTCGGCGGCGGCATGGACCAGGGCGCTAAAGTCGCTGTCGAGGAAGACCCCGAGGAGGCCTCGAGCGGTTTGCAGGTACTGGGCAGCGCCGTCGGCATCGCACTCGTCGTGCTCGCGGTGCTCGGCGGCATCTGGTTCGGCGTGTTCACGCCGACCGAAGGTGCGGGCGCGGGCGCGTTCATCGGCCTCGTCATGGCGCTGGCCAAGGGCATGCGCTATCGCGGCATCATCGACTCGATAATGTCGGTCGGCCGCACATCGGCGCCGATCCTGCTGCTGCTCGTCGCCGCGTCGCTGTATTCGCGCACGCTGGCAATGACAGGCGTCTCGAGCGCTATCCAGGGCGTGTTCTTAGGCGCCGAGCTGGCGCCGTGGATACTGATCGTGATCATGGTAGGGATCTGGTTCATCCTGGGCATGGTCATCGACTCAATCTCGATCATGTTGCTGACGGTCGCCATCTTCGAGCCGATTGCTGTCAGCCTCGGTTACGACCCGATCGCATTCGCGATCGTCGGCATCATCGCGATCGAAGCGGGCTTGCTGACGCCGCCATTCGGCTTACTCGTCTACACGGTCAAGGCCGCGATTCAGGACGAGGACGACCAGATCTCGATCATGACGATCTTCAAGAGCTCGACGCCGTACTGGTTCATCATGCTCGTCGGTATGATCGCCATCATCAACTACCCGCAGATCGCGACCTATCTGCCGAGCCTCGTGTTCTAACCCAGGGGAGACGTGACGATGCAAAGGCGACAGTTTCTTAAGACGTCGGCACTGGCCGGCGCGACCGTGGCAACGCTCGGCGTGCCGGGCGCGAGAGCGCAGCAGATCGAAACGAATCCGCGGCGGATCATCATGGGCGGCTATGGCCCATCAACGACGAGCTTCAGCCGCGGCCTGGACCGCATCGGCGAGCTGCTCGCGGCACGTTTCCGCGACGACGTCGAGAGTCGCTACATCTATAACGTGTCCGACGTCGGATACGCGGGCGCGCCCGACCTGCACTGGATGGTCGGTTCGGGAATACTGACGCTGGCCTACGCCACGATGTCAACGGGCATCCCTGAGTTAGAAGTTGCCGCGTTGCCGTTCCTGTTCCAGGACACGGCGACAGCGCGTGCTGCGATGGACGGTGAACTCGGCGCGGGCGCGATTCGAAGGATAGAGGCCGAGAACAACTATCGCGTGCTCGGTTTTTTCGAAAACGGATTTCGGCACGTTTCAAACGACATTCGCCCGGTGCGCACGCCGGCCGACCTGGCCGGGCTTTCGATACGCTGCCTCGGCGTGCAGAACCGCATCTTCGAGCTGCTCGGCGCGGAACCGGTCAATATGCCGCTGGGCAACGCGATCCCGCTGCTCGAGGACGGCACCATTGACGGCCAGGAGAACCCGTTCGAAAACACGGTCAGCTACGGACCGTACCGCAGCCAGCGTTATCACACGGCGACCTTCCATTCGTATCTGTCGAGGCCGATCTTCGTGCACCGGCAGACCTACGACAGCTGGAGCAGCGAGTGGCAGAATGCGATGCGCGACGCAGTCCAGCAGGCGATCGCCTACCAGCGTGACCTCCACGATCAGGCCGAGATCGAGTCACAGGACATCATCCGCGAAGCCGGTGGCGAGATCGTCGATCTGACGAGCGAGCAGCGCGCGGAATTCGTGAACGCCGTCGCGCCTATTTACTCCGACGCGCGCGAGCGCTACGACCCTGCCCTCCTCAACCTTGTCGGCCTATAGCCGCGGAGTGTGCGATTCGCCGAAGATTCGCAGAATCCAGCCTAGGCCCTTCTTCGATCGTCCTCGACACCGCGACCAAGCGCTTCGGCGCAGCAGAGCAGTTCCTCGGAATCGAGGTGCTGTTCCCGATCGTAGACGACAACCTGGTGGGTCGCTTCCAGCTGATAATCTGCGTCATCGGCGCGATTCGCTTGACTGACACATTCACGCAACCGGTGCAGAGCATTTTCGTACTTGTCCTCATCGGTCCCGATCAGCAACGCGGCGAAACGGTAGGGTCCTATCAGGCCGATCACATCAGAACTTCGGAATGTCACCGAAAGAAGCTGGGAGAACTCGACCAAAGCACGCTTGCTCGCCTCGTCCCCCGCGCCCTCCTCGATATCGAGCTCGAAGAATAGCAGTGTGGCTGCGGATCCGAGACGATCGCACATGTTGAGCGCATGGTCAGCCAGTTCACTAAATCCGCGGCGGTTAGAGATTTGACAAACGGGATCTGTGGTCGCGATATCCACGGCCACCAGATCTTCCTCGACCATGCGGCCGAGCTCTCGTAGAAGATGCATGTCCTCAGCATCCATCTGCCGCGGCTTCTGGTCGATCACGCAGAGCGTACCGATCTTGCTACCGTCGGGCGCGCTCAGCGGATAGCCGGCGTAGAAACGGATATTGGGATCGCAAGCGACAAGCGGATTGTCGTGAAAGCGTTCGTCCAGACGCGCATCCGGAACCACCATGACGCGATCATCGAGAATCGCATGACCGCAAAATGACACGTCACGGGGCGTCTCGGCGACATCGACGCCAATACGCGACTTGAACCATTGCCGTCCCTCATCGACCAGGCTGACGAGCGCTATCGATGTGCCGAAAACCCGCCGGGCAAGGCGCGTGACTCGGTCAAAACGCTCTTCCGGCGGGGTGTCCAGAATCTTGAGGTCACGTAACGCCTTGAGTCGCTGCCGCTCGTTAACTGGTATGGGTGGTTTAATCATCGCGTTCTCTAAGAACGTAAGTTCGCAACTATCCTGTCAGCTTATACCGAGATCGGCTCGGCTGAAGCGTGTCTGAAGTCGCATTCTTCGGTCACCCGTCGTACAGACGTCCGCTAACTGTTAACGGCTCCCCGATGGGCGAGGATTCATCTTGCACTACGGCACAGGAGAGCGAATGGTCGCTGTCAACCGAAGGAACAATCCTTTAACAGTGAATATGCTGGCTTATGAATTCGCGCATTGCGGCGCCGGCGCTTCCGCAACCGGCTCGACGGCGGATTGTTCGAGTTGTGCTTCCGCAGATTGAATCAATACTTCAGTGTTCTGATGCTGGTCAGCTTGATACAGAACCGCGTAAGAATCGATCTTGATTTCGCAGCCGTTATCGACCAACTCATTGCGCTTGTCGACGTTGCTCAAGAACCGTTGGAGCAGATTGGTGATGTCGGAGCGCCGGGTCCCAGAGAGTAAAGCGACGAAATGGTCTGCGGACAGGCGTCCGATGATATCGGACTCTCGAAACGTCGCTCTCAAGAGCTGGGTCATTTCGACCGCCGCTCGGTCGCTCTGGTCGCTGCTTGTTGCTACGTCAGTTACGCCCTGTTCTTTGCGGTGAAATAGAAGCAGAGAAGCTGGAACGTCGTTTCTGCGGCACATTGCCAGCAAGTGGTCGCCGATCATCGTGAAACCGGTACGATTGGAGAGTCCGGTCGTCGGATCAACGTTCAAAAATCCGGCAATGACCAGCTCATCCTCGACCATTGCTCCGAGTTCTCTCAAGAGGTCCAGCTCGTCTGCCGTCATGCCGCGCGGCTTGCTATCAATCAGACAAAGGGTACCGACCTTGTGGCCGTCCGGTGCGCTGAGTGGGCAGCCGGCGTAGAAGCGAATATCAGGATCACCTGTGACCAGCGGGTTGTCGACGAAGCGCTCATCGTCCTTGGCATCGGCAACGACGAGAACCTCGTCGTTAAGAATGGCGTGCCCGCAGAAGGAGATCTCCCGGGGAGTTTCGGTGGCATCCAGTCCCTGCCGTGATTTGAACCACTGACGGTTGCGGTCGACGAGACTGACCAACACGATCGATGTGCCAAACAGCTTTTTGGCTAATCGCGTGATTCGGTCGAATCGTTCCTCGGGATTAGTATCCAGAAGTTTCAGATTGCGCAGAGTCTCCAGACGCAGCAGCTCGTCAACGGGGACTGGTGGTTTGATCATGGGAAAGGCCTCCCTACACTCGGGTCAACGATAGCAAGCGCCGTGTCAGCCGGATACGACGTAAGTCACGCTGTACAACGTTCCCGCCTGATCTCGAGGCCGCGCCGGGCTACATACGTATAAATCCCCGTTGTGAGATCGCCTGCGCGCGACCATATTCGTCTTAGGATTTTATGACAGTGCGGAGGCGATCATGCTCGCAAAAGACGTCATGACGACTAACGTCATAACCGTCCTCGAAGATACGCCGATTGACGACATCGTCAGAACGCTGCTCAAGTGGCGCATCAGCGGTGTACCCGTCGTGAACGAGAATGACGATCTCGTTGGAATCGTAAGTGAGGGCGATCTGATTCGTCGGTCCGGAGCTGACGAATTCGATGATGGATCGTGGTGGCTCGCGGGTCTGCTCGCCTCCGAGCCGCAGGAGCCGGCCTATACGAAAACGGCCGGCCAATTCGCGAAGGACGTCATGACGGCGTCGGTCGTCACAGTCGCCGAAGATGATCGGCTGTCGCGAGTTGCCGAGACGCTGGAACAGCACGGGATCAAGCGCGTCCCGGTAGTGAAAAAAGGCAAGGTCGTCGGCCTCGTCAGCCGGGCGAATCTGCTGCACGGCCTGGCTGCGGATCCGGAACCGCTACCCGAACCCACACCGCCGGCACGACCACGCCGTCTTTCACGATGACGTTGATCGCGCGGCCGATCTTGAGATCGTTATGCAGACGATTCAGGACCATTGCGCGAACATTGTCATCGTCGTTCGGCTGTTGTCGTGCC
>CAJIBS010000361.1_pt1 | contig 17092 bp, 14 predicted proteins | sample 9199411 | NCBI WGS metagenome assembly CAJIBS01 (sample SAMEA7708312, study PRJEB35096) | sediment metagenome | biome: marine neritic benthic zone biome [ENVO:01000025]; feature: sediment [ENVO:00002007]; material: shallow marine sediment [ENVO:03000034] sea grass bed [ENVO_01000059] ... | reverse complement strand
GATGTCACAGAACTTGCCGATAGGGACTTGCCAAGTCGACACGGGCATCGGATGTGTTTCATGCGTGATGTCGAACATGTAGACCCGGCTCTTTAGGCCGTGCGGACACTCGAGCCCATCGTACTCATCGCTAACTAACGCATACGTCCTCGGTAGCTCGCCGTCCGCCGCCGTGATATTCGGCACCGCGTCATAGACGATTGGTGAGACTGTGTGCGGACCTCGCCCTGGCGGGGAGGTATCGTAGGACCACACCAGTTCAGGGTTCGCTGGATCGGAAATGTCCCAAGACGCCACATGGCCGCTGCCGATGCGAAATCCCGCGTACATGCGGTTGTTCGCCTCATCGACGATCGGGTGGTGAACGTATTGGTCCTCGAAACCGTCTTCGCCGTTCTTCTGCCCCGGTAGCCAAGCTCTGCCGAGGAACTGCGGGTTCGCTGGGTCTCTGAGATCCCAAATATGAATTAACGTGGTTCGAAAGCCCGGCTCACCAGAGGCGCTGTAGAACAATCCCGTATCCGGCGACCAGTGACCCTTGTGCGCCCGGTTGATTAACGTGCCGCCGCAGCCGGGACCACACGAGTTCTCCGGTGTCGCATTGATCTCCGCGACGAGCTCGATACGCGAGGGATTTGTGTCTCGAGCTGTGATATCAAATATCTGAAACTTCAGGTCGTCACCCGCCTCGGAGTTGCGGATCAGATAATCCCGCCCGGACGGCTCTGAATCGAAACCGTAGTCGTATACGACAGAGACGGAACGAGAGTTTGCGTTCACGTCGTTGGGTATATGCCAGACGAGCTGCGGATTCGCGGGATCGGTAATCTCGACGATGGACGTGCCGTTCCATTCATCGCGGCCCGTGATCGGGTTCAGCGTCGCATCGCGCGTGCGCGTGTTCGGCACATGCCCGATATAAACCCAGTTGCCGTTTGCGGAATCGGACTTCGTCGTCACCTGAAGTGCCTGGCGGCCCTGCATGTGGTGATAGCCGATCAGCGCCACGTTGTGAGATTCATCGGCCGAGGCCGTTGTGCCGACCCCAAGCAGAAGTCCGCTCATGCACAAGAGATTCTTGACGAGATTCCAGGGAGACCCCCAGAAATTCCTTGATCTTGCATCGTTCATTGTATCAATCCCGAATCATGGAACACCGTAGAGCGCGCGAAGCTGAGAAAGATCACCTTCCGATAATCCGCTGACGCCAGCAACATCTTCGCGCGAGCGCAGTTGGCTTCTGTAGCGCTCGAAGAACGCCAATATGTCACCACCGAAGCCGAAAAAATACATGATGTCCTCGAACTCAGCCGTGTGCTCTAGACCGAGTGCATGACCAATCTCGTGCAAACACGTCAAATAGACAATCGTGTCTCGAAACAGCGAATCCTCTCTGGCGCGTAGCGCAATCTCCTCACCGAGCGCATCCGTATCGGGCCTGATATAGACGGACGCACCGCGGCGACCGTCAACGACGATCGGGCGCATCTCGCCATACTGGCCGAAGTTGGCCGGCACCCAATACACGCGCAGTAGCGCAGACGATTCTGGCGCCGAGGAGAAGCGTAACTGTCCGTGCGTACTTCGCGCCCAAGCCTGCAGCGCCAAAATCGCGAGTTCCGCATCCGACGGTCGGAACATCGATCCAGGCTCGCCGGGCGCAATGAAATACGTAATCTCGCTGCTCGCATCGAGCGGCTCGGGGGCCTGGGCGGCAGCGGATGCCCAGGCGAGCAGAAGCGCAACGAGAAGAGAGATTCGAATCAGTTTGCCACCAACACATCTTCGTTGAGAATATCGCCGTCGACGCCATGATGGCGCAACACCATCGTCGGCATCCCTTCCGGCCGATCGACCGTGACCGAGAGAAATCCACCAACGACGTTCAAATAACGGTGCTCCGGACGTATGTCGCCTTGAACCCACGCGTTCGCATGCTCATCGCTAGCCGCACCGGTCGCATACTCTCGCAATCCGGTTTCATCATGCACCGACACGTACTGCCAATGGCGGTCCCCGCAAATCACGATCATGTCGTGATCGACGAGAAACTGCCGGATGTCACGCGCTTCAGTCTCCCACGGCTCGTTGGCATGACTATCATACTTGTCCGGGTTGTCGGGCCCCACGATTGGCGTTGGGCTGATTAGAATTCGGAAGGTCGCATCAGATGCCGCGACGGTCTCTTTGAACCACGCCATCTGCTCGGCACCCCAGATCGATTTCTCGGGCCCGTCGGGATCCATGTTCGCACTGCGGTAGTCGCGGCCCTCGACGAGCCAGATTTGCAGATCCTGGCCCCATCTGAACGTCCGATAGGTCAGCTCACCCATCGGCACCTGCTCTTTGAAGAGCTCAACGCCGTCTTGAAACGTGAAATCACCCATGTAGCGACTGACTTGCGACGGCCACGTATCGTCCTGCCACGTATCGTGATCGTCTTTCATGAAGTAGGTCGGCACCTGCCGGTGAAACTCGAATTTGGTTGGCAAGCTGAACATCCGTGACCAACCCCAACGCGCTAGGTCGCGAGTCTTCGCCCAGGCATCGTAGTAGATGATGTCGCCCGTATGGACGAAGAAGTCGACGCCGTAGTCGATCATCTCTCCGTGGATTTTGAAGCCGCCCTCCGGTGCGTCTTGATCGTCGATTTCGGTTCCGGTCACGGCACCGAAGACGACGCGCGCCGGCTGATCCGGTGCCGGGGCCGTGCTGAAACTCCCGTCGAGGGTCGAGCCAACCGTCTCGCTCCCGAGCGAACGGCCTTCGACTCGCAAGATATATTCAGTCGACGGCACAAGCCCGGTCAGCGTGATCTGGCGTATGAAATCGGCGTCTGGGTCCACCGCTTCCCACGCAGTCGACTCCCAGTCGCTCGCATCTGCCGGTCCATATTGAACGCGGACTTCGCCCTCGGCGCCGATGACGGCGCCCTCGATAAACTCGATCGAAGAACCTTCTGGGTACTGGACCACGGGAACCCAGTCGTGCGGATGAAACCTTCCGGGCGGAGGCGGCTGTAACTCGGCATTGCCGGGCTGTCGATAGAGAAAGACCGGATTCGGCGCTTCGGTGCCGATGCGCTGCGGGCGTTGCGTCAATCGCGTCCAGATGACGGCCTGGTCATCCGTCACCTCGCCAATCTTCATTCCTGTGGCTTGGTAGGGCCCGCCATTCGAAGTCTGACCACAGCCTGCGAGGCAACACACTAAGGCTAGGCAGAGAACGTCAACTTTGTCGGAGCGCATACCATTCACCCATCAACGAATGGCCGCGTCCGGCCACAAGCCGACGTCCTGACGTACATTCTTGGGAGACGGTCATGCATTGTTGCGTCCAGATCAGAGCGCATCGTTCGACTTCCGATACCTGTAGGTCTTCTCATCAACGGTAAAGACCAGGATTCCGTCCTCGGTAATAAACTCCTCGACGGCGATAATGACTCCTTCGTCATCGAAATAATTTACTTCGTAAACGCCATTATCTTGAAACTCCCATGTCAGTGCTTCTTCAGGCCCTATTTGCTCGCCCCCATAAGTGAATGATCCGGTACCATTCTCCGATAGCACGATCTTTATGGGAAACCCTTCCGGGTCTATTTCTGTGTATACACCTGAGACGTCGTCACTGGTTCCGCAGCCATTTAGTCCCAGCAGAAATAAAAAAAGCAACGAGCAGCGAGTCATTAATTTCATTACGTCCAGCCGCCTCACTCGTTAGGGCAATCCATCATTAGCTCTCTCGAACGACCGGATTGGGCGGTGTTCCGACGCTCAAACAATACCCCGCGAAAGTCCCGAATGTGATCACTCCGCTCGCTCGAACGCCCAAGGCCTCCGGCTACTTTCGGCCACTAGCGGGCGCTCTACGCGCTGCGGCTCCGGTTAGCCTTCCCATACGGTATCTTGCGAACCAACCCGCAGATCGCACCAACGACCGAATGTGCGCCTAACAACCACACTACTAGCTCCGCTGTTAGGCCGACAACAAGAAACGCAATAAAGCCGATGCGTCCGTCAGTAAAGTATATGGCCATTGCGTAACACGCGCCTGCAAGCACGAAAAGGAACAAAGTGTGTCGAAAGAGTCCAGCCATGAGATTCGCCTCTTCTAACTACTACACGCACCCGTTCCAAAAACAGGAATGGCCCACTTCGGGTCAAAATCCAACTGTCACGATACTACACCCGACCGTCCCGGATGTGAGCACTTCGATCGCTCGAACGCCCAAGGCGTCCGGCTACTCTAGGGCACAGTCTCGCTGTTACGGAACGTTAATGCTTCGGCTACCGCCACGACGTCTGCTATGCCCCCCCCGAAAGCGGACGCTTCGGATTGAGCCAATGCAACGGTAACGGATGTCGGCTAACGACCAGGAACGGTCGTTCCGAGAATGCGACGTAACGCCGCTATTCCGTTGAGCCTTGACGCGAATCACAGAATGACCGGAAACGAGCAGCGCATACTCACGTCATGGCCGCTCCAAATTCAAAACCTGATGCTATGCCATCAACCGATGAAAGCGATCTCACCACGACCGCGAACGTTCAATCTGTCAGAGAGATCCTCAATAAATTTGGGGAAGAGACGACCGTCGTTCGTCGCATTGAACCTCCGCCGCGTCCTGCTGGTTGGTGGCAGCGGCTACGCGCGTGGGTAGGGCTGAAGTAAGCTCCAACGCCAGCGCATCTATCGTCAGAAAGCCTCGATCTCGACTGCCCGAACGGCAGCCACTTCGGGGCGTCTTCCGACCGTCACACTATAAGCCGCGAACGTCCCGGAGTTGAGCACTCCGGTCGCTGTAACGCCCAAGGGCTGAGTCGAAAATCGACCAGAAGCAGACACGGCGTATTCCTAAGCGTTCCGCCCTCGATTTCATCACAAACCTCAGGAGCGTTTGAGTCGCACAACCTTCATGACTTCGATATCTATCCCAGCTACGCGTTCCTCTTGAGGGTAATAAGTGAGATTGACTCGAGCACCCTTCAAGTTCCGATAGCGCTTCTTACGTCTATATCTAAACGGCACGTCATATCCGTCCAACATGATCGTGTTGAGAAACCAGCCGTCTTTCTCGCGCTGAACGTGACTCACCACTGTGGCCATATTGAGCTGATTGAGTTGACGGTTTCTCTCTAAAAGCTTATCTACCTCGGACTTCACGGGAGTACTTCAATGCCCGCTTTCTATGGTGAGTGGATATAGGCGCGCCCGTCGCAGACAGATCTCGCCGTCGCGCATCGACCGTCAACACGAGTAACGCAGCCTCAGTATGGCCTCGTAGCTTGCCTAACGACCAACGGCCATCACGGGCTCGAACTTCTGAATTCGCTTACCGTTGCTGACCTCACCCGTGTAGATGTTGCCTTTCGAGTCGATCGAAATAGCGTTCGGGAAATTCAGCTGGCCCGCGAGCCGACCGGGGCTTCCGAAGTGACCGAGCGTCTCGCCCGTGCGGCGATCGACGGTCCAGATCACGTTGTTGGCCGCGTCAGCGACAAACAGGTATTTCTGCTCCGGATCGATGGAGATCACCATCTTGTACATCGTGCCGCAAGGCCTCGGCATGAAGTCGAGCGTATCGCATGTACGTTGCGACGGCGTGTGGGCACTGACATAGATATCCTGCTGCCACTCGCCCTCCGTTGTGAACACCTGAATGCGGTTCTGGCCCCGCTCGCCGATGTAGACAAGCCGGTCGTTGGAGATCTCGACGAAATGCATCGCAGGAACGAAGTTCTCCTCTTCCGGAGGCGGCCCGCCGTCCCATTCGTAGCTCGGAATCGGATCGTTCGTGATTTCGTCCAACGGCATCCCGTGACCACCCCAGCCGCGTTTGAACTCGCCGGTCGAGGCATCGAAGACGACGACACGTTTCTGGTCGATGATGTAAATCTCGTTCTCGACCTCGTCGATCTGGAATCGGCCCTTCTGGGCGAATTCCTCAACTTCTTGGTTGTTCTCGACCCATTGCACACCCTCGGGCACGCGATGGCCGAAATCCCAAACGAGCTCCCCGTCGCGCGTGAACTTCTGAATACTTTCCTGCGGCCGCGTGCCGCCGACCCAGACGAAGCCCTGGCTGTCGGGAATGACGGTCTGCAGCCCGGCCGGCCAGCCTGGATAGTCCGGTCCGCCCCAGGCATGCACGACGTTGCCTTGCGGATCGACCGCGATGACCTCCGGTCCGAGCACACAGCAGAGCACGGCTCGCGGATCGCTCTCGGCGATGATCTCTAGGGGGTCAGGGGCGTTCGGACGATTCAGGAACCAGACGACGTCGTTATCGTCGACGCCGATCCCGGTGACCTGCTGCATGCTCCACTTGTTCGGGAGCGTCTTGGGCCAGAACGGGTCCACTCGATACAAGGGCGCGCCGTTCGCATCGACAGCCTGTCCCTCGACAACCTGTGCTTGGGCGACTGACGCGGTGAGCGCCAATAGACCACTGAAGATAAAGGCCGCAGCACGAAGCGAAGACTGCTGCGTCTCTATCGCACGGTTCTCTTTAGTCATGAGATATCCCCCTCATTCTCGATTCTTTAATTATTCATACTAGCAGCCGCCGAACCAAAATCCGCGGAGAAGCGGCCATTTAGACTTAGTCTGTCAGGAAGTGATACATCCCGCGTACATTAAGCGGGAGCCACGCGTCGGATAACTGCCATCCACTCTTCATAGAGACCCAGCATGAGCGCTCGTGATGCGATTCATTGGACCTCCCCCGAAGCTCGTTGCTATCGCCGACGCAGTCAGCAAGCGGTCAGTATACCGCGCAGAGTGTACGTTTATTGGGTAGGGCTTGTACGGCGCCAGGCAGCGCTTAGCGCCTCTCGGTCCAGAACTCTACCGCGCAGGTAAACTGAATCAATCGTCCGAGTGTTGCGGATGTCTTCGAGTGGATTCGCCGACAGCACGAGCAGATCGGCCCGATAACCCGGCGCAAGCAAGCCCATATCGGTCAAGCCAAGATGTTCCGCTGCGATACGGGTGCCGGCGTGTAACGCCTGCATCGGCGTCATACCGAGACGTACGTAGATCTCTAACTCACGGTGACCGGTATAGCCGAACGGATGATACGGCACTGCACCGGCGTCAGTGCCGAGCACGATGTCTACACCCTCTTCCAGCAACTGGCCAAAGCTTTCTCGCAGCCGGACCTCGACTGCAGAATCGCGTGTCGGGTTACTTACCCGCTCGCTCGCCGCGGCTGTCATAGGTCGGGCGACATCAGCAGTATGCGTTTGAAGCAGGAAAGGGTCTCCGCCAATAGCCTCCCGTCGCAGCTCACCGAGACCCAAATTGGGAACGACAAAAGCACCCGCTCGAGCAGCTTGGCGCGCCAGGACTCGGCCGAAGTCGGCTCCAAGCCGACCGTGCAAGAAACCATGCACGCCGGCGTCGATCAACGGCGGCATATCGGCAGGAAACTGCTGATGCACAAAAACTTTCAAATCATGTTCCATCGCTTCATTGGCGACAGCGCGATAAATTTCCGGCGATAACTTCTGTTGGCTGCCACCACGATCATCCACCCAAAGCTTGATGAAGCCCACGCCCTCTGCAGCGACTTCACGCACCTGTCGCCTGGCCTGCGCAGGATCACTCAGTCCCCGCAGGATCGGCATACCGGTCTTGCGCTCTACGTTTAGCGCATGGGGGAGAAACCGATCGTTGGGCCCGTTGCCCGGAGGCGCCATGCCGACCGCGAATAGCGGTCTGGCTCCGATGAACTCGCCTGCCGCATGATCCGCCTGGAGCTCCGACATCAATATTGCCGGATCGCTGCCGGCCGAGAAAACGGCGCCGAACCCGTAATACGCATAGCGCTGCAGGTTGTCGATCAGGTTCTCACGCCCGTAGTTTTCCGCGCCCCAGGTCTCGGGGCCTTGATAGCCTAGGTGGGCATGGCCATCGATCAATGCCGGCATCACAGTCTTTCCTGATAGGTCTATGACCTCGGCGCCTGGTCGGAGCAGCTCGTCACTGCTGCCGACGGCGCTGATCATCCCGTCCACAATCAGGACCGACCCCTGCTCTACTACGCTGCCGTCGCCAACAATTAGTCGAGCGTTGTTCAGCACAACCGCCTGCGCGAATACGCACGGCGCAGCAAGAGTCAGAAGGAGCGTAAGGATTAGATTTTTCTTCACCTTATTCTTGATCACGCACAGCGTTGCTCGTCGATCTTCTAGCAATATCCAGCTCGCAGTCGAACTCGGACAGCCCTTCTGATACGCGCGTCCAAATCAACGTCGTCTCGTATGGCTCCGTTAGGTACGCTGGATCGGCGAGCGTCAGACTGACTTCCAGGATTTCGTCATTATTCAGCAATCGGTAGACCTCGGTGAGGCGCTTGTCCGCACTCGAAGGAACGTGCTTACCGATTCCAAGTGGATCGAAGTCTCCACCCAGCCCTGCTTGCGAGGCCGGGAAGCCAATAGTCTCTACAACAAATCGGTCTCTATCAATGCTTGCACTAGAGATTCCGTATTGGTCTGTTGCATGCGCACGTCTTGGAGGTCCGTCTAGAGTGAACTGACGCAGAACATCGAAGTATTCATAACGAAATTCAACCTGGTCCTCGTTCATGCCGATCTGGAGAAGATAGGGAATAAAGAAAAGAGACGGGATATCGATGGGCACGCAGTCCTTGTATTTGCTTTCCAGCGGATTGTAGTTCGCTCTTGCGCTCAGCCCTTCTTCGTTCAGCGGCAATGGGCTCTCGCCCAGCAGGTTCATAATCTCGCCTTCGCGGATTACACGCCGCCACGTGCCTTCTAGCCGACTGATATCGAGCGACCGTTCGACGCCCCTAACCAGCGTGATCGGTGCAGCAGGCCGATCCCAGTCGGGGCGAATGAAGTTATACGACTCACCAGACTCAGTCTCTCCGACCATGCCGAACATGAGACGACGATCCGGATCGAGACTCCGCATCCCGGTCATTCGCACCTGATCTCCGACGCGGAACGTTTCGTTCGTTATGTTGGCCCGACGTAGCAACACGACGGAGTTTGCCTCTACCTCCCACATTTCAGTCTCGCCGCTCTCGAGAGCAACCTCGACATGCATGAAGGAATGCGGGTTTGCCAGCCGGAACTCGGTAATGACACCGGAGATCTCGACTTGCTCGTCGTACTTGTAGTGCGTCGCGAACGAATGGTGAGCCTGAACAGCTTGCGTCATCAGGAGCAGCATGGCGACCCACAACGCAGGTCGTCCATTGAGCCGGTATTGGCCGCCGAGTACAGAGGTCAGTACGATCATCAGTGCCCCCTTTTTGGCTCGGAAACTGCTACGGACGCTTCCCTATGCCGGACGAGCTCCACCTGGCGAGAGAAATCAGAACACGTCAACGACCATTCATCAGACCTCGCGATCGAGGTTCAATAGATTGATCATGTTTCCACCGAGAATCATGCGCTTATCGTCATTGGTCAGAAACGAGGCATTGAGAATCAGATCCATCGTATCGGGCCAGTCGAACGGAATATCGGTACCGTACACGACATTCTCGACGCCCATCTCCGCAACGAGATGTCGCAAGCCTTCGTCGGAAAACACCATGGTGTCGGCAATGATGTTTCGACGCAGGTACTCGCGCGGCGGCAGCTCATTTCTGCAGTCGGTCGCCCCGCCGCTATGGCCACGCAGGTTCAGACGGCAGGCCACATCCGTTCGCCCAAAATAGGAAGGCAAATACCCGGCACCGTGCGCGCCGACAATCCTGAGCTCTGGAAACCTGTCGAACGTGCCGTCGAATATCAGGCGCGTGAGGAAGTAAGTGGTCTCGAGCGGGTTGCCGATCGTGTTACCGAGATCACCCGGCACACCCATCCAACCCTGTTGCACAAGATTCGATGAGCCGTTCGGATGGATGAAGACGGGAACGCCAAGCTCCACGCAGCGCTCCCAGAATGGGTCAAAATCGGTAGAAGCCGGGACTTCGCCGTCAACGTGGCCACCGACTGAGGCCCCTTTGAAACCGAGCTCGTTGACCGCGTACTCGAGTTGATCCGCAGCGAGATCTGGGTGCTGCAATGCCACCGAAGACAGTGCGACGAAGCGGCCAGGGAACATAGCGCAAAAGTCCGCCAGGCCCTCATCCTGAACACGAATAATTCGCTCAGCTAGCTGTCGATCCGCTGCATACCACCAGTACTGGTTGGCGCTGAGCACAGCCGTATCGATACCCCACTCGTCAAGAACACCAACCCGATCCGGCGTCAAAAGGGCTGGGCCACCGATGTTTCTCTCTAAGGCTGTGCCCCGAACGACATCCTCGACCGCCTCGATGAAAGCATGATTGTGAAAATCGACGACCTTGACTCTGCGACCGTCAATAATGACTTCACGGCGGGCCTGACCGAACGTCGGCCTCGCGAGCAAAAATCCGGCAGCACCACAGACGGCGCCCAAGAAACTCCTACGACTGTGCATGACCTCTCCCTAGCTCGACGCTGACTGACTCACGTCACGCGCACTGCAAGATGAAAAACAGCTTGAGATTAGCATACCGCGAGCGAGCTTCCGCTAAGTGACGATGTCTGTGCGGCGGAGTTTCGTCGCTGTAGCGAGCAGCACCATGGCAAGCGTCACACCGAGCGCATCAGTCGCAAAGCCCTGATACAGCAGACACGCTCCGGCGATACCCGCGAGGCTCCGACTCCAAAGCGCCAGCGGTCCGCGCAGATAACCGACGATAGCGCTCGCGAGCAGAAATACGCCCATGACGCCGGTCGCAACGGTCGTGATGACAATCAAGAATCCACCCTGTGCGAGCAACCCGGGCCCGAAGGCGAACGCAAACGGCAACAGGTAGCACACTAGGCCGAAGCGAAACGCCGTCCAGCCGACGAGATTGATCTCGGCCTTGGCGACGCCGGCTGCAACGTAAGATGCAAGCGCGACTGGCGGTGTAATCGACGACACGCAGCCGAAAAAGAAAATGAACAGATGCGCCGTAAGTAGAGGTATGCCCATATCCACGAGCGCGGGCGCGATCACTGTCGCCAAGATCAGATACGACGCTGTCGTCGGCAAGCCCATGCCGAGAATAATCCCGACAACCATCGTCAGACCGAGACCGACGATCGGAATTCCGCCCGAGAAAGAGATAATGAACCCCGACAGTTTCGAGCCGAGCCCTGTCATTGCGAGCACGCCCGAGATGATACCGGCCGCGCCACAGGCTGCTGAGATCGCCACGACGCTTCGTGCGCCTGTGCTGAGTGCGCGACCGACCTTGACGGTCAACTCGGCAAGGCGTGGGCGCCGAAATATCGCGAAGAGTAGGACGAGCCCGCCGATGGAATAAGCAGACGCCATGACGGGTGAGTAACCAGCCACGATCATGCCAATGAGCCCGAAGAATGGGACGAGAAAAGGAATGCCTTGCCACAGCGGCAAGTTGAAGCCATCGTCTGTCGACTCGTCAGGATCCGGCAAACCGATATCGCTCTTTAACGCCTGCAAGTGGACGACGAACAACGTCGAAACGAAGAAGAGCAGCGCCGGCGTAATGGCCGCCTTCATGATATTCACGTACGGCGTACCGATGATCTCCGCCATGATGAACGCGGCCGCGCCCATAACGGGAGGCATAATCTGCCCACCCGTGGAAACGACGGCCTCTATCGAGGCTGCCTGGTGTGGCTGATAGCCCTCTTTCTTCATCATCGGAATGGTGAAGGCACCCGTAACAGCGACGTTCCCGGCCGCCGAACCCGAGATCATTCCTAGCAGCGTGCTGAAGATGACAGCCGTCTTCGCCGAAGCCGCCCTAAAACCCCGAGTCACCGATCTAGAGAGCGCAAAGAAGAAGTCACCCGCACCGAACTCGCTCAGAAATGCACCGAAAATCGTGAACAAGATGATGTAGGTCGAGGCTACGCCGATCGGAATGCCGTAGATGCCCTGCCCCGAAAGGGCCAAGAAACCGACAACAGTCTCAAAGCGAACGCCGCGACCATAAAACATGCCGCCGAGAAATGGCGAGACGAACGGATAGAGCAGAAAGCCCAAGGTAATGATGCTGAGGAACAAGCCTACGGCGCGTCGGGCCGCCTCGAGGACGAGCAGGATGATCAGACTTCCGACAATGAGGTCGAACGTCGTCGTCAAACCGCCACTCAACGCAATCGCGTCCCAGCGTGCAAGCAGATAAACGCCTGTCAGCAGCGCCAGAAGCCCCAGAACCAGATCGATGTAAGGGGCAATGCGCGCTCGTGCAGCCCTTTGCTGCTCCGTGAATGCGGCAAACGAGAAGTAAATCAGCACGAGGACCGCCGTGAGGTGAACGGCCCGAACAACCATCGTGGAGACCACGAGCACGCCTGCAACGTTCGCGAGATGAAACACGCCCAGACCGAAGCCAAGCCACGCGGCAAACCGGGTCTTGACCGCGTTAGCGAGTGCGGCGGGCGTCACGGCGAGCCGTCCGACTCAGCCGATTCGAAATAGCGTCGGGCGCCCTCGTGCAATGGAATGGCGAGAGCCGTGCTGCGCGTAGGATCGATCTGTCTTGCTACGGCATTTGCCCGTCGCAGCTCGGGCAACTGATCATAGATCGCCGCGACGATATCGTAGACGCGATCGGGATCCGCGTTCGCGTTGACGATCAAGACATTGTCGACGGCGAACGCAATTCCATCCTCGTCCGTATCATAGACATCCGCGGGAACGTTCACGATCGAGTAATACGGATTCTCCGTTACGATGGCCTCAGCCACGTCTGACTCGATGCGCAAGAATCGCAGATCTTGCGTCGCGCCTGCCTGCAGCACTGCAGCGGCCGGATAGCCTGCGAGCGCGAAAGCCGCATCGACGTTGCCGTCACTGAGTTGGCTGAATCCGTCAGAGTACGACAAGAAACTCACGACAACGTCGTCGATCGTCATCCCATGCGCGGCCAGCAGCATTTGTGTCAAGAAGAACGTCGTGCCGCCGGCCGGCCCGACGGCGATCCGCCGACCCCGTAGATCGGTGAAGGACTCGAGGCCCGTATTCGTCGACGTGATCAGATGAAGCACGCTCGGGTGCAGCGCACCGGCCGCGAGGATCTCGAATCGACCCGGATAAGGCGCACGCCCTTCGTAACCGAAGAACGCGAGATCGGCGTTGGTGATCCCAAGCTCGAGATCGCCACCCGCGACGAGTCGCGGGTTCTCGATCGCGCCGCGCGTCACAATCGGCACCATGGCGACCCCAGGCGCATGCTGCGTGACGAGGTTTGCGATGCCTTGACCGAGGGGATAGTAAGCACCACCAAGCGCGGCCGTGCCCAGACGATACTCCTCGAAGTCCGGCCGCCCACAGGCGCCGAGCGCAACAACGAGTAAGACGAACAGGAATCTCAGCACGAGGAGCGAATCGAGGATGCAATGAAAGCGATTGGCAGCAGGGCGCAAGCTCCACCTCTTTTGTCAGTCATGATAGCAGAGGGGCCCCGGGCCGCGGGTGTCGCGAGTTGCTGTGCTCGTTGCTCAGACCCGGAGCGTTTTCGCTATCATAACCACCCACTGAGTCGACGCTGAGCGTCAGCTAAAAAAATTCACGAAGGCAGAGGACGGAGCATGGGCGTTAGAAGAGTAGTCACAGGTCACGATCAGAACGGTAAGGCCATCGTCGTATCCGATGCGGATGCGAGCAATATCAAACGCCCAAGCCATCGACCCGGCGTTGCCATACACAACATCTGGGTCGTCGAATCCAGCCCTGCGCCGATCAACGGCCCCGAGGAGACGACAGACCGAGAAATCGGACTGCTGCCGCCGCAAAACGGCTCCGTGTTTCGCGTAATCGAGTTTCCACCTGAGAAGGACTGGATCGACTCAGTCGATCGCGAGGCCGCGAAGGCTGCATGGGAATCACTGGATGCAGGTCATGTCGGTGACATCGAGGAACCACCGCACCCGCTCATGCACAAGACCGATACAGTCGACTACGCGATTTGCCTAGAGGGTGAGATCTTTCTCGTGCTCGATGATTCGGAGGTTCTCATCAAGACCGGCGACACCGTCATACAGCGCGGCACGAACCACGCGTGGAGCAATCGCTCTGATGCGGTCTGCAAGATCATGTTCGTGCTGATCGATGGAGCGGTCTAGCCGACCAACCACGCCGTGGCAGAATGACTTGCGCCGGCGTCCTGCGGCTGAGCAGAACCCCGGCGCAACGTTCCGAGAGATGATTCGCCTGGGGCCTCAGCCCGTACCGACGTAAGGTATGAGACGGCCGAGAATCAACACTCCAAACCAAAGACCCAGCGACAGAGCACCAGCCAGCTTCGCATTGCCCGGCAGGTCGCTGCCAGAAGGCATGCTATCGATCTTTGGCGAGAGCTTGAACTGGTACCACATCGCATTAATGAGCGCGATCACGAAAAACAGCATCTTGAACCGGAAGCCGATGTTGATGAAGTAGCGATGCGGGTCACCGACGAAGAACAGGAGCCCCGTAACCGTATTGATAGCGAGGCCCGTATAAATGATCGGCAGGATATCGTGCGAAGCGACGGTTGGAATCAACCGATGCCAGCCCAGGAGCCGAAGATCGATGACGATGAGGCCACCGAGCATCATGCACAAGCCAATGAAGTGAAATGTCTCGGCGATCGGCCAGGTCCAAGGTAGCGTGAGGACGAGAGGCCCGAACGTTGCGGCGATCCAGTCTAGAGTCGACATGTCTATTCCCCTCTCCTGTTATAGATATGCCGTGAACCGGCCAGTGATGATCGCGACGAGCCACATCGCCAGAGACGCCTTTGCCATCATCTGCATGCTCGATGGCACTGCCAAGCCGCCGTCCCAGCTAGTCGCATCACGCCTGAGTATCGGTTGCATTCTCCAAGCGACGATTGCACCGCCGAGAACCATGGCCATCTTGAGCAGATAGACCGGGCTCGTGATGTAGGAGACGGCTTGCGACGTGAAGATCGCGGCACCGCTGAGAGCGTTGATCGCGAGGCCGTACCAAGCAAGTTTAAGCAGACCATCCAGCGATGCATACGGGATTCGCTCGAATCGCCCCACGAGACGCAAGTCGATGACGGTAACGAGCCCTACCATGATCGCCATACCGACCGAATGGACAGTCAGAACGAACGGATAGCCGACCAGCGATGTTCTTACCCACTCCGCGAGTGCGGTCGATTCAAGCCACGCCATACGGGCCTCCTGTTAGTTGGTCGTCGTTCCGCGATGGAGGACCGAGGCAATTTCCTGCAAGCTGGCACCCCCGCGCGCGTGGGCAGCTACCGATCGTCGATTTGATTGGATTTGGTTTCAGGCGATCGAACCCCCCACCGCACGTCGATTGTGGCGGCGAGGGTTGAAATGTCTATTGCGAGAACTACGTACGTTTCGCAATTGCGGCATACAAAAGATCGAAGCAGGCTACGCCGTCGAGCCCTAAGTTAGGCCTCTACTGCTGCATCTCCAGAAAGCGCGTGCGCTGGACGTTCCAATCCTCCGCCGCGGCCTCCTGATTCGTCACCTCGGCGTTGTAGGCATCGAGCGCCAGCTGACGGTCGTCAACCGAGAGCTCCTCGTTATCCGAAATTCCCTGGAGGCAGTCGAGCAGCGTGTTGCTCGCTTCGAGGTAAGCCTGAATAGCTCCCTGGGTCGCGACCATTTGCTCCATCGTGGCACCCTCGGCATTCGGGATCGCCGGAACCTCTGGAAATACACATCCTGCCGCGTCACTGAGTTGAGCGAGCCGTGGGTCTTGCTGCATCTGAGCTGCCGCGAGGCCAGCAAAGCAGAAGGCAAAAAATGTTATTAAAGTTATGAACTTAGGTGTCGCAGTTGATGTCATTTCCGTGTCCTTGTCGTCTGTCGGTGCCGGCGCTTAGCCGGTCGCAACGCGCACCCTAGCGCCGGAGTCAAAGGCGGTCAAGCACCTGTCGGTTTCGCAACTCCGGCGCGAAACGGACCAAGCCAACCGGCTTGGGGGACACTAAACGAGTTTGCGAACGTCCGCCGAGGCGACGACCTCACCTTCACCGAAATACTTCTCGTGGTTTCTCTCGATGTCCTTCAAACGGTAGGCGTAGTTAACCATGATGCCGGCGGAACGCTGCAGGCCAGTCACAGAAGGATCCGCTTTCCAATGGATACGCTCCAACGCAGCGCCGTTGCTCAAATGAAAGCGCGCTACCGGATCGACCGGCTCACCGCCGCGCTTCGCATTCAACAAGTAGTACGCGCACAGTCGAAGTAGCGTGCTTCTGAGCTCATCAGAGATCCGGTCGGAATCCAGCGGACCGGGCGCGCTGAGTATTTCGCGAACTGCGCCGATCTCAGCTCGAAGCTGACTCGGCAGTGCGTCTTCGGCGACGTTCGCTATCCATTGACGCAATCCTGGGACGGGAGACAGCGTGACGAAGTTCTTGATGTTCTCTAGATCCCGGCGCAACTCCTCGATGACCTGCTTCAGCAGGAAATTGCCGAAGCTAATACCCCGCAACCCGTCGTGGCAATTGCTAATCGAGTAGAACAGCGCTGTGTCGGCTTCCCGTGCGTCTGCGATCTGCCGCTCGCCGGCAATTAACGGCGCAATGGCACCCTCGGGACCGTTGGTCAAAGCGATCTGCACGAAGATCAACGGGTCGTCCGGCATGGCTGGATGAAAGAACGCGAAGCAGCGCCGGTCCTCCGCAAGACGCATACGTAGATCTTCGAGGCCGTTGATCTCGTGCACGGCTTCGTAGGCGACGATTTTCTCCAGAACGTTGGCCGGGGAGCTCCAGTCGATCCGGTCCATGACCAGAAACCCTCGATTGAACCATGCGATCAATAAGTGTCGAAGGTCGGAATCGAGCGCCTTGAGGTCAGGGCGCTCATCGATGACGGTCAGAAGCTCGCCCCGCATCTTCACGAGCCTGCTCGTGCCATCCGGGACCATATTCAGCCGCCGAAACAGCCGCTGCCGCGGTGCCTCAGCCGCCTTGGCCAGCGCCGCACGGTTTGCAAACGAAGAATCTTTCTCGAATGTATGTGCTGCCTCGATGATTGCCTGCGGATCCGCCTCGAAGTCGTTACTCAGCAGTTCGAAGAAGCGTAGGCGCTCGTCAGCGGGAAGCGCCTGG
>CAJIBS010000081.1_pt1 | contig 17092 bp, 21 predicted proteins | sample 9199411 | NCBI WGS metagenome assembly CAJIBS01 (sample SAMEA7708312, study PRJEB35096) | sediment metagenome | biome: marine neritic benthic zone biome [ENVO:01000025]; feature: sediment [ENVO:00002007]; material: shallow marine sediment [ENVO:03000034] sea grass bed [ENVO_01000059] ... | reverse complement strand
TTTATTTGGGATCTGGGACTTGGGATCTGGGACTTGGGATCTGGGACTAAGATCTCGAACCGACCCAAAGCGAAAGTTCGAGTCTCTAATTCGCCAGATTTCTGCTCATCAGTCTCATATAGAAGATTAACCGCTTGCGTTTAGCAGCAATATCATTCAAGCTGCTAAGGCGATCTTAGTTTTGGCCTGCCTTTCAGCTACCCGCCCGATTCTCGGGCGTTTGTTTCAAGTCATCCACTACAACCAGATTGTTCGTTACCACGCCCGATTTGTGCGTGGATTTTTTGATATGGAGGCCAAGCATGGCTATAGGAACTGTAAAATTTTTTAACGCTTCCAAGGGTTTCGGATTCATTGAGCCGGAAGCCGGGGACAAGGACGTATTCGTGCATGTGAGCGCGGTTGAGAGCGCCGGTATGAACACATTGGCCGAAGGTCAGCGTGTGAGTTATGACGTCGTCGAAGAGCGCGGCAAATTGGCGGCTGGTAATCTTAAAGCTGCGTGATTGCTTAAATACATTTACGTATTTGGGAGAACCCGGCCACGCGCCGGGTTTTTCTTGCTCAGAGAATGACCGCACTTGGCCGATTGTCTCCGTTAATATGGTCGTTAACGTGCCTGGCCGTAATGTCGGCTTTTCATTAAAGCGGACGTTCAGCCACCGGTCCACTCAGGTTTTAAGTTAGCTCTCAACCTAGGTAGAGATGATATGTATGGGATGGTCAACAAGGTGCTCATCGAAGCATTGAAAGACGAGTATGGTGGGGCGGCCTGGAGCAAGATCGAAGAGCGATCTGGAGCAGATGCCGATTTCTACTTGGGTATGGAACAGTACCCTGACGATGTCACATACAACATTGTAGCGACGGCGTCAGACATCGTGGGAACTTCAGCGGAGCATCTGCTCGAGATGTTCGGCAAGAAATGGGTCGAGATCACGGTTAGAGGGGAATACGGGCACTACTATGCTATGGCTGATAATTTGTTTGATTTCCTGGAGAACCTCAACTCTCTGCATCAGTCTCTTGCGGCCGGCCTGCCAGAACTTCACCCACCGTCCTTTGCCCTTTCCAGACTCGATAGCAGCTCGGCACAGTTGCAGTATATGTCGGATCGATTGGGCCTGACATACTTCGTGGTTGGACTGATCAAAGGACTGGCGGATCATTATGGTCAGATGATTACCGTCGCGATAACAGCAGAGAAGCGAAACGGCGCCGATCAGGATCAGTTCCACATTTCGATCGTCTAACTCGGAAGCGTGGTATGAATTTGCGGGACTTTCAGCTTGGGCCGCGCTTCTGTATGGAAGCATTTCCCTTCCATCTGATCCTGGACAAGCGTCTCTCCGTTCAACAGGTTGGCGATGGGTTGCGAAAGTTGATCCCGATGATCGAGCTCGGTAAGCCCTTTCAGGATTTTTTCGTAGAGCAAGATTCGAGAACCAAGCTCAGTTACGATGAAATCGAAAGCCGTATCGGAAATACGTTCCAGTTTCAGAGTCACAAGAATTCAGCCGTCAGAATACGAGGGGGTTTCTACTCGATTGATGACAGCTATCTGCTATTTCTCGCGGATCCAGTCATTCGAGACACTGGCGATATTGCGAGACTCTCTCTGAAATTCGATGACGTTGCCCGCCACAACCCCTTTCTCTATTACATAGCGGCTCTTCAGGCGAAGGAGGCCTTGCTCAAAGACTCACGCATACTCGTTAACGGACTGGAAGACCTTGTGTCTAAAAGGACCAAGCAATTACAGAATCAGGCCGAGGAGCTTCGGCTTAGCGAGTCTCGTTTAAACGAAGCGCAACGGATGGGAAAGATTGGTAATTGGGAATGGAATGTCGCGACACGCGAGGTGTGGTGGTCCCCTGAAATCTATCGAATATTCGGGATCGACACCGAGAACTTTACGCCTTCATACGACGCCTTTCTAGAAATAGTGCACCCTGACGACCGAGGTTCGATATTGGCCGCTCGAGACCGCGCAGTTGCGGGGGGAGAGTACGCCATACAGTATCGTGCCCGGCTACGAGACGGGACGGAAAGAACCCTAAACTCGAAGGGTGAGGCAGTGTGCGATGCTCTGGGACGCGTTAGTCGAATCTCTGGGGTCACTCAGGACATCACCGATCAGGTCGAAACTGAGCGCGAAGTTCTCGCTATCAGCGAACGCGAACGTAGTCGCATCGGGCACGACTTGCATGACAGTCTGGCGCAAGAATTGACGGGCCTGCGGCTTTTTCTTAGAAATCTACAGACTAGGCTCGCTGACAATGCACGAGGCCATGAAGAGGATTTCCGACAGCTCCATACCGTGCTGGATCACGCGATTGAATCGACGCGATCCCTCGCGCAGGGGTTGAGTCCCATTCTCAGGGATAGCTCGCTACTTTCGGAAGGACTGAAACAATTAGCAACTCATGCGAAGAACACGTATCGGATCAACTGCGATGTGAGTGTCAGAAAAGAAATACGCATCCGGGAAGAGACCCGCGCCCTCCAGCTGTATCGGATTGCCCAAGAAGCGATTACCAATGCTGTGCGGCATGGGCATGCCGCGCAAATCAACGTTGCAGCGATTAATGATGACGGGCGGCTTACCCTAACGATATCGGATGATGGTGTCGGTATCGCCCCCTTAAAACCCAGTAGCAGTGGCATGGGTCTGCGGATAATGGAATACCGTGCCAGAAGACTGGGCGGAGTTCTGACAGTCAATCGCCGCAAGGAAGGGGGCACGCTCGTAACGTGCACATGCCCCTGGGAACGTCAGCATGCTGAGTCTGAATGACCGCTCTTGACCGAAAGCCGACTTCCGGTCACGGCTATAAGTTCGATCGAGATAATGGGTCCTTAACCTGCGAGTGCGTTTCGAATCTGGTTAACGTCGTCCTTATATTGATCGAATAACACTGGCGTCTCGGCGTCAGAGACGAGACCGACTCTTTCAAGGGAAGGGCACTGCGCGGCAACAAGCGGCGTCTGCTGCTCCTGTCCTCGCGCCCGGTTGAGAGCCTTCGCACAAATTAGTATTTCCGACAGCGTAATGGGCCCTCTAAACTTTACGTCGTAGTCTTCTTGTTGCTCCATTGCGGTCGCTAGTTCTTCTGACAGGCCCCATGACTCCGTAATGGCCTTGGCAATTGCTGTGTGCCAGTCATCGGAAATAGCATCTAGTTCTTCACGGCTAAGGTCTACCGCATCTTGAGCGCGCATAAAGACATACAAGCGCCCGAGTACATGCAGCAACCCGGTGAGAAGCGCTTCGTCAGCGTTGATCTTGGTGAGATTTTTGGCGAGAACCCGACAAATCGCAGCGACATCCAAGCTGCGGTGCCAAAGTTCCTCTAGCCGTTCGCGATCATCAGCGGAATAACTCTCGTTACGCTGCAGCTGCCGCATGGCAAACGATGCTGCCACGCTGCTGACTAACTTCAAGCCGAGTCGCAGAATCGCCGTGCGTACATCGGATATCTCGCCGCCTCCGGTGCGCATGGCCGCAGAATTCGCCAATTGCAGCAGTCGCGCGGCAAGTGCCGGATCCGAACTCAAGATATCTACAATATCGTCGACATCTTTATTCTCGTCCTGAACGGCTTGCTGAATACGAATGACAGAGTCCGGAAACGCAGGTAGCTCTAGACGTTTATCGTTGAGATCTTGAGCCAACCGCTCGATAAATAAAGCGGTAGCTTCCTGAGCACCGGCGGACATAGCCATATCCTTCGCTATATGGTTGCTCTGAAGTTATCGGCGATTTCGACACGAACTGAAGTGGAAAACACAGCATTCGGTCTGGCATCTTCGACTCCTTCGCAGACGAACGGCCTGCGATGACTTCGTTGAGAGTACATACTTGCGATGTATAGTGGTGAGCCGCGCCGCCAGCTAAGTGAGCCGCATGACCGCTTCGTCCGGAAGCAGTCGCGCACGTCCGGAATCGACTGCGTTGATTGAATCGATCGAGCGCGCGCGAAGAAGTGGTGCCGGGAGAGAGACTTGAACTCTCACACTGTTGCCAGTACCGGATTTTGAATCCGGCGCGTCTACCAATTCCGCCATCCCGGCCTTAGAGATCTGTTCGTTCAGAATTGCGCGAGGCGCAAAGTATATCGGCCGCTCGCTTGACTGGCGAGCGATCTATGAGGACGCTCGAATGCGCGAAAACGCTTTGTCGGCGCGGATCTCCAGCCGATGCAACCTTTTTAGGGAATAGAGCATCTAACGTTTAGACCATGGGAAATCGTATGCCAGAAACGGGCGCCCACACGGTGGCGAGCGCCCAGCGAGGGGATCGTGCTGCTCACGCGCAGCTGTACGAGACCTACGCGACGATGGTGTATACGGTCGCTCGGCGAATGCTGATTTCGCCAGCGCTGGCCGAGGATGTGTTGCAGGAGACTTTTGTCGAAGTGATCCGCAAGATCGAATCCTATCGGGGTGAGGCGGGCATAGGCTTCTGGATCCGCCGAATTGCCGTGAACAAGTGCCTCATGGTTTTGCGCTCTAGCTGGACATCCAAGCGCGCGGATATCGACGTTCCGGAGATGCCCTGCGCAGGGGGCGGTGAGCTCGCTGAGCGCCAGATCGCGCTCGAATCGGCGCTAGAAAGAATCTCTCCGACGGCTCGAGCGGTCGTCTGGCTGCACGATGTCGAAGGCTATACCCATAAGGAAATCGGCCACCTCATGGGGCGAACGACGAGTTTCTCCAAGTCGCAACTCGCGCGGGCGCACGAGAAGTTGCGAGATTACCTGGGCAGTGAGCCCTCAAAGGACGGATCAGAAATATGTTCCCCAGCACTGAAAACCTGCTGAAGATCAGGGACGGCGAGCCCGTAGACGCGGACGCTGTCGCCTATGTTGACGCGGACCCGAGCGCGCGCCGAGAGCTCGAACGATTGCGGCGTGTGCAGCGAGATCTGAGCGCGCTGCCCGAATTCGCGCCGCCAGACGACGTATGGCAGCGCGTTGTCAGCGCTGTCGACGGTAGCGCGCCCGCAGCTTCCCGGCCGTATTGGCAGTGGCCGCTGCGTGCAGCGATCGCGGCGAGCGTGGCCATTCTCGCAATCGTACTCGTAGGCAGGCAGCCGGATACGGTAGATCCCCTGTTGTCGGGGCCCGCCAATATCGTGGCCGAGTCGGCCCCGAGTAACGCCGTCGAGGATATCCTCGGGACGCCATCCTATGCGTCGCTCGTATCGGAGTCTGCGCGTCTCGAGCGTACGTTAAAGGGTATCCCTTATCAGTCGGGAGTCATGCGCGCGGGGACAGTCGGTCAAATAGCTGCTCTCGAGGACGAAATCGGCGTCGTCGACTTCCAGCTCATGTACGCCAATCAGTTCGGTCTGAGCGGACGGGAGCGGCATGCGTTGGCTCAGCATCGCGTCAATCTTCTGATCGCGCTGGCGGCGCTTCGTTACGGGCAGGCGCAACGCTAGCTCGGGCTGGCGCATCTTATTGGATACGGACGTTACTTTTATCGGAGAAAGACAGATGAAGATGTCAGTGCTTTTAGCCAGTGCATTCTTGGTGGCGGGAACGCTGTCGGGCACGGCCTTGGCGCAAAATAACGACGAACTCGTCGACGCCAATCGCGCGCTGCAGGAGGCTCGTGAGAATCTGGAGCGAGCCGCTAGAGAGGTAGCGCGGCTGTCGGCTCAAGCGAATGCGCCTGGGCTCGCGTTAAATATGCGTGATTTCGGGCGCTCCGGGCAGCGAGCGATGCTCGGTATCAACATCACAGATGAAGAGAGCGGTGTTCTCGTCGCAGGCGTCAGTCCAGGCGGCCCTGCCGACGAAAGCGGAGTGGAGACCGGCGACATCATCGTCGCGATCGAGGATGCAGACCTGGCTGGCAGCGACGCGAGCACGCCGTCCGAGCTTCTTGTTGGCTATATGGCCGGTGTCGTGCCTGGAGAGAACGTTGATCTGACTATTATGCGCGATGGTGAAGAGCAGCAAATCGAGGTGGCAACTCATGCTTTTGATGCGCAGTTCTTCGCCGGTAGCGCGTTCGCAACGCCGGTGGCGCCGTATATGCGCGGCGACATGACGGCGAACATGCCTCCCACAATCGCTCTTCGGTCTCCGATCGGAATGCTAGGACGCTGGGCCGATATGGAACTCGTCGAGCTGACGCCGACGCTCGGCGCGTATTTCGGCGCGGAAGAAGGAATTTTGGTCGTCAGGGCTCCCTCCGACGATGAGTTACAACTCATGGATGGCGACGTCATTCTGGAGATCGGCGGACGAACGCCGATGAACAGGGGGCATGCAATGAGAATTCTCGGTAGTTTCGAGCCGGGAGAAACGCTGGAGTTGACGATCATGCGAGATCAACGGCGCCAGACATTGGAGCTCGAGATAGCTGCCGGCGGCCGCAGAGGATGAACTGTATCGCTCCGTAGTCACCCCCCTACGGATTTTTGGCCGACCCAAGTGGTCGGCCTTTTTTATGTCCGGCGAGCTTGTGACGCTAGAATTCCGCCACGATGGAGCGCAGTGCCTTCAACTACGATCTGCCGCGCGAGCTGATCGCGCAACACCCGCTTGCCGAGCGGACGGCGAGTCGATTGCTCGCGTTGGACGGAGCAACCGGCGACGTCAGCGATCATCTCTTCTCCGATTTACCGCGCTTGCTGCGACAGGGGGATCTGCTGATTCTCAACGACACTCGCGTCATGCCCGCTCGCCTGCGCGGACGTAAATCGAGTGGCGGCCACGTGGAGATGCTGATCGAGCGCATTACGGGAGACGCAACAGTGCTCGCCCAGGTAAGAGCCAGCAAGTCGCCGAAGTCCGGGGCCGAACTCGAGCTATCGGGAGCTCGCGTCTTAGTAGAGGGTCGGGACGGCGAGTTTTTTAAACTGAGATTCGATCGGCCGGTTGAGCCGCATCTCGAAGCGGCCGGTGAAATTCCGTTGCCACCCTATATTGATCGACCACCAGCGGACGAGGACGAGGAGCGCTACCAGACCGTCTACGCCTCGGATCCGGGAGCCGTCGCTGCACCGACGGCTGGTCTGCACTTCGATCGTGATCTTCTGGCGAAGCTGGAGGAAAAGGGTATCCGACACGAGTTTGTTACATTGCACGTCGGTGCCGGCACATTCTCGCCCGTGCGCGTCGATCGCGTCGAGGATCATCGTCTGCATGCTGAACGCGCGGTCGTTTCCGACGTGGTATGCGACAGGATTCGAGCGACGAAGGCAGCTGGAGGACGGATAGTTGCGGTGGGAACGACGACAGTAAGAACGCTGGAAAGTGCTGCGAGCAGCGGCGACATAGAGCCATTTGATGCCGAAACCGAGCTCTTTATCTATCCTGGATTTCGCTTTCAGCTCGTCGACGCCATGATCACGAATTTCCATCTTCCCGAATCGTCCCTTCTCATGCTCGTTTCCGCGTTCGCGGGAAAGGAAACAGTGCTCGCCGCCTATCGCCACGCCGTGCTGCAACGGTATCGGTTTTTCAGCTACGGTGACGCGATGCTCGTGACCCGGGCAAGCGCCTCTCAATGAAGTTCGATCTCCTCGAGACGGACGGTTCGGCAAGGCGCGGCCGAATGACTTTCGCCCGAGGCGTGGTCGACACACCGGCGTTCATGCCTGTGGGTACTTACGGCAGCGTCAAGGCGATGACGCCGGAAGAACTTGTTTCTACCGGTAGTCAGATCATTCTCGGCAACACTTTTCATTTGATGCTTCGTCCAGGGACCGAGATCATCGCCGCCCACGGCGGGCTTCACGGATTCATGAACTGGGGTGGGCCGATCCTGACGGATTCAGGAGGGTTTCAGGTATTCAGTCTGGAATCGTTGCGCGAGATCAGTGAAAGTGGCGTGTCGTTTCGCTCGCCCATCAACGGTGATCTCGTCGACCTCACGCCGGAGCGGTCGATAGAGGTTCAACACGCGCTCGAAGCCGATATCGTCATGGTGTTCGACGAGTGCACACCTTATCCAGTCGACATCGATGCAGCACGTCGCTCGATGGAGTTGTCGTTGCGTTGGGGTCGTCGCAGCCGCGAACGTTTTGACGCGCTGAAGGCCGGAGTGAACAGTGACGCGGCGCTGTTCGGGATAGTACAGGGCAGCATCTATACGAATCTTCGCGCTGAGTCGCTGGCGGGTTTGACGGAGATCGGTTTCGATGGATACGCCATCGGAGGACTCGCGGTCGGCGAGACCGAAGAAGAAAGGACGCAAGTCCTTTCGGAGCTCGAGCCGGCGCTACCGGTAGATCGTCCCCGTTATCTCATGGGTGTCGGGACGCCCGCAGACCTCATACGCTCCGTCGCACTCGGCATGGATATGTTCGATTGTGTGATGCCGACCCGGCATGCCCGCAACGGGCAATTGTTCACGAGCGAGGGACGCGTCAATCTTCGGAATAGCCGCTATCGTTCCGATACGGCCGCACTGGATCCTGATTGTGCTTGCAGTACCTGCCGGAACTACAGCCGTGCTTACTTGAGCCATCTGCATCGTTGTAACGAGATTCTCGGCGCGCGCCTCGCGACGCTGCACAACATTCATTTCTATCAGACGCTCATGGCCGACATGCGCCTGGCCATAGCTGAGGGGCGTTTCGAGGAGCTCGTGGCAGAGCGGCTGGCGCACTTAGAGGGCGCCGGGGCTTGATCGCTGAGGCGCCGAATCGAGCCGAAGCTATGCCATAATAGTCCGCTTTGTAACGCACAGCTCGCGGGAAGAGCCCCGAATCATGGACTTTTTTATCGAAACAGCCTGGGCACAGGCCGGCGCGCAACCGAGCCTTTTCGGCAGCATGGCGCCGTTGCTGATCATCGTGGTGCTGTTCTACTTTCTGCTGATTCGCCCGCAGAACAAGCGCCAGAAGGAGCATCGTGAGATGGTCGCGGCGCTCGAGAAAGATCAGGAGGTCGTGACCGGCGGCGGCGTGCTCGGGAAAGTCATCGAGGTCGGTGATCTCTGGGTCACACTCGAAGTGGCCGACAATGTCGAGCTTCGTGTGCAGAAGAACACTATCGCTTCACTGATGCCCAAGGGCACGATCAAGAGCGCGTAACACGGTATCCGGCTATGAATCGCTACCCACTGTGGAAGAATCTGATCATCGTCGGTGTCATCATCGCCGGCTTCCTGCTGGCGTTGCCTAATCTATTCGGGGACGATCCCGCGCTTCATATCACGCGCGAGGATGGCTCCGTGATGACGGAGATCGCGGTTTCCGAGATTCGCATGGCGCTCGAGGAAGAAGAAATCGAGTTCCTTGCTGCCGAAATCGACGATACGGCAGCGCTCGTGCGTTTCCCGGACGTTGCCAATCAACTGCGTGCCAGTGAGTCCCTGGGCGAAATTCTTTCTAACCATGTCGTCGCGCTGACGCTGGCGCCGCGGACGCCGCCTTTATTGGCAGCGGCAGGGCTCCAGCCCATGAGCTTGGGCCTCGATCTTCGCGGCGGCGTACATTTCCTTTATCAGGTTGATCTCGATACGGCTATCCAGCAGTTAATGGAGAGCCACCTGAACACGCTGCGCACTGACCTGAGAGAAGCGGAGATTCGTAACCGCATTTCGCTTGCCGGTGACATTATCGATATCCCGATTCTCGACGCGGATCGGCTCGACGACGTCAATCAGATTATTCGTCGACTCGATCCGCTGCTAACGATCACTTCGGGTTCCCTCAGCGGCGAGCCCGGGTATCGGGTTGAGCTGTCGCCGATCCAGATTACCGAGCGCCAGAACTTCGCGATTCAGCAGAATACGATCACGTTGCGCAACCGCGTTAACGAACTCGGCGTTGCGGAGCCGATCGTGCAGCGACAGGGACTTGACCGCATTCTCGTGCAACTTCCTGGAGTTCAGGATCCTGCGCAGGCGGAGCGCATTCTCGGCGCGACCGCGACTGTCGAGTTTCGGTTGGTCACGGACCAAAGCATCGCTGCGTACGAGGCGCAGGAGAGCGGCCGGCCGCCTCTGAACTCGATACTGCGCGAACAGAGAAACGGTTCGCCCGTGCTCATGGCCCGCGACATAATCGTGACCGGAGATCAGCTAACCGATGCAACCTTCATCTACTCGCAGGGTGTACCGGCCGTCACTGTTCGGCTCAATTCGCAGGGCGCGGCCCGCATGCTCGAGACCACGCAGGCTAACCTTAACCGTCCGATGGGCATCCTCTTTATCGAGGATACGCCCGAGATCGAGATTCGCAACGGCGAGGAGATCATAACGAGCGTGCGCGAGGAAACGGTGATTAGCGTCGCCACGATCCGAGGCGTCTTCTCGAGCAGCTTCGAGATCACCGGGCTGACACCCTTCGAGGGTCAGGACCTAGCGCTGTTACTTCGAGCCGGAGCTCTCGCGACGCCTATCATCAAGGTCGAGGAACGCACTATCGGCCCGAGCCTCGGCCAGGACAACATCGAGAAAGGCCGTGCCGCTGTCGTATTCGGTTTCGTGCTGGTTGTTATTTTTATGGCGCTCTATTACCGGGTCTTCGGATTGGTCGCGGACCTCGCGTTGTTCGCGAACCTAGTCCTGATCATCGCGCTGCTATCAATGCTGCAGGCGTCGCTAACGCTACCCGGAATCGCCGGCATCGTCCTGACCGTCGGTATGGCCGTGGATGCCAATGTGCTTATATTTGAGCGTATAAGGGAAGAACTGCGTAACGGGAACTCACCACAAGCTAGTATCCGCGCAGGCTACGAGAAAGCCTTCTCGACGATCGCAGACGCAAACGTCACGACGTTGATTGCCGCGATCGTTCTTTTCTCCTTCGGCATGCCCGATTAAGGGTTTTGCGATCACTCTCGCTTTGGGGATCATGACGTCGATGTTTACCTCCATTCTCGGGACGCGTGCGGTAATCAATCTCATCTACGGGTATCGACAGGTTCCGCGCCTTGCCATCGGCGGTCGCGCACAGCATGGCACTGTTTAGCAAGACGCCCGAGATCAATTTTATGGCGGGCCGCAAGATTGCGGTCTCGTTCTCGGCTTTAATACTCGTCGTTGCCCTCGCGTCGATAGTGATACGCGGGATGAACTTCGGCATCGATTTTACGGGTGGACTGCTGCTCGAGGTCGGCTACGAGGGCCCCGCGAACCTTGCGGAGATTCGCGAGTCGCTCGCTGCGGAAGGCTTCGGAACCCCGCTGGTCCAGAACTTTGGCACGACCTCCGATGTGCTCATTCGTCTGCCTCCACAGGAAGAGCAGGACGCTGGTGTGATTCGCGACAGCTTGCTAAACGTATTAGCAGCTGGCGATGAGTCAGTGGAGTTACGCCGAATTGAATTCGTCGGCCGGCAAGTCGGTGAAGATCTGACGGAGCAGGGCGGCCTTGCGATGCTGATCGCACTGATCCTGATCTTTATCTACGTCATGCTGAGGTTTCGCTGGAAGTTTGCCGCGGGGACGATCTCGGCATTGGTGCACGATGTGATCGTCGTAGTCGGGTTCTTCTCGATCTTCGGTTTTGGTTTCGATTTGACCGTGTTAGCGGCGGTGCTGGCCACGATAGGCTACTCGCTCAACGACACGATCGTCGTATTCGATCGTATTCGCGAGAACTTTCGATTGATGCGCCGAGACACTGCCGAATCGATCGTCAATGCTTCTATTAATCAGATGCTCGGTCGCACGATGATTACCAGTATGACGACCCTGCTCGTACTGACGTCACTCTACTTCCTCGGTGGCGAAGCCGTTTCTAATTTCGCTCTGGCTTTGATCGTCGGTGTGATCATCGGTACGTACTCGTCGATCTATATCGCGAGCGCATCGGCTCTGGCGCTTAACGTCTCGCCCGTCGACCTGATCCCGCAGAAACGCGAAGAGATAGACGACCTCCCGTAGCCGGCAAAAATGGGGACATTCTGCTTTTTTCCCTAAAAAAGCAGAATGTCCCCATTTTTTCTCCCGACACCGTAGCCGCTGACGTCGCGTCTACAGGTCTTTGGTGTGGGGGGTGAGTAGCTTCGACAGCGCCGCGTAGATCTTCGGGTTGCCCGCGACGACGTTGCCGCTCTGCAGATACCCGTCACTTCCACGGAAGTCGCTGATACGGCCGCCCGCTTCCTTGATGATGAGCGCGCCTGCGGCGATGTCCCAGATGTTGAGTCCAATCTCCCAGAAGCCATCGACCCGTCCGGCCGCTACATAGCAAAGATCGAGTGCGGCCGATCCCGGGCGTCGGATTCCGGCCGATACCGCGATGATGGCTTTCAGCATCTCGAGATACTGATCGAGGTACTTCTTGTTCGCCCGGTACGGAAACCCGGTGGCAATTAATGAGTGCTGCATGCTGGGGCGACGACTCACCCGGATCTTGCGGCCGTCGAGCTGAGCGCCCTGACCGCGGGTTGCGGAGAAAATCTCCTGGCGAAGCGGATCGTAGACGACCCCGTGCTCGAGTTGATCGTTATGCATGACCGCGATCGACACCGAGAACACCGGAAATCCGTGGATGAAATTGGTGGTGCCATCCAACGGGTCGACTATCCACTGGAATTCGTGGTCGCCTTGCTGGCCGCGCTCTTCGCCCAGTATCGAGTGGTCAGGGTAGTGGTCGTGGATCACCTCGACGATGATGTCCTCGGCCATACGGTCGATCTCGGTGACGTATTCGTTGCGGCTCTTCTCCGTGACTTCGAGTGATTCGAGCCGATTGAGGTGGCGAATCATAATCTCGCCCGCCTGCCTGGCGGCGCGCACTGCGATGTTGACCATACCGTGCATGTTGGCTTCTGGCGGTTGGGGTGAAAGACACTAGCGGGAGAGCCTGCGGCGGAAGGGTAGAATACTCCCCTGTCTGGCACAAATAATCCTCAATAAAAGCGCATCAAACATGAGCTTCTCCGTTCGGATCGTACTGGTCGAGCCGTCACACCCCGGGAATATCGGGGCGAGCGCACGAGCCATGAAGACGATGGGCTTTGACGAGCTGATTCTCGTTGCGCCCAAGGATTTTCCAAGCGCCGACGCTACGGCTCGTGCATCCGGCGCCGACGCAATCCTGGAACAAGCGCGAATCGTCGAATCGTTGAACGACGCGATTGCCGATTGCGCTTTCATCGTTGGCGCAAGTGCGCGATCGCGAAGCCTAAGGTGGCCGACCATAGACCCGCGAGTTTTTGCTGAGACTGTTAACGCGCAATCCGCACGTGGAAACGTCGCGCTGGTCTTCGGCCCCGAGCAATCTGGACTGACGAATGAAGACATGGCGCGTTGTCATCAGCTCGTGCAGATTCCAGCAAATCCTGAATACTCGTCGCTGAATCTCGCGATGGCCGTTCAGGTGCTCTGCTACGAACTACGAATGGCGCAACTTGGGGGCGACGGCGCATCTGCGGACGAATCCGAGCAGCGAGACGCACCGCTCGCGACCGCGGGCGAGCTCAACGGCTTCCATGAGCACATGGAGTCTGTATTGACCGCCGCGGGATTCCTCCATGAAGATCACCCGAAACTGCTGAAACTTCGTCTACGGCGGATCTTCCATCGCTCGCGCCTCGATCAAACCGAGATTAATATCCTGCGCGGAATGCTGAAAGCGCTGGATCCGCGTGGGACCAGCGGTCAACAGGATAAGGAATGACATCGAAATCGATCTATCTCGACTACGCCGCGACAACGCCCGTTGACCCGCGTGTAGCCGCCGTCATGCGCGAATGCCTCGAGCCGAGCGGTGACTTCGAGAATCCATCGTCCTCTCATTCGGGAGGTAAACACGCCAGAGTTCGTGTTGAGAGAGCACGCGAGCAGATCGCTCGCAGAGTCGGTGTAGCGCCCGAGACAATCGCGTTTACGTCGGGAGCGACCGAGTCGGATAACCTGGCGATACAGGGCGCGCTCAATGCGGACGTCGCCCGTGGCCGGCAACTCGTGACGTCCATCACGGAGCACAAAGCCGTACTCGATACTGCGGCCGCGATGGAGCGTCGCGGTATCGAGGTCACTTATCTCAGCTGCGACGAGCAGGGAATCATCTCGCCGGAGAAAGTTGATGATGCGATTACCGATAAGACCGCGCTGGTCTCGATCATGCATGTCAATAACGAGACGGGCGTGATCCAGGATATTGGCGAGATTGCCAAACGCTGCCGGGCCAGGGACGTGCTGCTGCATGTTGATGCCGCACAGAGTGTCGGCAAGGTTCCTGTCCCGATCGACGCTTGGGGCGCGGACCTCGTCGCGCTGACCGCGCACAAGATCTACGGACCCAAAGGAATCGGTGCGCTTTACGTGAAAGCCGGAACGAAGCTCGCCCCGGTGATCTATGGCGGAGAGTGGGACGGAGGGGTTCGCCCGGGAACGCTTGCCACCCATCAGATTGTTGGGATGGGTGAAGCCTACGAATTGGCGGATCCTGATCGCGAGGGCGCCGAACTCGCGGAGCTGCGCGATCGTCTGTGGAATGGCCTTAATCAGCTCGACGATGTCCGTCTGAACGGCCATCCGACTCAATGTTCGCCTCATGTTCTGAACGTCGCCTTCCCTGGCGTAGATGGCGATAGTTTACGCCTCGGAATCGGCGATATAGCCGTATCAGCCGGTGCCGCCTGCGATGCCGCTACTCCGGAAGCGTCCCACGTGTTAAGCGCGCTGGGCCTCAGCAATGCGCTCGCGGCTAGTTCGCAGCGCTTCAGCGTCGGCCGCTTCACGACGATCGAGCAGATCGACGAAACGATCTCGCGAGTAACCGCCGAGGTGGAGAGATTGCGCGAGATCGCAGCCGGTGCGCCCGCCTGGTCCGGAAACTGATCCGGCGCCGGTAATTACGCTAAAATACCGGGCTCTCTATGGATTACAGCTTGGAGGTTCAAGAGCGGTTTCGCTCGCCAGCGGGAGCCGGCGAGTTCGCCGAGGGAACTCCGCAAGTCGTAGCCGGTGAGGCCGAGGACCGGACGCTCAACGTCTGGTACCGGTTTCAGATCTTGGTCGCCGGCACTGTCATCCGTGCCGTCAAGTTCAGGGTCTTCGGATGTCCGCATTCGATTGCCGCGGCGGCGTGGGTAGCTGATGCGCTTGACGGACGCGATGTCGCGGCGATTCGCGACCTCGATATGCACGAGCTGCGCCGGAAGCTTGATGCCCCTGTAGAGAAATTGGGCAAGCTCCTGGTGCTTGAGGACGCGCTTCGGGCATGCTCGCGCGCGCTGAACGATCAGGCTGGAAACCGGAACGGAAGCTGACTATGTCAATATCGCTAACACCGAGCGCCGTTGAGCGCGTAAGAAATTATCTCGAGAAACGCGGGAGCGGCCTGGGTTTGCGCGTTGGCGTGCGCAAGACTGGTTGTTCGGGCTACGCCTACATCATCGACTACGCGGACTCAATCGATGAAGACGATATCGTTTTCGATGAGAGTGGAATCAAGGTCATCGTAAACAGTGAGAGCCTTGAACTCATCGATGGAACCGAAGTGGATTTTGTGAAGCAGGGAATTAACGAGGCGTTCAAGTTTCGAAACCCGAACGTAAAAGGCGAATGCGGCTGCGGCGAGAGCTTCAGCGTATAGCCAACTATCCGACAGAAGGTGATTAATGGCTCAGGAAAGAACTCTATCTATCGTAAAACCGGACGGCGTACAGAAGAATCTGATCGGCGAAGTGTATCGACGGTTTGAGGCGGCCGGACTCGAGATAGTCGCCGCGAAGATGATGCACCTGCGCAAAAGCCAGGCAGAGCAGTTTTACGATGTCCACCGGGAACGGCCGTTCTTTCCTGATCTCGTCGAGTACATGACTTCAGGACCGGTCGTCATCCAGGTTCTTCAAGGCGAAGATGCGATAGCCAAGAATCGCGAGATCATGGGAGCCACCAATCCGAGCGAAGCCGATCCAGACACGATTCGAGCGGATTTCGCGACGTCAATCGAAGAAAACGTCGTTCACGGTTCCGATGCGCCGGAAACGGCGGCGGCCGAGATCGCGTTTTTCTTCAGTGGGGCGGAGATTTGCCCTCGAACACGCTAAACGTCGCCGCTGCGCCCTCGAAACTTAATCTGATCGGGCTGGAGCAGCACGCGCTTGCCGAGTTCTTCGAAGGACTCGGAGAAAAATCTTATAGGGCCCAGCAGGTCATGAGCTGGCTCTACCGACGCGGGGTTCTGCAGTTTCGGGACATGACTGATATCAGTCTGCGGGTCCGCCGTCAGCTCGACCTCGTCGCAACGCTTGATCTGCCTCGTGTCATCCGCGCGGAAGTATCTTCGGACGGAACGCGAAAGTGGCTACTGGACGTCGGCTCCGGACAAGCTGTCGAGAGCGTGTTTATTCCTGAGCCGAATCGGAACACGCTATGTATTTCGTCGCAGGCCGGCTGTGTGCTCGATTGCTCGTTCTGCGCGACAGGTCAGCAAGGGTTCAACCGCAATCTCAGTGCGGCGGAAATTCTCGGACAGGTCATGATCGTCAAGCGTGACATGGGCCCTGACGTCACCCTGAGTAATATCGTTTTTATGGGTATGGGCGAGCCGCTCGCGAACTACCGAAACGTCGTTCCCGTTGCGAAGTTGCTCATCGATGATCATGCTTTCGGCCTGTCGCGTCGACGCGTGACGATCAGCACTGCAGGACTCGTACCCCAGCTCAAGCGTCTCGGTGAAGATTGCAATGTCGCATTGGCCGTTTCGCTGCATGCGCCGAACGATGCCTTGCGCGACGAACTTGTCCCGATCAACAAGCGACATCCGATAAATGAGTTACTCGATGCTTGCTGGTGCTACGCGGACCGACTAGCGTCACGACAGGTCACGTTCGAGTACGTCATGCTTCGTGATGTCAACGACTCCCGTGAGAATGCCCGTCAGCTCGTGAAGCTGCTGCGAGATCGGCCCGCGAAGGTCAACCTGATTCCGTTCAACCCCTTCCCGGGTGCCCGCTATGAGTGCTCGACCGCTAGCGCGATCGATGACTTCTGTGAGCAACTGAGGTCTTCGGGTATTGTCGCTACAATACGCCGTACGCGCGGAGACGACATCGCCGCTGCCTGCGGTCAACTGGCCGGCCAGGTGCTCGATAGAACCCGTGTACGGCTCGGAGATAAAACGTTCAGGTCTGTTCGCCTATGAAGAAGCTTGCGGCTATCGC
>CAJIBS010000449.1_pt1 | contig 17274 bp, 18 predicted proteins | sample 9199411 | NCBI WGS metagenome assembly CAJIBS01 (sample SAMEA7708312, study PRJEB35096) | sediment metagenome | biome: marine neritic benthic zone biome [ENVO:01000025]; feature: sediment [ENVO:00002007]; material: shallow marine sediment [ENVO:03000034] sea grass bed [ENVO_01000059] ... | reverse complement strand
GCGTCGGTCGCGACGTCGAAATCTTTTGGGTGAAGGTCGAGCAATAGATCGCGCACACCACCACCCACCAGAAATGCCTGGTAGCCGGCTTTGTGAAGCCGGTAGAGCACCTTGATGGCATTGTCGGAGATGTCCGCCCGGGAGATGCTATGGCCGGACCGGGCGATGATAGTGGGGCCGGGATGCGACTTCGGGTCCGTGTCGTTCAATCAGTTTCCGTTGGCGTGTTTCACCGTTCCAGAAAGGCCGGTATCATAGCAGCCCCGCCGAATCTCGGCACCCGCGCTCCCTTCGTCTAGCGGTCCAGGACGCCGCCCTCTCAAGGCGGAAACAGGGGTTCGATTCCCCTAGGGAGCGCCAAATCGATCCGGCTTCTTGCTTGCGACGTTGTGACGTTCTGCCGCACGTGACGCTATCGCAAGCGATCAGCACTCGGACGGCGGTGACTCGAGCGCCTCACGGGCCTCCTGCGCCCCTCTCGCTTCGGCGGCCGCTCGTTCCTGTTCGCGTATCCGCGCTTCCTCTAGCGTAATCAGGCCCTCGACGATGAAGCCGTGCGTTCCTCCTCGCGAGTCCTCGAAGAAGCCCACAATGTCGCCATCGTCATTGATATCTGTCGCAGTCGTCGCGATGGCCTGAGGAAAATCGAACGTCGCGTAGACTCCGTCGCGGTAGAGAAAGGCGTGATCGCCGCTATCGTTGCTGAATCCGCCAACGAGATCCTCGTCGCTGTTGATTCCAGTGACGAATGTCTGTGTGGCGTCCGGCATATCTATCGCGACGAACTCGTCATCAACTAATCGGAAGCCGCGCATGACACCGTCCACTCCGCGAAAACTCCCGACGACGTGACCGAAATTGTTCACGTCTCGCGTGATCGTCTCCGTCGCACCCGGATAGTCCACAGAACGGAACGTCGCGATACGCAACATGAAACCTCGAATCTGACCAGCAGCGTCTTCGTATTCCCCTACGACATCGGAACGATCATTTAGAGCCCAGGCTCGAGTTTGAACAGCTCCGTCCATATCAAGCGCTATCAGCTCACCCCGCCGGATCCTGAATCCGTGGTAACGATCGTTCTCGTCCAGGTACAAGCCCGAGATAGAATCGTGGAGATTCAATCCCGATACCTCCGTCTCGATCGCTTCCGGATAAACCACCGTTCGATAGATCCCAAGAGAATCGAGCGTAAACCCGAGGATCTGGCCCGTTCTCAGCGTGAACGCTCCCGAAACTTCTCCGTTACGATTGATCGCGTGCAACGTCGTCCGTACTGAACTGGGAAAGTCCACTTGCGTGAAGCCCTGAGAGAACGAGGTCTCGGGAACGCTCAAAGCTAGCACCAACAGCGACGTCGAGGTGATGATCGGCTTCATTGCTCTTCTCATCAGCGAACTAACGGACCTGGCGTCTCTAGATTTTACTCCCTACGGCCGCTACCGGGTTCCTCAGTGAACCGATCGATTCGATTGATGCCGTCATGACGTCCCCGGGCTTGAGAAAAACACCGCGACCCATGCCTACTCCGGTCGGCGTTCCCGTTGCAATCACATCACCGGGGCGCAACGTCAAGATAGCCGTGAGATAGGCAATCTGCTCGCGAATGTCGTAGATCATCGATGCCGTAGACGAGTCTTGCATGACCTCGTCATTGACGAGTAGTTGCATGCGGAGATCGTGCGGATCGTCGATGCAATCGGAAGGAACCAACCACGGACCCAGTGGCGCGAAGGTATCGAAGCACTTCCCCCATAACCAATCCGTCTTGAACGGATAATCATCTCGGACGTTGAGATCTCGGGCAGTAACGTCATTGACGACCGTGTACCCTGCTACATAGTCAAGCGCATCTTTAGCGGAAACATATCGAGCATCGCGACCTATAACGGCCGCCAGTTCAACCTCCCAGTCGATCATCTCGGAAGCGTCAGGAAGCACAACCGTAGAATCGTGGCCGACGACCGCGGTCCCGGGCTTCAAGAACATATATGGCCGACGCTCGGACTTATCTGTCAGCTCGGTGCCCATCTCGCTAGCATGCTCCGCATAATTCGCGGCAGCGCAAAATAGTCTCTCGGCACGGAACGGAGGCAGGATATCTTGCGGCCCAGGCTCAACTTTCTCGAGCTGCTCCGCATTCGCTGTCGCCGCTTCCGCCAGTTCGTTCAGTCGCGGCAAAACATTCGGCCACTCACGGAGCATGTCGTCCACGTTGCCGAAAGCCCGAACGGGATCGAGATTCAATACCGCCGCGCTGACCTGTAGATCAACAAGTCGATCTTCAAGCACTAACGCGGGCCGACTCTCCGCACCGCGTCTAATCGATGCGATTCCGTACCAAACCATGATTAATCCCGGGCGTTTCCCAAAGCTGATTCTAGGGCGACGGCGCGACTAGTATATCGGCGCTCTGAAATCTTGGTATATCGCATCTTCTCTTCTCGACTGGTTTGGATCGCTCGTAATCCAAATTCAACGATTGCACATAAGAGTGAAGCACATCACATAATTGCGTTCGCAAATGTCAGAACCTTCTCCGCACTGAAACTGCATGGGGTGGAGACATGAACCACACGGCAAAACTCCAGCCGGAGCCGAGCTTCTCGATGGACGACGAGGTCATGGAGGAAATGGAGAATACTGAAGCCACCGGGCTTTTCGAGTACGTTCCCGAAGCGGACCAGCCCACGGACGCGGAAATACTCGATGAGACGTTCCTGGATGAGTACGAAGACTTCGACGCGACGGACGTGCTGGAAGATGATTTCGGCTTCGTTTCCGGCGACGACTAAGTCGGTTTAACAAGACGTACCCATTGGCTATGCCGTCGAGGGCGGCTATGCCCTGCTGTCCTCGCAAATTTTTCGACGCATTGCTCAGAATGTGTCACGAAAACTTCACTTAATCTCAGTTCAATACCAGATGTGACTCAGGTCACCGCTGGTCATTCCGCTCTCCGCGAAACTGCGGCCGTAGACGAGCAAGACGTCCTTGCTAACGAACGACCGAAAGATGAGAAACGCGGATCTAAAAATTATTACTAGCGATATCCCGCAGCTCGCCGAAGGCGTCGCCGCCAAACACATGGAGAACCTGACCGGTTATCCGCTCGCGCGACTCTGCGAATGGTCAGCTCCACGAAGACAGCAGCGGCTCGATTCCAGCGAACGCTCTAAAGACGAAAGCCAGGACTAGCCTATATCCCGAAGCTGGCGAATTCGCGATCGATTCCGCTCTCAGCGACTAGAATCACGGGCTACAGGGATAAAGCGTTCGGAGACGTCCCAGAACGGTCTCTGTTACCGTTGCGAGATCGTGATCTCCGTCGAGCTCCGCTTCCGCCAGTTCCCACAGGTAGTTTCCGCTGATGTCTACGTCATCGGGCGGACAATAGAGCCGTGCGAATCCGGGTTGACTGAGTTCGGAATCAACGGCGTGCAATCCGTAGGCTACCCCTGCGACGAGCAATCGCGCGTTGCGTTGAGCGAGTCCCTCGATAGACAGCGGCGTTTCTTGCGCCACAGCAGATCCGATCATCAAACAAAGCAGTGCGCTCGCTAACGGACGTATCATCGGCATGATTCTCCAGGACGGCATGATTGCCGCGCCCTGAGCCTAGCGCAAACGGGCCGAACACCCTAGTCAAAAAAAAGCCTGGCTCAACGCCGGGCAATTCAGGGGGAAAGTATGAGGAGTACCGGGTCCCAAATTACGCCTGATCCGAGCGGCATTCTGTGACACAGTTCACATTCCCGGAGCGGCATCGATTGGCCCGGAACTACAAGCAGCTGCGGCAGCCGGATTTCGCTGCCCGATGCAGGCCGGAGAACGTCGGAGATCAAAGCAAATGCGGACAAAATACTTTATATGTAGAAAATATCTTACTGTTTTATCAGTATTTTTCCCTGTGGCTATTGGCCTGCCCACAACGGCGCCCGGACAAGTTACGGCGCCTGCAGAATTCATCGAGGTCGCGCCTGATCTCTACTTCAATTACGACTTCGGGGGCTCGAATTCGGCCGTATTGATCACGGAAGCGGGCATCCTCGTCGTCGACACGCGCATGCATCCGGACGACGCCGAACGACTTCTGGCCGAAATTCGTCGCGTTTCTGACGCGCCGATTCGCTGGGTCATCAATTCTCAGTTCCACGGCGACCACTATATGGGTAACGCAGTTTTCGCGCGGGAGGGTGCGACGATCATCGCGCATCGCGATACGCAGGAAGTCATCCTTGAGCGTTTCGAGTACGAGGTTCAGACACGACCGTTCGAGCAGAGAGGTCAGAATCGCGACGACGTCGTTCTCGTTCTACCGGATATTCTTTTCGATCGTAAATTGACATTGGATGTCGGCGGAGTCTCTGTCGAGCTCATCTATCTCGGCGCTGGCCAAAACGAAGGCGATACCCTCGTTCATTTCCCACATGCCCGCGCACTTCACACGGGAGGTGTCTTTCACAATCGCAGCTGGGCCAACACCTCCTATACACCGTCTGTTGAAGGCTGGTTGAACGTGCTGCGCAATATGCGAAGGATTGACGTTGATATCTACCTACCTCCGCATGGACCGCTCGCATCGTTGACTGATCTCGACAACTTCATCGAGTTCATCGACCGGCTTCACGGAGCAGTAAGAGCCGCCGTCGACCGAGGCGCCACGCTCGAAGAGACTCTTGCGGAAAACCTGTTCACTGAGTACAGCGATTGGCGAGGTTACGAGCGTCGCGAGCGAAATCTGACGGCGCTGTACGAACTCTTGACTGTCGGCGAGGCGCAATACTTCGTTCCATCTAGCCGAGCCGAACCGATCTCGCAATAATGCAGCAACCTACACGCTGATCAGAGCCCGTTTCTCGTCGGCGCTGAGCCTCTTAATTTCAAGTTCTCGTCTTTGCGCCGTACCGCGATTGACCGCCAGCTCTTGGTAAACGAGCGCTACGGGCAATCGGCTCCTCGTATATTTTGCGCCACGACCCGCATTGTGCGCGGCGAGTCGCGCCGGCAAATCGTTCGTGATCCCCGTGTAGAGCGTAGCGTCCGAGCAGCGCACGACGTAGACAACCCATTCCGAGACGGTATTCCTCGTCATCACGCTGTCGGACTGGTTGGTCATTCGGCGATGGCCTCGGCTCGCAACCCGAGATCATCCATCGTTTCAGCCGCGCTCCCTGAAGAAGAAAGCAACGAGAAATGCGGCGGATATCGCAATTCCCACACCGACTCCGAGTGCAGCACCGATCGCGATACCAATCGCCGGCTGCCCGAAAAGCGCGCCGATGAAAACGCCAAGTACCACGCCCGCGCTGAGTGACAGCGGAAAACTGAAGACTCGCAGTATCGATCCAACTGAGGTTTCGTTCGACATTTCGCTCCCGCACTTACACTAGGTCGAGTTTACTCTTCCGTGGCCAGATCGTTCGACACGGTCTTCTCGGCGCCGCCCGATCGATCCAGGCTCCAGAGCACTTCGGCGACTTCCCCGTCGCTTCGGACGCCTTCCCATACCGCGAATTTCTGCTCATAAGCGGACAACTGCGCAAGCACTTCAAGATCCTGGACGTGTTCCTCGTAGGCACGATGGAGCCGCTCCCTGCTACTTTCCGCCATGGAGCGCACCTCCGTAACGGCCTGCCGGACCTCCTCTTCCGTGCACGCGCTGATCGGCTTCATCGAGCCATCTAGCAGCGGCAAGTTGGCCGGGAACTCCTTTCCGACGATGAAGGTTGCGGGAATCACGAGTACGTTATCCGACATCGGCTTCTCCCTTGCCACAATCAACGGCCGCGATTCAGGATCTGCGAGAGGTTGTCGTGCCGACGGACCTGCACCTTCAGCCGCTCGGGCTGTTAAACTCCGGCCGCGATTTCCGCTCGAGTATCGCGAATGCTTGCTAGCCTAACACGCCAGCCGGCTGGACTTCCCCGGCGGCTCGCGGCACTAGTCTACGACTGGCTGCTGCTCACAGCGCTGATGTTCGGCTTCACATTACTGGTCATTCTGGTACGCGGAGGCGAGGCCGTCGAGCCCGCGTCCTGGTGGTTCAATGCGAGTCTGGTCGGCGTCAGCTTCGTGTTCTTCGGGTGGTTTTGGACTCACGGCGGCCAAACGCTCGGCATGCGCGCATGGAAGCTCCGGCTCGAACGCACCGATGGCAGCGCTCTGCGATGGCCCGATGCCGCGCGACGCTATATGGCGTCCTGGGTGCTCGCGCTTCCACCGGGATTAGGGTTCCTTTGGGGCGCTATCGATCCTGAGGGGCTCTGCTGGCACGACCGGCTGTCGCGGACGCGGGTCGTGCGAGTCTAGCGAATACGGGAGAGTGCGCCCGCCGTGATCAAGAACAGTACTGTGCTCGGTAACCACGCGACGACGAGCGGATCGAGGTCGAACACTTCACCGCTGTTAACAAACGTCTGCGCAACTACGTAATAGCCAAGCCCGATAATAAGACCAACCAGTAAGCGCCCGCCGGTCCCGGCGGAGCGAAGCGCACCAGAAACGAACGGCAGCGCCAGTACGGTCATCAAGAACACGGACACCACATCTGCCATGCGAGCCCAATAAGCCGTCACATAGCGATCGGAATCGAGTTCGTTCTGCTGCAGATAGCCGATGTAGCGTTTCAATCCCTGAGTGTCGAGAAGATCCTCACGAACTTCCGATAGCCCCAGCAGTTCCAGGCTGAGCTCGTAATTCTGTACGGAACGACGTTCGGCAGTGGAGGTAATGCTATCGTCCGAAAACTGCGTAGCCATGTAATTCGCCAATATCCAGCGCTGCTGATCGTCGATTTCCGCGGAGTCCGCGCTACTGACCTGATCGAGCGCACCCTCTTCATCCAGCTCGAACATATACACGCCGCCAAAACTGATGCCGTCGTCGGCACGACGGAAATTGAAGATACGGTCGCCGTCCTTGAGCCACGCTGATCGCGCGTTAGCTATATCGACGCTATCGAGAAGCGCCTGAGATCGAAGCTGGCTCGCATAGGATCCGAGAGAAGGCGCAAGCGACTCTCCGAGCAATGCCATAAGGATCATGAGGACGATACCCGCAATGCCCACGGACCCGATCATGCGCAGGCGTGATACGCCGCTCGATAGCATCACGACGAGTTCGCTGTGAGTCGCAAGATTTCCGAGACTCAAGAGCGCACCCAACAACGCGGCTGCCGGAAGCATCTGTACGATCATTCTCGGAAGTCGTAATGCGACATACGCGAATGCATCTTCCAGGTCGTATTGTGCGGTTCCTACGTCGTCGAGTTGCCCGACGAATTCGACGAAAGTCACCACAGCGAGCAATACGAGTACGACTGTCGCGACGCCTTTCAGGACTGCACCGGCGATGTATCTGTCCAGCAGGCCCATCAGCTTGTCGCTAACTCGCCGACCGCTGGGCTCGGACTGAACCAACCTGCCTCGCGGCCGAGCATCACGAGCCCAACGAGAGCAAGACCGAGATGCACCCACCAGACACCAAGCCACTGAGGGACTTCGTCACGTTCGACCCAGACGCGCGCGATAGAGAGCAGATTTGCATAGCTGATGTAGATCAGGATACCTACTCCGAGTCGCGCGTAGCGCCCCTCCCGTGGCCTCGAGCGACTCAGCGGAACGGCAAGTAACATCAGAACGAACAACATGATCGGGGCGGAAAGGCGCCATTGAAGCTCCGCCCTGTCTTCCGGCGAGTTCGACAACAATAGCGCGAGCGTCGGTTTCGTCTCGACGAGGATTTCGGCTTCGTCATCATCATCGCTGCGAACCGGTATACCATGTTCGGCGAAATTGACCACGCGAAAGCTGCGCTCGCCCGGAATTCCCTCGTAACGAGTACCGTTGTACAGAACGAAAGCAAGATTCCCGGTTGCAGGGTCATGAACGCGCTCCCCACGCTCGGCGAGTATGACGACGACAGTGTCGTCTGCCTCATGCTCGATGAATACGTCGCGAATCTCTTCTCCCTCTACCTCCTGCGCGTAGACAATCGTCTCTCCGGAATCCGGTGACGTGAACTTTCCGGATTCGAGCACGCCAAGCTCGAGTTCGTCCTGGGCGCGCTGTTTGATCTCTTCGATGAGGCGTAACGCGTCGGGCGTTCGATCGAGCGCCAGCCAGGCAACGGATGCGGACAAAAGCAGCGTCAGTACACTGACTGGACCCAGGAGCTTAATCGGGCCGATCCCACACGACGCGAGCGCAGCCATCTCGGAGTCTCGATTGAGTCTGGCAAGCGCCAGCATGATCCCGAGGAACAACCCGATTGGCGTCAGAACCGTGATGTAGCGCAATGACGTCAGACCGAGGATCGCGAATACCGCATCTCGCGGCAGCCTTCCGGCGGCAGCATCATCCAGAATTTCGGCGAACTGGTTACTCATGAGAATCACGAATAACACGAGCGTTACCGTCAACCAGGCAACGAACGTTTCGCGAAAAATATAGCGGCTGATTAGGCTCAAGGGATCAGTGTATTTTCAGTACGTTGCGCTAATCGAGTACACTAGCCCGCACTTTTCCGGCTGGGATCAAGACACGATAACACAAGCGCGAACGCGCCCCGGAATGCGATTGCATTGGGGCTGCGTCGGAATTTATCGTCCGGCCTAACTGAGGAGAAAAATATGGAGTTTCCCGTCAAGACCGGAGCGCCGGCAAGTCAAAAAACCGCCTGCGCGATTCTTCCGGTCTTCGAGGGCCGCGGCCTGAAAGGACCTACTAAAGAGGTCGATCTTTCCTGCGGCGGGCTCCTCGGCCAGCTCGTAAAGAGTGGCGATGCTTCGGCCAAGCTCGGTGACGTCTTACTCGTCCCGCAGCTTCAAGGATCGGCCGCTGACAGAGCATTGCTCGTCGGTTGCGGCAAGCAAGCCGATTTTGACGCAAAGCGCGTTCGCCAAGCGCTAATAGCAGCCGTTCGAAAGCTGAAGTCGACCGGCATTAAGGAAGCGACCAGTTACCTTACCTACACCAGGCACCGCGGCCTGAACCCGTACTATGCATCGCGCGTCAGCGTTGATGCGGCAAGAAGCGCCGTCTACAGATTCGACGAGTTGAAGAGCGGTCGAAAATCACGAACGAAGCTCTCCAAACTCGCAATCGCTATCGGCGATCGAAGCGATCTCAAAGAATCCAGGAAGGGAGTAACGGACGGACGCGCGATCGCGAACGGCTCAGATCTCGCCCGCGACCTTGGCAACAGACCAGCGAACGTCTGCACACTGTCGCATCTCGCGCGAGAAGCGCGGGCGCTGGCAAAGCGCTGCGACAACATGGAAGTTACTGTACTCGGCCCCCGCGAGATAAAGCGGCATGGGATGGGGGCTTTCCTGTCGGTCACTCAGGGAGCGGACGAGCCACCGCGATTCATTATCGTCCGCTATCGCGGCGCTCCCGCAAGCCACGCGCCGGTAGTCCTTTGCGGCAAAGGGATCACCTTCGACACGGGGGGTATCTCGATAAAACCAGCACCTAAACTCGATGAGATGAAATTCGACATGTGCGGCGCTGCTGGTGTTCTCGGCACAATAGCCGCCATCGGCGAGCTGCAGCCCGAGATCAACGTCGTCGCATTAGTTCCTGCCTGTGAGAATATGCCGAGCGGCAGAGCGACCCGACCGGGCGACATCGTCGAATCGATGTCGGGTCAGACAATCGAAATATTGAACACCGATGCTGAGGGTCGTTTGATTCTCGCGGACGCGCTAACGTACGCGAAACGCTACAAACCGCGATACATACTGGACGTCGCAACGCTCACCGGCGCTTGCGTTGTCGCTGTCGGCCATCTTTACACTGGCTTGTTCAGCAGCGACGAGAAACTGGCTGCCGCGCTGCTGGGAGCCGGCAAACGATCGCTGGATGCCGCCTGGCGATTGCCGGCCGACGAAGAGTACGGACGCACGCTCCGAAGCAACTTCGCTGACTTCGCTAACATCGGCAGCCGTGAAGCTGGCGCGAGTATTGCTGCACAATTCCTGTCCCGTTTCGTCGACGACACGCCCTGGGCCCACCTCGACATCGCCGGATCCGCGTGGGTATCGGCGGGAGAAAAGGGCGCGACAGGGAGGCCCGTTCCGCTTCTGACCGACTTCCTGTTAAACCTATAAGCGTGAGTAGACTGCCTTGACCCAAGTCGATTTCTATATCCTGACATCGAGCTCGAATGATTCCTGGCTGCGCCTCGCCTGCCGAATAACGGAGAAGGCAATGCAGAAACAGATGCAGGTTTATCTGCACGCCGCCGGAGACTCAGATGCGCGCACGCTCGACCAGTTGTTGTGGACATTTTCGCAGGGCAGCTTCATCCCGCATCGAGTCGTGGACACGTCGCATAAACCGCCATTCGATGAGCCGGTATTGATTGGTCGCCATGATTCCGCAGAAGCGTCAGAATCTGAAGTTCAAGTCGATCGGAGCTGGGACCTGATGATCAATCTCGCACCCGTCGTACCGGAATTCTTTAGCCGCTACGACCGCGTCGCCGAAGTAATCGACGGTGACCCCGCGCGGCGTGAGAAAGGCCGCGATCGATTCCGTTTCTACCGAGACCGAGGTTACGAACTCAAAACTCATCATGTCTGAGACAGAACGACCCCAAGAATCGAGCGGCGGAGACGAGATACCCGTCCTCACGGAAATCATCGAAGAAGAAGCGGCGACGGACGAAGCGATCGCGGAGGACCCATCGGCAGCCGAAGAACTGATTGCCGAGCTCCAGACCAAGTTGTCCGTGGGTGCGTTCACGCTGACGGAACAACTACTTCATTCCGCGATTTCCGAGATGGAGGCCACGCTTTTTGAGCAGGTCTTGAATCGACTACGGCAGGAGCTACCCGAACTCGTCGACTCCGTATTGCGCGAGCACCTCGCTGACGACAGCGACGACGTATAAGCAAGGAAGTCACGTGGCGAAGGGCTACCAACCCGCCGAGATCGAATCGCGGCATTATCAGCGATGGGAGGACGCCGGCTACTTTGCGCCGTCAGGATCCGGGAGTCCGTACTCGATCGTCATCCCTCCTCCGAACGTAACGGGCACGCTGCACATAGGTCACGCATTCGGTGGCACCGTCCAGGACGCACTTACGCGTTATCACCGCATGCTCGGAAACGACACGTTGTGGCAACCGGGAACCGATCACGCAGGCATCGCCACGCAGATGGTTGTCGAACGCCTACTGTCCGCGGAGGGCAAGTCCAAGCACGATCTCGGCCGCGATGGATTCGTCGATCGTGTCTGGGAGTGGAAAGAGCAATCGGGCAACCGTATCTCGCAACAGCTTCGACGTCTCGGCAGCTCCGTCGACTGGTCACGCGAGCGCTTTACCATGGACGAAGGGCTCTCGGCTGCAGTTACAGAAGTCTTCGTTCGGCTCCACGAAGAAGGTCTGATCTACCGCGGCAAGCGCCTCGTGAACTGGGATCCGGTTCTACACACCGCGCTCTCCGACCTCGAGGTCCTCTCGAACGAGGAGCAAGGCAAGCTATGGCGTTTTCGCTATCCGCTAACCGGCGGCGAAGGCTACGTGATCGTTGCGACGACTCGACCGGAAACGATGCTTGGCGATACTGCGGTCGCCGTCCATCCGGAAGACGATCGGTATCGTTCGCTGATCGGCAAGACCGTAACGCTTCCGTTGGCGAACAGGGAGATTCCGCTCATCGCCGATGACTACGTCGACCCCGAATTCGGAACGGGATGCGTCAAGATCACGCCCGCGCACGACTTCAATGACTACGACGTCGGACGAAGACACGATCTTGCCATCATCAACATCCTCGATGAGGACGCGAATCTGAACGACTCCGTACCGGAAGCCTACCGTCGCCTCAATCGGTTCGAGGCGCGTAAGCGCGTCGTAGCAGACCTGGACGCGCTGGGACTCCTCGATGGCGTCGACGATCACTTGCTGAAAGTTCCACGTGGCGATCGAAGCGGCGAAATCGTGGAACCATTCCTGACGGACCAGTGGTATGTCAGAGCCGAACCTCTCGCCAAACCGGCGATCGCGGCGGTTGAGGCGGGATCGATTCGATTCGTGCCAGAGAATTGGTCGAAAACTTATTTCGAATGGATGCACAACATCGAGGACTGGTGTATCTCCAGGCAGCTGTGGTGGGGACATCGAATACCGGCCTGGTACGACGAAGACGGCACCGTTTACGTCGCCCGCGACGAAGCTGCAGTACGTCGCCAGAACGGCTTAGCGGACGACGTGAGACTCGATCGGGACAACGATGTGCTCGACACCTGGTTCTCGTCCGCGCTGTGGCCTTTCTCCACGATGGGCTGGCCAGAACAAACCGACGCGCTCGAGAAGTTCTATCCCACTTCGGTGCTCGTGACCGGCTTTGACATCATCTTCTTCTGGGTCGCTCGCATGATCATGCTGGGCCTGAAGTTCATGGGCGACGTTCCGTTTCGCGAGGTTTATATCCACGGCCTTATTCGTGATCACGATGGGCAAAAGATGTCGAAGAGCAAGGGCAACGTCCTCGACCCACTCGACATCGTCGAAGGCATCGATCTCGATGGTCTGCTCGCAAAGCGCACCGAAGGCCTCATGCAGACTCACCTCAAGGACCGTATCGAAGCGGCAACACGCAAGGAGTTTCCGCAAGGCATCGCAGGATACGGCGCGGATGCATTACGCATGACGCTGGCATCACTCGCGACGACGGGTCGAGACGTGAGTCTCGATCTCGGTCGTGTGGAAGGTTATAGAAATTTCTGCAACAAACTCTGGAACGCTTCGCAATACGTGTTCACGACGATCGACAGCGACGCCTCCTCGAAAGATAGTGTCGAAATGGAACTCTCGACGGCTGACCGTTGGATTCGATCGCGACTTGCTGCAACCGTTGAGACCTACCACTCGACCATTGCGGACTACCGGCTGGATCTGGCCGCCCAATCGCTTTACGACTTCGTCTGGCATGAATTTTGCGACTGGTATCTCGAGATGACGAAACCCGTGCTGACGGGAGATCACGCATCTGCCCCCCAAATCGCTGCCGCTCGTGCGACGCTCTCGGAGACTCTCGGAGCGATTCTCAGGCTGTTGCATCCCATCATGCCGTTCATTACCGAAGAGCTGTGGCTCACTCTGTGCGCGAAAGCCGATATCGATACCGAATCCGTTATGGTTGAACCTCTTCCGGAATCGGGTGAATTCACGAGCGACACAGCAGCCGATGAGGAGATAGCGTGGTTGAAAGATTTCGTCTTCGGCATACGCCAGATCAGGGGTGAAATGGACATCAATCCCGGGAAGCGTCTCCCGGTGCTACTCGCCAACCCAAGCGACATCGATATAGCGCGCCTCGAGTCGAACCGCGGTTTATTGACAGCACTCGCTCGTCTCGAGCGCATCGATCTAGCAGCCGATGCGGAGCTCGGCGAAGACGTCGCGACGGCGCTCGTAGGGGACTTGCGCTTACTCGTCCCGTTGGCGGGCGTCATTGACGTCGATGCAGAGATCGCGCGACTCAGGAAGCAACAGACGCAGACGCAAGCCGATCTGAGCAAATGTGAGGCTAAACTCGGTAATGGCCAGTTCGTGAGCAACGCACCCGCTGAAATTGTCGCCAAGGAACGCGGCCGCGCGGACGAGCTAAGCCGGAAGCTCGACCAGCTCGCGTCCCAGATCGACCGCCTGACGGCCATGGCCTAGCACCTGACGCGCGCCTGAAGCCCACTATCCGCGCCGTTTTCTGCAGACTGCGTCACATTTGACCGGAAACGGACTGTTCCCTCAGGCGCTTTTGGGCCACCATTCGGACCCATGGCTACTCCAACCCTGCGAGCCGCCCCTAGCGGCGCTGAGAATCCCGTTGAGATCGTCGAGCCCGCCCTCGATGCCCTCGACAGCATCATCATCGGAAAATCGACCGAAGTTAGGCTGAGCCTTGCGTGCCTGCTGGCACAGGGGCACCTCCTGATCGAGGATGTACCGGGCGTCGGAAAGACGACGCTGGCGCACGCGCTTGCGCGGGTGCTGGATCTTAGCTACCAGCGAATTCAATTCACCAGCGATCTGTTACCCGCAGACGTCATCGGCGTCTCGGTTTTCGGTCGCGACAGCGGCCGCTTCGAGTTCCACAAAGGCCCGATCTTCTCGCATCTTGTCCTCGCGGATGAGATCAACCGGGCGACGCCGAAAGCGCAAAGCGCCCTGTTGGAGGCGATGGAAGAGAGGCAGGTCACAGCCGACGGCGACACTTACTCGCTGCCCAAACCGTTCTTCGTGGTCGCAACCCGAAATCCGACAGAGCAGATCGGCACGTTTCCGCTCCCTGAATCGCAACTCGATCGATTTCTGATGCAGATCTCGCTCGGTTACCCGCTACCTTCTGAAGAAAGGATGCTGCTCGCGAACGGCGACCGCCGCGACCTCGTTAACCGCCTTGACCCTGTCCTGAGCGTAGAGGCACTGGTCAAGCTCCAGGGGGCGGTTAGCGACGTCCACATTGCGGAAGCGGCTCTCGATTACGTCCAGGCCCTCGTCGCGCACACACGCGAATCAGGCAAATTCAACGCCGGCTTGTCGCCGCGTGGCGCGATCGCGCTTGTCAAAGCGTCGCAAGCCTGGGCGATGATGGCCGGCCACAGTGGAGTTCACCCGGAGGACGTTCAGGCCGTGTTGCCGAGCGTGGTCCGGCACCGACTGGATCCGACACAGGACAGCGAACTGGCGGCAACAGGCATCGGCGAATCGATTCTGGAGGCCGTTCCGGTCACCTGATCCCGAGCCCAGGGGAAAGCTCAGCGTATGCGAGCCCAAGCGTTACTCGGCGCAGCGTCTGACAGAGTTCGACTCGGGGCCGCCGCGTGGGCGGAGCGGCGCCAAGGCCCGGATTCCGTCGATCTCGTATTGCGAAGGCAGCGAATCTATATCCTGCCTAGCCGTTTCGGCATCATCTTCGGACTACTGGTATTCGCCATGGTGCTCGGCGCAATGAATTACGCGTCGAGTATGGGTTTCGCGCTCGCGTTCCTGCTCACAGGGCTTGGTCTCGTGACCATGCATCACTGCCACAACAATCTGTTAGGCGTACGGATTCGATTCATAGGCGCGACGTCTGTCTTCGCAGGGCAAAACTGCCGCTTCCGCATGACGCTAAAAAATCGCTCACGCGCGCAACGCTGCGAACTGACGCTGAACAGCGGAGATTTCAGCTCATCACCGCAGGATCTGGCAGCGGAAGAGATGCGTACCGTCGAGATCGAGATCCCGGCTATGCGTCGTGGCCGGACGCGCCTTCAACGCGTCACGATTTCCAGTCGCTTCCCGGGCAATCTTTTCCGTGCCTGGTCGTGGCTGCACATGAACGCCGACTGTATCGTCTATCCGAGACCCGCGGCACGGGGCAAACCGCTTCCGATGGCAGGTCCGATTGGCGGCTCGCAAGGCACCGGAAAACACGGCGACGCCGATTTTGCGGGACTACGAAAGGCTGTCGAGGGTGACCCGCCACAGCACATCGCGTGGAAGGCGTACGCCCGTAACGAAGAGCTCGTGACCAAGCAGTTCGCTGGAGGCGAACAGCGTGCGCAATGGCTGGATTTCGACGCGCTTGCCGGGCTCGATACCGAAGAGCGCCTTTCTCAGCTCGCCCGTTGGTGCCTGGACGCCGTCGACGCGGGATGCGCGTTCGGATTGACACTACCGGATAGACAGATTCCGCTAGGCGCCGGGCGTTCCCACCTCCACGCCTGCCTCAAGGCGCTCGCGCTGCATGGCGGGGGCGCACAACCATGAGCAATTCGTCGGCATTCGCCCGAAATGAGTCGCGCCGGCTGCTCTGGACAGCGGGAGTGATCGCGGGAGCGAGCCTGCCACACTGGCCGACGCTGCCGATATGGGCACCGATACTGTTGTGCGCCTGTATTGGATGGCGACTGATGGGTGACATCGCCAACTGGCCGCTTCCGAACACTGTCGTTCGCGTCATTCTCGCCATCATCGCGCTCGTTGCGGTACTCGAGCGCTACCACACAATCAACGGCGTCGAAGCGGGCAGCGCCCTTCTCGTCGTGATGGTCGCACTGAAGTTTCTCGAGACGAAAACGAACCGCGATCAGCTCGTACTGCTGATCATCGCGTATTTCATCCTTTTCGCCGGACTTCTCTCTCAGCGGAATCCCCTGATCCTGATCTATCTTGGAACGTTCGTCTGGTTCACGACGGTCGGTCTCCTGCAGCTGGGGAGACAGGGTCCGCTATTGCCGACCCGTGATACCGCGCGGCTCGCCGGACGTCTGCTGCTTCAGGCGGTCCCGATCATGCTGCTGCTGTTCCTATTGTTCCCACGACTACCGGGGCCGCTTTGGGCGATTCCCGGAGCGAACACCAGCGGGCGGTCCGGCCTGTCGGATACGATGAGTCCCGGCGATATCACGGAGCTCGGCCTGTCCGACGAAGTCGCTTTCCGGGTCGAATTTTTCAGTCGCCCGCCGCGATTGGATCAGCTTTACTGGCGCGGCCCGGTACTGAGTCAGTTCAACGGCCGTACCTGGTCAGCCGGTTCGATCGAGTGGCGACCTACGATCGTCGACACGCTCGAGTACTTCGGTGACCCAATCGATTATCGCGTCATGATCGAGCCGACTGGCAGGCGCTGGGTGTTCTCGCTCGACATGGCCCAGGACTGGCCCGAAGACGAGAACGTCCGAATGGAGAAGCACTATCAGCTCATTCGGATACCGGGCCGCATCCGCACCCGCGAAGACTTCACCCTGCGTTCCTATCCCGACTATCGGGCGGTCGAGCCGTTGTCCGAAGTGCAGCGCCGCCAGTACCTTTATCTTCCCGACGACAACAATCCGCAAACGCGAGAACTCGCGTCGCAGTGGCGCGCGACGACTGCGAACCAGCGCGAGATCATTAACAACGCGTTGCAGATTTTCCGTGACGAGACCTTCTTCTACACGCTGACGCCGCCGCCGTTGGGGGCGGACCCGGCGGACGAGTTTCTTTTCCAGACCCGCGAAGGTTTCTGCGAGCATTACGCGTCCGCTTTCACCGTTCTCATGCGGGCTGCGGGAATTCCGGCACGCGTCGTCACGGGATACCAGGGCGGTGAACTCAACCCGCTTGGCCAGTACTACATCATCTATCAGTCCAATGCCCACGCGTGGACGGAAGTCTGGCTGGAAGATGAGGGATGGGTGCGCGTCGACTCGACTGCGGCAGTGGCACCCGATCGGATACAGTCCGGCCTCTACGGCAGTGCACTGTCCGGGCAGCGTGCTGCTGGCCGTATG
>CAJIBS010000440.1_pt1 | contig 17330 bp, 14 predicted proteins | sample 9199411 | NCBI WGS metagenome assembly CAJIBS01 (sample SAMEA7708312, study PRJEB35096) | sediment metagenome | biome: marine neritic benthic zone biome [ENVO:01000025]; feature: sediment [ENVO:00002007]; material: shallow marine sediment [ENVO:03000034] sea grass bed [ENVO_01000059] ... | reverse complement strand
GGTGGCAGCACCTCACATCTCGCATCGCTCGCGCGCGAGCGCGGCATCCCGATGGTTCTCGGCGTACTCGATGCGAGATGTGAGGTGCTGCCACCGAGTTCAGCAACGACGGCCGAGACCTGCGTTAGCATCTGGCTCAGCGCGGGTCCGGCGACTTTCGTTACGAGAACATCGCCCGGGCCGATGCGTGAGATTTCGCACTCGCAGTTGACGACGCAGGCCTTGCCTGTCCCCCAGCCGACACCAGCCGGGTGACCGCGTAACCGCGGCTTCTGCGCCCAAAGCTCACCGAAGTCAGCGACGTCTTCTTCGATGTGCAACGGTCGTGCCTGAAGCATCTTGAAGCCATCATCGTCGAGCGACCATTCGACTTCGGCAGCGCCATCGACGACGTCTTCAGCGCGGACGATATAGCCGGCCAGTTCGACGACTTGCTCGTGCGTGAGGCAGGGTTCTTCGGCGACTGCGAGCTCGACTTTGTGAGTACCGTGCGCGCATCCGACGGCATGGGTCTTGCGTCCGCCGACCGTCTCGAGGACGTCTCCGTCACGCGTAACCCGGTAGCGGTCCGGAACGACCTCACCTTGAGCGATCGCCGATCCCAGGCCCAGAGTCGCGCTGATGGATACCTCGCCCTCGGCTGTGCGGCTCAGGCCGCCGCCGGAAGCATAGGCATTAACGAGTGGCTGGATGATCAGGCCCATTGCTGTGTCGGCGGGGTCGGCGGCGTCGTGAGTCGCCATATAGCGCAGTGCGCGCGTTGCCCAGAGTGCGCACCAGCAGGAACGGACTGCGAGCAGAAACTCGCCCTCATCCTCGATTCCTAAGAAGCTTTCGAACTGGCCTGCGAAACTCGAGTCGAAGCGATCCTCGACGAGCGAGGACGATCGGATGACGCCGAGCGTGTCGTGCTTGCCGACGATCTCGCGCCAGACTTCGAGCAGGGGCTCGACGAGTTCTTCGGTAATGGGTTCGTCGAGCAGCGCGAGCCTTATCGCCAGCGCGTGGCGCCGGGCATCCATCCCCTCGGTGTGAAAAACCGCGCGAGCGTGGTCTTCGAGATCGAGTGCACGCATTTGCACGCGATAGGCTTCCGCATCGAGCGCGTAGCCCCCGGGGACAGGCAGGCCCGCTTGCCCAAGGGCCGCGAGATTCGCGGCCTTGGGTCCGAAGCGGTCCGGGTCCGTCGCCTCAGGGGCGCTCAGCGGTACGAGGAGCTGGCGCATCCTGATTGACGCTTAAGCCGGTACTAGACCAGCTTGCGGTCTCGCGAGTCCGGCGCGGCGTATCCCGGAATCGGATCGACGACCGTGATCTGTTCGACCGGGAAGTTCGAGACGATCTCGGTGTGATCCGAATGCACGATCAGCATCTCTTCGATGCGAACGCCCCATTCGAACGGAATACCGTGCTGCGTCTCGAGCGCAAACGTCATGCCCTCCTGAATATCGATCGGGTGATCGAGCGACCAGATGCGGGATATGACCGGCGGATCGTACTGAGCGAGGCCTAAGCCGTGGCCCCAGAGGTTCGCCGCGGCCTGATCTTCTTCCTCATAGCCCCAGGCTTCCTTCGCCGACGGCCAGACCGAAGCGATGTCCTTCGTTGTCGCGCCGGGTTTGACCTCGTTGATGGCTTTGTAGAGCCAATCGAGTGCGGTTGCGTAGATGTCCTTCTGCTTCTGCGAGGGCTCGGCGCCAACGCAGTAGGTTCGGTAGTAGCAGGACTTGTAGCCGTTCCAGGTCAGTGCCGCGAGGTCCATGAACACGATGTCGCCGGGCTTGATGATGCGGTCGGAGAAGTTACGCCAGTTCGGCCAGGTGTTCGGGCCGGACGAGACGATGACGTCCTCGACGTCTTCCATGCCGGGAATGTCGTACAGGAACTTCATGATGTGCGCCGTCACCTGATTCTCGGTAAGTCCAGGCTTCAGGAAATTCATCGTTTCCCAGTGGGCGGCGTCGCCGATCGCGCCGACGATGCGGAAGCACTCCTGCTCGTCGATGTTCTTGACGGCGCGAGCTTCCATCATGGGCGTCATGCCGTCGGTCCAGTCGATACCTTCTTCTTCGAAGGCCTTGATCAGGTTGATGTCGACGAAGTCGATGCCGACCTTCTCGCCCGCGACGTTCGACTTCTTCATTTCTTCCTTGACGGCCTTGACGAATTTGCCAACCTGCTGGCTCGACGCCGGGCCGGCCGCGCCTTTGATCCAGGCGTAGGAATAGCGAACGTTTTCTTCCGGAATCCAGGGAGAGTGGCGCTTGATCTGCATGCCGATATCGCCCTGCTCGAACAGTACCGGTGGATCATCGCCGCACAGCATGGCATAGCGCAGGCCGGGCTTCAGCCGGTTCCAGCCGGGCGTCAATGTGCTAGTGACGTAGCGGACGTTCTCGTCGTACATCAGTATCAGTGCGCTGAGTCCCGCAGCCTTCATTCGCTCGCGTGCTCGTTCGAGCCGGTAGGTGCGCATACGCTCCCAGTTGACTCGCTGCTGCCAGTCCAGTCCGACTAGGCCGAAATTTGCCATGCCTCAATCTCCCTGTTCGTCATTCACAAGCTCAATAACACGCGGGTCGCGAGACCGTAGCCTCGCATCCCCAGATTCGGTGTCCGTGATATCGGCGGCTCGGGCGAATTCTAATATTCTCGGCGACGAGCCACCGGCAATACGGCCGTAATTCTACGCGAGCGGCGGAGGTTTAGGAAATACCTGAACAGTCTGTAACCGTTGGTACGCTTGGGGGTTCGCGGCTCTCGCCTCGAGAAAGACGGGTTCCGAAGCGACGAGGAGATTTCTACCCGCTACGCGCCTGCAGCCTCTGGTAGAGGTAGGAAACGCCAAGCAGGCTCAGACCCAGACCCATGAATGAGGCGACCCGGAGCAGTCCCTCCAGGTCTGACATGTCGATCAGGAACAGCTTCGCGATCACGATCGCCAGAAGCAGCATCCCGGCTCGATAGGTCTCGAGGCCGAAGCGCCATGCGCCGCCGAGGATCGCGGCCACGGCGACCACCATCCATACCGCGCTGTAGGTGTAGAGTTCACCAGGGCTCGTGGGTGGATTCGCGTAACTTATCGTTCCTTCCCAGAGGTGCCGGATCTGTACGGATAGGAAAACAAAGGCCGAGACCGCCATAAAGCCGAGCGCTTGCTTCCGATGTTCGGGATTGTGGAACCTCGCAAAAAGGTAGGCGAGCAACACCGGTACGCCGTACGCGCCGAGTAGAGAATTCAGTATCGGGGTGCTTCCGACGGATTCGGTCACCCAAGAATCGCTGGTCGCCGTCATCAGAGCGACGTATAGATAGCTTCCCGCCGACAGGCCAAGCAGAAGATATGAGAAAACGACGTACAGACTTCGCAGGTTCGAGCTTACGAGGCTGCGCCGGTAATAGACAAGCGACAGGGCGCCGAACAGCGCGATGTTGATCAGTGCCTCGACAAAGGTGAACTCCTGTTCGAAGACCAGGCCGTCATAGAGGACGTAGCGTAGCTCTGCCCACAACGTCAGCACGAACAGATGCAGTGCAGCCGCCTCCGTCCAGCGTGCAATGTCCTGATACTTCGTCAGTATTCGAGTCGCAGCAATCGCGAAGACCGTTGAGCCGCCGTATGTCCAAAGTGGCCAATGGATAGTTTCCGCGTACTGGAGTAGCCAGGGGTTGATCGTCAGCCTCGTGACGACCGCGGCCACGACCAGTTTCATCAGCCAGCTGAGATCGGGCAACTCGAGCTTGTTGATGATTACTGCGATCGAAACGGTTTGCGCCGCCAGCGCGAGAGTCAATGTGGCTGTGTTCAGCATCATCGCTGCCGCCAGTGCCAAGCCGAAATGTCCGCCGACGATCAGCCAGGCGACGTGCGAGCCCGGCAGATCTCTCAGTTGTAGTTGAGTGGCGGCCGCGACGTAAGCCAGCGCGACCAGACCGGTTGCTGCACCCCAGTACCAGCTATTGATCGCGTAGGACGTTAGTACATAGCCCGTTGCCAGGAGAAGAATAGGGCCCACTGCCGCCAACGAACTCCATGCCGCTTTGAACCGCAGTGTCCGGTAGTTCCACAACGCAAGCGCGCCCGTAGCGGTCGCCGTCGCCAGCAAATACCAGAGGAACCCTGGTTGAGCATCATTCGCGAGCAGCTCGATCGTCCAGCCTTGTTCCGTCTCGACGACCTGGGGAGCTATCCACCCACCGATGAGCGCCAGCAGGAAAAGCCAGGGAGACCAAGACAGAGATTCACGACTGCGCGCGAGGAGGAAGAACAGCGCACCAGGCAGTAGCCATACCCAGGGCGAACGAACGTCCGCGGCCTCCATGACCGAGATGCCGAACGCGAGGACGATCAACAGCTGAGTAAAGACGAGATAACGTTCCGACACCGGCTCGAGATTAAGGAGGGATCGGTAGTCGTAGCTCTCCTCATCTAATCGAACGGTATTTCGAAGAAGCCAGTCAAACGATGGAATGGCGACTACGAGGTAGGCCAGCACCGTCAGATAGTACGGTCTGAACTCGTCGGCGCCGCCGTTGTCGAGAGTCAGCAGCCACCAGCCTATTGCGCCCGCAACGAACCCCCACCACAGCCAGTCTCGATAGACGTATCTGAGTAGTAATAAGGCGCTGGCAGAGACTATCAAGACGTAGGTAAGAGCGATGACGATCTGGCCACCCGCAGTAGACACGAGGATCGGGACCAGGTAGGCGCCCAGGATTCCGAAAGCTGCGAGCACCGGCCCGTGAATATAGGCCATTGCCATGGTCGCCAGCGCAACCACCGCCATCATCAGAAATGCTGTGCCCGGGTTTATCAACTCGTACAGTCGCAGACCCGCCAGCAGACTTGCGTAGAGCGTGATGCTTCCGGCGCCAGCCATAGCGGCGAACGCCGGATGTACCTCGCCTGTCTTCCGCCTGAGATACTCCGCACTCAGGTGCAAAGCGGCACCCAGCCCAAGCCCGCTGATGAAACGCCCCGTTGGTCCGAGCAGTCCCTGTTCGACGGTGTAGCGCACGAGAAAGATACCGGCCAGAGCCAAACAAAACCCGCCGAGCCATATCATCCAGTTGGCTTTAATGTTCTCCGCGAGCGTGCCGATCAGGCGTGTCACAGTGTCCGAAAGAAGTTCGGTTTCAACCAATTCTCTTTCGGCTTCTTCATCCGTCGGTGTTTCCGGCTGTACAGCGGCTGTTCCGTCTTCGCGAACTTCCGGCTCGCGAACGCTCTCGAATGCTTCCGATGCTTGTTCCCGCGTATGGGTAGATTGTGCTCGAAGAATTTCGGCGCGAAGGGCGCTGATCTCGTCACGAGTTCTCTGCAGCTCGCGACGAAGTTTCGTCGCAACGATCAGCGCAACGATGCCGCACGCGGACCCGCCTAGTATCGTCAGAGCAACGAGTACGACGAATCCTTCCATGAAGACAGGCTATTCCATGCGCTGCGGTGTTACCAGAGAAGCGGCTGATTCATCTCGTATGACGTTCTGGAACTACTCGAACAGTAACTATAGCCGAGCGCGAAGGCCCGACCGGATCGGGACTTTCGGATCGAGCGTAGCTCAACAACGCCTAGAACGGCGCGCTCTGGTCGCGGTAGACGATTTCTCCATCAACCAGAGTGAGCAACGACTTCATGTGGATGATGTCTTCATCTGAGACCTCATCCGAGAAGAAGTTCTCGTTGAGTACGACGAGGTCGGCCAACTTCCCTTGCTCCAGCGTGCCGTAGTGGTCCTCCGAGCTCGCAAGCCATGAGCTACCCTTCGTGTAGAGTTGAATTGCCTGCGCTCTACTCACTCGCTCATCCGGGCAGATGATGTCTTCACCGTTCTCCCCGGCCCCGGGGAGTACACCGCCCGCGTTGGAGGCGAAGCCCTTGACGTCCAGTCCGGTCACCATGTGATAGATATGTACCCACGGATTGCTGGACTGCGCGTTGGTGCTGTCGGTTCCAACACCGGCTAAGAGACCCCGTTCGGTGAGAGTACGGTAGGGCACACCGTTGCAGACGGTGCCAGCTCTGCCCCTGCCCAGGAACGGGTGGATCGCGAGTTGGGCAGCGACCGTATCTTCGTATCCGTAGTCCGCCATTAAAGCCCGTTCCTCTTCGCGCGGATAAGAGTGCTCCATGATGAAGCGCGTCGTCTCGCCAGTGGCCAGGGTGGCCTGATGGAAGGCTTCGATATCGGCTGCTCTCGCGGCATGCTTGCCAACGGTCCATCCGTTCGACAGCGCCATTTCAATCGTTTCCTGCAGCCCGTTCTCTCGAAGATTGCCGAGGTCCTCGCCGAGGCCAATGACTTTGAACATGCTGTCGTCTTCGCTGCCGAAGCTCGCGGCGATTTCATGAACTAAGTCTTCGTAGCTCTGCAGCGGGGTGATCAGGTCGCCCTGGACCCTCCCGCGAACACGGACGGTCATCTCATCGCTCGCGTAGATATCTTTGATGGTTTCGTAGTCCGCGAACACATTGAAGTATTGCGCGCCCATGCCACGGATGCTGCCACCGACGTCGATCACCGATGTGAGGCCAACGCTGTTGAAGCCGCGCATAACCCGGATCGCCTGTTCTCTTGGGTCGCTGGTCGTTTTTAGCAGTACAAAAGCTGCGGTTGAGTTCGCAACGAATCCGGTTTCTTCATCGATTTGAGGGTCTTCTGCGCCTTCGACCGATGCGGCCAGTTCGTTCAGCCTCGCGATACCGATGCTGTTCGTAAAGGCTTCCTCGGTTGATCTCAGATGGATATAGAAGGGGTAATCTCCGGCCGCTTCATCCATTTGCTCGAGTGTGGGGAATACCGTTCGCGGGTCACCTTCACGAGTCGAGCCGATGACGTTCTCGTCCCACTGTATCGGGTCCCATCCCCCTACCACGGTAATCCACTGATCGGTAGGCACGCCCGCTTCGGCCAGGGCTTCAGCCTTCGCGGCAACCATGTCCATGGCCTCCGGGATACTGCGGCTCAGTTCCAGTTCGCGAGTATCGTATCCGGGTCTGAGCGTCGCGCGAATAAAATGCATATGCGAATCGATGATTCCGGGGATTACCGTGCTCCCTTGCAGATCGATGTTCTCGCAGTTCGCTGGATCCAGGTCATCGCCGACTTCAGCGATTCGATTGCCGCTAATGCGCATGCTGTTGAAATCGATTTGAGTAACACCGTTTTCCACGGCAGGGAGCTCCGCCATGGAAAAGAAGCGCCCGTTAGTCAGATACATGTCGTTACATTCGGTCGCGTCGCCGGGCGTGTCGCTCATCGCGCCGTCGTTCGCTACGACCGAATCTGAAGCCGGTTCTTGGCTGCATGCCGCCAGGCCGAAGACGCTAGCTGCTAAAACGCTGTGCGATATCGCAGAAAAGGTGTTCTTCATTGGATTCTCCTGAACGGTTAGTCCGTCGCGAAGCAATAAAAAAGGCCGTCGCCGTCCGTACCCTGAAGATCCGTCTGGCTCATATAGTCGTGCACCGGCTTTTCGGTTGTTGTTGAAGTTAGGCGGTTTATCGCGCCGATTATAGCGCTCACGGTATCTCTACATTGTCGAGAAGTGTCGTGGCCGAAGGGTTGGTTCGAGTGATAAAAGGCGAGCCTGAACAGTTTGTAACTCTTTGTTCGTGTGAGGATTCGCGGAGTCCGCAGGTTGCGATCAACAGTCGCTCTTGCAAGAATGCAGACGATTTCGAGGAAAGCGGCGCTGCTCCCATTTGTGTACACAAGACCACTAAAGAGATCGATCTACCTAGCGCTGGTCGCGCTTCTGGTGCTGCCCTTTGCAGCCCACGCGCAGTGGCCTGAGCGGCCGATCAATCTCGTGATCATGTACGCGCCGGGAGGCGGCACGGACACGGTCTTGCGCACCCTCGCTAACGAGATGGCTGCTGCTACAGGTTGGCGCATCAACATACAGAACCGTCCCGGTGCGGCCGGCGCGTTGGCGACGCGCTATGCGGTCAATCGACCGGCAGACGGCTATACGCTGCTGGGCGCTTCGAGCTTCAATAAATACTCGCGCGTCGGTGGTGGCGGCGATTCGAAGCCCTGCACCGACTTGTACTACATGCAGGCGGCCACGGCCATTGGTAGCTGGGCCGTGCGCCCGGATTCGCCGTTTCAGTCGTTCGACGATGTGATTGCGGAAGCGAGAGAGCGTCCTGGAGAGATCACGATCTCTACTTCGGGCGCGGGAGGCCAATGGCACGAATTGGCCGCTGTCGTTGCGGACCTGGCCGGCGTCGAGCTCAAGTACGTTCCCTACGGGAGTGGCCAACAGGCGGCCCTGGCCGGGCTAAATGGCGAAGTCGATATCGCCGGGGGCGGCGTGCACGAGCACATCCAGTTCATCGATTCCGGCCGGATGTGATCGCTGCAACAATCAAGCGCGACCGAGATCACGACGCCGAGCGGCAAGGTCATGCCCGCACTGTCGGATTTCATTCCCGGCGTACGGGATCGGCTACCACCTAACGGGACCTATAATCTCGGAATCAGGCGCGATACGCCCTGGGAAATCATCGAACAGATCGAGGAAGCGTTTCTCGCCGCGACTGAGTCCGATGTTTTTCAGGAGATGATCCTGCGCCGAAACTTTGTCGCCGAGACCATGACTGGTGCAGCGGCCGACCGGCGTGCCGCTGAGCTCGAGACTTTGTCGGCGGCAACCTTCGAGCGGCTCTCGATTCCAGGTGCGCAGAATGCTGAGGAGCTTGGCCTTCCGAGCCCCGAGGCATTCGATGCTTGGTGGCCGCCTGGCGATTTTGTGCCGCTACCGCACTCCGCACCGTAAACTTAGCCGGATAACGAGAGAACAAACGACGCTGCGGCTGTCCAGCAACGCAACGTTGGCTCAATACGATGACGGATTACGACGACGCGAAAGATGCTGCGCCACCGGCCGTGACCGAATTCGGCGGTGAAGAGAATACGGCCGAGCAAACTTCACCCGCGAAGGACTTCGGCAGCTCTGTCGTGATCGCGCTGATCGCAGTTGCTGTCAGCGTCATGTCGATGCGCCTGGATGTTCCGGGCGGTGCGTTCACGGCGCCGGGGTTGCTCCCTCTGGTTACGTCGCTGAGTCTGTTGCTGATGGCTGTCGCGCTCGGAACCAAGGCCGTTAGAGCGGGTGGAGCGACAGGATTCGTCAGCGCGGCGGTTTCGGCAGCCCGGCGTTACCTGGGAGATGCCGAGGGTCGCCGGGCGCTGCTGTTGATTGGAATCGTCGTCGCCTACGTCGTTCTCGTGGGGCAGATCAGTTTCAACTGGCGTATCCCCACGCCGATATTCGTCTTTCAGATCTCCAGCTACGAAGTCATCTCCATCGTCGTTATTGCGACGGTATTGAAGCTCTTCTGGCGCGAGCCGCTGTGGCGTTGCGTACTAATCTCGCTGCTTACAGTCGAGGTGCTCGCCGCGATCTTCCGCTACGGCTTCGGCATCATCATGCCCGAGTCTTTCTAAGCGAAGCGCATGGAAGTCTGGCCACAGGTTCAGGAACAGCTGCTTTTCATCGCGCAGACGCCGATGCTTTGGGTGGCGTGCCTTGCGGGTGTCACGCTCGGCATTCTCTGGGGCGCGATGCCGGGCCTGTCGACGACGATGGCGATGGCGCTGCTGATCGGGCTCACCGTCGGCATGTCACAGCCGGTCGCGATCATCTTCATGATTGGCGTCTATACCGGCAGCGTTTTCGGCGGGGCAATTTCCGCCGTGCTCATCAACATTCCCGGAACGCCCGATGCCGTGCCGACGATGATCGAAGGCTACGAGCTCGCGAAACGCGGCGAAGGCGGCTTGGCGCTGGGAACAGCGATCTCCGCTTCGTTTCTCGGGAACTGGGTGGGCATCCTGTTGCTCATCGCTTTCATCCCCGCGGTTTTATTCTTCGCATTGCAGTTCCGATCCTGGGAGATGTTTCTGTTATCGCTCTGGGGCATTGCAATCTGCGGGTCGATGGCGTCAATGGGTAGTCCGATCAAGGGGTGGATCTCGGGATGGCTCGGACTATTGGTGTCGTTTATCGGTCTCGATGCGATTCACGGCGTTCCGCGATTCAGTTTCGGCAATTTCAATCTCGAAGATGGCGTGAGTTTTATCCCGGTGTTGATCGGGCTATTCGGGCTCGCTGAGATTCTTCGCGTGTTGCCTCAGAAATCGCCGCCGACGATTCCTTCCGAAGTCGGTCGTGTCCTGCCTTCGTTCAGCGCTCTCGTGAAATACATTCGCCCGAGTCTGCGATCGGGAATGATTGGTACGGTCATCGGCGCTATCCCCGGAGCGGGCGCGAACGTTGCTTCGTTCTTTTCATATGACGTCGGTCGACGACGCGCGAGCGAGGAAGAGCGGAAGAAGTGGGGGAAGGGCAGCTATGAGGCGATCGTCTGTTCGGAAGTCGCGAATAATGCGAATGTCGGCGGATCGATGCTGCCGACGCTTGCGCTCGGTATTCCGGGTAACGCGGCGGCAGCGGCCGTACTAGCAGCACTCGAACTCAAGAACGTCGTCGTCGGTCCGCTGATACAGACCGAGAATCCCGGGCTGATCTTCTATATCTATATCGGACTCGTCGTCGCCAACTTCTTCATGTACGGCATGGCAATCGCGCTCCTGAAGCCTTGCGTCAAACTGTTCAGCCTGCCGAAGACACTGCTTATGCCGCTGATCCTGCCGATTTGCGTGCTCGGTGCCTTCGCCGTCAATCTGAACTACTTCGATGTCTACGTCATGTTGATCTCTGGGCTTGTCGGCTATGTGCTGCACCTGCTCGGATTCCCGCTTGCACCTATCGTACTCGCCGTTATTCTCGGCCCGCTCGCCGACGAGAATCTGAGACGCGCACTACTCGTATTCGAGGACGTCGGCGTCTGGAACGTTCTTTGGGATCGTAAACTCGGGACTGTACTGTTGGTCGTCGTGCTCTACACCTTCTACGACGGCATCTTCAAACGCGGAAAAGTTAAAAGTTAGGAAACTATGACTAAACAAACACTGGACGGAATCGGACTCGGGATTGTCGGCTGCGGCACGATCGGTCGCATACGAGCGCGTATCGCTCGTGACTATCCCGGCGTCGAATGGCTGGGTCTGTGCGACATCAATGAAGAATACGGCCGCAAGCTGTCCGAGGATGCGAGAGCGGACTACTTCACTACCGACGTTCGCGAGTTAATGGACCGTCCCGAGGTTAACGCAGTCATGGTATTGACTGACGAGAACAATCATACCGAGCCGGCGCTGCTCGGCGCGGAGCGCGGTTTCAAGATGTTTATCGAGAAACCGCTCGCGACTGATCCACGCGAGTCGGCGCAGATACTTAAAGCCATAGAGGACAATAGTATCGACGCCTGTATAGCCTATACGCAGCGTTTTCGGCGTCGCTTTCTCACAATCAAGGAGCGATTGGCGCAGGGGCAAATCGGCGAGGTTCACTCCGTCATTACGCGGGCGTTTATGAACCGTATGGTGCCGATAGCGACGATCGAAAAGACGACCAATCGCAGAAACCTCACACCGATGGTCGTCTCTGGGACGCACAGTTTCGATATGTCGATGTGGCTGATGGAGGGGAAGAATCCGGTTTCGGTTTATGCTCGCTCGACCGTCAAAGCACTCGCTGATCTCGACACTAAAGACTCGACCTTCGGTCTGTTCACCATGGACGATGGCACGATCTTCTCGATGAATATCAGCTGGGGGCTGCCGGTCGTCTGGCCGGGTGCGGTCTACGGCATCGAGATCGGCATCGTGGGGACTAAAGGCGTCATCGACGTCGAGGACACTCATCGGGACGTCGTGTTGGCGACTGAAGAGAAATTGCCCGCGGGGTACTCGACTCGAGGTTTCGGACCTCCCATGGAACGCCATGTCGACTTCCTGACGAGTTATCCGCCCGGCGACATCTGGAACGATCAATTTTGGGGGCCGATGAAGGAAGAGACGATCTCCTGGTTTACGCGCATCATGATGGGTGTCGACACGCCGCACGCGTCGGCTCACGACGGGCATCGCAATTTACTGCTGACGATGGCGATGGATCGTTCAGCGCAGCTCGGAACGGAGATCGCCCTTCCGATCAGTCCCGAGGACTTTGATGACTAACGACCTAGGCGTCCTCGGAGTCGGGCAAATCTCACGAACCGTGAGTGACATCGAAAGCTCCGAAGCATGGTACCGGGATACGGTCGGCCTGAATCACCTTTTTACGTTCAATGCGCTCGCGTTCTTCGATATCGGAGGGACGCGACTGATGCTATCTCAGGAAGAAGAATTGCAAGCGACAGAGTCGATCATCTACATCCGCGTAAGAGACATCCATAACGCGCATCAGGAGATGCAAAGCCGCGGAGTGGCGTTCACTCAGCCACCCCACATGATTCACCGACACGACAACGGCTCCGAGGAATGGATGGCATTCTTCGACGATCCTGACGGACGTCCGCTGGCGATCATGGCGACGGTCGTGTCGCCCGAAGCACATTAAGGGCGAATCGATCGCAGTCGAATTAATGAGACATCGCTGCCCGCGACCGGCGACGGTGGCGAGGCCTTCAGCGCGGGGGTAGATCCCCGAGTTTACTCTTCGCGTGTGAACGGCACGAAACGCACGGGTATCGTCTCAGTTCGGCTGATCTCGCCGGCGGCGTTTTTCTGCACTACCAGAAGGGACTGGATCGCTGAAACCGCGCCGACCGGAATAACGAGGCGGCCACCGGGCCGTAGCTGGGTAATCAGCGGCTCGGGGATCTCTTCCGGCGCGGCCGTTACGATAATCGCGTCGAACGGCGCGAAATCCGGCATTCCCCCGTAGCCGTCGCCGATCCGGCTGGTGACGTTCTCGTAGCCCAACCGCTCTAGCGTTGCGGTGGCCTGCTGTCCGAGGGGTTCGACGATTTCGATCGTGTAGACGTGATCGACGATCTCGGCGAGCACGGCCGCCTGGTAGCCCGAGCCCGTTCCGATCTCGAGCACCCGCGAGTCTCCGTCGATCTGGGCAAGGTCAGTCATGAGCGCCACGATGAAAGGCTGCGAGATCGTTTGGCCCTCGCCGATTGGAAGCGGCTGGTTGATATATGCCAGGTGCTGTCGTTCAAGCGGCACGAACTCGTGGCGGGGTACCCTCGAGATTGCCGCGATAACGGCCGGAGCCAGCGTCGCCCGGCCCGTGAGATCAGCCGAGTCGCGGACCTGGCGCTCGATCTCCGTCACCATTTGCCGCCTGAGCTCGTCGTACGCAGGTTGAGAACAGGCCGCGGTTACGGCGAGCGCGAGGAGTATGCCTGTGGACAGTCTCATTTCGGCTATCTTACTTCCGCCTACGCATGAACCAATATAGTGGTAATCCCGCGAGTACGGTCAGCAGTCCCAGGCCGGCTTCGTACGGCTGGCGCTGCATCATGAATATGGCTGCGCCCGTTACGAATACGACGAATATGCCGGGTATCCAGGGGTAACCCGGAACCGGTACGCGTACCGGGCCTTCCTTCGCGCGCAGCCAGATCAGGCTTGCGACGGTTACCGCCGCGGACAGACCGAGAGTGAAGCCGATGTAACTGAGCAATTCTCGCAGGTCTGCTATCCAGACGACGATGATGGCGAGCGCTACCTGCAGGCTGACTGCCGCAGTCGGTACATCACTATGCGTTTCGAACCATTTAGGGAATAAGCCGTCGTCCGCCATACGGGCGTATACGCGCGGGCCGATCATGACCATAGCCGAAATGGAGGTCAGCAGTCCCAGCGCGATCATCACGGAGACGAGATAGCTGAGTCCGCGTCCGCCGATCGCCGCCGCCGCAATCGCGGCGACTTCCGGCTGACCGGCGAGATCCGCAGCGTTTGTCGAGAACAGGAATATGGCATTCAGCGCGAGATAGATGACCGTGACGAGACCGGTGGCTAGCCATAGTGAGCGCTGCAAATTGCGCTCCGGTTCGCGAATCTCGCCCGCGACGTATACCGCAGCGTTCCATCCCGAGTAGGCGAACGATATCCAGATGAGGGTGACCGCGAACGCGCTGATCTCCACCTCGGTTAGCGAGACTTCCGGAGCTGCGCCCCATTGCATCGCCGGGCTACCGATGCCAATGGCTATAAACGCCAGGATTACAACTAGCATCAGAGCGACAGCAGCGTTCTGTACTGCGACACCCGCATTCAGATTGAGTCCGTGCAGTGCGCCAACCGCGACTAGTGCAATAGTGCCGAGCCATTCGTGCGAGAGTGCATCGCCGAGCACGACCGCCAGATAGGCCGCCATCGCCAACGCTGCTGCCGAAATCGGAACTGTAAAACCGACAAGCAGCGAGACCCAACCGGCCAGGAACCCGGCCAGAGGATGCACTAGCTGACCTAGAAACGTGTACTCGCCGCCGGACTCGGGAATGCGGCGAGCAAGCGCGCCGTAACTCAGCGCGCCGAACATGGCGAGGATTCCGCCGACGAGCCATGCAAGCATTACGGCATGTCGCGACTGAAGGTCCGCCAGCGAGAATCCGGACGTTGTGAAGGCTCCTGTGCCGATCATATTGCCGACAACAATTGCGGATGCTGTCAGCAGGCTAAGCCGGCGGCGAGGTTGGTGCACGACGATGAGCGCTTCTGTGCTACGGTCGGCGAAAAATCGCGAGGTAGTTATCGGTCAGGCCGACGTCGAGATCCTCCACAAGTTCGAAACCGGCCGCCTCGATCTCGGAGATGGCTTCGGCTTTCCCGAGTCTAAGGTGGTTCATTCTCCCCGCCGGCGTAACGCCGGGAATCCTGTCATAGTCGAGCACCACCCAGCGGCCGCCCGGCTTCAACGCGCTGTAGATACTCGCGAGCGTAGATTGTGGGTACTCAAAATGATGATACGTGTCGCTTGCGAAGGCGAGGTCGATCGACGCGTTCGGCAGTTCGATGGACCGTTCGCCGCCTCGAACGACATTCACGTTTTCGAGGTCTTCCGCGGCGACTTTTTCGTTCAGATAGTCGATCCAGTTGGGTGCGATTTCGACGGCATAGACCTCGCCTTCCGCTCCAACTGCTGCGGCCATGATCTCGACGTAAAATCCCGAACCCGCGCCGACGTCGGCGACAGCCATGCCGGGTTCGATGCCGATCGCTTCGATAACATCGTGACGTCGGGCGAACACCTCGCGGTTCTCGTTCTCGAAGTTCTCGGCCGAACGGGTTGTGTTTAACTCCGTTCCCGTGAAGCGTTCATTGATGCCCTCCGAAACGCTCCTCTCCTGTGCCGACACAATCAGCACGAACAGAGCTATTGGGAGACCAATCAGGGATCTGGAATAGGGTCCGGAACTCAACATGCCCACACCTCACTCGTGTGCTTGCGATTACCCGGATTCTAGTGCAATGGAGTGGACCGGGCAGTACGTGAATGTCACATGATGGCGGCAGATAGCCCGGGCTTCGCTTTTACTTGATAGCGATCGGATTCAGCGGCGATCCGCAACCTCCGGTAACAGGTATCGGCGGTGCGCAAAAGAAGAACTCGTAAATGCCGTCTTCAGCACAGTCGTCGGCAAGTTCGTCGACAACGAAAATTTCGCCCATCGTGATGCCGATCATCGGAATCACGACCCAGTGCCAAGGTTGTTGCGCCTCGGTCGTTTCGTTGGGCCGGACTTCGCAGCCCCAGGTATCGCAACAGATCGCCGCGATTTCTTTTTCATAGATCCACTCGGCGGTCTCAAACGCCAGGCCGGGAGCGTTACCACCTGCGTAGCCACCCCAATCACCGGCGCGCTGGCGCTGCCCGAGCATGCCCGTGCGAACAATAACGAAGTCACCGCGTTTGACTTCCACGCCCTGTGCCTCGGCCGTTTCATTGAGGTCGGCGTTCGTGATGGCCATACCGTCGTCGAGTGATTCCACGCCGGCGTTTCTGGCAACGTCCAGAAGGATTCCGCGCCCCGCCATTCGGTCTTTCACTTTCTCGATGCCGTTCTTCTGCGCGCCGTTGGTATCGACGAGCTTCGCGTCGTAACCGTTCCACATCTTGTCGTCGTAGAAGATGTGGCCAAGCGCGTCCCACTGCGTTCCACACTGCAAAGGCAGCGAGACCATGTCATCCGCATAACGGAACTTTCCTTCATCCTGGTTTCCGGCTACTGCATCGGTCCCTGTTGCCAGCATCGTATGGATAGGATTGAATCGATTGCCCCACAGAGCTCGTTGCGGGCCGTTCTTGTCGAAGTTAAGTCCCAGCGAGAATTGCTTTCCACGTCGGATCAGTTTCGCCGCCGCGATGACGTCTTCGGGAGTAATAAAGTTAAGCGTGCCAGCTTCGTCATCGGGTCCCCAGCGACCCCAGTTCTTACACTTCTCCGCGGTCTCGCGGAGAATCTTCATGTCGAGTTTGCCCTCGCTATAGTGTCGCGGCATTGTGCCTCCCTTCCGGCAGTCGTTAGGATTGGTCTTTTCCGGCATTACGGTCGATGACCGCCTGCTTGTCAACCGTGACCCGAAGCTAGGATTTCATAGGAGTACCGAACGATGAGCGCCGACGATGAGCCAGCTCTGAAGACGCCCTCAATGCGCCTCGATGGGCAAGTCGCTGTTGTTAGCGGGGCAGGGCGCGGGCTCGGACGTGCTTGCGCGTGTGCACTTGCAGAAGCCGGTGCCGACGTCATCCTCGTCAGTCGGACGCAGGACGAACTCGACAAGGTTGCCGAATCCATTCGCGACGAGGGAGGTTCCGCGTCGCCGCTGGTCTGCGACGTCACCGTCACGGATCAGATTCAGGCGAGTATCGGCGGTCTCGAGCGCATCGATATTCTCGTTAACGTTGCCGGTACGAATTTTCCGGAGCCGCTCGCGGTCGTAACCGAGGAACATTTCGATCGCACGATGGCGCTGAATGTCAAAGCGACGTTCATGATGTCTCAGGTTGCCGCGGAGAAGATGGATGCGGGCGGACGCGGCGGCTCGATCATCAATGTGTCATCGCAGATGGGGCACGTTGGCGCACCGAATCGCACCGTGTATTGCGCGTCGAAACACGCGGTCGAGGGCATGACGAAAGCGATGGCTGTCGAGCTTGCGCCGAAAAAGATACGCGTCAACTCGATTGGGCCTACATTCATTCTGACGCCGATGACCGAGCCTTTCTTCGAAGACAAAGCTTTTCGTGAGGACACGCTCCGAAGAATTCCGCGCGGTGAAGTCGGGCAGCCCGAAGACGTAATGGGCGCGATCGTATTTCTCGCATCGCCGGCAGCGGCACTCATCACCGGCGCCGCACTGCTCATCGATGGTGGCTGGACGGCGTGGTAGCCGATCAGTGCGTGACGTAGCCCTTACAACAGGGGCTTATCGGCTCTTTTTTGGGGAGGCGCG
>CAJIBS010000016.1_pt1 | contig 17983 bp, 22 predicted proteins | sample 9199411 | NCBI WGS metagenome assembly CAJIBS01 (sample SAMEA7708312, study PRJEB35096) | sediment metagenome | biome: marine neritic benthic zone biome [ENVO:01000025]; feature: sediment [ENVO:00002007]; material: shallow marine sediment [ENVO:03000034] sea grass bed [ENVO_01000059] ... | reverse complement strand
AGGTCAGCCAGGTCGAGCCCGACGAGTTCGGCGAGGCGCAGCCCGGACGAATACAGCAGCTCGAGGATGGCTCGATCGCGTACCGTAAACGTGTCATCTCCTTCGACGGCTAGCAGGCTCGCAACCTGATCCGCATCCATGGTCTTCGGCAGGCGCCGCTTGGCTTTAGGCGCCTGGACTTCTTTTCCGGGATTGGCCGGGAGCACATCTTCAACGACCAGAAAATTCAGGAATCGCCGCACTGCCGACAACCGCCGCGCGATGCTGCGCGAGCCGAGACCCTTGCGATGGGCCTCGGCCGCGAACTGGCGCAGCGCGTACGAATCCAGCGCTTCGAGGTTGAGCGAGCCACGGTTCAGATAGTCCAGCAACGCCCGAATGTCGCGCTCGTAGGCGCTAAGGGTATGCGGGGAGAGTCGCCGCTCGTCCCTGAGATGCAGGAGATAGCGTGCGAGGTGTTCCTCAGAGTTCACTACCCGGATCCGGCCGCGGCCGCGGAGTTACCCAAACCGACGAGCGCGACGGCGACGAGTTCACCCAGCCGCGCGAGGAAATCCATGCCTTTGCCCGGATTGAAGTAGTCGGGATCACCGCTGCCGATCACGAGAAATCCGTGTTCGGCGCGCCGACCCAATGGAATTTGTGCGGCGGAGCTGATCTCGCCAGCGTTGTCTTCGAAAAGGAACGATTTCTGTCGATCTCGGATAATTCCGCATCTCGGTCGCGCGGACTTGAGAAAACTCGCGAACGGCTTTAGACCCTTGTCGCTACGCTCGACTATCTTGAGGAATCCTTCGCCCGACGCCTCACCGCCCGGAAGCGGAGCGAACAACACGAGTGCAGCTCTCTCCGCACGGAATTCTTCTCTTAGACAAGTCTCGAGAAGCTCGACCCGCTCGGCGATCTCTGTCGTCGTCATCAGCCGTATCGCGAGTTTGTGAATTTTTGCGACGAGCGTGTCGTTGATCTTGGCGACAGTAACGAGGTCTTTGAGCTGACGTTCGAGATCGTTCGAGCGCTGCCGCAGTAGCGAGATCTGGCGCTCTATCAGCGATATCGCCGATCCGCCGGTCTCGTGCGAGACCTCCAGATTCATCAGGAGGCTAGGATTCCGGTCGAAGAAATCGGGGTGTTGCTGAAGGTAATCGACGATATCACCGTCAGAGAAAGTTTCTTCTACTAAAGCCTCAGTCTTCTGTTGGCTCATACTCGATTCGTCCCTCAAATACTTTCGTCGCAGGCCCAGCCAGCCAGAGCGGCTCGCCACGACCCTCCCAACTCACTTCGAGCTCACCGCCGGGGAGACTGACCTCGACACGCGCGTCCAGAAGCGATCGGTCGCGCCCGATCGCGACGGCAGCGGCCGCACCCGTACCGCAAGCCAGGGTTTCTCCGACACCACGCTCGAAAACGCGCAGCCGAATCGCGGCCGCGCCGGCAATCTCCATGAACCCGACATTGACCCCTCGCGGGAATGCGCTCGAATCCTGGAACTCGGCGCCCAGTATACCGACCGGAGCGTCGTCAACGGAATCGGTCAGAATGACGGCGTGCGGATTGCCGAGAGAAACAGCGCCGAACTCGATCTCCCGACCGCCGAGGCTTAGCGTGTAGCTGGCCGCCTCGTGCCGGGCGTCGAACGGCAGATCCGCCGGCGCGAACGTCGGCACGCCGAGATTTACCGTGACCCGGCCACCGTCGAGAATGCGAGCGCCGACGACCCCGCCACGACTATCAAGCCGCAACTCCTCCGCACCGCTGTCGTCCGCGAGAAACTTCGCGACGCAGCGGACACCGTTGCCACATTGCTCGACCTCGCCGCCATCCGCATTGAAGACACGATAGGCCGCATCGGCCGGGCCGGAATAATCCGATTCGATGAGCATGAGCTGATCGAAGCCTATACCTAAGCGCCGATCGCCCCAGGCGCGCAGCTGATCGCCACCGGGTACGGGGGTCGCAACCGGCCAGCGCATCACGACGACGTCGTTGCCGACCCCGTGCATCTTGGCGAATTCGAGTTCCATCTTGCTGGAAATAGCGCTCACGGAAGGTTAAGTTGATCGGCCCCGGAGAGCCGCCCTGCGACGCGCGAAGCTAAAGTTCCGCGCCGCGACGAGATTATAGTGGATTCACCCTGGCCCAAACCGAAAGCTCAATTTGACGATCTGCGTAGCTTCCTGAGCGCCCTCGAGGCGGAGGGCGACCTCAAGCGTATCGACGCCACCGTCGATCCCAAGCTCGAGATTACCGAGATCTCGCAGCGCACACTTACCCGCGGCGGACCGGCGCTGCTGTTCACACAGCCTGCGGGTTCTGAAATTCCGATTTTGGCGAACCTGTTCGGCACGCCGGAACGCATCGCCACCGCGCTCGGCACGACCGTGCCCGACGGCTTCCGGAGGCTCGGTCAGCTTCTTGCTGCGCTCAAGGCGCCCGAGGCACCGAAGGGCATCGGCGATGCCTGGCAGAAACTTCCCCTGGTCCGGGAAATACTGAAGATGGCGCCTCGAACGGCGAGATCCGGGCCCTGTCAGGAGGTCGTTCTAGAGGGCGATGACGTCGACCTCGGCATGTGGCCGATACAGACTTGCTGGCCAGACGACGCCGGACCACTCATCACCTGGGGGCTGACGACGACTCGTGGACCGCTGTCGGATCGCCAGAACCTCGGTGTCTATCGTCAGCAGGTCATTGGCCGCAACCGCGTGATCATGCGCTGGCTCGCGCATCGCGGCGGCGCAACCGACTATGCAGCCTGGCGTACGAACCACCCGGGTGAGCCGTTTCCCGTCGCGGTCACGATCGGCGCGGATCCCGCCACACTGCTGGCCGCGGTCACACCGATACCGGATACGATCTCCGAATACGCTTTCGCCGGATTGCTCAGAGGCTCGCGGACGCAGTTGACGACCTGCCTCGATTCTTCACTGTCAGTGCCCGCTAACGCCGAGATCACGCTGGAGGGCGAGATCCGGCCGGACGATTCCGCCGTCGAAGGTCCTTTTGGCGATCATACGGGCTACTACAACGAGACCGAGACGTTTCCCGTTATGACGGTCAACAAGATTACGCACCGGCGAGATCCGATCTATCACACAACCTATACGGGTCGTCCGCCTGACGAGCCGTCAGTGCTCGGCCTCGCACTCAATGATGTATTCGTGCCGATACTAAAGACGCAGTTCCCGGAGATCGTCGACTTCTATCTGCCGAGCGAAGCCTGTTCGTATCGAGTCGCCGTCGTGAGCATACGTAAGCAATACGCAGGGCATGCGCGTCGGATCATGTTCGGCGTCTGGTCGTATCTGCGTCAGTTCATGTACACGAAGTTCGTCATCATCGTGGACGACGATATCGATGCGAGAAACTGGCCGGATGTGATCTGGGCTATGAGCACTCGGGTAGATCCGGTTCGCGACATGCAGCTCGTGGAGCAGACGCCGATCGATTATCTCGACTTCGCCTCACCTGTCGCGGGTCTTGGCTCCAAGGTCGGTATCGACGCAACGAGCAAGTGGCCGGGCGAGACCGATCGCGAGTGGGGCAGGCCGATTGCGATGCGCGACGAGGTTGTACGGCGCGTCGACGAGATATGGGCCGAGCTCGGACTTGACTGACGCTCGGTGAATCACGAAGTAGCCGTCGCGGCATCCGATTGGACATTTGCCATAATGCTGGCTACTTTTAATCGGCAATACGGGTGAAGCGTTTCGAGCAACAAGTTAGAAAGCAACGCCCAGGAGAAACTTAATGCGACACATCCTGGTCACCAACGCTAAGGGTGGCTGCGGTAAGAGCACCGTAGCGACCAATCTAGCCGCTTATTACGCGTCCGAAGGCTACGCCGTCGCGCTCGCCGATTACGATCCGCAAGCGTCCGCTCTCGGCTGGCTCGAGGACCGCCCCGAGACGGCGGCGCCGATAGCCGGCTTGGCGGGATTCGATGAGGGCCTGCGGCATGTATCGCGCTCAGCGGACTACGTCATTATCGACGCACCGGCACGCTCACACGGGAAGGAATTGACGGATCTCGTCAGGCACGCTGAAACGATTATCGTCCCCGTGCTGCCGTCGCCGATCGACATGAAAGCCGCTACGAAATTCGTCGCCGAACTTCTGGATCGCGGCAAGGTCGCTTCCCGACAGGCGAAGATCGGAATCGTCGCGAACCGAATCAAAGAGAACACGCTGATATTTGACGAGCTCGACGCCTATCTCGACAAGCTCAAGGTGCCTTATATCGGAACGTTGCGCGAGGCGCAGAACTACATCCGCGCCTATCAGCGCGGGCTTGGCGTGCACGAGTTACCGCCTTACCTCGCGTGGCCGGACTGGGAGCAATGGCAGCCGATCATTGACTGGCTGGGCTCACGTCGCTCTCGGCCACAATCCTAGACGCTTCCTCGGATTCGTCCTCGCTCAAGTTCGGGCGCACCGGCGCATCCAGAGCCGGCACTTCATTGACTGCTCCCGTGACGAGCCCCAGTCCGGAGCGAAATGCGAGCGCGGCGCTCTCATCTTCTCCCAGTTGCTTGAGCAGGCGGCCGTAGAGCGCATACGCGTCGGTACGCGGCGACATCGCGAGGCTTGATTCGAGATAACTTCGAGCCTTACCCCAGAGTTCGACCGCCATGCACAGCCGAGCGGCGGTCAGTAGCAGCGCGCCGTCTTCGGCATGCGCCTTGAGCCATTGCTCGGCTCGCTTGAGCTGTTTCGCGGGATCCTTCGTCTCGATCTTTCCGAACGCGATGACGAGATCCTCATGCCAATCCTTCTTCAACGCACCGCGCAGTTCTTTGGCCGCGAGGTCACCGCGACCCAACGCACTGAGCGCCAGAGAATGAAGAGCGATCAGTCGCGACGAGTCGCGCAAACGCGACGGCAGATTCGACCAGAGCTTCTCCAGTTCTTCGAACGTGAGATCGCTGCGCGCGCTGAAGACAGCCATGGCTTCGGCTGTCAGGCGTTCCATCTCGTCGGCATCGATCTTTGCGGAACCGATATTCGGCAATAGTTCGATGAGCCGATCCCAGTCCTCGAGCGCCCTGTGCGTTCTGGCAAGCAGACCGAGTGCGACCGGATGATTCGGATGCGATTCCTGAATCCGGTTCAATGTGGCTAGCGCGCGCTCATATTCGCCGTGATCGAGTTGTAGCTCAGCTTGCGTCAGCAGCACGGCAGTTTCCGCGTTCGGCAATTCCTCGTAAGCGAGCTTGAGCCAGTCGTCGCGACGCTCATCGGATCCCTGCATCTGCGCCGCCCGCGCCGCCATCAGGTAATTGATGAGCGGTGCGTCAGTTCCTTTGAGTCCCTGGGTCAGTAAGCGCTCGCCTTTCGACCAATCGCCCTCAGCGATATGAATCAAACCGCGCGTGAGTTTCACGCCAGAGCGCTTGAGCTGGCCATCTGCGATCGCCTCGCCGAGGCGGCGTGGCGCGCGCCAAAGCCCGACGAGTGCGCGAATGCCGGCGTATGCGAGAACGAGAATCACGATCAGTGCGGGTACCGACATTTCGACGATATACCCGGCGAAATTGATCAGTACGTAGCCCCGATCTCTGAGGATGAAGTGGGCGGTAAACGCGCCCAGAAAAACGGCCGCTATTCCCCATAGACCGACGCGCATCAGTTCTCTCTGTCGGCGAACGAGCGCAGCAACGTCAGCGAGCCGCTGATGTCGGGGCGTATCGGCGCGATCTCGAGATCGGCCATCTCGACCAGCAACGCGAGCGAACTCTCGACCGCGACTTCTGTCGTGTCGAAGTGCCGCTCCAGAAGTTCGATTGCCTTCGTCAGACTCTGACTAAAGAGCTCGACCTGACCACTGACGAGCGCGAGGCGCGCAAGACCCAGCTCCAGCTCGAGTTGCTGCCGGACGAACGCCTGCTCCTCGGCGGACAAGTTACGATCGACAGGATCTTCGCGGCGCTCGACGCGGACCATGCCCGCTATGGCGCTCTTGAGGCTCTCCCAGACGCGCGCGAACCCTGTTGTCTCTGCACCCGGCGCCTCACCGTCAGATGAAAAGACGCCCGGCGCGGCAGCGCGCATTGGCAGATCCCGCCCCGCCTCGGCCAGTCGGCTGAGGCTGAAGCTGTGACCTTCGACATCGGGGAGACTGACGGAGCGCAGCGCGGAAAGCTCCGCCGAGATGCGCTCGCGAACCCCCGCGAGTCCGGGGTTGGCTAGCTCCAATAATTTCTGGTCGGCCAGTACGAGCGCGCTCTCGGCGCTCTCCCAGCGTCCTGCGAGATTGAGTTCGGCATTCGCAACCGTCAGGTAGTACTCGGCCTCTGCGCGAAGCCATCGTCGCCGCGCGTCGACTGACACGCCCTGAGTCGCGTTGAGGCGCTCCTCGATATCCAGTAGCCGTCCCGGTATTGCATTGACGCGCTCGCCGAGGTTAGCAGTAGCGCCGCGCGTTTCGGCGTTTTCTGCAGCGACACCCGCTAGCTCGTCGTCGAGGTCGGCCAGCGTCGCGCGAAGCTCCTGAATCCAGACCACGGTATCCGCGTCGGCCTGATCGAGATCCACCGAGAACACGCGGTATTCCCACCAAAGGTATCCCGCGGCCCCGACCGCAGCGATGGCGCAAATCAATGCGATACTGCTCAACAGATAGGCGCCGCGAGCACGTGGGCGAGCGGTTGGCTTCGTGGTCTCCGGCTCCGGCGGCGCGGAATCTACAGCAGCATCACTCTCGGTGACGGATTGCCCGCCGTCGTCTGGCGTTTCGGACTTGCTCATGGATCAATGACTGCGGGTTGCCTGGGTAGCTCTTTTTACCACACGGCTTTGGTCGTAGGCCAAGTACGGCTCGTCAGCTCGACGTAATGAGGCGCTTGAGGTCGCTGACCTGGCGTCGGCCGACCGGAAGCAACTCCTCCTGCCCCCTGACCCTGACGAAATGCCGTCCGTTGTCGTCACGCTCGAGCGCTTCGAGATGACCGATGGCAACGAGGAAGCTGCGATGAATGCGAGCAAAATCGGGCGCGAACTCGTCCGCGAGCTCCGTCAGCGAACCGTCGATCAGGTCCTCGCCGTCGACATGATGAACACAGACGTATTTCTGATCAGCGCGAAAATACAGAACGTCCTTGATCGGAACGAGCTTGAGCTCGTTGCGCGAACGTACGGCAACGTGTTGCCTTCGAGAATCCTCGCTATCAGGCTCCGCGACATCGTCGAGCTGCGCGGCCGTCAGGCGACTCGCCTGACGCAGTGCCTTTTCGAGACGTTCTTTTCTGACGGGCTTCAGGAGATAACCTACGGCCTGCGCGTCGAACGCCTCCATCGCGTACTCGTCGTACGCCGTCGTGAAAACAACGGCGGGCGGCCTGGGAAACGTCGCGAGATGACGAGCGGTTTCGATCCCGCTCATGCCCGGCATGCGTATATCCAGAAGCACGACCGCGGGCTGCAGTTCTTCGACGGTACGAAGAGCTTCAAGCCCGGTGCCACACTGCGCGACAACCAGGGCATGTGGTAGCTCCCCGACGAGACGATCAAGGCGCTCCCGAGCGTGTTGCTCGTCGTCCACGATCAGCACTGTGAGTTCAGCTTGACTCAATCCTGGTAGGGAAACCGCAACGTGACAGCGTAGCGCCCCTCCTCTTCGTTAACCTCGACGACACCACGAGGACCGTAGGACAAACTCAGACGTTCACGAATATTATCGAGCGCCAGGCGATTTCCCGGGCGAATGTAGCGCCCCGTCGCATCCGTAACTGGATTCGTCACAGTGATCTCGACGTCTCCTTCGCTTAGCCTTCCCGAGATAACCACGGTACCACCGCCGTCGAGCGGCTCGATTCCGTGGTGTATCGCATTCTCCAGTAGTGGCTGGATCGTCAGGCTCGGAACGATAGCACGCGTCAACTCGTCCTCAATGTGCCACTCGACGACGAGGCGTTCGCCGAGTCGAAGCTCTTCTATCCGCTCGTAGGTTCTGCATAGTTCGAGCTCTTCGCTCATGCGCGAGGGCTCGTCCGAATTTTTCATTGTCGCCCGAAACAGGTCCGCGAGATCGGCTACGGCGTCTTCGGCCAGACTCGGGTTGCTGCGCGTAAGCGAAGCGATCGTATTCATGCTGTTGAAAAAGAAGTGTGGGCGTATTCGAGCCTGCAGCGCGTGAATTCGCGAGCGAGCTTCAGCGCGAACGTGCAGACTCCATTGGTGAGCAACGAAGAAGTAGCGGAGCAGCATTGCCGACGCTATCGCTGTGATGCCGACGTTGCGCAGTAAGAAAACCCAATGCGAATCCGGAAACAGGCTCCCGGCGAGTCCACGCTCTGACAGATTCCGGCCGAGGAAAAAAGTCGCCTCCGACAGGACGATGACATTGACAGTCAACAGGCCGAAAGCGACGAGTACGGCGCTTGGTACGGATAGACGCGCGAGCCAGGGACGCGTGTAGCACAGTGCGGCGGCACCCGTCAGTCCGATCCACTGCATGAATAGCGAGATGCTCGCGAGTTCAGTAAGAAAGGCAGCTCCGCCGGGACGCGCGAGCGCGAACATCAGCGCGAATAGCTCAAGCGCGAGAACAATCGCGAGCACCATTCTCGGCGCGCAGAAATCCGGCAGAAAAAAATCGTCGGCTGGCGCCGGATCGAAAGTGATTTGTTGTACCGATGGATTCTCGGCTGAGCTCGCGCCAGCGCTGCGGCGGTCTGTCGCCGGTCGCCCGGCGCTGACGTCGCCGTGCTCCAGGCTAGTTACACCACTCTTCGACATCGGCTACCGCTTGAGCACGAATCTCGTCGAGCTCCGCGTCGCTCAGATATTCGCGATCCTCCTCGGTTCCGCGATAGACCCGACGCGCGATCGAGTAGCGCTCGTTTCGTTCCCGCGCGATGGCGCAGTTTTCCTCGCGCTGCGCGGCGATATCCGGCACTGCGGATTCGGACTCCTCGGATTCGATCGTACCGGGTTGAGCCGCCGGGTCGGCGGTTGGTTCCGGATCGTTGGCTTGCGGAGCGGGCGCCGTCGGCGTTGAGGTATCGATCACCAGAGTCTCTACGTTCTCGCCGATCGGGCGGTCGCTGTAGATCACGTTCCCGTTCGCGTCCACATAGCGATAGACCTCCGCCGCCGACAAACACGACGCCATTGCCGTGAGGAATAGCAGGCCCGCCGTCGGTAGACTCTTTCGTATAGCTGCTGTCATGAATCCAGTCTAGCACCGCCTATCGCGGCCCTCCCGTGACTGAGTTCGCCCTTTCTCCGCGTATCGGTCACTAGATTAAGTTAAGTCACGCCCAAAACCCACAGTCGGGTATCATTCTCCGAGTTTCTGGACCAAATCACGGGATGCGTGCCTCGGCACCGAGGTTCGCAGGATGATGCAATGACCGAGAGTAACAACCGTCCCGGCATCGACGATTTAGCCCGCCGGCTTGCCGAAGCCGTGCCGCAGAACCTCAAGGCGATGGGCGAGGATCTCGAGCGCAACTTTAAATCGCTGCTCACGTCGGGGCTCGAGAAGATGGACCTCGTGACCCGTGAGGAATTCGACGTACAGGTGGCCGTACTGGAGCGCACCCGCGAAAAGCTCGAAGCGCTCGAGGCGAAGCTCGCCGCGCTCGACGAATCAAACCCCGAGTAAGCGACTCACGCGGACATGGATCGCCACCGCGCGCTGAGCCATGGCGCTGGCGCGATTATTGAGCCGTGGTCAGCGTGGCATGGACGCTTTCGAAGTCACGGTCGAAGTTCATCTATCGGGTGGTCTGCCAACGTTCACGATCTCGGGCCTCCCGGCCGCTGCGGTACGCGAGAGCCGCGATCGCGTCCGGGCCGCATTGCAAACGCTTGGCATGCCCGTTCCACCAAGTCGGATCACCGCACATCTCGGACCGGCCGATATACCCAAGGAGGGCGGCCGTTTCGATCTTGCGATCTCGCTCGGGTTGCTCAAGGCCGAACGAAGCCTTGAGTGGCAGACCGACGAAATAGAATTTCTCGGCGAACTCGCACTCAATGGTGAGCTGCGCCGGGTCCAGGGCGCGCTACCCGCCGTGCTCGCTGCCCGCGACGCCGGGCGGTCGATCGTCGTCCCGGAGGCCAATGCGGCCGAAGCTTCACTGGTCCGGAATGCCGTTATCTATTCTGCTCACGGTCTTACGGACGTCATCGCGCATCTCGACGGCCGCGAACGAATGCAACGCGTCACTCCTTCGGAGCCAGCGCCGACGAAGGGCAACGAGCCCGACCTTGCCGATGTCCGCGGACAGCCCGTCGCTAAACGAGCGCTTACGATCGCCGCGGCCGGCGGCCACAACATGCTCATGATCGGCCCGCCCGGCGCCGGCAAGAGCATGCTCGCTCAACGCCTGCCGGGTCTATTACCCGCGCTGCGCATCGAAGAAGTTCTCGAGGTTGCGAGCATCGCCTCCGTCGCAGGAAGGCCCGTTAATGAAATCGCGACGATGCGACGACCCTTTCGCGCACCCCACCATAGCGCCTCGTCGGTCGCGCTCGTCGGAGGCGGAAGCAAGCCTCGTCCCGGCGAGATCTCCCTGGCGCATCACGGGGTTCTGTTTCTCGATGAGCTCCCGGAGTTTCAGCGCTCGGCGCTGGAGGCACTAAGGGAACCCCTCGAAAGTGGTGTCGTCACGATCTCGCGCGCCAATGAAACGGCGAGCTTTCCCGCAGCTTTCCAGCTCATTGCCGCCATGAATCCCTGCCCCTGCGGCTACCTGGGTGACGGCAGCGATCGCTGCCACTGCTCCGAAACGCGCGTGCAGTGTTATCGGTCGAGGCTCTCAGGCCCGCTACTGGATCGCTTCGATCTGCATGTCGCGCTGGAGCGCGTGCGAATCGCGGGAATCTCGGAATTCGCGCCGGATCGCACGTCCGCGGCCGTCGCGACGGAAGTGTCTCGCGCTCGCGAGTCGCAACTCTCAATCCGCGGCTGCCTGAATGCCCGGCTCGACGACCGGAGCCTGTGGCGGGAAATCGAGATAGGCCGCGAAGCAAGGCGCCTGCTCAATCGCGCCGCCGATCGCTGGCGTCTAAGCGTTAGAAGCTGTACGCGCATTCTCAAGGTCGCCCGTACGATTGCCGACCTCGATAGCGCATCGAATCCGACTGCCGAACATGTTGCTGAGGCGATTCAGCTGCGCTGTCTGGATCGCTAGTTTTGCAGGCTGCCGTTAACCGATATAATCCGCCGGCGTCGACCGAGGAGTAAATTTTGGCTGGTCAAGAACAGAAATTTTTCGACGGATTCATGCTCCTTCTAGGAGTGTGGATCGGCGCGATTGCCGGTATCGTCATTTTCGGGAACTTCATCGGTGATGGGGCCGCTGAGCACGAAGGCGAAGAAGAGACGTCTTCGTTGTCGCTGGTCGATGAACGGATCCGGCCGATCGGCCAGGTCGCGTTGGTCGGAGATCCCGATGTCGGCGCTCTGGCCGCCGTCACGCTACAGACCGAACAGGTAACTGCGCCGCTGACGGGACCGCAGGTCTATAACGAGATCTGCCAGCTGTGCCACACCGCGCCTGGCGTGGGTGGCGCTCCAGTGTTCGGAGACACCGCGGCCTGGGCGCCGCGACTCGAACAAAGCGCCGAGCTCACGCAAGATCATGTCATCAACGGCTATACCGGCGAAGCCGGTTTCATGCCGCCCAAGGGCGGCCGTCTCGACCTCAGCGATGAGGAAATCCTCGACGCGCTCGACTACATGCTAGAGGCCGTCCAATAGCGCCGCAGTCTTTCGACCCGCGGCAGCGGAGACAGACTGTCATGACCGTAAAACCTTCGCTCTTCCCCCTCCTGCCGGCGCTCGCGTCGATCCTGTTCCTTTGCACTTCGTTCGCCGCGAATACCGACGATCTGATTCCGCGCGAATCCGAGCCTTACGCAGATGACTTGTTGCAGCGGGTGCGCGCAGCGGCAGCGTCTATTCCCGGTGCGCGCGCGACAAGTATCAATTTCGCGAAAGTCGCCGAGAGTCATAGAACCTATGCCGCGGTGATTGAAGGCGGCAGCGACGAGCCATTCGTCTCGGCTAGAACAGCATTTCAGGTCGCGTTTCCTGACGGAACTGTAATGCTCGACAGCGGCATGGACGAGACCGTTCATCGCTTTTACGGCTTCGGCCGCGACGAACCCTACTGGCAGGAAGTCAACGATTCCGTGCAAGAGGCCCTTCGCGCGGCGCAGCTGATACTCATTACCCACGAGCACGGCGATCACGTCGCGGGAGTTCTACGCAGTGCCTACCGCGATGAGCTCGCACCGAAGACGATCCTGACGAAAGATCAGGTGCGTACACTGAATCTCGCACCGCAGTTACCGGAAATTACTCTGACTCCTGCGGACGCGCGCGACTATATCGTCGTCGACTACGAAGACGTCTTGCCTGTCGCTCCGGGCATCGTGCTGATCAAGTCGCCCGGTCACACGCATGGGCATCAAATGATCTTCGTGGCGCTCGCGAATGGGAGCGAATACCTCTTCATCGGCGACATCGGCTGGTCGCTCGACAACATCACCGAACTGAAGTTGCGACCCGCCGGGACGATCGCGCGCGTCAAGGAAGATCCGCAGGCGCTCACGCACCAGATGACTTGGATCAAGCAGGTCATGGATAACGACGGCCTTTTCGTCGTGCCGTCTCATGACGACGTGCTGCTGACTCGCTTCGTGGCTGACGGCCTTCTCGGCGACGAGCTCCGCTAACAGAGGGCGCTAATCCGCGGCTGGCGGCTACTCGACGAAAGCGTGAGTGTCGAGCTGAGGTCTCGCTCTAGTGCAGCGTCGGCGAACAGGGGACGTTCATCAACAGCTCCTGCAGAGAGGCTTCCGCTTCCTCGCTGTGCAGCCACTCATCGACATCGGGCTGCCACGACTGAAAGTTCAGCTGCATGAGCCTGAAGTGCGCATTGATGGCAGCAACCGGAATGTTCTCGGTGTCCACGATATCTCCTTATCCTGAACCACAGCACCACTACGCGAGCGGCGCCGTAGCTATCGTTAAGAGATATATTGGGGCCACCGGGGGCTCATTCAAGAGCCCCTGAAGACCGTTAACGGCGTGGGCTAGCGAGGCGGAGCGGGCTCCGTCATCTCGATGTGCAGACCTTCCGGGCCCTCCAGGAACATGAGGTCGGCCCCGGGCGGGTTCGGACGTTCCAGATACGGCTCGTACCCTGACGCCAGCAACTTGGCGCGAAACTCGTCGAGAGATGGCACACGAAAACCGATGTGGTCGGTCGCGCGATAGCGACTACCCATGCGCTGATCGTCCTCGGCTGTCTGCGTGACATGCACCCAGACATCGTCGTAGAGAATTGTGTGGAAACGCCCCCGGCCGCGCTCTTCGTTGTACTCACCGCCGAACACGTCGAGGAACCAGTCCTTCATGCCGTCCGCGTCCGCCGCGTAGAGATGAATATGATTGACACCCGTGTAAACCGGGTCCTCGAGCAGTTCGAAGCGGCCGCCCCAGGGATCGGTGACGTGGGAGATCAGCGCGGCCGTGACGCCTTCCTGTGGTTCGGTACGAATCTCACCACCGATCTCTCGAATGATTTCGACGGCCGCTCGGACGTCGGGTACACCAATTCCGATATGGTCGATCACGCTCTCCGCGCCATCGCCGGCCATACCTTCGTTCGGCATCGAGCCGACGAAGCCGTTATGGTGACGGACTCCAGGCCCGGGACCGATCTCGCCCGGCTCACCACCGAACACGCGGTTGTACCACTCAGCCGCTGCCTCCAGCTGACCTTCGGGTACGCGATGGTGCGAATGTGTATAGACGCTCTGCGCGATCGCTGCGCCGGGTGCCGCTAACGCGGCCGCGGCGAGAACGGCGAAGATGCTTGTCGTTTTCATTTTTTTCCCCTGAATGATCCGAGTTATTCTTGTTCCGGGTTCGTCCAGCGCGGACCGGTCCCCGGGCGCAGGACGACCTCACGCCCGTCGCTCAAAAGAATATTACTTGCGTGCATGCCGCGCTCTCCGTTGCGTGCCGGAAAACCCGCTAGCCTGAAACGGTTTCCCGCGCTTATGATCTCGCGTGTTATCGAGCGCCGTTCCATACCCCCTGGCGAATTCGACTCGATCTCCCAGACCTCACCATCGTCGGTTCGCACATTAAAGAGTATATGCGGGCTCTCCCAACGCACGAATATCACCTCGCCTTCGATCTCATGGTACTGGCTCGTGTTGTACACATAGCCGAACGTATGGTGGGCCAGCGCGATTCCCGAGAGTAGCGTCATCGTCAGAACCGCCGCTATTGTTGTACATCTGGTCATCGCTCTACTCTGATTCCGTCCCATTATCAGTCTGGACTTTCGATTCGAGGTTTAGTTCCTGCGCGTAAAAGTACGCCAACTATTGCCGCAACGATGTTTAACGCCTTCGTTTCCATACTCCCCTCTACCGAGACGTCGGCCTGATGGCGCGCCCGACAGGAGTCGAACCTGTGACCTTCGGCTTCGGAGGCCGACACTCTATCCAACTGAGCTACGGGCGCATCAGGCTGATTCGATACCGGAGTCGTCGGCCGACGCTTTTCAGGCGCTGCTGCGACCTGCTGACCAAAACGCCTCGAACTCCATCTTCGAGACGTTACTGTTTAACATAAGGCGTGACAGTCGCGCGAGTCCGAACCAACCGGGACGATTCGTTGTCGGCGTTAGCTGGTGCACAACGAGACCCTCTGCACACACGCCTACCTCCCGCTGCACCCAGCCGTCCTCGTCTACCTCAGTGTATAAAGCAGACAGGGCGTCCAGTTCGAGGCTGGCGAGTTCACTCGATGTCCATTTCAGATAGATCATGCGGTCGGATTCTGGGCCGATTCTTGTTGTCGGCTAATCATTATATATAGATCAGTCCCGCACCCGGACCGGTACCCGCCCCGGAAGCGGCGCGACGCAGCTATCTGGCACTGCTACGACCGGTCGGGCAGAGCCAGCTCTGCTCGACTGATCGCCGGAAGGAATCTAGCGCGCTTCCCGCGGACGGGCTTCGTTGACGCGCAATGGTCGTCCGCCAACTTCTTTGCCGTTGACCTCAGATACAGCCGATTCGGCTTCGCTCTGGTTCGGCATTTCGACAAAACCGAAGCCTCGCGACCGACCGGTCTCGCGATCCATGAGGATCTTGACGGACGAGACTTCACCATGGGCTGCGAAGGCGTCACGGAGTTCAGATTCACTGAGCGAATACGCTAGATTTCCGACGTAGATATTCATCGACTAAAGCTCTCACGCCGCTTCTCCCCGAGGATAGCGAGTCAATCAACGGCGTGAGATTGCCCGCCAGATACGCCAGCCAGTAAGAGTAGTGATTAGTGCCGGCCGGCTATCACCATACTGCGCTCGAAAGCGGTCGTTAAACTCTATGCCTGCGTGAAGTAGCGGTCAAATTCCGGGGACGCGCATTTGCGCTTTCAGCCGCCGGGCTGAACCTCCAGAACCTCGAGTTCGACTTCCTCGCCGATCAGCGAATGGTCATAGTCGATGTAGATATAGGCCGGATAGCCCAGCGTTTCATCATAGCTAACGCGCAGCGTCGTCGCGTTTTCTTCGGCCGTCGCGACCAGCGAGAACAGGTCGTCGATAGTTCTAAACCATTGAAATTCGTCTGGATTAACGGGCATCTGGCTGACGTAATCGTCGCGCTCGTAGCGAACATCGACGACGACACCATCCTCTACGGCCACGATCGTGTCAGCTGGCGTATCCCGGTGGCAGTCGCAGACTTTGCGGTAACGGTACTCGTACGTCTGGATGGCGGCCGCGGCCCAGGTCGCCTGATTGGAGCGCAACGCCTCGTCGGCGGAAATCGTCGCCGAAGCGAGAAATGCCGCAATCGCGATGAATCGGTTGCCGGCCACTGCCTCGCGCAGTTCCTAGTCGGTGCGGCTCGTTACTTCGAGCAGATGAAAGCCGAACTGCGTCTCGACCGGGCCCTGGACCTCGTTCAGCTCGGCGCTAAATACGACGGTGTCGAACTCCTTGACCATCTGACCCGGGCCGAACGAACCCAGGTCGCCGCCGCGGCGACTCGAAGGACAGGTCGAATGCTCGCGAGCGACTTCGCCGAAATCGGCTCCTTCCTGGATTTTGAGTTTGAGTTCTGAGCAAAACGCTTCGTCATCGACAAGAATGTGGCGCGCGGTCGCTTGAGCCATGGAGTTACTCCTGATGCTAACGTTCCTAACCGGAGGGATTGTTACAAAGCATAGCGGAGAAGCTGAGTTACTTACAAAACCGCGCCCGATACTGTCTGGCCGGCTTTGCTGAAAACCACGCAGAAGTTATTCGCCGGCATTTCGACGATGTCCTCGAGATCGAAACCCGCGATTTGCGCCGCTTCTATCACGGATTCCATGTCTCTGAGCCCCCACGACGGGTTTCGCGCCCTAAGCGATGCATCGAACGCTTCGTTACTCGGGGCAGTGTGCCGACTATCGCGTCGATACGGTCCATAGAGCAAGATTTTGTCGCCATCTGATAACAGCCGTCCGGCGCCGGCGAATAAACCCGGCGTCGTCTCCCAGGGCGAGATATGGATCATGTTGATGCAGACCATCGCGTCGGCTGTTGATACAGGCCATTGATCCTGAGTGACATCGAGCAACACTGCCGGCAGTACGTTAGAGACACCTGCATCCTTAGCGTGAGCGGCGATGGATTCGAACAGCTCGTCGTTCGCGTCGGTTGGCTGCCATGTCAGCGACTGATGCGCTGCCGCGAAGTGTGCGACATGCTGGCCCGTACCGCTCGCGATCTCGAGCACGAGCCCTTGTTGCGGAAGAAACCGCTCTAGTACGCCCAGTATGGGATCCTTATTGCGCTCGGCGGCCGCGTTGACTTGACCGGGCACTGCGTAGCTAGTCCAGCTCGCTGCCGACTATCTGCCCGATCTTGATCGCGGAGAGATCCACGCCCTCGAGGCAGCGTACGTTGATACCCCATTGCTCCGGCGCGGCTCGCGGCCGATGAAATGTCTCCATCGCCACCTACTCGACGCTATTGTCGACGAGCGGTGGCTTGCCGGCGATTCGGTCGGCCAGGTGACCGAGCGATATCGAAAACAGATGTGACCGGTTCCAGCGCATGATCATGCGGTAGTTCTGATACACGAGGAAGGCCGGCTCGAGCGCGTCGGCAGGCAAAACGATGGATCCCGTGTACTCGATGGTGGGCAAATCGTCGCCTTCGATCGTCCTGACGCCCAGCGACTGCCATTCGGCGAGCGAACGTCTCGTGTCGAGACCCTCGAGTTCGGTATCGAAGTCAGCGGGAACCGTGACCTGTCGTCCCCAGATATAGCCCGGCTGCCAGCCACTGGACATGAAGTTGGCGGCGGACTCCAGAGCATCCGCTTCGCTTGTCCAGATATCCTTGCGACCGTCTCCGTCACCGTCGAGCGCATAGTCCACGAATGTCGACGGCATAAACTGCAACTGACCCATCGCGCCGGCCCATGACCCCTGCATGTCGTCGAGGTTGATATGACCGTCGTCGAGAATTCGAAGCGCGTGTAACAGTTCACCTCGGAAGAACGCCGCCCGGCGTTGATCGTAGGCGAGCGTCACGAGGGCAGCGATCACGGAGAAGCTACCCTGCGTGCGGCCGAAATTACTCTCGATGGCCCACGCCGCAACGAGGATCTCTTCGGGAATGCCGTAGCGCTCGGAAACTTCAGCCAATAGGTCTCGATGCGTTGCAAGTTGCTCCCGGCCCTGGCTGATTCTTGCGTCGGATACGACCCGATTAACGTAGCCCCAGAAGTCGAGCCTGAACTCAGGCTGGTTTCTGTCCAACTCCGTCACGCGCTCTACCGGCTCAACGTCGGCGAGCGCGGCATTTACCGTCTCCTCCGAGATTCCGCTGGCTATCGCTTCCGCGCGAAGCTCCTCGAGCCAGATCGGAAACTCGGGCACCTGTGCAAAAAGCGGTTGCACCAAAATCGATACGCTGAACAGGCAAAGCGCCATCTGGGTAGT
>CAJIBS010000255.1_pt1 | contig 18101 bp, 17 predicted proteins | sample 9199411 | NCBI WGS metagenome assembly CAJIBS01 (sample SAMEA7708312, study PRJEB35096) | sediment metagenome | biome: marine neritic benthic zone biome [ENVO:01000025]; feature: sediment [ENVO:00002007]; material: shallow marine sediment [ENVO:03000034] sea grass bed [ENVO_01000059] ... | reverse complement strand
TCACATCCCCCGCCAATGTGCAGTCCAGATCTAACGGGAACGTAGCGCCCGGCCCGAAGGCCGAAGCATCCATGTTGAAACTACCCAGCTGCCAGCTGGTCAGGCGGCCGCATCGCTCCAGTTAAACTCCGCGTCGGCAACAACGATCGCGCCGACATCGAGGTTCAGCTCCGCGGCGCCGTCGTCGGGCCCGTCCGTTTGCTCGGCCGGCTCGGCCGCACCGCCCTCGCCCATCTGCCAGTTGCTGTCACCAGTGGCGTTACGCTCGAGGTTCAGTATTAGGCCCTCGAGCCGAGCTTCACCTATCTCGAGACGTCGCGACAACAACGGCAGTAGCCCGACCGCGAGACTAGCGCCATCGATTTGCGCAAACGGCTCGGCTCCGAAGCCGGCGGCGTTGGAGAGCGTCGCTTCACCAAGTGCGATTCGAATACCGGGAAAGATGTCGAGTTCGAGATCGCCATCGAGGGTCAGCTGTCGGCCCGTCGACTGCTCGACCGCGGCCGAGATCTCGTCTTTGTAGTCGTTCGGGTCGAAGAACATCGTCAACGCAACAACGGCGACAACAAACAGCAGCACGACCGCGCCGCCTACGATTCCTATCAGTTTCATGATTCTTCCCATCGGACGTTTCCCGACTCAGAGTTGAAACGAGTCTACGCCGATCGACTTCGGCGCGTTCCCGGGCAGTCATTGCGCATACGAGCTCACGGCGAATTTTACGAGCTGTGCGGATGTCTGCAGGTTGAGCTTCTTCTTAATGCGCTGGCGATGCGATTCGACGGTCTTCACGCTGAGGTTCAGCGTCTCCGCCACCTCGCGAGTCGTTCTACCCTGGCCGATCAGATTCAATACCTGTAACTCCCGGTTCGAGAGTCTCTCGATCGGGTTGGCGCTAGCACGGCGTCCATCGCCGGAGATCCGCTCGATCATAAACGAGCCCAGCCCTTCGCTGACGTAGACACCGCCCGCCAGCACACGGCGCAATGCAATCAGAAGCTGATCCGCCGCTGCCTGCTTCATGATGTACCCGTTAGCGCCCGCGCTGAGCAGTCGCTCTGCGTACATGCTCTCGTCATGCATGGACAGCACGAGCACCGGTAGATGGCGGGTTTCCTTGCGAATCTGCTTCAGGAGTTCCAGTCCGTCGCTATCGGGAAGCGACAGGTCGAGAATGACGACGTCCGGCTCAGCGGTCCCGAGCAAGTCCAGCGCTTCTTTTACGCTCGCAGCGTCACCGCAGACCTCGAGGTCACCCTCCGCATTGATGAGCTGGCTCAGACCCTGTCGGACGATAGGGTGATCGTCGACGATTAAGACGTTTCTGCACTGCATGGTTATTCCGACCGACACCTCTCACCGTTCGATGGAACGGGTGACGGGAATCGAACCCACGCCATCACGCTGGAAATCTGAGGTCTCATTGTCGAAATACATCCGCAGATCTGGTCTAGACCGCCAATTCTACTGCTGGTGAAGTGCTCGAGTCACGATCCGAACGCACTTGTAGGGTATCAGATATACGGAGCGCGCCCTTTTGAGCGGCCGGAATGGGAATGACGCGCAGGCTAGCGTGGCGCTTCTACGCGAGTCTCCGCAGTGAAGGAGACGGGTCGCCCGTCCGCGTCAGAAGCTATCGCCCACCAACGCTAGAACGACACATCCCATTGAAGCCGTAGGCGGTTCTCAGAGTCGTCGAGCCCAAGTCGGTTGTCGTCGAGCGACAGCCGGGATAGATCGACCGTGATTTTGTTGTTGTGCCCATTGAAGAACCAGTTCGCTCCAAGCGTCAGTTCTCTACGATTATTCTCGAAAGCTCGGTTGACAGCATTCGGCTCATCCACCCGCGCGTAGCGCACGGCAAACTCTAGCGGGGCGGGGATACTCGGATTCAGATGGTGAAAAAAGTATCCGGCCTGAACATACCCTCCCGTCAGCTCATGCTTACTATTGTCGGAGCGGTCTCGAATCGTCTTCTCGTGATATTCCTGCTGTATCGAGAGCCCTCTGTATTTAAAGGCGAACTCTTGAACCACCTGGTCCATCTTGAATTGATCTGGCGCGGCTGTGGCCGCGGACTCGAACCCGTCGAGGTTGCCGCAACCGGAAGAGGACCAGCGCGTGCAGCTACCGGTATTCGTCATACTTGCGACTGCAAGACTACCCGTCGGGAGATCTGTGTATTCGACGTCCGTCTGGCGCCAGGCCAGATCCCTACCCATGAAGTTCCACTGCAGGCGCCCCATATACATCAGGTCATCACTGTTGTTTCGGACTCCCCTGCCTTCACCGTTGAATGCGCCCACCCAGTACCGAAGATCCGCACGCGTACCGTTAAAGGCCCGTCCACGAAGCTGAACACCGACCTGCCGATCGATGGTGAACACACGATTCACGATCGATCGCTCGACAAACTGCTGGCGTCCTGACGAGTCGACGCGTTCCCGGTTGAGATCGATCTTCCACTGGCCTACGCGAAACCCGCCCCAGCTCCACTTGGCGATATCGACCCGCCAATCTATGACCCGAGAGCTCGCGGCCGCGCTGCTATCGTCGACGTCGCGCGAGGGCTGTAGATCAACCTCGAAGTAGTATCGCAGCCACGGCTGATAGCCATGGCCGCCGATCTTCATTCGCAGCCGGCGCGCCTCGAAGTTCGTTTCGTCCCCTGAAGCGAAACTTGAGAGTTGTCTCGGGTCAGAATTTAACGGAGTGGTGGCGCGTAGCTGGGCTCTCCACTGCAAATCGGTACGCCAGTTACCGTCTCGAGACTGCAGGCGAAACCCACTGCTCTCGTAGCTGCCATCGAGAAGCAGATCGTCTTCGCTGTCCGCACTATCGCCGGTGTCAGCCTCACTCGACATGGCTTCGGCGGAGGTTTCCGCCTGGAGAATATCCTCGCTCGTCAGTGTCTCCGACTCGATCAACTCATCGTACTGCTCCTGAGAGATCGCTCCGTTGCTGAGAAGAATATCCAGCAGCTCCTTGTCCGCAGCGTGAACGCTACCGAGCAAAGATAAAAAGACAGCAGCCGCTAAGGCCGATCTCGGAATAGGTAAGTCTGTAAAAATATTGATGGGTCTGCCTCCAGCTCTCGGCTCGTCTGAGCCACGCCCAGCCTTCGTCTGTCACCTAGGGCGAACAGCGTCGGGCCGGTCTTTGGAACCGAGATCGTGAGACAGCAACGTTACAGATTTATTACAGAGTAAGAACTTACTTTGCCGCGTCTAATTCAAACAGAAGCATGGAGCGGGTGATGGGAATCGAACCCACGTCATCAGCTTGGGAAGCTGAGGTTCTACCATTGAACTACACCCGCAAACGAGGTGGTTGATCTGCTCAGGTCTTCGAGGCGTCGAAGATCGATTGAATCGCCCCGTCCAGCATGGCATTGAACTCCGCGTCGGATTGCTGCGCTGAGAGCCCTTCGGTCAGCGCGCGCGAGAAACTCGCGATCATGCCGTTATTCTGAGAAAGCCGCCGATTGGCCTCCTCACGGCTATAACCGCCTGACAGCGCGACGACCCGGACCATGTTCGGATGCTCTTGGCAGGCGCTGTAGAAATTAGCCTCTTCCGGTAACGTGAGCTTGAACATCACGAGCTCGCTCGAGTCGAGCTTGCCCAGGTTGACCAGCAGTTGCTCTCTGAGCAGCACTTCCACCTCGGCCTTGTCGGACGCATTGATGTCGACCTCGGGCTCGATGATCGGGGTGAGGCCGGCAGCGACGATGCGTCTGCCGATCTCGAACTGCTGGGCGACGTTGGCCTCGATGCCCGCGGGATTTGCGGACTTGATGACGGAGCGCATCTTCGTACCGAAAACCGGTTGCGCTTTTGCCTTTTCCAGCAGGGCATCCAGGTCGGGCATCGGCTTCATGAGCTGGACGCCGTCGGCCTCCTCCGCTAATCCCTTGTCGACCTTTAGGAAAGGCACAACGTTCTTGTCCTCCCAGAGAAAGCTTGCCGAGCTCTTGCCGTCGATCTCACGGTCGAGCGTGTTCTCGAACAGGATGGCACCCAGGATGCGGTCGCCGTTGAAAGCGGGCGACTTGACGATTCGGGTGCGCATTTCGTGCACGACCGAGAACATCTCTTCGTCGTTGCTGTAGGCGTCTTCGCCAATTCCGTAGAGCCGGAGCGCTTTCGGTGTGCTGCCGCCGCTCTGATCGAGCGCAGCAATGAATCCGTCCGCCGTGCGGACTTTTTTCAGTTGGTCTTCGAGAGTAGACATCAGGGTCGCTTATCCTTTCGCCAGGTGGGAACTCCAAAACAAATGATAACCGGCACGGGGCACAAGTTCACCGGACTTGGAGCAATCTGTTCCGGACGACCAGGAACCGGGCTTCTGATGGCCGTTGCCCGACGCTGATGTTAGGCGATATTTCGAATCAGGGAACAGACGCAAGTTGCTGGACGACGTAGGTCACGCTCGCATCCATTGCCTCCAGTAAAGGCCCGGGATAGACACCCACAAAGATCACTGCGAATGCCAGCGGTGTAACTGTGAGCATTTCTCTGAAATCCAGATCCTTCAAGTTGCGCGCCGCTTCCGTTCGCGGCTGCCCTAATGCGACACGCTGCAGCATCCACAGCATGTACGCCGCACCCAGCACGATGCCGCCCATCGCCAGCACGACGAAGATGAAGTTCTCATAGGATACGCCCACGAGGATCAGGAACTCGCCGATAAAATTCGACGTTGCCGGCAAACCGAAAGATGCCACTGCGAACAGGCTCAGAATGGCAACGAATCGCGGCATCCTCTGGTGAAGACCACCATAGTCCGCCATCGACCGGCTATGAGTGCGGTCGTAGAGTTGACCGACGATCAGAAACATCGCACCCGTCGTAAGACCGTGGGTCACCATCTGCAGAATCGCTCCTTCGATGCCTTCGTTATTGAAGGAGAAAATTCCGAGCGTCACGAATCCCATGTGAGAAACCGACGAATACGCAACGAGGCGCTTCAGATCGTTCTGCGCCAGCGCCATATAGCCGCCGTAGAGAATTCCGGTAACCGATACCCACAGCACGATCGGCGCAACGTTGTGTGCCACCTCCGGAAAGATAGGCAGGCAGAAACGCACGAATCCATACCCGCCCATTTTTAGCAGCACCCCGGCCAGCAGCACACTACCAGCCGTTGGCGCCTCGGAGTGCGCGTCTGGAAGCCACGTGTGGAACGGCAACATGGGCAGCTTGATCGCGAATCCGATGAACAACGCAAGGAAGATCCAGGTTTGCGACTCTGGGGAATAGGCCTGCTCGGCGAGCATCGCGATGTCAAACGTTCCCGCTTGCAGCGATAGGCCCAGGATACCGATCAATAGCAGCAGGCTTCCTGCCAAACTATAGATAACGTACTTCAAGCCGGCGGCGACGCGATCGGGCCCCCCCCACAGCACGATCATGAAGTACATGGGAATCATCGTGACTTCCCACATCATGAAGAACAGGAACGCGTCGAGAGCGGTAAACACGACCAGCATCGCGCCTTCGACGAGAAGAATCAGCATCATGAAAGCTTTCAACCGCGTCGTGATCGCTTCCCACGAGCCCAATACACACAGCGGTGGGAGAAACGTTGTCAGTAGCACGAGCAGCAGGCTGATTCCGTCGATTCCGACCGCGTACTGAATGCCGAACGTCGGCATCCAATCGATACGCTCGACGAACTGCATCCCGGTTTCGGCGTAGTCGAAACCCGACCAGAGATAAAGCGCCAGGCCGGCGTTGATGAGCGTTGTAGCAAGGGTCACTGAGAGTACCGACGTACGCTCGCGGACGACTGCAATAGCTACCATGCCGAGAAACGGAACGGCGATCATCCAGCTCAACAGATGGTCTGCGATTAGTGCGCTCATATCGTTGCCTACCTCGCGATCCAGTAGAAAAAGCTCAACGCCGCTACAAGCCAAAAGACGATCACCAGCAAATTATGCTGTAGCGTGCGGGGTTCGTATCGGCGGGCCGCGTGCCCGGAAGCATCGACGCTGCGACCAATTCCGTCGACTGTATTACCTATAGCTGCAGTATCGACGAATTTTCCGAGCCAGCGCGCAGTTTTTACGCTGCCTGTCCCCACCGAGACCACTTGCTGGTCGACCGCGCGATCCAGATAGCCAAGTCGGCGAGCGACTCCTGTGCTGACGGTGCCCACCGAGACGACTACATGGTCGACCAGCCGATCCACATTGGTAAGCTGGCGAGCAACGCCTACGCTGATGGAGCCCAATGAGACGACGAGGCGGTCAACAATTCCTTGATCGATAGTCCGCCATGCCCAGGTCGAGAATCTGACTGTCGGTTGTACGATGAAGACGTCGTAGATCTCGTCGAAGTATCCCTTGTTCAACAAAAACACATAGAGTCGCTTACGCCACGGTGTCGCTTCATGCGAATGTGGCCGATTCCGCCGTGCATACGCAACGGCCCAGCCTGCTGCTGCCGCAGCGAGCGGGATGAGTAACCATGCGGAGACCCCGCCGGTCATCGCTTCGGACGAGACGCCGCCGACTGCTGGCGACAAGAACGCTGCGAACCAGCGCCATACCCAGAGCATCGCGCCGATCACGATGATTATTACGACGGCGATCCCGATAATATGGCTCAAGGAAAGCACAGAAGGAACGACGCGAGGTCTGCCCTGTCCTGCCCCCGGCGGGCCTTCACTGAACACGGAGGAGATGCAGTCAAAAAGATACATCGCCGTGAAAAATACGGTTCCTAGTCCGACTATCCACAGCGCGATATTCGCCGAAGCGAAGCTTTGTGAGAGCCAGAGGTGCTGATAGGCGCCGGAAAAGATCACGAGCGGCGGCACGACTGACAGAATGAAGGCGCCGGCAAAAAGGCTACCCATCGCGCGGGACGGGGCTTTTTCTGTCGTTTCGAAATGACGATGCGTAGCGGCCAGGACATTACCCGTCGACAAGAACATGAATGCCTTGAAAAAGCCATGCGCGATCAAGTGAAAGATAGCCGCAACGAAAGCGCCGACACCACAGAGCATCGTCATAAAGCCGAGTTGGCTGATCGTCGAGTATGCGAGCGTTCTCTTAATATCGGTCTGCGTTAGCGAGACGAGCGCGGCGAAGAGCGCGGTAACAGCGCCGATGGTTGCGATAACGGCCATCGTCGTGGGCGATAGCGCAATGAGAGGGCTAAGCCGAACGAGCAGGAATGGCCCTGCATTGACCATCGTCGCAGCGTGGATCAGCGCCGAGACCGGTGTTGGCGCCTCCATTGCGAACGGAAGCCATACATGAGCGGGCATCTGTGCCGACTTTCCTATCGCGCCGGAAAACAGGCAGAGCGTGATCAGCGTAATGATGTGAGCCGGGAAATCGCCGCCTTCCCGGGCTAGCGCAAGAATCTCCGGAATCTCGAGCGTGCCGAATGTCTTGAACGTGAGGATCACAGCGATAAATAAGCCGACGTCCGCGACTGAGTTCACGAGAAAGACTTTCGTGGCCGCACGGGCGGCCGATTCACGCTCAGCGTAGTGGGAGATCAGCAGGTACGAGCAGATTCCCATGACCTCCCAGAAAATGAAGGTAATGAGAAGATTACTGCTCATGACGAGCATCGTCATCGCGCCCGTGAACAGCGCCGTTACCGCGAAGAACCTGCTGTGGCGGCGATCGCCGATCATGTAACGGGAAGAGTAGACCTGCACGATCGTGCCGACGCCTGTTACGAGAAGCAGTACGAGCACCGTGAGCTGATCGATATAGAAACCCAGATCGACGACGAGTCCACCGACGTCGATAAAGCGATAAAGCTCGATCTCCAGGGCTCCATTGGCCGACACATCGAAAAACGCAGCGACCGAAACGAAGAAAGAGACGGCTACGGCCGGGACTACCAGCCGATGCCCGCTTCCATGAAGCTGCTGCGCGAAAATCGCGACAACGAACGCGGCTGCAAGCGGTAGCAGGGGAATCAGCGTATAGATCGACATCGCCCTTAAATGCCTCCACCGGATAGGGATTCGAGAAGGAATCTAACGATCGAATCGCTCATGAGACCGAGAGCGATCATCGAGAATGAGATCACGCCGAGACTGATGCGTAGGGAGCCGGCTACCGGCTGCAGCTGCGCATCGACGCCCGCAGGCTTATGGAACCAGCACGCGAAAATCCTGACGAAATAACCAAGTGTCAGAAGCGTCGAAGCAACGACCGTAAACGCGGCGACCAGATGCCCCGCTTCGAGCGCCCCGAGGATGATGTTCCACTTGCCAAAGAAGCCGCCAGTCGGCGGAAGCCCGACCATCGAGACCGCGACGATGATCAGCGCACCCGTGAGCCACGGCGAGCGGGGCCCAAGGCCGCGCAAATCGTCGAGCGAGCGCGCGCCATGATAATGCACGAGCGCGCCGGCGATCATGAAGAGCGATGCCTGCATGACGGCGTCGTTAATCAGGTAGAAAATTCCACCTGCGAACCCTGTTGGATTTCCGAGGCTAACGCCGATCAGAATCAACCCGATGTGGCCCACACCACCGTAGGCGAACATACGCTTGAGATCGGTTTGTATCAGCGCGAGCGCCCCGCCGATTAGCGCTGCGATGACGCCGAGCTCTTCGAGCAGCACCAACACGGGTACATGTCCGACCTCGAGACCAGGGACAATCAGTGAATATTCGATACGTACCCACGCAACGAGAGCAATTTTGGTGACCGTCGACGCTAGCAATGGCGCAATCGCTTCCGGCGCGTTCTCGTACGCATCAGGCAACCAGCTGTGCAGCGGTACCAGCGCCATCTTGATCGACAAACCGAGAAACATATAGATGAGGCCACCGACCACCGCAGTCGACGTCACGATCTGGGGTAGCCGCGTCGCGAGGTCCGCCATATTGAGCGTACCCGTCGCAGCATAAAGGTGGGCAACGCCGAGCAGATAGAGTGTAGCGCCGAAGGATCCCAGCAGCAGATAGCGGAATGCGAATACGCTTGCCTTACCACCCTGAGCGCCGACAAGCGCGTATCCCGTCAACGCAGCGACTTCCAGGAACACGAATACGTTAAATAGATCCGCTGCGAAAATTAGACCAACGAGACCTCCGATGAGCAAGAGAATCAACGTGTGGTACGAAATGCTCATCTTGAGTCTGGTGGGAACGACGACGCGACCAAAAATCAGCGCCAGCAGCGACACGGCGCTGACCGTAAGAATCATGATCGCGGCGATCGTATCGTCGAGCCACGCAATGCCCACCGGCGCGGCCCAGCCGCCGATCGCGTACTCGATTGGACCGTTAGTCAACACGACGCGCAGATTGACGATCGCCAGGACGACCATGACCATCACTGCACCGGTCGTCAGCGGCTGGCACAACGAAGGACGTTTGGCCGCGAGCATCGGCATCGCCACGCCTGCAAAGAACGGGACGAGGAATAGGAGTATGGGCAGATTAGCGCTCATTCGAGCTTGTCCATTACTTCATCCTCGTCGAGGGTTCCGAACTTGCGGTAGATCGACGAGACGAGCGCTAACGAGACACCGAGCGTGGCGACCTGTACGACGATCGCTGTCACGGTCAAAACGTGCGGAAGCGGGTTCGCATATGCAGCTGCATCCACGATTCCCGCATCAGAAAGAATGATCGGTACTGCCGCGCCGTCCTTCGCACTGATCGCAACGAGAAAAAAGAGCGCGCTCGTCTGAACGATGTACAAACCAATGAGCTTCTTCACGAAGTTTGGGTGGGCCGCCATGATGTAGAAGCCCCACAGAAACAGGATCACGAAAACGACGAAGTTCGGGCGCTGCCAAAGCGTCTGGAGAAGCTCAACCACGGGACACCTCGTCTGGCGACTCGTCGGCACCTTCGAATGACAGGCTGATAGCTATCGAAACGCCAGTCACGGCAACATCGACCGCCACCCCGACCTGAGTCAGCAGTATTCCCAGGTAGTGTTGCGATGCAGTGTCGAGGTTTGGTATTTCGAGATGCGTGTAGTTCAGGAACTGACCGCCGCCGATCATGCAGAGACCGCCAACGCCCGCAAAAATCAGCAGGCCCAGTCCGTCACCGTGCACCACAGTCTGTGCCAGGCGGCTGTCGTGCGCGTCGAGCCCGTAGATCAGAATGGCGAGGATCATGCTGGCTGCGAGAATGACGCCGCCGACGAAGCCGCCGCCGGGCCCATGCTGGCCGAACACGAGCACATAGAAGCCGAAGAGCTGTGCAACCGGAATCACGATACGTCCGAGAGTCGTTACGATCGCGCTGTCGTGCGGATGAATCATGAGCGGCGGCCTCTCCTTAAGATCAGCGCACACGCGATTCCACCAGTGAAGATCACGATCGTCTCTATGAACGTATCGAACGAACGATAATCCATGAGAACTGCGGTCACGACGTTCGGAGTCCGCGAATCTGCAACACTATTCTCGAGATATGTCGGCGAAATATGGGTGCTCGCTGGCGATGCCGGATCACCGAAAGCAGGAAGATCCCCTGCACCGTAAAGAAGCAGTAGCGCGAGCAGAGGCAACCCGACGAAAGCAGCCCATGGCATCGGCGGACGGCGAATCTGCGTGTCCTTTTCCGCCGTACGAAACAGCGTTAGCAAGAAAAATACGGTCGCCAGTCCCGCGCCAACGACGGCTTCGACAAACGCGACGTCCACCGCCCCTAGAAGCGCCCACACAAGCGCCAGTGCAAAACTATAAGAACCGAGTATGAACACTGCCGAGATCAAATCCTTTACCAGGATCGCACCAGCCGCGGTCATAACCAGCAAGACGAGCAACGGAATTTCGAAAGTCATTTGTCATCAACCTTTGCGGGTCGCAGGCCAGATCGGTATGCGGCTCGTATCGTTGCGTGCGCGATTACCGGGTTCAGCAGATATACCAGTGCCAACACGACAATGATTCTGAGAAAGTTCGAATTGAACCCTTCGTACACGGCGAGTCCACCGAGCACGAAAAGTGCGCCAAGGGAGTCGATTACCCCTAGCGCGTGGGCACGACTAAACACTTCGGGTAATCGCAGCATGCCGATAGAGCCGGCAATGAGAAAGAACATCCCTATAAGAATCAGGCCCATTGCTATCCAGGTCATCTTTTTGCGGCTCCTCGTTCCTCGAGGAATTTAGCGATCGCCAATGCGCCGACGAGGTTTAACAGCGCATAGCCCGTTGAGATGTCGACAAACATGTCGACCTGTCCGAGACCGGAGCCAATGACGACGAGCAGAATGATGGCTTTCGTAGAGATGCCGTTCAGCCCGAGCATTCGGTCGAACGCCGTAGGGCCGCGAACGACTCGGTACAAATTGACCACCATCAGTACCGTCAACGTTACGAGGAGGAAGGAAAAGAACGCACTCATCGCTCACCTTCCTTCGGTTTGAAGACCGTGCCGACTTTGGCATCGAATTCGCCGCTCTCGAGCCCTTTGGTCGATTCCGCATCAAGTGCATGGACAACGAGCTCGCCCGGCTTAGCCTCGACGGTAACCGTTCCGGGTGTCAGCGTTATCGAGTTCCCCAATACGACGATCTCGCCGTCGCTTCTAAGATTCGTCTTGTGATGTACGAGTCTCGGAGCGATCGGAAGCCTGGGGTCGAGGATTAGCCAACTAACATGAATCCCGCTCTTTAGGACACGCACGAGAAGCCACGGCAAATAGCCCAGCGCCGCGGGCAACGAAACGCGTCGCTGCATCGGCGGTCCGGGAGGCGTTATCCACGCTACAACGCACGCAACTACAGCGCCGAGAGCGACATGGGCGGGATTAAGCGTTGCCGACAGGACCAACCACAGGGCAAAGAGCGCGATGGCGGCTAGAAATCTCATAGCTCTATAGGCTCCCACGTCGCATCTGTGTTGTAGCGATGGAAAGTAAACGCTTCCGGGTCGACAGCGACGAGGTTCACCCACCCGTTATGAAAGAACTGCTGAAGCACCTCGTGTTTGGCGATGATCCCTCCGATTATCGAGGGTGCTGCCTCGATGATCGCCAGCAGTCTCATCGGCTCATGGAAGTGGATCTCGCCGTTATTGACCGTTTGCAGCGGTAGTCCGGTCGCGAGGTCGCTTTGTGCGCCGTACATCACACCGACGCCGGCCACGATGTTGTGAATCACCTTGCTCCCGCTGCCGTATTTCCACGGATCCGTCGCGGAAGTGTAGTACTGCATATTGATCCACTCACCAACGACGAGCGGTGCCGTCATGATCCTTTCTAGAATCGCACCTTCGGGATCTGAAATCGCGTCATAGGAATGCAGGAAGCAACGGCCGCCAAGATCGGATCCTTTGGTCAACGACCGGCGAGCGATGATGAATCCGACATTACCGGATAGACCCCACTCGGGCCGCGTATTGGCCCAGTCGAAACTTCGCGCCTCGACGTGCGCGTGGGCTTGCTTCGGCGTCATGCCACGGGGCGTCCCGGGAATGCGTGCGCAGCGCTCCAGCGCTTGCTGCTCGCCGCCCTCGATCAGCGCGTCGCGGAGTTTCTGTAAGTCATCCTGAAAACTTTCGGGAAGATCCACGAGATCAAAGAATTCGACCCGGTCCGCCGTCGTGTTGTGCTTCGCGGGAAGGAACCAGGTGTCCTCGGGGATAGAAAGGCCTCGTTTCTCTAGTTCGGCGCGTATGACCGGATCGTTACCCATGAACGCGAACGTCCGCGCGTTGGGATCTCCGTGACGTCCACCGCAGGCACCACAATCGAGCGCAGCGAAATAGGGATTATTGTCCGTCGTGCTGCCGTGACCGGCGAGCACGATGAAACGAGCGAAGTTGTCGGTCAGGCCGATGGTACGGAGCCCTCCCTCTACAAAGTTCGCCTGCTGCTCAATCGAGAATCCGCGAGTCAGCTCTATCGGCAGACCCCCAATCTCTGGCGCTTCGGCTTCGCCTACATTTATCTCCGTGACGACCGGCCGAACGAAAAATCCGCGAATCGCTTTTACAAATGCGTTGTACGGTCGACGCAACATCGTTTTGCCTAACAGCGCTGCGCTGAAGAACAGCCCGACGACGTCGACGAGCAGGAAGGCCGCAACCGGATTGTGCTTCAGCTCGTGAAAAAGGTGCTCGCCAAACTGTTTCCAGCGCGAACCCGATGCGTAGATCTCCAGCGCCTGTTCCTGGTCTTCCCGAGGCAGCTCGACGAGCGCATTCCCCGGCGTAAGAAGTACTGGACACAGTGGGAAGGATTCATCCGTATCGAAGTTGCGGTGATCCATCGGGATGCCGAAGAAACCTGCATAGCCGAATGTCTCGATCGCACCGGTTTTCTCGAAGTGGCGTCGAAACGGCTCCGAACGGACGTCGATGCAGAACGCAGCTTGCGCCAGTGGACGCTCATCGAGGGGACGCACAGTTTTTCGGTCCACTGCGATATTCGACAACAGCTCGTGGCGATAAGAGTCTTCATAGGCTTCGAGCCAAACCCGACTATGTCGATCTTCCGGAAACGCCTCGAGCCAGCCGAGCAAGACGGACACGTGCTCCGTCGTCATCGTCCGAACGGATTCTTCGGAGAGCGAGAGAAACTGCGCGAGGTGGAAGATGCGCCATGCGTCGCGACAAACGGCGAGCTTGTTAGGGCCGACCTTAGCGGTGGTGATGCCGCCGCTGGCCTCGATGGCGTTTTTTATGGCTGGAAGCGTACCTGCTATGTTCCACCGTCGGCTTGCTTCTGCCGCAACGAATTCAACTTCGTAGAACAAGCGAACGGCGAGGTACTGAGGGATATCGATCGGGTTCACTTTCTGAATCGGATCTTCTGGATTCAGACCGCGCCAGCGGATCAGACCCGTCCAGCCCGGAAGCTGGCCGAGCACACGCATCAGGTAATCGGGCCAGCGCGACTCGGGAATCTCGAGCGCCTCGAGCGATCTCTGGATAGCGGCCTCAGGATCATCGGGAAGCGAGTGGATCTTGTCTCTGAACTCCTTGATGCCGAGGAGCCGGCCGCTCGCATCGTGCTGCGCGAGCTCTCGCCAGGCCGCGTAGAAGCCCGACCGTTTTCCCGGCATGTGCCATCCCGCCATTCCCTCATCGACGAACGACGACACCCACTTGATGATCTGTCGGTCGATAGATGCGATGACCGATGAACCAGCGTGGTCGTCAATCCAGTCGCTGAGTGCGCGTCGAAACGGTAGCTCGGTCTGTCCAGCGTCGCCATCGTCTACGGCTGTGTCAGGCTCACCGAGGCGGGGATCAACGAGATCGAGTGCAGACAGTGCACTCTGCCAGAGCGTGCTGAGGTCGACATCCGTCGAAGCGCCCTCACGCGACAGTGACAATACGTCCGCGCTCGTGAAATGCCAATCGAACAGTGCCGGCTCGAGTCCATCGATACCGTGCAGAAAATGGATTCGCTGCACTTCAGCCGCCGAGATCGTCCGTGTCCCAAGCGTCACGGACGCGTCGCTCTCGGGACCGAGGCGAGCGAGCGCACGATCAACACTGCGGTCTGTAATTCGCCCGGTCTTGTAGAGACCACGATACTCATCGACCGACAGATACCCGTGGGCACCGAAGAGATGCTTCGCCTGGCCCATCGCCTCATCGAATGGCAGATGCTCGAGACCCTGAATCGGGTTGTGAGACACGAACCCTTTCATTGGCCAGAACTGCGAGACCGGCTCGACGGCCTCGTCGATCAGCTGACGAAGTGTGGTACTCGTCGCGGCCATTATCAGCTCTGTTTCTTCCGGGCAGACAGCGGGTGGTCAGATAGCTGCCGATGGCCGTCGAGGCCGGCGATCGCGAGCTTGCGATCGTCCTCTTCGAACTCACGCTGCAGTGCGGCGAGATTGGCCATGACAGTATGATCGACGAATTTCGCACCGGACAGATCGACGACCACTTCCTTCCCGCTCTGCGCGCCAATACGATTTTTCAGCGCGATCCAGGTGCTGAAAACGGCCGAGTTGTCGACCTTGATCGTCGCAGTGTCCCCTCCCTGCTGATCGGCCTTGATGCTCGGCTTGAACAGCGAGCCGATCGGTGCGCCATTGACCACATGGATGATCGCCTTGACGAGGATGCCGATCATGATGCCGATCAGCAGATCGGTAGCCAGCACGCCGAGAATGGTCGATACGAAGACAATGAACTGCTCGCGGCCGATCTTGTACATATGCATGAACTCTTGCGGCGAAGCCAGCCTGAATCCGGTAAACACGAGCATGGCGGCAAGCGCTGCAAGCGGTATCTGATTGATCAGCGCCGGCGCGAGTGCGACGAACAGCAGCAGGAACAAACCGTGGAACATGTTCGCGAATCGCGTGCGCGCTCCATTGTCGATGTTCGCTTTGCTTCGTACGATTTCGGAGATCATCGGCAAGCCACCGATAAAAGCCGCAACCGTGTTACCTATGCCGACGGCTAACAGATCCTTGTCGAGATTCGTCTTGCGACGCCAGGGGTCGATCTGATCGACAGCTTTGGCACTCAACAGGGACTCGAGGCTACCGATCAAAGAGAACATGATGATGTACTTGATGCCAACCGATGTCAGTACGCCGGAGAAATCCGGGAACGTCAGCGCACTGAACATGTTACTCGGGACGTTCACGAGATAGCGCGGTCCTACCGAACTATCCTGACCTGCGAACGCGACCACGTGCTCCGTGCTGATATCGAAGTACATTCCAAGCGGTACTGCGACCAGCAACACGAGCATGGGCGCCGGAATCATTTTGAGCGTCGGGTTCTTGATCAACGGAAAGCCGAACATGATCACGAGACTGATGCCGCCGATCAGTGCGATCACCGGGTTCATGTTCATGAAGTACTGAGGAAACGACGCGAGGCTCTCGAGCGGCCCCCCTGTCGCCTGGACACCAAGCGTAATCGGAACCTGAGTCGAGATGACGATAACACCGATGGATGCGAGCAGGCCGTGAACCGCGGCGGTGGGAAAGAATTCGCCAAGTATTCCCGATCGAAACACGCCGAAAAGAATCTGGATGACGCCGGCGACAACGCCGACACCGAGAGCCAGACGGTACGCCGCGAAATCTGCTGCCGGGTCAGCTCCCCCTGTAAATCCGAACTCGGTCACGCAGCCTATGGCGATCACGATCAGCCCCGCGGCCGGACCCTTGATGGTCAACTCCGAGTTACTGATAAACGCCGAGAGGATGCCGCCGACGATCGCCGTGAAAACGCCAGCGATCGCTGGATATCCGCACGCGAGCGAGATCGCGAGACACAAAGGCAGCGCTATCAGGAATACGAGGAAGCCTGACAGCATGTCGGCTCGCCAGCTTTTCTTTAGGCCATCGATCGTTCCCAAGGGAACGTCGGGTGTTGCTGTATTCATATCACCCTTCTTCTCTAGTTTCGAGTAAGCGAAAGTGGAACCACGGCGATCGCCGTTGTTCCGTTAATCTGTAGGACCGAGACCGGTCTAACCTTCAGCGCTCCCAGAGGAGCGAATCTTTCGTCGCACTCCCCCTCTCAGTTATTGTTTTGTGCGGCTATCGCGGTCATCGCCAGACACGTCGCACGTCTTCTACGGCGCGACTGAGTTCCTGAGCATCTTCTGAGCGAGTATCCAAGAAACTCAGTGCTTTGAGAAGCCAGCTGGCAAGCCCGCGATTGGTAAGAGAATACCGCACACTACGGCCATCGCGTCGCTGTTTCACGAGTTTCGCGTGCCGCAACACGCTCAGATGCTGCGAAACCGTAGGCTGCGGCACTTCGAGGATCTCCACGAGCGTGTGCACGTCAAGCTCGCCGCTGTCGCCATGAGCAAGCTCTTCGACGATGCGAATTCGACATTCATGACCGAGCGCACGAAATGTTTCCGCGAGCTCGCACGCTACCATTTTCCGTGCAGGCATTCATATATCCTAATACGATGTTGTATTATCGGCAACATTATTCGAGATACCAACGTTGATTCGAAGCGCCGGCAGGCGCGTGCCTGCCTGTGCCTTCGCATTGGTCAGCGCTGCTACAACGACGCTATTAAAGAATAACTCGAGAGGAACTGTGGAAATGATCGGCAGACTGACGCGGAGAATGCTCATTGGCAGTGTTGCGGTCATGACCGCGCTCTTCGGAACGCTATCGCATGCGCAAGTCGACGAAGACAAGCTGGGTGCGTGGTACATGTACTTCTGGAACATCCCGGCCGGCGAGCGCAGCTTCGGCTTTCAGGGCGACATTCAGCATCGCAACTGGAACAGCGGCGGTGATCTCGAGCAGCTGCTGATTCGCGGCGGTGTAACGTGGAGCCCTGAGGACAGCCCGAACCTTTTCACTCTCGGCGCCGCACACATCAATTCGGAGCCGTTCGGCCCTGGCAGCAACGCGACGCGGGAACATCGCATCTACCAGGAAGCCCTGATTCCCCAGCGTTTCGGGCGCAAGATCTATCTCACGCATCGCTTTCGCTTCGAGCAACGCTGGGTAGATAACCAGGATACCCGCTACCGGGCGCGGTACTTTTTTGCCCTGAACTACCCGTTCAACCAGGACACGCTCGCCCGCGGCGCACACTACTTCTCTTTCTATAACGAGGTATTTCTGAACCTCAACCAGAACATCGGGGACGGCCGCCGCGTGAGCCACTTCGACCGTAACCGCTTCTATCTGGCTTACGGCTATAGTCTTCGGGACGATATGCGCATCCAGTTCGGGTGGATGCACCAGGAAACGGATGACATCGGCAAGGGCCAGTTACAGTTCAACCTGTTCCATACCTTCTAAACCACTTAGCCCATCGTCACGTTCCGACACGGGAAAAAAAACGGCCCGCATCGCGGGCCGTAACATCAACTCGGGGAGTTGGTTGGGGGTCTGGGGAAGTTAGAGTTCGAAATCCATGCTGTAGGACAGGACGAACTTAGGCTCGCCATTGTCGTTTCCACTGATGTCGAGTCCACCGGGATAGGGTCCACCGGGATCCGGAACAGAGTTGAGATCCGTGTCCGAGATCGTGAACGTGAAGTTATCGACGCTGAAAGAGATTCCATAGTCGATGTAGCTGTCCGTAGCGAAGTTAAACCACGTCATGAAATCGCCATCGTGGGCCCCGAGGTGCAAGCCGATGCCCAGTCCACTCTCGGTCTCGAATTCATAATCGAGGGACAGGTAGTAGGCC
>CAJIBS010000237.1_pt1 | contig 18410 bp, 18 predicted proteins | sample 9199411 | NCBI WGS metagenome assembly CAJIBS01 (sample SAMEA7708312, study PRJEB35096) | sediment metagenome | biome: marine neritic benthic zone biome [ENVO:01000025]; feature: sediment [ENVO:00002007]; material: shallow marine sediment [ENVO:03000034] sea grass bed [ENVO_01000059] ... | reverse complement strand
TATGCGATGGGTGACCCGCTGCATTCTCGTCCCTTAAACGTCACATACGGTGGATCAGTCGCAAATCCAGACGCCGACGATGCAATCGTTTTCTTCTCCACGAATGACGGATATCTGCATGCGATTAACCCGGTTACCGGGGAGGAAGAATGGGCCTTTATTCCACCCGAATTCCTGTCCGACCAAACGCTCCTTTTCGAGAACGATCCGGACGCGGACAAACACTACGGTATCGATGGCAATCTTCAGATTCAGATGCTCGCAAACAATAACGGCGTGATAGAGCCGGGCATCGGTGAGAAGGTCTATCTGTTCTTTGGGATGCGGCGAGGCGGAGCCGTGTACTACGCTTTGGACGTCACTGTGCCCGATTCGCCGCAACTCCTGTGGCGCTCGGACTCGATCAATCTCCCGGGCCTTGGTCAATCCTGGTCGACGCCGGTACCGACCCGGCTTAACATCCAGGGCGCTAACCAGAACGCGGAGAAACTCGTGCTGATCCTCGGCGGCGGTTACGACCCCAGTCAGGACATTGACTCCGCAAGCACGGATTCTTCCGGGAACGCGATCTATATAGTCGACTCTCTATCCGGCGAGTTACTTTGGCACACCAGCGCCGACGGAGCCGATCGAAATTTCTCTGAGATGGTCTACTCTTTTCCTTCCGACATGAAGGTGTTGGATCTCAACGGCGATATGTTCGCAGATCGGATTTACGCAGCCGACATGGGTGGACAGGTATGGCGATTCGATGTCTTTAACGGCGAGCCTGCAAACAACCTCATAAATGGCGGAGTGATTGCGCAGCTGGGTGGAGCTCCGCTCGCCGATCCGTCGATCGCCGATAACAGGCGCTTCTACTATGCGCCAGATGTCGCACTCGTAAACGACGACAACAATAGCTTTTTCCATATCGGTATCGGCTCCGGCCATCGCGCACATCCGAATGGAACCGGGAATCAAGATCGCTTCTTCGCTCTGCGCGATTACGATGCCTTCGGTGCACGGACGCAAGCAGATTACGACACCAGCACGCCGATTCGCGACGATGACCTCATCAATATCACCGACGACCTTCTGACGACGGTCCCAATCGGCAGACCGGGATGGAAACTTGAACTTCGCGATGGCGGATGGCGAGGTGAAAAAGTTCTCGCCGAAGCGCGTACATTCAACAACCAGATCATCTTCACGACGTTCACTCCCGCGTCGGATGCGAGTATCAACGACTGCGAGCCCTCTCCCGGCACAAACAGAGTTTATGTTCTCGATATTTTCAACGGCGCACCAGTCAATAATCTGGACGGACTCGGTGACGACGATGAACTAACGATCACCGATCGCTTCGAAGAGTTCAGTGGCTCGATCGCGAGCGAAGCGATCCTGATCTTCCCCTCTCCGGACGACCCGGACTGTGTCGGCGATCAATGCAACCCACCGCCGCTGGCCTGTGTAGATCTATTCTGTTTCCCCGCCGGGTTTACTAACGAGCCCGTACGAACGTTCTGGAGCCAGGAAACCACGCGATGACGACCCGCAAGCCAGCATTCGGCTTCTCCCTCATCGAACTGCTCGTTGTTGTCGTTATCGTCGCAATTCTCGGCATGGTAGCCGTTCCGAGCTACCGGCAATATTCGATTCGCGCGCAACGCACGGAGGCGAAAACTGCACTACTTCGGCTGGCAGCGAATCAGGAACGGTTTTACCTTCAGAACAATACCTACAGCGCCGATCTGGTCGCGCTTGGATTCCCTCTCGGGATCAGCGAGAACGGCGTCTACACACTGAACATTCTTGCGGCGGACACGAACACCTATCAGGCGACAGCCGTGCCGACGCCTGGTGGCGGCACGAACGGACGCTCGATGACATCGGATGGCGAATGCACGCAATTCACGATTGACGGGCAAGGATTGAGGACAGCGATACCCGACCCGGACAATCGCTGCTGGTGAGCCTCAGGTCTCGCCTTTGGGCTCCAGAAGCGTATCGAGTATCAGTAAACCCGCGCCGATCGTGATCGCAGAATCGGCAACGTTGAAAGCCGGGAAATACCACGCGCCATAGTGCACACGGACAAAGTCGACGACGTGCCCGAGATAGATCCGATCGATCACATTTCCCAGCGCCCCTCCCATCACGAGGCTTAGCGCAGCCGCGAGCCGATGCTTTCCGCGACGGGGTAAACGCCAGATCCAGATCAATATCGCCAAGCTCACACACAACGCAAGCACGATAAAGAAGCTGCGCTGCCACCCGGATGCTGTACTCAGGAAACTGAACGCAGCACCCGTATTATGAAGCCGCATTAAGTCGAGTACAGGCAGGAGCGTAATCTCCTCGAATTCCTCGAGATGCGTCGTTATCAACCGCTTGGTCCACTGATCCAGCGCGATTATAGATAGCGACATCCAGAGCCAATTTCGGGCTCCGTGACTAAACAACATGTCGACGAAATTCTTCATCGGGTGTCGATCTTCATGCGTACCGTCGCGTTTCACCCGGACCCTGAACGTTCTCTACGCAACGCGTGCAGAGCTCAGGATGATCGGAGACACTGCCGACGTCATCTCTTCGATGCCAACAACGAACGCATTTCTGCGCTGACGTCTCGATAACATGAATCCAGAATCGATTTTCGTCGTCTTCTACCGCGACAGCAGCATCGGGTCTCTCGTCCGCAGCATGAATTGTCGCGGCTGAAGTGATGAGAACAAAGCGCAGCTCGTCTCCGAGTTTCGCTAGCTCCTCGTACAAACCGGTGTCACAGTACAGGCTCACTTCGGCGTCTAGCGGTGATCCGATTTTCCTCTCGACGCGCAGTTCCTCGAGCTCTTTTGACACTGCCTGACGGACAGACAACAACATTGACCAGTCCAGATCGGAGTCCGTATCGACATCCGGAAACGAGTGCCAGGTCGCCAGGAAGACCGAAGCCTCGCGCGTGCCTGGCAACTCCTTCCAAATCTCTTCGGCCGTGAAGCTCAATATGGGAGCCAACCACCGGACCATCGCCTCGGCGATGTGTGACATTGCGGTCTGCGCTGAGCGCCGAGCGAGGCTGTCTTCGGGAGTCGTGTACAACCGATCTTTGATGACATCGAGATAAAAACCGCCGAGATCCAGCACACAGAAATTGTGTACTTTATGAAAGATGTGATGGAACTCGTACGCGTCATACGCGGAAACGACTTCCCTTTGTAACTCCGCGGCGCGTTCTACAGCCCAGCGGTCGAGAGAGATCAATTGATCGAACGTCACGGCGTGACGCGTCTGGTCGAAGCCGTGCAGATTACCGAGTAAGAATCGCTGAGTGTTTCGCATCCGCCGATAGGCGTCGGAGACGCGTTTCAGAATTTCCTGGGATGCACTCATTTCGGCGCGATAGTCCGTTGCCGCGACCCACAGCCGCAGGATATCCGCACCTAAAGATTTATAGATCTTTTGCGGCTCTACGACATTACCCATGGACTTCGACATCTTTCGACCCTGTTCATCGACCGTAAAGCCGTGCGTGAGCACGCCTTTATAAGGAGCATGGCCGTTGATCCCAACTGAAGTTAGCAGGCTCGATTGAAACCAGCCGCGATGCTGATCCGATCCTTCGAGATAAAGATCGGCCGGTATCTCGACTTCGTCGCGAAGCCCCCCGACGACACGGTGGCTAAGACCGGAATCGAGCCAGACGTCCATGACATCCGTGATCATGTCGAATTTGGAAGCGTCATCGCCTAGGAGATCCGCAGAATCCAGCTCGAACCAGGCATCAATACCATCCTCCTCGACCAGGTCGGCGACGCGACGAACAAGGTCCGCAGACTCGGAATGCATCTCCTGCGTCGTTTTATCGACGAACAGCGGTATCGGAACGCCCCAGCTTCGCTGCCGCGAGATACACCAATCCGGACGGCTCTCTACCATGCCGCGAATGCGCTCCTCACCCCAGGATGGCGTCCACGCGACACCCTCGATCGCTTCGAGTGCCTTGACCCGCAACTCGCCGTGCTCCATGCCGATAAACCACTGCGGTGTTGCGCGAAAGATAACCGGAGTTTTGTGCCGCCAGCAGTGCGGGTAGCTGTGTTCAACTTCCGCGAGCTTAATCAGAGCCCCACGCTCGTCGAGAAGAGCAGCTATGGCATCGTTCGCCGGATAGATATGTTTGCCCGCGAAAATCGGCGTGTCTGACAAATATTTGCCGTCGCCACCCACCGGGCAATCCAAGGCTAAGTGATATTGGACCCCCATTGCGAAGTCATCGTGGCCGTGACCCGGTGCCGTGTGCACCGCGCCGGTACCAGCTTCCGTCGTCACATGATCGCCGAGAATGACCGGAACAACGCGATCCAGAAACGGATGCTCCAGTTCCAGACCCTCGAAAACGTCACCCGTGGCATTCGCGACTCGTCTCCAACTCTCGGTGCCATATCGCGACCCGACATCACTAAGCATCTCCGAGGCGATGAGTACGAACTCCTCACCGCCGCCTAGATCTGCGGCCGCAAGCGTGTACTCGAGCGACGCGTTGAGCGCGACGGCACGATTGCCGGGCAAGGTCCACGGTGTCGTCGTCCAGATCGGGATAGAGACTTTCGCGTCTGTCGGGAGATCGATTTCGAGCCTCTCGTTGAGAGCGTCGAGATTCCTGACCGCGAACCGGACGTCGATCGCGTTAGAGCGCTTGTCCTGATACTCGACTTCCGCCTCTGCCAGCGCGGATCGACAGTCCATACACCAGTGAACGGGCTTGTACCCGCGATAGACGAATCCGTTATCTACCAGCTCCGCGAACGCGCGGAGCTGCTCTGCCTCGTACTCCGGCGCCATGGTCAGGTATGGCTGTTCCCAGTCGCCAAGAATTCCGAGTCGTTTGAAATCGGCTCTCTGCCGGTCGATTTGTGTCGTCGCGAATTCACGGCATGCCGCACGGAACTCTCGCGCGTTGAGCTTCTCCCCCACCTTGCCTTTCTTACGCTCGACCTGATGCTCGATCGGCAAGCCGTGGCAATCCCAGCCAGGAACATAGGCGGCGTCGAATCCAGCGAGCCCGCGGGATTTGACGATGACGTCCTTCAAGACCTTGTTGACCACGTGGCCGAGGTGAATTTCGCCGTTCGCGTAGGGAGGCCCGTCGTGAAGAACGAACTTGGTTCGGCCGCTCGCCGCGCTCCGGATCTGCCCATAGACGTCTTCGGCCTCCCACCATGCAAGCAGATCGGGCTCTCGCTGCGCCAGGTTGGCCTTCATCGGAAAGTCGGTCTTCGGGAGGTTCAGGGTGTCCTTGTAGTCGGTCATCGGTCAGAGGAGCCGCAAAAGGGGGGGATTAGGCCGCTAATGCGGCGCGCGCGTCAACTACGTCGCGATGCATTTGCTCGACCATTGAATCGACGTCCGAGAATTTCCTCTCTTCCCGAAGCCGTGAAATAAAGTGAACGGTAATGTATTCACCGTAAATATCGCCGTCGAAGTCGAATATGAAGACTTCGAGAAGCGGCTGTTCACCGCCGACTGTCGGCCGCGTCCCAACGCTGGCTACTCCGTCCAACAGCCCTCCATCCAGGCCGCTGACGCGTGCCGCGAATATGCCATCGACGGGCGTAAGACGGCGGTTCAGGTTGACGTTCGCCGTTGGGAAGCCGAGATTGCGACCGAGACCCAACCCGCGAATAACCTTGCCCGACATTGAGTAATCACGTCCGAGCATTTCTCGCGCTTCGATCAGATTCCCGTTTCTTAACGCAGTTCTGATCGCAGTGCTGCTGACGCGCTGGCCGTTCTTAAAGACGGCCGGGACTGCCGTAACGCCGAAACCCGACGCTTCTCCGGCAGCGACCAGATCGTCAAGCGTACCGAGTCGCTGAGCGGCAAACTGGAAATCGTGACCAACGATGACTTGCTCAGCGCCGAGCGCATCAATGAGTAGTTCTTGAATAAATTCCTCCGGCCCCAAATCGCGAATACTGCTGAATCGCGGGCAAAAGAACTCATCGATGCCCGCCGCTACCAGGAGATCGTAACGCTCGCGAAACCGGGTCAGACGCGCGGGAGGGTTCACCGGCGAAAAAAACTCTTTCGGCATAGGCTCGAAAGACAGAACGAGGGTCGACAGCTCGGTCGCGTCGCTGTGGTCCCGCAGACGGGTCAGTATCTCCTGATGACCGAGATGCAACCCATCGTAGGCACCGATCGTTACGGCGCGAGGCACGCGTCCATTTCGTCTTAGTGCGTCGAGATGTCGGTAAAGTCGCATCGCGTCGTGAATCCCAGGCGCTTGCTAGGCGGACGGCGGCTGAGCCCGCAGGCTGGCGGGCCGCAGGCCGACCGCGTAACAGGCGACGACGTACACCGCTAATCCGCCGAGTACGCAAACGGTTAGCGCGCCCACGCGCTCAAGAATCGCCAGTTCCAGCCATTCGCCGAAACGCTCTCTGAGCCAGATTACTGCCGCGCTCATCGCCAAAGTTGCAACTGCTACCTGCGACGCGAAGCGTGGCCAGCCGTCGCTCAAGCTATATACGCCGCCCCGCTTCAGACCTAGATAGAGTAGCGTTGCGTTGAATAAAGCCGAAATAGTCGTCGCGAGCGCGAGCCCTACATGAGGCGCGAAATAATCGGCGCGTACCATCGCAACGACGAACAAGACGTTTAGCCCCATGTTCAACACGACCGCCGCCACGGCGATTCGAACAGGCGTCCGAGTATCCTGGCGAGAGAAGAATCCAGTCGACAACACCTTGACCAGTATGAATCCCAACAACCCGGCCGAATATGCCAATAGCGACGCCGTCGCCATCGTGACGTCTCTCTCTGCGAACGCACCGCCGTAAAACAAGGTCGTGAGCATCGGCTCGGCGAGCACAATCAGGCCAAGGGTCGCCGGGACCGCAATCAACAACACAAGACGCAGCGCCCAATCCAGCGACGCGGCGAAACGTTCGGGCGATTCGGTCGCATGCTGTTCTGACAGGTGCGGCAACATGACGGTCGCCACGGCAATGCCGAACACGCCCAGCGGGAACTCCATGAGGCGATCGGAGTAATACAGCCAGCTAATACTGCCAGCTGCAAGAAACGAAGCGATCAGCGTATCGAAAAGAAGATTAATCTGCGCCGCTGACGAACCGAGGATCACAGGCAACATGAGCTTCAGAATTCGCCGGACACCCGAGTGCTCCCAATCCCACCTCGGCAGCGGTAGCAGCTTGAGCCGAAACAGAAACGGCAACTGAAAAACGAGCTGTACAGCACCGGCAACGAACACGCCAACCGCCAGGCCCATTGCGGGACGATCCATCTGCGGCGCAACCCACGCTGCAAACACGATCAGCACGAGGTTAAGGAGGACGGGCGTGAATGCAGGAACCGCGAAACTACCGTAGGTATTGAGAATTCCACCGGAGAGTGCCGTTAAAGAGATAAAGAAAAGATACGGGAACGTAAAGCGCAGCATATCGGTCGCGATCTCGTAGCGACCGTCATCGCCGATAAATCCCGGTGCGAAAAGCATGATCACAATCGGCGCCGCGGCCACACCCAGAGCCGTGATGACGAATACGACAGCACCGAGCGTTCCGGTTACGCGGTCCAGAAGCTCGCGCGTTTCGTCCTCAGAACGCGTAGCCCGATACTCCGCAATGACGGGAACAAACGCATAGGAGAAAGCGCCTTCTGCGAAGAATCTTCTGAGCAGATTCGGAATCTTGAACGCGACGAAAAACGCATCCATAACGACGCCCGCTCCGAACCAGTGAGCGAAGCCGATATCTCTGGCTAATCCGCTGATCCTCGACAGGATCGTCATCGAGCCGACGACCGAAGTGGACTTCAGCAGCCCTCCCGCTTCAACTTCCTTGTTGTCCTCGCCAGCACTCATCGTCTGAATGACTTCCCGATTCCCCCTGAGCCCACCCGAATCACCGCTCGCGGCTTGACTTGCGCTGGGCGGCTCCCAATAATACCGCCCTTTTCCGGGCCCCGGCCCACCCAGATCCCCTGACGAGCAGCGATATTGGCCAATATTCAATCAGCGAAGAAGCGAGCCCGACAAAACGTTAAACGCCGTGTTCACAATATGGCACTGCGATCACGGCTGCGGTCCGCCCTCAGAAGCGTTCTGACGGCCGTCAAGAACGGAGACCAGGCAGCGGCCAGAGCCGTCTATAAGGACGCCGTTCCCGAGATCGACAAGATGGTCAGCAAAGGCATCCTGAGAAAGAATCGGGCCGCTCGCTACAAAAGCCGGCTCAATGCCAAAGTGAAGGCGATGTCCTGAGCATCAGGCGTTTCGTCACACTTCTTCGGTCTCTTTGACCGACTCCAGATAAATCATCACATCTTGCGCAAGCTTTTGCGTGCCGGCGCCCGTCGCGGCGCTGATCGCGTAAGCGGGCCCACCCCAATCCAATTCGCGCACTACGGCGTCGAGTCGTTCCGCCCAGGAGTCCGCGGGATACAGATCGAGCTTATTCAGTACGAGCCAACGAGGCCGGGCAGCTAATTCCTCTGAATACCGCTCGAGCTCACCCGCCAACGAGCGAACGGCTTCCACCGGGGCGAGACCGCCTTCCTCATGGCTAACGTCGACGAGGTGAAGCAAAAGACGCGTGCGCTGCAGATGCCTGAGGAACTGGATACCTAAACCTGCTCCTTCAGCTGCGCCTTCGATGAGGCCGGGTATATCGGCCATTACGAAGCTGCGCTCGACATCGACACTGACGACGCCGAGGTTCGGATACAGCGTCGTAAACGGATAATCGGCTATCTTTGGTCGCGCGGCAGACAGCGAGCTGATCAAGGTCGACTTGCCGGCATTCGGCAGCCCGAGCAGCCCGACGTCGGCCAAGAGTTTGAGCTCCAGGCCGAGATGCCGGGATTCACCCGGCTCGCCGGGCGTCGATCTGCGCGGCGCGCGATTCACACTGCTCTTGAATCGAGTGTTGCCGAATCCTCCACGACCTCCCCGCGCGACGAGTAGAACGTCGCCATCGTGTGTCAGATCCCCGAGCGTCTCATCCGTATCCAGGTCGACGACGACAGTCCCGATAGGCACTTCGATCCTGAGGTCATCGCCGGACACGCCGGTGCGATTCTGGCCTGCACCGCCGCGCCCGATCTTGGCGCGGAATCGCCGCCTGACGCGAAAATCGACGAGCGTGTTGATTCCGGCCCGAGCAACCAGTTCGACGCTACCGCCGTGTCCACCGTCGCCGCCGTCCGGCCCGCCTCGAGGGATATATTTCTCGCGCCTGAAGCTGACGCAGCCGTCGCCGCCTCTGCCGGCCTCGACCCAGATATCGGCTTCATCGACGAACTTCATGGCGCCAACTCAGGCTGGTGGCGTGACGGACCTCGCAGCCGTACCAGGCGATGCGGCGTCGAATGCGGTCCGGAGAGGGGTTAATCGGTCGTAACGCTGACGAACTTGCGGCCTTTTGGGCCCTTCGTCTCGAAGCGCACGCGCCCTTCGGCGGTAGCGAACAGCGTGTGATCCTTGCCGAGCCCCACGTTCATACCAGGGTGAAAGTGAGTGCCACGTTGCCGCACGATGATATTGCCGGCCAGAACATGCTCGCCGCCGTAGCGCTTGACGCCGAGTCGTTTGGATTCAGAGTCGCGGCCGTTCTTGGAACTACCGCCTGCTTTTTTATGTGCCATCGTGCTGTCTCCTCAGTATTCCTTGGCGCTAGCCCGCACTAGGTTTTCTTCGAAGTCTTCTTTTTCGCGGTTTTCTTAGCGGTCGTCTTCTTAGCCGCTTTCTTGGCCGTTGTCTTGGCCGCTTTCTTCTTAGCTACCTTCTTCGGCGCGGCATCCGCTTCGGCCGGCTGCGTGTCCTTCGCGGCCTTCTTCGGCGCAGATGTCGAAATTGACGTTACCTCAACCTCGGTAAAGTGCTGCCGGTGGCCTTTGACTCGCTTGTAGTTCTTGCGGCGTTTGAACTTCAGAACGAGAACTTTCTTGTCGCGCCCCTGCGCCGTAACTTTCGCTTCGACTCGACCACCATCGACGAGCGGGGATCCGAGTTTGACGTCCGCGCCCTGGCCGACGAGCAACACCTCGTCGAACGCAACGGTCGCGCCCTCTTCCGCGTCGAGGCGCTCTACGCGCAGCCTATCGCCCTTACTGGCGCGATACTGTTTGCCGCCTGTTCGAAACACCGCATACATCGGGGAGTGAGCTCCTGGTCGAAATCGGGCCGCTTGGAGGGCCCGAAAGGCTGCGTAGTTTAGTGAGTCAGCCCAGTCTGGTCAACGAGTTATGCGCTTTTTGACGGCCTGGCAGCGGCGACGGCCACGGTGGTCGAATCGGATGTCAATATCGCCAAGCGGCGGCGTATCAGGCATTATGCGCCCCGATGCAACTCGTTGATACGCCACTCGATAGGCCTTCCCTGGAGGCGCTCAGAGACCTGGTTTCCGAGGACTGGTCGAGCGTGAATCGCCTGATTATTCAGCGCCTGGGCAGCGATGTCGCGCTCGTGAATCAGGTCGCTCATCACATAATTCACGGCGGCGGCAAACGTTTGCGGCCACTGACGACGCTGCTGGCGGCCCGGGCGTGTGGCTATGAAGGTGACCAGCATGTTCCCGCCGCCGCTATTATCGAGTTCATCCATACCGCGACCCTGCTCCACGACGATGTCGTAGACGATTCAGGGCTCAGGCGCGGGCGTGAAACCGCAAATGCCGTGTTCGGCAACCAGGCGAGCGTGCTGGTCGGTGACTTCCTGTATTCACGTTCGTTCCAGATGATGGTTGAGATCGGCGAGCTGCGAATCCTCGAAGTGCTGGCCAATGCCACGAACACGATCGCAGAAGGCGAAGTGCTGCAGCTTATGAACTGCAACAACCCGAACGTTACCGAATCCGACTACATGGAAGTCGTGTATAGAAAAACGGCGAAGCTCTTTGAGGCCGGAACGCGAATCGGCGCGATTCTCGCGGGCCAGGATGAAGATCTGGAAGGCGCGCTCGTTGCCTATGGCCGGCACCTCGGGCTGGCATTCCAACTCGTCGATGATGCGCTGGACTATGACGCGACTACGGAGGAACTCGGCAAGAACATCGGCGACGACCTCGCGGAGGGTAAGCCGACTCTGCCGTTGATCTACGCGATGGACAACGGCAGCGCGGCGGAGCGCCACATGATTCGGGAAGCGATCGAAACAGGCGGAACGCAGAACCTGACGTCTATTCAGCTCGCTATCGAGACGTCCGGAGGCCTCCGTTACACGGCCGAGCGCGCGCGCGAAGAAGTCACTCTCGCGCTAAAAGCGCTTCGAGACCTGCCTTCCAGCGAGTATGTAACCGGACTCGCAACGCTCGCACAGTTCGCGATCAATCGCCGCTTCTAGCCCTGAGCTTAAATCCCTTACGGTAGACAACAGGAATTCCAATGATTCGCTGGACGATATTTGGCAGCGCCGTTTGTATCGCTTTGCTTACGAGTTGTTCGCGCGACGAGCCGACCTCGACCGGGTCAGAAGCGACGCAATCAAGACCGAACATCCTGCTCATCGTCGCTGATGATCTCGGATTTACCGACCTTGGCGCTTTCGGCGGTGAAATTCCTACACCAAATCTCGATCGACTCGCGCTTGAAGGCGTGCGACTCACTAACCTGCATGCTGCACGCGCCTGCCAGGAGACACGTGCGATGCTGATGTCGGGACGCGGCGTCACCTCGGTCATAGAGAAACGGCCCAACCGTCCTGACAACCAGCGAGACAACCAGCTCACTACGCACGTCGCGACCCTTCCCGAGCTTATGCAGGACGCCGGGTACGCGACGCTCATGACCGGGAAATGGGATCTTGGTCTCCGCGGCGACTACCGCCCGTCAACCCGCGGCTTCGATCGCTCGTTCGCGCTGCTCGAAGCGTCAGCAAGCCACTTTGCCGAACCGTTCTGGAGCGAACCGTCCTGGTATCAGGAGGACGGCGTGCCGATAGCTTACGAAGACCTTCCCGAAGATTTCTACACGACGCAGACTTACACGGACAAGATGCTCGAGTTCCTGACCGAGCAAGAATCTGGCCAGCCCTGGTTTGCGTATATGCCGTATACGGCGCCACACTGGCCGCTTATGCTGCCCGACGAATGGCTCGACCGGCATGCGGGACGCTACGACGAAGGCTACGACGCGTTACGCGAAGCACGCTGGAAGAGCGCCTCAGCGCTCGGTGTGATTCCCGATGGCGCATCCATGAGTTCGTTCCAGCCCACGGCAACGCCCTGGGACGAAGTCACGACGATCCAACAACAGCGCTACACGCGCGCGCAGGAACTCTACGCGGGAATGGTCGAGTATCTCGACATGAGCATAGGCCGCGTCATCGACTATCTCGAACGTACCGGCCAGCTCGACAACACCGTCATCATGTTCACATCCGATCACGGCGCGTCGGCCGCCGAGTACGGAGTGGACCCGGGCCCCGTGCCACCCAACGGCGCACCCCCTGCCGTGCTCGCCGCGGTACGCGACAACCCGCTCGAGAACTTCGGCCGCATAGGGTCTTTCGTCGACCACGGCACCGGATTCGGCGAGGCAGCGACCGCGCCGCTCAAATACTATAAAGGCGTTCTCGCCGAGGGCGGCCTGAGGGCAGCGGCATTTATCCGCTATCCGGACGCGGTCGGCGAACCACGCATCGACGACACCTTTCTGACGTTCATGGACATCCTGCCGACGTTCCTCGATATCGCGGGCTCTGTGCACCCCGGCGCGGGTCAATACAAGGGCCGTGAGATATTGCCGATATTAGGAAAGTCATTCTGGCCCTGGCTCAATGGCGACGAACAGACGGTCCACGACGATACCAGCACGGTAGGTTGGTCAGCCGGCGCTACGGGCGCCATTATTCGCGGCGACTACAAAGCCATCAATCACCAACCTCCAAGAACCGGCATGGGCGCATCTAACCCGTGGGAGCTATATAACATTGCTTCCGATCCCGGAGAGACGACAGATCTATCAGAACAATACCCCGACCTCGTATCCGAGCTCGTAACGATCTGGGAGCGCGACTGGAGATGAGCGTGAACGACGACAGGCTTACGGCAATGGCCGACAAACTCCACTCGGCGACCGGCTTCTCGCCGATCGATCCGGTTCACGACGAACTTAGCGGAATGGATCGGGCTTACGAGATTCAGACGATCAATCGACGTCGTTGGATCGATGAGGGCCGCGTCCAAACTGGCTACAAAGTTGCGTGTACAACGGTCGAATCCCAGGAACACTTCGGAACAACGGAGCCTATCTACGGCACACTCTTCGAAGACATGCACTTCGAGAGCGGCTCCAAGATTCCGTCGGGGCGGCTTGCCAAACCGATGCTCGAGGGCGAAATCGTGATGGAGCTCGGCTCTGACCTGGAGGGAAGCAGCTTCGATCCCGAAACGGTCCGCTCGTCGATCGCGGCAATTTACCCGGCGCTGGAGATTCCGGATGGCGTTTTTAGCGGAGCCATCAATGCTGTCGATATGGCTGCGTGTAACGCCGCGGCCGCCGGCTATGTTCTTGGCGAACGGCATGAGCTCGAGCCGGACTTCGACCTGGCAGAGATCGGCCTGGTCATGTCGCGAAACGAAGAAGTTGTCGACTCAGGCGTTAGCAAGTTATGCATGGGCAGCCCGCTGAATGTCCTGATATGGCTTGCAGCCAAGCTCGCGGACGCTGGAGAGCCCCTGCGATCGGGCCAAATCGTATTCGCCGGCAGCCTGATACCGATCATTCCAGCGCAGCCCGGCGACCGCTTCGAGGCAGTCGTCGACGACCTCGGCAGCGTCAGCTGTGAATTCCCGCGCTAACGCGAAGAGCGCTGACTAGTCCGGCTTCAGCGCATTGAAGCGCTCGAGCTGCTCCGGCGTCGCCGGTTGCTGGTGATCAGCCTTCCATTCGTCGTAAGTCATCCCGTAGATGCGCTCTCTCGCTTCGTCGAGATCGATGTCGAGCTCTCGCTCCCGCGCCTCTTCGACGTACCACTTACTGAGACAGTTACGGCAGAACCCGGCAAGGATCATGAGTTCGATATTCTGTACGTCCTTGCGTTCATCGAAATGAGCTAACAGCCGGCGCAGTACTGCCGCATCGAGTTCCGTTTCAGTTTTCTCGTCCATTCCTTACTCCCAATGATCTCTTATTCCTTCCTCGCGTCACGGAGCTGCTCTAACCAAAGGCCCTCAAATCCGTACCGCCCAGCTTCAGCTTCGAATCGATCGGCCAGTCTCCTGGCTTGGTCGTCGCTGAAGTGAGTCTTCCAGTCCCCAACAATACCTTTGCGCACGAACGCCGGCATATCATCCGGGCGCCGACTCGACCAGCGACCCTGATCTTTGCTCATACTGGAAAAGCTGCTTTGCTCAACGACACGAGCGAGAAACGGCGTATCGGAGGCTTCCGGCAGCGAGAGAAAGGTAGCGATTTGCCCCACAGCTTTCGTTGGATCCTGTTTCATCTCTTCATAGATCAGGAACAGCACGTTTCGATCGAAACGTGCTTCGTACCACGGCCCGAGGTGATCGAAAAAGTCGCCTGAATCGACTTCCCCGTTGATGAAACACTCGAAGTAGTCATCGAACGTCCCGGAAGCGAAGTCATAGTGTTTTTCGAATCCGCGCGTGTGATGAAAGAACGACACCGCGCAATCGAAAGGGTTACGCGCAACGACGATATAGCGCGCTTCCGGATGATACGGCGTCATCTCCCGCGTGAAATGAGTCTTCAAAATGCGCGGCGTTGATTTGTGCGTCACGACCTCCGCGCCCACCTCCTCGAGATGCGGAATCGCATCGCCCAGCGATTCGCCGTCACGCAGCGGCTCCGCACCGTGGAATAGCAGGTAAACAATGTATTGCACCCAGGTTGTACCGCACTTCGGATAGGTCGAGATGATGATGTCGCCGGGTTCGGCGCGATAGTCGAGCGCGGAGGAGAAATTCTCAGTCGGGAAACCCAAGGGCATTCGGTAGCTGTTATGCAATGTGTAACTGGGTTTCACAGTCATCCGTACGGCTGATTAAATGGCGTTTAACTTAGTCTTTAACCCGTTATTAACCGGCTAATTCCTTGGGTTTTCTTGAGAGAGCGGGCTGGTTTTCAGATTATACTCGTATCATGAATTGTCGAGATTCAATCTACGCGCTTGCGCTGCTTGGCATGTTCTCGGGCGCGCTTGCGCACACGCCAATCTGCGACTGCTATGACAACGGTGACGATACGATTACCTGTGAGGGCGGTTTCTCGGACGGTGGGTCCGCGGCCGGTATTCCGATGCGCGTGTTCGACAGTAGCGGTCGAATCTTGCTCGAAGGCGCGATGAGCGATCGAAGCGACTTCACCTTCGACAAACCCGACGGGAACTTTCGAGTCGAGTTCGAAGGTGGCGACGGGCATCTGATCCAGATCGATGGACGCGACATTGAAGAATAGATCGCCAGGGAACGCTTTGTGCCCGAATCGGCCTCTCGCCGTTTTGGGTGCGCTGTTATGGCTCGGAGGCGCATCTACGGCATCGGCGCACTTTCAGCTTCTCTACACACCCGAAGCGGCACTCCCACAGTCGCAGGCCTTACCGCTGGCATTGGTCTTCTCACACCCCTTCAACAACGGCTACACGATGAGCATGGGCGAGCCGGAAGCGTTCTATGTCGTGAGCCAACGCGGCGCGGAAGCTGAGCGCGAAACGACCGATCTGATGGAGTACCTCGAGCCGGTCATGTGGTCAGGCGTCGATACGTCTGCCGAGGCATTCGTGGCCAACCCACCCAGGCGAGTGACCCGATCGCTCGGAGACTATACGTTTGTCCTGACTCCAGCGCCGTATTACGAAGAGCAGGAAGACAAGTACATACAACAGATTACCAAGACGGTCGTCAACGTCGGCGGACTTCCGGGCGCGTGGGACGAACCACTCGGTTTACCGGTAGAGATCGTTCCCCTCGACAAGCCCTATGCGAATTGGGTCGGAGGTGTGTTTCGAGCGGTCGTCCTTGCCGATGGCGAGCCTGTTCCACATGCCGAGATAGAGGTCGAGTACCTCAACCACGAGCCACAGATCGACGAACGTCGCTTCGATCCCGAAGGACAGGTTACGCCACCCCAAAGCTCATTCATTACGCTGAGCATCCGCGCCAACGCGCTAGGCGAAGTCACGATCGGCCTGCCGAAAGCCGGCTGGTGGGGTATTTGCGCACTCGATCTCGACGATGGACTGACGCACAACGATTTAGATCTCTCGCTTGACGCCGTTCTCTGGGTCAAAGCAACGGACATGACGCGCTAGCCGGGGTCATGCGATGAGCACGACGATCGACCTGGTGCGCCCAGCCGGAAGCCGCTACGAAGGGCTCGCTCTCGTCGCGATCACTATCGCCTTCGCGGCCGGCCTCGCGCTGTATATCGACGATTCAGGATCGGATGAACGCGAAGCTATCTATGAGTGGCAGGTCAGCGCGTTTAACTCCCTGACTGGCGCCGACCAGGCGATATACAACTCGCTTTATACGGTTAAAGACGAGATCCCCTATATCTACGACGATATCAACTTCTTCAATGGGCCTGACGAGAAGTTTCGCTGGCCCAACCTTCAGGACTTTCAGGACTACCTGTTACCGCCGTTTCTCCAGGATACGAGCTGGGAGCAGAATGGTTCGTTGAACTGGAGCCTCTACGAACCACTTCCCGAAGGCGAGATGCAGGGCTCGACCATGTATTTGGGGACGGACGGCGAACTCCCGGGACAAGGGTCGTTCCTGCTGGTCATCGGCCACGTTCATGCCGGCTTCTATAACTCCAACGCTATCGTCGTCTGGTGGAACGAGGCGAACCATGCCGAGATGCCCGAGAGCGGCTTTCGAGACTCCCTGATACTGGAAGGCTGGCGCGAGGTCGTCGCCTACAGTGGCGAGCAGGAAGTCGAAAGGATTTACGGGGAATGATCGAATGATTCACTCCATGACCGGGATACTTCAAAAGTCTGGATGTCTGCTCAGCGTGCTTCTCTTACTGATGAGTGGCGAAGCTTCGGCGCAGGGATTAAGAGTCGGAATCACCCTCCATCCTTATTACAGCTTCGTATCCAATATCGTTGGAGATCGGGCGGAAGTCATACCGTTGATCGATGCGGAAGCGAATCCCCACGGCTACTCGCCGCAACCCGACGATATGATTCGAATGACTTCCATGGACGTGCTTGTCGTCAACGGGATCGGTCATGACGCATGGGCGTTCGAGATACTGGGCGCTGCCGGCGTCCGCGACACGGTGGAGCTGATTTACGCGAACGACGGCGTATCTCTTATACCGGTAGCAGGCGACAACAGCGGCGAGAAGATCGTCAATCCGCACACGTTTATTTCAACGACCGCTGCGATACAGCAGGTCTACCTGATCGCCCGGCGGCTGGGCGAACTCGATCCCGACAATGCCGACTACTTCCGAAATAACGCTCGACAGTACGCTTTGCAGATCCGCCGGCTTCGCGCCGAATTCGACGGCCAGGTCATCGGCGCCGACCTTGCGCTGTTCGTCGCGGCAACCATGCACAGTGGCTATGACTATATCCTGCAGGAACTGGGCCTACAGGTCTCTGCCGTCATAGAGCCACGCCACGGCGTCGAACCCACCGCGCGACAGATGGCGGACACGATCGACCGCATCAACCTCGCGAACGTCAACGTCTTGTTTGCCGAGAAATACTTCGCGAGTCGTTTGTCCGACACGATTCAGGAAGCTACGGGTGTTGAGATGTATTCGATCTCGCACATCAGCAGCGGCGCTTACACGGCCGAGAAATTTGTCGATGAGATGCGCGAGAATCTGAACACGCTCGCGCAAGCAATACGCGACGTCACTGAGGACCCGGCGTAAAAGTTTCGCCTCGCGGAACTCTCGAAACGACTATGCAGGGTCCATCGATCAAGTTCGAAGACGTCAGTCTCGACCTCGGGAATACCAGCGTCCTGGACGGAATCAATTTCGGTATTAGCGCGGGACAGATTCATTGCGTTGTTGGCGCTAACGGCGGCGGCAAGACGTCGTTGATCCGGTCGATGCTCGGGCAGATGCCGCACAAGGGCAGTATCTCGATCGAGTGGCATGACAATCGAACTGTCGGGTACGTTCCGCAATCGCTCGATTTCGACAAGACACTGCCGGTCAGGGTCGTCGATTTCATCGGGATGACTTGCCAGCAACGGCCCGTGTTTACCGGGATCTCGAGCGACAAACGCACCGTCGTCGACGACGTCCTCGAGCGCGTCGGCATGGCAGAGAAAAAGAACTCGATGCTGGGCAGCCTCTCCGGCGGCGAGCGCCAGCGAGTCCTGTTCGCCCAGGCTTTGATACCCGAACCTTCGTTGTTGGTCCTCGACGAACCGATGACGGGCCTGGATCTGGACGGCAAAGAGATC